>OOBW01000065.1_pt1 | contig 117376 bp, 102 predicted proteins | sample 1671701 | NCBI WGS metagenome assembly OOBW01 (sample SAMN06348183, study PRJEB24527) | human gut metagenome | biome: human gut; feature: ankylosing spondylitis patient; material: feces | host: Homo sapiens | place: China | collected 2015-10 | reverse complement strand
AAGGCAGTCATGGAGCAGATTCGTCAGAATGTCCTTACGTTAAAATCGAAACTTTACGATGGTTCCAGTTTTTGAAACCCTCAAAAGTAAGGTCTTGATAGAATGCATCGGTTCATGCTATACTAAAACCAGTTTTATTGTACGGACAAAAATAGAAAGTGAGGCTTGCCAATGGACACCACAAAACGCTCTCCCCTTGACCGCCTGCTCTTTGCCACTTTTCTGAAAGGCCGCACTTCTTCCCGCGACTTGTGGGAAGAAAAGGGCGATATGACCCCCGAAGATAACCAGAAGATCATCGAGGAAACCAACGAGATCATCAACGATGATTCCACCTATCCCTTCATCAGCTACCTGACCGACCTGCTTGCTAAGTCCAAACCCTCCGATGATGCTGTCAAGAAACTGCACGACTGCATCGACAAAGTTGCAGTTGCGTTGGGACACGACAGCACCGATGTGTTCCGTGCGCTCCTTGCAAAGCTGATCGAGGAGCCGGAAGAAAAGCAGACCTTTGACCGTCTGCTGGAGATGGCAGAAAAGTCTGCCGCAAAGCACGAATAAAATACCATAGATTCCATAAGCGAGTGACCTGAAAAGGCCGCTCGCTTTTTTGTTTACCATGAACTTGAAGGGAGGAACGCTATGCCAAGCAAAACCGAAGAATACCTTGCCCTTGCCCAGCGCACGGCGAACGGCTTGACCCGGTACTGGGAAAGCTGGACGGACTACCTGACCACCGCATCCCGGTTGTACAAGTACCCCTTTGCAGACCAGTTGATGATTTACGCTCAGCGGCCCGATGCCACCGCCTGCGCCGAATTTGACATTTGGCGCAACCGGATGAACCGCTATGTCAGGCGTGGCTCTAAGGGCATCGCTCTGCTGGACGAATCCAGCGGATTCCCTCGACTGCACTACGTTTTTGACGTAAGCGACACCGGGGTGCGCCGCAATTCCCGTGACCCGGAGATGTGGCAGTACAATGACGACCTGAAACAGCCGGTTTCGGAAATGTTGAGCAAGACCTACGGCATCAGCGGGGAGCGTGTCAGCCAGCAGCTTGCCGATGTTGCCGGGAAACTGGTGGCGGATTACTGGGACAACAACGGCGGGGACATTCGTGCCATCGTTGACGGTTCGCTCTTGATGGATTATGATGAAGCCGGGGTGGAGATGCAGTTCAAAAGCGCAGCTGCAATCAGCGTCACCTACACGCTGCTGGAACGCTGCGGATTTGAGCCTGCCGGGTGGTTCGACAAGGACGACTTCCGAGCCATCCACGAGTTTTCCACCCCAGACAGTGTTTACGCCCTCGGCGCAGCCGTCAGCGACATGAGCCGGGAGGTGCTACGGAACATCGAGCGCACCGTAAAAACAACCATTCGCCGCCGCAATGCAGAAAGGAGCCAATATGAATACGAACAGCAGGAACGTGACCTACTCGACCGTCGGGGACTACCAGCTCCCGAACCTGACCCTGAACCAGCCCCGGAAGCCGCTGGGCAAGTACGGCAGGCTGCGCCGGACGTACCTGATGAACCATCGCCCGGTGCTGTACAACACGATGCTCCTGAACGGGAGCCTGTACCCGCACCTGATGGAGGTGGAGCAGACGGCAGAGAGCCAGATGCAGCAGACCATGAAGCAGCTTCTGAAACAGAACCCGGCCCCGGACAAGGAGCAGAATCAGATGGCGTGGGTGCAGCACATGAACAGCCTGCGGGCACAGTCAGAGGAACTGGTGCTGATGGAACTGATTTACAGCTGAGTTTCTTCGATGCCCACATCCCTACCGAAGCTGAACAAATTGAAACCATCGACCGAGCGGAGAGCGAAAAAACGCCCTCCGCTTTTGTTTTGTCGCAGGCTGAAATCGAGAACGAACTGCGTAAGCATGGTTCTGGGTTTACAGGTGGCAAGCAGCGCATTATGGCACTGTACCAGACCCAGCCTGACCGAAAACTCCGTGCCAAGGCTCTGGCAAAGGAGTACGGAATCGGTGGGCACTCCCACGATTATCTGGATGGCAGCAGAGGGTTTGTCAACCACGACGGGAGAGGAATGGAATTTGACCATTACCCCGAACACAAGAAATTCACGTTAAGCTGGACACAGGTGGAAAAGTATATCGACCTGATGATCCAGTCCGACCGCTACCTGACGGACAAGGAAAAGGAGCATTACACGCCGCCCGTCAGCGCAGAGCCAGATGCCACCCTGACCCATGCAAAAAACCTGATCCGGGAATTTTGTCAGGAAGAATATGATTCTGAGCCGGACTTTTCTGACCTGTCCAAGATCGGCGTTGCCTACACCAACGCCACCGATGAGAATATTCCCATTCAAGTTAATGTGGATTTGGTGGGATACCGTGTGGAGCGGTATCTGGGCGAGGTGCTGATAGACGAACGCCAGTACGAAAGTCTGGAAGAACTGACCGAGACCGAGTTGGAAGCACTGGATTTTTCGGAACTGGTCAGCGTTACGGACGAGGAACTGGAGCATTACCACAACAAGGCGGAGGAGCACTCGGCACTGTTGCCGCTGGATGCCGCCACCGAATATAACACCCTGAAGGAGCAGCACCCGGATGCGCTGGTGGGTTTTGAACAGGGCGGTCAGTTTGAGTTTTACGGCGAGGATGCCCGGAAGGTCTGCGAACTTGTAGGCGGAAAGCTGCTGGAAAAGGAAACGGAATTGGGCACAGTCCCGGTCACCGGTTTTCCCCGCGACCAGTGGGCATACCGTGCCAAACAACTGTGGCAGTGCGGCGAGAACATCTACCTTGCCGGACTGAACGAGGACGGCACCCACCACCAAACCAAGTATCTGCGCCGGGAGGATTATCTGCCGCTGGGTGCTACCATCCACATGGAGGGGCGCGCTTTCCGGGTGGATACGGTAAACTTTGATAAGGGCAGCGTATCCTTGCAGGACGTGGCATTGGCAGAAATGCGGATACCAGTTTTCCGGGAGGAACCGCTAGCGCTTGTCCGGGAGTTGTACGAGGAGCAGGATATGATGGAATCCCCCCTGCCCGATTACAAGGTCGGTGACAATGTTGTGGTCGAACTCCCCACTCGAACTATTGAGGGGAAAGTTGGCTATGTGGGTGAAACGGATGTTCGCATCGACACCAGTACGCACGGGCAGTCATGGGATAACGAAGTTATCAATAAGCAACAATTCGAGGAGGGCTTGCGGCAGAACGAACCAAATTCTACCCGGCCAGTTCGTACTGAAAAAACGGTTGCCGTATACCCCGCCAAGGAAAACAATCTGCCGTTTGACATTGTAATTCAGACGATAAGCACAGAATCGCCCACAGTTGAAGCGGAACGTCCCACACTTGAACTTGCCGGGAACTTCCGTATCACAGATGACCATTTGGGCGAGGGCGGCGCAAAGCAAAAGTACGCCCGGAACATCGAAGCCATCCGCACCCTGTTCAAGCTGGAACAGGAGCACCGTGGTGCCACCGCTGAGGAACAGCAAGTGCTTTCCCAGTATGTGGGCTGGGGCGGTCTGGCGGATGCCTTTGACCCCAGCAAAGATAGTTGGGCAAAGGAATATGCAGAGTTGAAAGGACTGCTCTCCGAGGATGAGTACGCCGCCGCCCGTTCCAGCACCCTGAACGCCCACTATACCAGCCCTACCGTCATCCGTAGTATCTACGATGCCGTGGAGCGCATGGGTTTCCACAGCGGTAACATTCTGGAACCTAGTATGGGCGTGGGCAACTTCTTTGGAATGCTGCCGGACAGCATGGCAGACAGTCGGCTGTACGGTGTAGAACTGGACAGCATCACCGGGCGCATCGCCAAAAAGCTGTACCCGCAGGCTGACATTACCGTGGCGGGCTTTGAGACCACTGACCGCCGTGATTTCTACGATTTGGCGGTGGGCAACGTGCCTTTCGGTCAGTACAAGGTCAACGATAAGGCGTACAACAAGCTGGGATTCTCCATCCACAATTATTTCTTTGCGAAAGCCATCGACCAAGTGCGTCCGGGCGGCATTGTGGCGTTTGTGACTTCTCGTTATACCATGGACAGCAAGGACAGCACCGCCCGCAAACACATGGCAGAGCGTGCCGATTTGCTGGGTGCTATCCGTCTGCCGAATAATGCGTTTCGCGCCAATGCTGGCACAGATGTTGTCAGCGACATTATTTTCCTGCAAAAGCGTGACCGTCCCATTGACCATGAGCCGGACTGGGTGCAGTTGGGCAAAACAGAAGATGGCTTTGCCATCAACCAGTATTTCGCAGACCACCCGGAGATGGTGCTGGGCGAGCTGACCACCGAAAGCACCCAATACGGACGGGAGGACCTGACCGTTGCACCCATCGAGGGCACCAGCCTTGCAGACCAGCTTGCCGAGGCGGTACAGCACATCGAGGGCAATTACACTGCGGTGGAGATTGCTGCCCCGGACGTCGCAGATGCGGAAGCACAGCGCAAAACGCTGCCCGCAGACCCGACTGTGAAGAATTTTAGCTATACGGTTGTTGATGGCGAGATCTACTACCGAGAGAACTCTATCATGACGCAGATCGAACTGTCCGACAACGCCAAAGGTCGTGTAGCTGGTATGGTGGAGTTGCGGCAGACTGTCAACGAACTGATTGACCAGCAGTTGAACGACTTCCCGGACGAGGACATTAAGGCATCGCAAGCAAAATTGAACGCCACCTATGATGCCTTTACCGCAAAGTACGGCTTGCTGAACGACCGCAAAAACGGGCGGCTGTTTGAGCAGGATTCCTCGTATTATCTGCTGTGCTCGCTGGAAAATCTGGACGAGCAGGGGCAGCTCAAGAGCAAGGCAGCGATGTTTACGAAACGGACCATTCGCCCGGAGTGCACCGTCACCAGCGTGGACACCCCCAGCGAAGCGTTGGCGGTATCTATTGGTGAGCATGGCAAAGTGGACTTGCCCTATATGGCAGAACTGCTGGGCACTCCCGGTGAGTATGGGCGCATTACCACCGAACTCTCCGGCGTGATCTTCAAAGACCCTGCCGCCGACCCCACCGACCCGGAAGCGGGCTGGCAGATGGCAGACGAATACCTGTCCGGCGATGTTCGGGCAAAGCTGCGGATGGCGCAGTTTGCGGCAGAGACCAACCCGGAGTTTTCCGTCAATGTGGAGGCACTGACCAAGGCGCAGCCCAGAGAACTGGAAGCCTCTGAAATTGATGTGCGCTTGGGTGCCACATGGCTGGACCCGGACATTATCCAGAAGTTTATGACCGAGACCTTCCAGATTCCCTACTATCTGCGCCATGCAGTCAAGGTGAGATATTCGCCCTACACCGCCGAATGGCGTGTGGAGGGCAAAACTGCCACCGGGCGGGGCGATATTATCTCCTCCGAAACCTACGGCACATCCCGTGCCAACGCCTACAAAATTCTGGAAGAAACGCTCAATCTGAAAGACGTCCGCATCTACGACACCATCGAGGATGCCGACGGCAAGCCCAAGCGTGTGCTGAACAAGCGGGAGACCATGCTGGCGCAGCAGAAACAGCAGGTCATCAAGGATGCTTTCGCCAACTGGGTCTGGCAAGATCCCCAGCGGCGCATTGCGCTGGTGAAGCAGTACAACGAGCTGTTCAACTCTACCCGCCCCCGTGAATACGATGGCTCCCACATCCATTTTGTCGGCATGAACCCGGAGATCACCCTTCGGGAACACCAGCGCAACGCCATCGCCCATGTGCTTTATGGCGGTAATACGCTGCTTGCACACGAAGTTGGCGCAGGCAAGACCTACGAAATGGCGGCATCTGCCATGGAAGCAAAACGGCTGGGGCTGTGCCAGAAATCCCTCTTTGTGGTGCCCAATCACCTGACGGAGCAGTGGGCAAGCGAGTTTCTGAACCTCTACCCTAATGCCAAGCTGCTGGTAGCACGGCGCAAGGACTTTGAGACTGCCAACCGCAAAAAATTCTGTGCCCGCATCGCCACCGGGGACTACGATGCCGTCATCATCGGGCATAGCCAGTTTGAGCGCATCCCGCTGTCCTTTGAGCGGCAGGAACGTATCATTCAGGAGCAAATTTATGAAACGCTTGCCGCCATCAATGAGCTGAAAGTCCACGCCGGTGAGAATTTCTCCATCAAGCAGATGGAAAAGACCCGGAAAACGCTGGAAACTAAGCTGGAAAAATTGCGCTCCGATGAGCGTAAAGACGATGTAATTACCTTTGAACAACTGGGCGTTGACAGGCTTTTTGTGGACGAGAGCCATTTTTACAAGAACCTCTTTTTGACCACAAAAATGCGGAATGTCGCAGGATTATCCACCAGCGAAGCGCAGAAATCCAGCGATATGTTCGGCAAGTGTCGCTATCTGGATGAGATCACCGGCGGGCGGGGCGTGGTGTTCGCCACGGGCACGCCCGTGAGCAATTCCATGACCGAGTTGTACACGGTCATGCGGTACTTGCAATACAGCACCTTGCAGCAGAAAAAGCTGACCCACTTCGACTGCTGGGCATCCACCTTTGGCGAGACAACCACCGCCATTGAGCTTGCCCCGGAGGGAACCGGCTATCGTGCCCGCACCCGGTTTGCAAAGTTTTTCAATCTCCCGGAACTGATGTCCATGTTCAAGGAGGTTGCGGACATTAAAACCAGCGACCAGCTCCACCTGCCTGTGCCGGAAGCGAAGTTTGAAACGGTGGTGGCAAAACCCTCAGAGATCCAAAAGGAAATGGTGCAGGAACTGAGCAAACGTGCGGCAGAAATCCACTCCGGCACGGTGGATGCGTCCGTGGACAATATGCTCTGCGTCACCAATGATGGTAGAAAGATCGGTCTGGATGTGCGCCTGATGAACCCCATGCTGCCCGATGACCCCAACAGCAAGCTGAACGTCTGTGTGCGGAACGTGCTGAAGATCTGGGATGAGGGCAAAGATCAGAAGCTGACACAGCTTTTGTTCTGCGACCTCTCCACCCCGAAAAATGACGGTAACTTCAACGTCTACGATGACATTCGCAAGAAGTTGGTTGCTGCCGGTGTGCCGGAAAATGAGATCGAGTTTATCCACAACGCCGACACCGAAGCGAAAAAGGCGGCATTGTTCTCCAAAGTGCGCTCTGGCGATGTGCGAGTTTTGCTCGGAAGCACTGCAAAAATGGGAGCGGGCACCAACGTCCAGTCCCGGCTTGTGGCGGTGCATCATCTGGATGTTGGCTGGAAGCCCAGCGACATGACCCAGCGCAATGGTCGCATCATCCGTCAAGGCAACATGAATAAGGAAGTCAAGGTGTTCAATTACGTCACAGAAGGGACGTTTGACAGCTACCTCTTTCAGACCCTTGAGAATAAACAGCGGTTTATCAGCCAGATTATGACCAGCAAGTCCCCGGTGCGCTCCTGCGAGGACGTAGATGAACAGGCACTTTCCTATGCGGAGATCAAGGCACTGTGCGCCGGAAATCCGCTCATCAAAGAGAAGATGGACTTGGACGTTCAGGTCGCCAAGCTGAAGGTGCTGAAAGCCGACCACCAGAGCCAAAAATTCCGCCTGCAAGACAAGCTGCTGACCAAATTCCCGGCTGACATTCGGGAAACGAACGCCTATATTGCTGGGGTGAAAGCGGACGCACAGCTTGCCGCTGCCCACCCGCAGGTGCAAGAGGGTTTCTGCGGCATGACCATCAAGGGCGTGACCTACGATGAGAAAAAGACCGCCGGTGAGCGTCTGGTGCTTGCCTGCTCCGAACTGCCCAACGCCGAAGAAAAAGTCATCGGCAGCTACCGGGGCTTTGAGTTGTCTCTGCGGTTCGATACCTTCCGCAGCGAATATCAGGCGATTCTGAAGGGTGAGCGGAGGTACCCGGTAGCACTGGGCACCGACCCGCTGGGCAACATTATCCGTCTGGACAATTCGCTGAACAACTTCCCGGAGCGCATTAACTCTGCTGAGAATGAACTAGCCACTCTGCATCAGCAGCAGGCAGCGGCGCAAATCGAGGTGGAGAAACCCTTTCCGCAGGAGGAAGAACTGGCAGAGAAGTCCGCACGGCTTGCGGAACTGAACGCCCAGTTGGATGTGGACGAGAAAAATCACGAGCCGGAACAGGACGAGGAAGAACAGGAGGATGCCCCTCGCCGCCCCTCGGTGCTGGCGGCACTGGAAGAAAAGTCGGATAAGCCGGAGCCGGTGAAGCCTTTTCGCAGTTATTACGACAAGGATGGTGATGCCCGGTGAGGGAAAAGCGCGACGAGATCATCATCCTGAGAACCACAAAAGCGGAGAAGAACCGCATCTATGAGAAAATGCTGGGCATGGGTATCCGCAGCCTGAGTGCCTATATCCGCAAAATGGCACTGGATGGTTACTGCCTGAACCTCGACCTGCCGCAACTGCGGCGCATGTCGTATCTTTTGCAGATGTGCAGCAACAATCTGAACCAGTACGCCAAACGTGCCAATGAGAGCGGCAAAATCTACGCAACCGACATGGAGGACCTGCGGCAGCGGCTGGATGAGCTGATCGACATTGGCAGACAGATCCTTTCCAAATTGGCAGAACTCTAAAATTTTACCCCGCAGTTGGAGGGCTGCGGGGCTACATAAGGGTTGACATCCTTGCAAAGCAATCGTTGATACCTTTATAATCGGGGTGAAAGAAAGGCGGGTGCTAGATATGAGGTTCGTTTTTAAGATGATCGTTTTCCCGTTTTGGCTGCTTACGGCTTTCCTTGCGCTGATGCTGAAATGGACGCTGAACCTGTCGGCGTTTGTGCTGGCTCTGCCCATGCTGTATGTTTTCGGCTGCGGTCTTTATACGCTGTACTGCCGGGAGTGGCTGCAATTTTTGATTTTGCTGGTAGCAGAGTTTGGATGCTTTGTGTTGATTTTTATGGGCGCTTTGATTGCAGATGTAGCAGAACGTTTTAGTGGCTGGGTTGCCGGATTGTGAGGGGTGCTATGGAAAACCAGAAGATAGAGGAATACTATTCTGAGCACAGCAGCACGATTTTTTCTGAAATGCTGGGTGAGAATGAAAACTATCGGCGGCTGAAAAAAGCCAAAATAGCGGCTGAAAAAGCCCTGCAGAGCGTCATCAGCCAAGAAGCATGGAAGCAATACCTTGTCTTAGATGGAATCTGCAACGAGCTGGAATGTGCCCGTTACAAGGCGATGTATCTGGCAGGTGCTGCCGATTACGAAAAATTATCCAAATGATCTCGATGCCGCCGATGTGCGGCATTTTTTCTTTTCAATAGGGGGTGATGATGCTGGCAGCAACACGGCTGATTGCGCTGCACAAAAACAAAGGCAAGTCGGTTGCGGCCTGTCTGAAAAGCCGCACGGACTATGCGAAGAATCCTGACAAAACGAATAGGGGAGCGCTGGTCAGCAGCTACCAGTGCAGCCATTTGACCGCAGACGAGGAATTTATGCTGTCCAAGCGGCAGTATGAACTGATGACCGGGCGCAGGCAGAAAAGCGATGTGATTGCTTATCAGGTGCGGCAATCCTTCAAGCCGGGAGAAGTTACGCCGGAGGAAGCCAACCGCATCGGCTACGAGTTTGCCGAGCGATTTTTGAAGGGTAAACACGCCTTTATCGTTGCCACCCACACCGACCGGGCGCATATCCACAACCATGTGATCTTCAACTCCACAGCGATGGATAGCACCAGAAAGTTCCGGGATTTTTTCTTTTCGGCGTTGGCAGTGCAGCGGTTGAGTGACCTGATTTGCTTAGAGCACCAGTTGTCCGTCATTGAAAAGAAGCCCTACCGGGAGCGGCAGAAGCGCATCGTCTACCCGCCCAAAGAAAGCAACCGTGACCGCCTGTGCGGAATCATCGACACCATCCTTGCAGAAAAGCCGGAGGATTACGAAGCGTTTCTGCAAAAGCTGGAGCAGCAGGGCTATGAGGTGAAGCGTGGCAAGCACACGGCGGTGAAGGGTGTGCGGCAGAAACGCTTTATCCGTTTCCGCACACTGGGCATCGGCTATGGCGAGGACGAGATTAAAGCGGTGCTGGAGGGCAGGGCGAAACACCAGCCGTACCAGAAGAAGCCGCCCAAAGAACAGCCCTTCCAGTTGCTGGTGGACATTCAGAGAAAAATGGCCGAGGGCAAAAGCGTCGGCTACAAAAAGTGGGCAACGAAGTTCAACCTGAAAGAGATGTCTAAGACTCTGCTGTTCTTGCAGGAGCAGAAAATCAGCAGCGCCGAGGAACTGCGGGAACGTGCAGCGGCGGCAACGGAACGGTATCATGCCTTGGGAGATTCCATCAAGGCGGCAGAAGCGAGGTTGACGGAGATTGCCGTCCTGAAAACCCGCATCATCAACTACGCCAAGACCCGCCCGGTCTATGATGCCTACCGTAAGTCGGGATACAGCAAAAAGTTTTTGGAAGCCCACCGGGAGGAGATTGCTCTGCACAAGGCGGCGAAAGCTGCCTTTGACGAAGCCGGGCTGCAAAAATTGCCCAAGGTCAAGGCGTTGGATGCGGAGTTCGCAGAGCTGCTGACAAAAAAGAAAGCAGCCTACCCGGAATACCGCAAGGCACGGAACGAGATGCAGGAACTGGTTCGGGCACAGAAAAATGTGGAACGATTTTTTGCGGAGGAAAAACCAGCACAGGAGAACGAGCAGGCTCGATAAAAGCAGATTGCCGGGAACTGACCGTGAGTGGTCGGTTTCCGGCAATCTTTTTTGTTGATTCAATCTTTAACGGAATTGTTTATCTCTTTGGATTGTGTATGTTGGTGCGACCAACAGGTATCCTATAGAGTGTAAAGAACACGATAGGATGAGGTTGCACTATGAAAGAGCTTTTTGGACAGCGACTACGGGAGCAGCGTATAAAGCATGGGTTGACGTTGGAACAGCTTGCGGAAAAATCCGAGCTTTCCTCCAACTATATCGGCATGGTAGAGCGTGGCTTAAAGGAACCCGGTCTTGCCACTATTGTTAAACTTCTGAATGCTCTGAATATTTCCGCAGACACATTGTTGTGTGATCTGGTCCCCAGTGCATCCCATGTGACCGATGACGAGATCCGCAAGCGGCGGGAACATTTGACCCCCGTCCAGAAAAAAGCGGCGCTCGATCTGCTGGATACCTATATCGGCAATCTCCCTTACCTCACAAACGAGGAATAAACCACAAACTTTGCAAGCGCATCGGCTGAAATTTAGCCGGTGCGCTTTTCTTTTGCATTCCTTTCGACTATAATCATTCTTATGGAATGCATTGTTTCCTAAAGAGTTGATTGTTTGGGGGTGCCAAAATGAGAGAACCGCAGTACAACATTTTAGCTGATGTTCAGGATGCAATCGAGCGAGCAAAACAGGGCAAGCTGGCGCTGTACTGGCAGCGCGCCATTCAGCGGGAATACCACTGCAAGAAAGTCACCCCTGCTGAACAGCAGGCGTATGAGCAGTTGCAGAGTATTCTCTCCGAAGTGCCGCAATGGAGCGATGAAGAAGAACTGCGCTCCGGAATGGAAGAAATCGGCGGCAGGGTCTGGTTCTGCCACTTCTGGATTGACCACAATTCTATGGTGCAATTGACGGAAGACCGCAACGGCGGATTTCATGCTGCCTACGTTCTGGATGCAGACGCTTCCCCGGAAGTGCGCCGGGAGGCTGCACTGCTGGCGCAGAAGGAGCTTGCGAAATGTATGCAGGAATGGGGCATTTCGCTTCTGAATGCGCCTGTCCCGGAACAGATGAAGTATGCTTCTCTGGCAGAAGCCGCTTCTCACCTTATGCAAGTTCTCAATGACCCGGAAAGCATCACCGGGTAAAAAGCGTCCCGCAGGGATGCGCAGCCTGCATTGGAAAATGCAGATCAAAGGGGCTTGGGGCACTCCCCAACAAGCATTTTGCAACGCAAAATAAGCAGATGTATATACGTCTGCACTGCTTGCCACAACAATGCGTTCCTTTTGGGTCGCAGTCCGAATGAAAAGCTGAACACAGTACAGCCCCGAAGTTTTCAAAAAAGTCATGGAGCAGGTCGAGAACTTTGAGGAGAACAATTAAATCTTCCATAAAGCAGAAATACGGCTATATTCAGGCTTCACACTGAAATATAGCCGTATATTTTTTCATCGCTAATAGTTGTTGTATTTGCTCTTGAAAACAGCGCAAAGATTTATTATAATAAGATAAATGGTTGTATCTTGCGCAAAGGAGCTGTGAAGAATGAATCAGAACTACCGCCGTAAAACAGAAAAGGTTTACCATGGGCTACGAGGGCTGATCCCTGTATGCGTGAAGTCTCTGCCTATGTCACCCAGCAATTCAACCGCTATGTGATGGGCGTAGAAAGCCTGGATACCTTTGACCAGTTTTATCGGCAGCTGAAAGAAATGGGGATCGAAACCGTATTGGAAAATCATCAAGAAGCCTACGACCTTATGTACCAAAAATAAAAATCAACCTGCATTTTGCATCCGTTCCGGGAGTTTATGCCTGGGCAAAATCTGCGTCTTTTCATCCGAACACCCACCCTCCCAACTTTTTCAGAACTTGGGGCTGGCTCTCTTGTGCTGAGTCCTTTTGGGGTGCACGGGGCTGGCTTCACGCTATTTTATAAAGTTCCACCAAACAAACAAAGCCGGTACAGACCCGCGTCGATGGCGACGGGCTTCTGTACCGGCTTTTTCAGGGAGAAGGAGCAAATGTAAGGAGAAGTGTTTATGATGATACTCGTATTTTGTTAGGAAGAGAATTAGAGTTTTGTGTCTGCGTGTTGAGAAGAAATCCAGGAAGCCAGGTGCTATTTCAAGTTCAACTCAAGTCGCACCAGCGCTGGAAAAGATTTCATACTGCACAATGGAGTAAACGTCACGCTCCAGCCCCCTGCTGTCAGTGTCTGCGATTCAGAGAAAATCCGTCCGTTGCGGAGTAAAGATGTCCAGAATTACGCCCTCTTCCAGGGCTACTGCACCGTGAAGCAGATCGGGAGCAACATAATAACTGTCGCCTTTGTGCAGGATGTACTTCTGACCTTCTACTTCGTATTCAAAGCAGCCGGACAGAATATAACTCACCTGCTCATGGGGATGACGATGTGCTTCGCCCACAGCACCTTTCTGAAAGCTCGCTTCCACCCCCATCATCCCGCCGCCATGGGCAAGGATCCGGCGGGTGATCCCCGGAGCCGGGCAGGTGGGCTGAATGTCCTCATATTTCAATACCATAGGGAACCCCCTGTTTCTAGTTTTTCAGCCTGAAGCCTTAGATGAATGCCTGGCCGCCGTTGATCTGGATCACTTCGCCAGTGATAAAGGAAGCCTTCTCCGATGCCAGGAAGACGATCACGTCCGCCACTTCGCGGGGGTCGCCCAGCCGCTTCATCAGGATGCTGTCCTTCCAGCTCTCCACCAGGGCGCGGTCAGTCGCAGCGTGGAAGGCAGTGTCGATGGTACCGGGAGAGACCATGTTGGCGCGGATGCCGAACTCGGCCAGATCCTTTGCCAGAGCACGAGTGTAGCTCTGGACAGCGCCCTTGGAAGCTGCATAGATGGAAGCGCCGATGCCGGCACCACTGGTCACGGCGATGGTGCTGAAGTTGATGATCGAGGCGTCCTTGCCCTTCTTCAGCAGGGGCAGGGCGGCCCGAGTGTTGAAGAACACGCTGTCAAAGTTCAGAGCCATGACCTTGCGCATAAAGCCGGTCTCCATCTCGGACACACGCTGCCGGCCGCCCAGGCCGCCTACGTTGTTGACCAGCAGATCCAGAGAACCAAACTCCTCGCCGATCTTGGCGAAGGTCTCGTTCACCTGCTCCTCGTTGGTAGCATCGCAGGCATAGAAGTGGACCTTGATGCCCTGGCTCTCCAGCTTATCGATCACCTTTTTGCCAGCCTCAATGTCGATGCCGGTAATGATCACCTCATAGCCTGCCCGGCCCAGAGCCTCTGCGGTTGCGCCGCCAATACCGCCGGTTGCACCAGTAATAACTGCTCTCATAATAAAACCTCCTAAATATAATAAAAGTAAAAAATATTGTAACCTTAAACGGTTAACTGCATTTGATAGGTAGCTTTGTCCCCCACGCTCCGGATCAAAACCGTGTTCCGAATCCGATTCACCGGGTTATCCTTGGTTTTCAGCAGGAACAGTTCCTGTCCTTCCTGGAGATCGACCCAAACCTGCATCGACTCTGCCCCCAGCTGAGCCCGCAGAACCACAGCGTTCTGATCTGTTTTAACTTTCTTGGTTTCCAGAACGTGCTGATAGCCGTTCTCCGAGAAGCCCAGGTCCGCCGCTTCCGTCGGCAGGTCGCAGGACAGCTCAATCCCCGGCTCAAAGTGGAAGGTATAATCGTAAACGCCGGTTTTGCCCTCTGCCTGGAAGTAATCCAGAACGGAATTCTCGGTGATCTTCAGCTCTCTTGTGTAGTCGATGCCCTCATAAACATTCTCGGCCTTGCAGCGCACCCGGTCGTTCTCAAACAGCAGGCATTTGCCCGGTTCGACCGAGGTAATGTCGGTTCCGTTCCAGCACACTGTGTTGTGTGCCAGGGTTTTACGGTGCCACTCGTTGCACAGCCGCGACTGATAGCCCGCATTGGACAGATCCCGAGACAGGCGAAGCTTTTTGTACATTACCTCAACGTTCATGATGTCCGGGTGGGCATGAGAACGCCCATTCAGGCCGTACTTCAAGAACACATTCCAGGAATCGTTCCGTAGCATAGCAAAGTTGGAAGTGGGGAAAGTCGTCGAGCTGTGGGGAACGGGCTTGTAGTCCGCATAATTGAAATCGATGTTGAACAGCAGCCGCTCCAGGCAGATGGTTCCGCAGCAGTAATAGGGCTCCGACAGCGGCAAAGTGGTTCTCGGCGCGGGATCTGCCTCAATGATTTTGAGGATATTTCCTACCGGGCTGTACTCGCCAAAGGCCCGGGCTGCCGTATGATAAACATAGCTGAAGGTCTTCAGATTCAGATCCGGCCAGCCATCGTTGGGATTGGGCAGATAAAGGTTGTCAAAAGCGTACTGGTACGCCTGCACAAACATCCGCTCCAAAATAGCGGTGCTTTCCTGACCAAAATCGTAATCGTAAATTTTGCTGAACAGGAACAGATAGGAAACGCCCTCCAAGAGGAAGAAGTTGTAGTGAATTGACCCTTCGTACCAGAAGCCGTCCTTGGTGACGCCCTTTTTCAGCTGCTCGTGCATATTGAACTGGCTCTTGAAGGCGTAGTCGATCATTTCCTGATCGTGCATGGCCAAGCCCATAACACCGATTGCAGAGAGCGACCAGCAGCTGATGTTGTGGATGGCAACCGCCTGCGGAGCCATCAAGCGGAACATCTCGCGGAACAGTTTCTGGTGGATACGCTCCAACCAGGCCGAATCCAGCTCATCTCGCAGAATCTCGATGGTCTGGATAAACCGGATGGCTACGATTGCCTCATTGAGACCCTGGGGCATCATCTTACCGCAGCCCCACACCATGTTGTCGTAACTTTCGCAGAGGACATTTTCTTTGTTGTGCAGCTGGAACTCCTGATAATGCTCTGCGTAGAACTCCATGACCCGGACCGCATAATCCCGGTACTTGGTCTCGCCGGTGGCCTTGTAGATCAGGGCAGAAACCAGAGTCATCACAACAGCCCGGTTGCGATAGAAGGTAATCCAAACGCCGTTCTGCGTCTCGTCCCGATAGACTTTCCCACAGACAACACAGCGGTGTTCCTTCGGCGAGTTCAGGTCAAAGATCAGGCGGCCGCCATCGTCGTCGCAGAAGTAATGGTGACCCCATCGGCTCAGCTTCTCCGGGGAATCGGAAAAGCCGGGCATAAATGCATCGACGTCTTTCTTCATGACTTCAAGCGCCTTCTGGTTCATCTCCAGCCCCATCAGCTCTTGAAACCGATCGTTTACATAATTCACAAAAGCCCTCCTATGGTGATGGATACCCCTTTTTTACAAGGAATATTCCTGTTTCATCTTGGATTGACATACCACTTGGATCGGTGTAGTGTTGGATGCGGAATCACAGTATCCAACCTTTACCTCATAGGAACAACCACCGCACTCCAGGAAAAGAGACCGCCCCTTGTGCTGAACTTTCACCGGATCATCCGAGAAGGTAAAGCACTCAAAAAAGACTTGCTCTTTTTCCGGCGCAGAAGAGCAGGTTGCCAGGGTCTGGATCTCTGTCCGGCATTTTTTATCCTGCTCCTGGGTGGTCATGACGCTCTCCACCTGCTGCTGATACTGCTTTTGGCAGACAGGCCGGTCCGAATAGACATGGTAAGACAGTTCTCCGCCCATCAGCGGGTATACGGCCGTTTGCCCATCCAACTGCGCCCTTCGGTCCGTATTGCAGATCAGAGAATAGGTGTGGGACTGTGTGCTGCGCAGCAGATCTACAAACACCCAGAACCGCAGACCGTCGGTGATCAGCGCCCGGCTGACTTCCTGCATTTCCTGTTTGGCAGGGTACACGCCGGCCGTCTCGCCGCGATAGAGCACCAGGCTGCCCTCCGTCTGGAATTTGGTCACCCGCCCTGCATACTGTTCGGGGCAGAAGGGCTCGCCCGCCACCAGACGCTGCCGGACGCTGCTCATATACGCATCGTTTACATCTACGGCATCGGTGTAAAGCCCATCCACCAACAGAACATTGTGGTTGTCCGGCATCAGGTTGCGGTTATATCCATCCTCACAGGTGAAATAATCGCTCCCGCGGGTAAAGATGTAGGAGAGGTTATCCGGATGATGATGGGACAGGGAGAACAATTCGATCCCCTCTTCGTTCCGAATCTTCCAGCCTTCTCTCCACTGCTTGATACCGCCCGGCGGACTGCACTTGATGGTCAGGACTTTGGCATCTCGTTCCCAACTGCTGCGAACCGTCAGTAGACCCAGATCATCGAAGTAGCGCACCAGCGGCAGGTCTGAAAGCTCTTTTTCCGGTACATCGGGCGCATACCACAAGAACTCGAACACCGCTTCCGGCAGAATCCCGGGTTTCACCTTGCTGTTCTGAGCCTCCTCCATCAAAAACTCATCGACCACCAGGTTGCCCAGCTTTTGTGCGTAGCCATCGCCATATTCTGCGGCGGCCTTATAATACACACAGGCTGTATGAGAACTGTACCGGTCATGGCAGTCCCCATAGTTCAGTTGGCGTTTCAGGTCCGCACAGGACTGATACAGCCGGTAGTAGAAGGTATTTTTGAGGTATTCACTCTTCTGGAACCAATCCACGCCCTCCTGTACTTTCAGCAGATGGGCATAGACAAACAGCCACATCCCGCCATAGCGCCAGTAGGTCGCGCCCTCATAGTTCGACCCGTCCTCCGGCATCAGCGCGAACACCCGCGCAAAGTCCTCTTTGGCTTCCTGAATGTACTGTGCAGCGGCTTCATCTTCCCCTTGCAGGGCGTAACCCGCAGCGGCGAGACCTGTCATATTGATCCAGTTATGGTTCTGGTAGAAGTTGGTGGACCAACCCTTGCCGTAGGTCTCGCGCCGGTAATCCAGCATGATCTGTGCGTGATGCCGGATTTTGGCCGAAATTTTCGACTGCTCCTCAGGGGAGAGCCAGGGTTTGAGCCAGTCGTACCCAAGTGACAGCCCGAACAGGATCCAGGAAGCAGACAGATCAACATTCACCAAATGTGCGTTGCCCCATTTTTCATAAGAGAGTACGGTGCGGATAAACCGCTTCGCCTGGTGCAGATATTCCTCGTCCCTGCTGAGGCAATAGGCCAGCGCCAAATTGGGGATCGCAATGCCCATATAAGTTGTGCTTTCTTTGGGATGTTCCTCAGGCAGGACCATCGTTTTATAGCGATCGGCCTGCTCAAGAAGCCTTTGATACTGTTTTTTTTGTTTTCCGGAAATCTCTTTGCGGTAGGGTTCCAAGTCTCCGATAAAAATCAAATGGCTCGCCTCATTTCACTCTTTTGCCTCTTTTTTCTTTTTGCGGTCCCGCAGCTTTGCAGCCAGTTCCGAAAGGACCGTATAGAACAGCAGATACAGTGTTGCAAAGCCAAAAGGTTCTCCTGGAATCAGAACTGTTTCAACCGGGAGTTCCAGCATCTGATTGAGCAGTAAATTCAGGTTCTGATAGGTCAGGTAAACCAAAATTACTGTAATCATGCTGGCGGCTATTTCCACCAAATTCCGAGCTGCTTTTTTTGCACCAGAAATGTTGCGATAGGTGTGGTTTAAAATCTCTCCATTCCGGGTCAGCCGGAACACATTGTAAGCAATCGGGTTATAAACCACGATCGTCACCAGGCCGATCCCAACTCCTAAAAAGAAGATGAAATCAATCGGACTGGAATACCCGCCTACTTGTGTTCCAAAGCCGATCATGAAGTAGCACATTCCCACCAGCCACCAACGCATCAGCCCGGCTTTCCGATTGTCCGTGAACCAATTCTTCAGGAACTTCTTCATACCTTTTCGCTCCCAAAATAACGTTTGACTGCATCGACCATCAGCAAAATCCCTGCTGCTCCAAAAGCGGTCATCAGGCCCGCACTGAACAGAATTGCTTTTTGTACCACCGCGACATCCAAGTTGCTCTGAATTTGGATCGCCTGCTGGTAGATACCAACCAGCTGCATCCCCAGAGCGATGGTGCCCACACAGAGCAGCGCGGTCAACACCTCTTCTCGGATTCTTTCTCCGTGGATCTGGGTAGCTTCAAACAGAGTTACAAGACCCAGCAATACAAACAGGAACATGATGAACCCGCAAATTTGATCCTCCAGAAGCAGCAGGGCGTTGGTGTGGACATAGGTGAAAATCAGATGCACAATTGCCGCTGCAGCCACCAGCAATTTTGCGGTGATCTGGATCTTAGAGGTTTCTTTACGCATGATTTTCCTCCACCTCTCTGCACAACAGACTCCTGGTTGTCTCTCCATCAAAGAAATGTGCCTTGTCCATGGAGAGACTGACGTAAAACTCCGGATTGATCTTTACGTCGGAGGGGACGCTCAGGACCAGTGAACTGCCTCCAACCATGGCATGAACAATCTGGTACCGGCCCATATACTCCACTTCCTCCAGACGCACCGGGATGGTATTCTCCTGGATACCCTCCGAGACTGCCAGCGCCTCCGGGCGCAAGCCCAGGATAACCTCTTTCCCGATCGAAGAGCGGAGCTTGGCTTTCAGCGCGTCCGGCAGCGAAAGCCGGAAGCTTTCATTTTCAAAGCCGGTTTCACTCAGCTTGCCAGGGATAAAGTTCATCTGTGGTGTGCCGATAAAGCTGGCCACAAAGAGGTTGACCGGAGCGGCGTAAATCTCCTGCGGGGTACCCACCTGTTGGATCACACCCTCTTTCATGACAACGATCCGGTCCGCCATGGTCATGGCTTCGGTCTGATCATGGGTAACATAGATGGTTGTCACTCCAAGGCGCTGCTGCAGCCGTACAATCTCGATTCGGGTGGAATTTCGCAGCTTGGCATCCAGGTTCGACAAGGGCTCGTCCATCAGAAACGCTTTCGGCTTGCGGACAATGGCACGGGCCAGTGCCACCCGCTGCTTTTGGCCGCCGGACAGCTGCTTGGGCAGACGGTTCAGGTATTCGGTAATTTCAACCGTATCCGCAGCTTCCAGCACTTTATCCAGGATAACCGTGTCCTTTTCGTGCTGGACTTTCATGCTGATGCCCACATTCTCGTAGACCGACATGTTGCTATACAGGGCGTAATCCTGAAAGACAATCGCAATATCACGCTCTACCGGGGGGCATTTGTTAACGACATTTCCATCCAGGATCACTTCTCCCGAACTGATTTGCTCCAGACCGCCCAGCATTCGGAGAACCGTGGATTTGCCGCACCCGGAGGGGCCGACAAACACGATAAACTCCCCTTCATCAATGGTAAGGTTAAAGTCGTGAATGGCATGGAAGCCATTTGGGTAAATTTTATTAACGTTTTTGAATTGAATTTTTCCCATTTGCTCTACACGCCTCCGATTTTATGAACCAATACACTCGAGCTTCTGCCGGAGGGCCTGGCGTTTTTTCGCCTTGGCTGTGCCGGTCACTCCTGCGATGATTAAGAGAACGGATCCGATCAGGTTGGAAACAAGCAGAATCGTCTCGTGTGCATAGGGCTGGAGAAATACCGGCACGATCAAGAACTGCCTCACAAGGAAGTACACCCCAACGGCCAGTGTGATCACGGCCCATCGCGAACTGTACACATTGATCTTCACTGCACAGGTAAATACCAGAAACAGCACGAAGATATTCACGATAACTGTTAAACCCATCCAGAAATTAACGGGCATCGAATCCAAAATCGTGGTGACATATACAAACTCGGCAATGATCGCCAGGAGCGTCAGGGTGTAAGAATAGCCGTTCGTTCTATAAAGCGTCACATAGGTTTTCTTTTCTTCGGGAGGAATGGATTTCAGCATACTCAAACACCCTCCTTTTTCAAGCGGACAAATGTCAAATGGCTCGCAGTCAAATCGATCGCCAATGCGCCGCACACCAAGATGTAAAGTGCGTTAAACACCACTCCAAGCCGGAATGTTGTAAACTGCAGCTGATAGTTTTCAAGCCCCTCCAGAGACAGGTACTGAAAATCCAATCCCTGATAGTAAACAGAAATTGCTTGTAAATTCATGATCGAGTTGGCTGCGCCATAACAGCAGGCAACCATCAGCAGCAACATTACAACCAATGCAAAACGATCCGGAACACAAGACAGAATCTCCAGAAAAACGATCAGAGCAATCCCGATCACACCCACCAGCGACCAGGCAAAAATCTGGCGGTTAAACGTCTGAAGGATCACGTCGTGGAACATTGCGATTTCTTGGTTCTGCGGCAGTTTCAGTCCAAACAAATCATTATATTCCGTCATAAAGGCCAGGGCAAACAGAAACATTCCGATGGAAGCCAGAATATACAGCACAGAAAGGATCTGCTGCCCTTTGAAAAGTTTTCTCATAAGTTCCTCCTAATTCTGTATTCCAAAGGCCCTGCCCCGAATACAGTTTGCAGAGTTCAGTTTGCGGCCTGCATCGCTGCGTAGGACTGCTGGTAGGTCGCAACATAGTCCGCGAGATTGCGCGCTTCAAACTGTGCCAGATACTCCTCATAATTGGCCGGAATCGTAATTCCCTGCGGGGGATTGTTGCGGGTCTTGTACCGTACGATGTTAAACATCTCTTCCACGACGCCATCTTCCTCCATGGCAGTGGTTTCAGAGATCATCTCTTTCTGCCGGAGCGTCAGGGAGAAGACCGGCGGAATCATCTTGTAATAATTGGGGTTGTCGCCCTTGGGGCCCTCGCCGGCGTAGGTTGCAAAGGTCGTGGTGGAACCCTGGAGCAGCACCCACCCCTCAAAGCCGCGCTCGGAAGTATACTGGTACTCAAAGCCGATGTCTTTCTGGTATCCAATGGGGATCAGGCTACCCATCCAGTCCCGCATAAAGGTGGACAAATCGCCCTTGGCCACCGCATTGCAGGTGTCCACCATCCACTGGTTAAACTTGGGATAGGAGGTCCCATCCGGACCCTGGTAGCTGCCGTTCTCCTCCAAGTTCATCGGCAGGCCGTAGTTCTGGAGCGTGGAACCCTCTTCGGTGAAGAAGTAGTCAAACAGAGCGCAGGCGCGGCGCAGAGTCTTTTCGTCCGTGCAGCCCGCTGCCGAAATTGCCCAGCCGTCGGGTTTGATGGCGCGGCCGTTGTCGATGAAGTACTGCCACACGCCGTTCACCTTGGCGACCGGCGGCAGGATCACCACAACATCGCTGTTCAGCGAGTCCGCAGTGGAGGATGCCTGCCAGTCGAAGGTGATAAAGCCAAAGGAAGGCGCATCGCTGGAATCCGTTCCCCACAGAGTGCTGCGGAAGTTGGTCTTGTTGGTCAGGTCATAGCAATCGGAGTAGATCAGACCCTCGGCCTCCATATCAGACAGATAGCACAGCACATTGTACATGCCCTCGGTGGAGTAGGTGTATTGCACATTATTATCTGCATCAATGTACCAGCGAGCGGTGTAGGAGTCCGCACTGTGTGCTTTCACGCCGTCAAAATAGGTGCTAAGGCGCAGCAGATCCTCCCGATAGCTGGACTGACGGGTGAACATGGGCCAGACCGTATCCGCTCTTCCGTCGGTCAGGTAGCCGGGGTTTGCCTTGATGCAGCGCATCAGGGCCACCAGCTCGTCGATGTCGTAGGCGGCCTTCTCGCCCAGGAACAGCTCGGAGGGAGAAGCGTAGTCGTAGTTGTCCTTGATGTACTGGACAAAGGTCCTGGTCAGAGTTTCGCCGTTTTTCACCGAGAGGGCGTTCTGCAACTCCACAATGTTCTGATCGGTCTTTTTGGTAATGGTGACGCCTTCCATGGGAGACACGCTGCCGCCGTTAGCGCCATAGCGGGCGTTTGCGCCAGCATAGAAGCCCTTGTAATGGCAGGTCAGCTCGGTGGCAGTGTCGTAGGGGGCGTTGTTTACATCCAGCAGCATCACGACCCAGCTCTGGCGGGCGCAGAACGAGCGAGCAAAGTTATTCAGTTCTGCAATGTAAGGGATGTGATAAATGTTGCCGTCATATGCGGTGATTGCACGTCGAACGTCAGGATTCTCGTCCAAATAATTCTGGAAATTGGGCAGGTAACCCTGATCCATCATCTGGCTCAGATTGACAAATTTGCCCTCGGTGCCATAGTACATCAGATCATCTGCGATGGAGTTACCGCCAAAAATATTTGCCTCTGCAAAGTTGGTGGTGGAGGCGGTATCGATCATCTCGGTAGCCTTCTGGTCCTGGGTGGTGACATCGGTGATGGTCACATTCAGCACCTGCTTCAGGTGGCTCCACACCGGCTTGAGCATACCGGCGGTGACATTGGTGCCGTCGGGCAGATTCAAGGGAGACTCCTGGTTATAGGTGATGGTCCGGGATTTGTTGCCCGCAGCATAGTTGATTTTCAGGGCGATGTTCTCGCTGAGATCCAGCTCAGCCGCCGGGGCCGGCCCACTGCTAGCCTGGGAATTGGCCGTGCTCTGGGCCGCCTGTTCTACAACAGACGAGCCGCAGCCCGCCAGAACTGCCGAAGCAGCGGTCACAGACATGAGCTTTAAAAAATCACTCCGTTTGATTTTCATGTTTTTCTCCTTTTCTTCTACAAGAGTGTTATTCTTTAAAAAGTTATCCTTTTACGCCGCCGACGTTGACGCCCTTGGCAAAATATTTCTGAATATAGGGATAAATGACCAAAACCGGGATGATAGAACAGACGATGATTGCATAGGCCAGGCTGTCTGCTGAATAGGAAAGAACTACCGGAGATTCGTCGTACAACTTCTGGTAGTTTTCGATCAGCTGCCGCAGATAAACCTGGAGGGGTTGCTGGTTCGGGTCGGCCAGGAGCATTCTCGACCAATAGTAACCGTTCCAGCGGCTGATGGCATAGAACAGGGTCACCGTTGCAATACTGGCCGTGGACATGGGCACATAGATCCGGGAGAACAGCTGGAATTCGGTAGCGCCGTCCACCAGGGCAGCCTCTTCGATTTCCTTGGGGATGCTGTCAAAATAGTTCCGCAGAAGGATGATATTGTAGGCCTGCACGCCAAAGGCAATGATCATGCCCCAGCGGTTGTCCACGTTCATGCTCTTATAGTTCAGATAAAGCGGAATCATGCCTGCGCTGAACCACATGGTGAACACCAGCAAAAAGTTCCATTGACGGCGGAACTTGAGCTTTTTCTTTTGCAGGGCGTAGGCACCGGTCAGAGAGATAAACATACTCCACGCCGTGCCAACCACCGTATAGAACAGGGTGTTTGCATAGGCAATCCAGAAACCCTTGCTGTGGAGCACCATGTCGTAAGCCTGCAGGGTCACATCCTTGGGCAGGAGCACGATGCTCCCGCTCTCGTAGGCCACCCGGCCGCTGATGGAGACGCTGAACGCATACACGATCGGGTAGAGCGTCACGGCTGCAAAGGCGATTACCAGCAGATACGCACATACTTTAAATATTTTTTCGCTTCGGTTGAGAAGGTCCATCTTTCTTTTCCTCCTTTACCACAAAGATGTATCCGAAATATTCCGGCTAATTGTGTTTGCCCCAATCACCAGCGCAAAGGCGATGAGGGAGTTAAACAAGCTAACCGACGCACCAACGCCATAGTTGGCCGAAAGGATACCGATGCGTTGTTCAAAGGTAGACAGAACATCTGCGGTCACATAGATGTTGGAGTTGTACATCAGCAGGACGCGCTCATAACCGATAGACAGCATGTTGCCGATTCGCATAATCACCATGATAATCAAGGTCGGTGCCATGCCCGGGATCGTGACATACCGCAGCTCCTGGAGCTTATTTGCGCCGTCCACCTTCATAGCTTCATACAAGGTGGGCGAAATACCCATGATGGCGGCAAAATACACAATCGAGCTGTAGCCGCTCTCTTTCCAGATTCCAACAGCAATGTACAGTGGACGGAAATAGTTCGCGTTGGAAAGCAGCGAAACGCCCGGTTCAATGAGGTCCAGCCTCTGGAACAATGCCGCCAGAACGCCTGTGGAGTTTACGCCGCTGTACACCAGCATGATGGTAATGCTGGTGATGGTAACCTCAGACAAAAAGTGGGGCAGATAGGTCGCCGTCTGGGTCAATTTCCGGACAAAACTGTTGCCAATCTCCGCAAACAGGATAGCCAGGATAATCGGCACAGGGAAACCAAATACCAAGCTGTATGCGTTAATTACAAAGGTATTCCGGAACGCCTGCCAAAACTGTGTCTGGTAGACACCTGATACCAGGGTCATAAAGTTTGCAATGCCTTTAAAGTCGCTGTTCCATACGCCCAGGCTGGAGTCAAATCGCTTAAAGGCGATGAGCAAACCGCCCATCGGCTTATAGGCCCACAGTGCAAACCAGATCACCACCGGCAACAGCAGCACATAGATCTGCCAATCACTGGCCAAAGACTGCAAGAGCTTTTTGCCGTGCGGCTGTCGCATCTTAATTTTAAGTTGATCCATTCTTTGTGTCGTCCTCCTTGTCGTGCGCCCAGAAATACCGCTTGCAATCCGTTTGCGCCAGGCATTTCGGGCAAATTTTTGCTGGGATCCCGCTATCTTACAGTGTCACCGCCTTTCTTCTGTACTGCATTCAACTTTGGCATCAGACTCATTCAAGTACTGAGTAGTTGCTTCATCCAGCCCGCTCCATATTCTTTGTGCAGCACCGCCGCAGCGACCACTAAAGCAAGCAGACCAGTCATGCCGTTGCTGATCATCATCACCAAACCCATTGCCTGGCCGCCCGCAAGCGTTGTACAATGCTGGAAGAACAGGAGAATCGGAATCCGGAAAACAAAGAGTCTTGCGAAATTTACATAGAAGGACAATTTGGTATATCCAAAGGCATACAACAGTGCCATAACTGCCGAATGGATCGCCAAAAATACGTTTGAGATCATTTCGAGAGTAAAGATCTGTGCAATCAGCTCTGCAAAGGCCACATCCCCTTTGGAGAAACTCGCAAGGATCGGATCCAGAAACACCCAAGTCAAAATGAATCCCAAAACGCCCCAGACAAAATCTACTATAAAGACACACCGAAAAATTTTCAGGGCTCGCTGTGGATTTCCATGGCCGATGTTCTGTCGAATCAAAGCAGCCCCACCATCTCCAATGCTTCCTGCCGGAACCGTAGACAGAGCGCTGACGCTGTTTGAAACGCCCAGCGCACCCACAGTTTGGGTGCCGTAGTTCACGCCAACCGAGTTGACAACCACTTTGCCTGCACTGAAGGAGAATTTTTCGGCGATAACCGGAAGGGAAATGGAAACGATCTTTTTGACGATGTCGTTCTTCAGCCTGACATATCGGAACGACAGCCCAAAGACATCTTCAGGGTTACGCAGATTATAAAGGCCGATTGCTGTTACCACCAGGTTGGAAAGTAGGGTGGCCACTCCGATCATGACAATCCCTTGGTGGAGTACCAGAACAAAAAAGGCGGAAAACGAGAACTTGGTAAGTGCCATTGCAAAGTTGATCCGCATGATCTTGGAACCATTCCCACGGGCCTTTTCAATGGCGATATAGACATTATTGAAGAAGGTGAAAAACAGATTCAGCGCAGTGATCCGGTAGTAGTTCAATCCGATTTCCACAAGCTGGGCGGGAGTGTTTGCCAAACGCAGAATAGGCCTAGCCCCCAGGATAAGCCCTGCCACCAGGACAAGGGCAGCGGCTCCGGCCATAAAAAAGGTGGTATTTACGGTGGTTTTTAACCTCTCATACTCCCCAGCTCCATACAAACCCGCAATTAGAATGCCTGCACCGATGGAAAGGCCGGTCCCCACCGAGACGATGGAGTTGTTAAGCTGGTTGAAAAACGACACCGCCGAGACGGATTCCGGGTTGATCTGAGAGGTAATTACAAGATCAAACACCCGAAACAACTCGTTGATCAGCTGGAACAGTGCCATGGGCAAACAGACAGAAAGAACTGCCTTGAGTATATTTCCCTCTAAAAAGAATTGCCTTTTTTTAAGTTCTTTTGGATCTACCTGCAAGCCCATGTTGATTCCTCTCTGCATCGGTTCTTAATTAAGAACCCGGTTCATTTATCGGAGCGATAAAATAGTGGTTCATCCAGAACCACTATTTTATATGATGACTGATGAATCGTTAAGTCTTTGCGGTTCGTATTTAAGAACCAAGTTCCGTATTTTTAGTATATACGAATTCGCCTGATTCTGTCAACCCGGTTTTTCTTTTTCTCGCATTTTGACAAAGATTCAACTTGTGAATTGTGCAACCTGTAGGGGATCATAAGAATCTCACTGAATCTTTTGAGCCTGATCATGGATCTTGGTTTGATACGTCTGCCTGAGTTTCTATGGTATCCTTCAAAACCATTCGTGCACATACGGCACTCCCCTCTCTTTAGGCACTTTAGGCAGGAGTGCTTGACGACAGAACGATATAATGATAATATACATTCTGGATTAAAGTTGATTTGGCCTGGAGGAGGATGTAGTAAATCATGAATCGAACCGTTGAGCGCACTTTGGCAATCCTCAAAATTATTGCCAATAGCGAGCATGGCATTACCCTGCAGGAAATTGCCAATCAAATGGACATGGCAAAAAGCAGTACTTTTGCAATTGTCCATACCCTATTGGAGCTGAACTACATCAGCACGGTTGAAAACAATGATAAAAAATACTGCTTGGGGGTTGAGACTTTTGCGCTCGGGATGAAGTATGCTAACAATCAAAGCCTCGTTCAGCAGTGTGTTATTCATCTCCCTGCGCTGGCTGAAAAATACAACAAGACTGCCTTTCTTGGCATATTGAACGGCTCCAATGTGGTTTATCTTTATAAATATGTCGCAGAAAACGCACGGCTTGCCACCTGCTCCATCGGCTCCAGCAAGCCGGCCCACGCGACAGCTCTGGGCAAAGCGCTGATTGCTTTTCTCCCACCCAAAGCGCAACGCACACTGATTGATAACATAGAACTCACCTCTTATACCGATCAGACCATCTCTTCTAAAGAGGGATTTATTGCACAGTTGGAACAGATTAAAAAGCAGGGTTATGCAACCGAATTTTCTGAATTGGGCCACTTGACTGCGTGTTGCAGTGTTCCGATCCTTGATTCTCAAGGTAACGCTGTAGCTGCAATTTCTCTGGCAGACATCGCTGAATCAAACGAAAACTATCTCCAGATGGCCAATGACCTAAAGGCTGCTGCGGCTGAAATTTCCAAAATTGTGGCCTACACACAAAATTGATTCCCAAATTATAAATCAAAATTCCCGGCTTTCGGTACAGTGGACAGCCTGTTGAGCTGTTTGCCTCCGGTGGAACTTCAGTAAAAACCCTGAACGGTTCTTTTGCTGAGGTTCCATTTTTTATAATTTTAATTTTTTGACCGTTCAGGACTTGCATACAACAAAAACGTTACAATAGACTCGTCTTGAATCCACAGTAAGAGATAAAAAATCATTTATATAGATGATTTTCTCTGGCATCCGGTTTGTTTTGTCCTCTAAAATGTCACTTCCTGTATTGAGCTGCGCACAGCAACTCGGAATAAGCTTGTATTCTCCCCAACAGAGTGTGGGCAACATATCCACTGTCTTTCCTGATCAGCAAGGCTTTGCCGCTATCCTCAATAGGATGGTTGGCCTAAGATCCATCCCTTGGGGTTTCATATGCCCACTGAGTAGTGCTATGAATCCAGGCGATGCCACCTATTCAGTTTTTATTGCATTTGCAATAGAATAAAAGCAGAGACGGAACACAACAAAAAGGAGAAATCATCATGGGTAAAAATGCTATCGTGGGACAGTCCGGCGGCCCGACTTCGGTCATCAACGCAAGCCTTGCAGGCGTATTTGAGAGCTGCAAAAGCCGCGGCGCTCAGGTGGTGTACGGTATGTGCAATGGCGTAGCCGGTCTGTTGGAAGAACGGGTGGTTGATCTGGGCAAGCTGCTGACCGACGATCTGGATATCGAGCTGCTCAAGCGTACCCCTTCGAGCTTTTTGGGGAGTTGCCGCTAGCGCTGCTTTGCAGAAGCCGAAGAAGGCGGCATCTCCAAACACTCCTTGAGCATCTTCTCTACGGCACAGACCTTCTCATAAACCTGCCGGGTAGTGATGGTGGACGTAGTTTTCTTGGTTGCCATAGGCGTTACCTCCAAATTTTTGTGTTGTATTTTGTGATTGATGCCAGATAGTCAGCGTTCCTGACTGCGCTGGCGTTTCTTTTGCCACTTTTCCAAAAGTTTCAGAATGGTATCTTCCACCTGTTTCGGGGTGTAGGACTTGGGAAAATACTTGCGCAGTACGTCGTTCTTGATGGTCACGCGGTCCATTTCGGCCTTCTTTTCCTCGCCCATAATGTCGAAGATGGCCTCGTAGCTGCACTGGCCCTCCTGACTCAGTTTCTTAATCCGCTGAGCCTGGGACAGGGAAGGAGCGTTCTGGGTGTCCTGCATGGCCTCTAAAAAATCCTGCTGTTCCGAGTCTGCCAGATAGGACAGCTCCACAGCAGGATTGAAGGAGATTTTCTTCTGGTCCACCAGGTCCAGAAGTTCCGGGATCAGGTTGGTAAAGCGGATAAACCGTTGAATCTGGTTACGGCTTTCACCCATTTCTTCAGCCATAATTTGATCCGAACGTTTTTGTGTCCCAATTTGGGACACATTTTTAGAAGGACGGCCTGCCGTTCTTTTTATAGCTTCCAGCTTCATTTTGTAGGCGAAGGCCCGCTCACTGGGCAGGATGTGTTCGCGCTGCAAATTGCTGTCCACCATCTGAATCACCGCCTGGTCATCGTCCATATTGCGGACAATTACCGGCAGGGTTTTCAGCCCGGCCAACTCTGCCGCGTGCTGCCGCCGGTGGCCCGAAATAATCTCATAACCCCCTTCCTCCCGGGGGCGGGCGATCAAAGGAGCCAATACTCCAAACTGTGCCACGCTCTCCACCGTCCGCTGCATGGCCTCATCGTCCAGCACCTTGAATGGGTGGTCTTTAAAATGATGCAGTTCTGAAATGGAAATCTGCTGGATTTTTTCAACATTGCGGCTTTCGTCGGTGGAAAAAATATCATCGAAGCTGCTCAAGCTGATGTTTGCGCCGTTTTTCGGCATTGCGCAGCCCCTCCTTTGTCAGGGCGCGGTAGGCTTCCGCCACCTTGCCTTTGGGGTCATGGGCAAAGATACTCTTGCCCTCGGCGCTGATTTCCGCTGCCCGCACGGAACGTGGAATACCTTGCTCAAACACTTTGATTTTGCCGCCATAAACCGGCAGTATATGCTATGTAAGGTATTTCAATATCGCACTCTGTTTTCCGTCCAATAAAATTCCCATGCCGCCTTCGGGCGGCATTTGTTTTTAGTGTGCAAATCATAAGAAATAGCCCCCACCGCAAGGTATCTGCTACTCCCGAACTCCGTACTTTTTATACGGCGAAAAGGATTATAATTTTGTGCGTAGTACGGTATAATAAGCGAAAAGTTTATTGTACGAAAGTGAGGAGTGGCGGTGGATAACATTCTGAATACCATAACCGCCTACCGTGAAGAACGCAAATGGTCGCTATACGATTTAGCGACTCACGCCGAGCTGAAATCTTCCACCATTTCTACATGGTATAATGACAATGCGATCCCGACCATTCCTTCGCTTGTAAAGATCTGCGATGCCTTTCAGATCACACTTTCCGAGTTTTTTGCAAAGGCAGAGGGAAGTGAGTCTGTCCCGGTGGCACTTACGCCCCAGCAGATGCAAGTCATTGAGAAATGGTCGATACTTCGCCCTGACCAGCAGGAAGCTTTTTTGAATTTGCTGAATACGATTCCCTGATTTTACATGGATAGCAATAGAGTTTCGGCTCTTTTACTATTATGAGGGACATTTTGTACGTCCTTCATACTCCGCCCGACTTGCCATCATCGACAAAGAAAGGACGAAGAACTATGAAAAGGAGATTGATCGAGTACCAACTGAGCCCCGGCAACCAGAACTTGGTTCGCCGCCGACTGTATCTTTGCACTCCGACCTTATGGCGCAGCTTGCGACTGCGTTGCACTGTGGTCGGAGGGCTGACTTATGTACTTTGATTTTTACGCCGCCGGCAAACGTATCCAGTACCTGCGCAAGGTCAACGGCATGACGCAGGAGGAGTTGGCAATCAAACTGAATATCAGTGACCGTCATCTCCGTCGAATTGAACGAGGGGAAGAAGCACCGTCGATTGACCTTTTTGTTGAGATCAAGGAGACTTTTCGTACCACGCTGGACTACTTGATTGTGGGAAAGTCCCCCTCTGAGGAAGAAGAACTGTTAAGGAAGAAAATCTGTACAAAATTGCATCGTATCGCGCGTAGCTTAGATGCCGTTGCGGACGATTTATAATTACACACGACTGCCCTTCTGGATAGTCGGCTCAAATGAGCTGCTATCTGGAAGGGCTTTTTTCTTTGAAAAAAAGCAAAATCGCATTTTTGAAAATTGCAAAACAAAACAAGACGTAAGTGTGTATGATTTTATACAAAACCGGACGTGATAGGTCCGGTTTTAGAGTGAAAAAGCGGACCTATTACGTCCTAAAAAAGCATTCAGCTTTCAGGTACACTATGGTCACAGCAAGGGCAACACCCCAGACGGGGAGAAGCCCAAAACTGTAAAACGTACCTTGAAAACTGAATATCATTCCCTCGGACAAAACAATGAAACTTCCGTAATTCGCGGCCCGGCCATAAAGAAGGCGGGGTGGCTGAAAAGCCAATGTGGAGTGTGGGTGCAAGTCCCCACTTACCGAGGTGCATTCCAAATCCAACGGGGGTCGAGGACAAATAGGTTGGAAAAACTTAAAGCAAAACTTCAAAGCCCACCACCGGGATTCTTCTGAATCAAGGCAGTGGGCTTTTTCCATATCGAATATTCATTCAGATGACACGGAGGTAATGACTATGAGCCGTACTTTTACCCACAAGACTGACGAATCGACCCTGACCACCCTCTGCCCCCGCTGCCTGAATGCCTTCCGGAACACTCGTGGCATTCGTGTCCGCCGTGCAGACCCCTATCAGCTCACCAAGGAGCCTTGCACCTACTGCCAGACCAACTTCGGCTACGACTACTACATCCAGCCCACCAGCCCGAAATCCACCTACACGAAGAAAGGACGGTTCGATGATGAACTTATCTGCGCTTAAGATCGACCCAGAGTTTCAGGGCAAGATCCCGCCGCTTACCTTTGAAGAACTGAACCAGCTCGAAGCTAACATCCTGCGAGATGGCCGCATCATCAATCCCATCATCGTATGGCGGGGCTTGATCGTGGACGGTCACAACCGCTACACCATTGCCAAGAAGCACCCGGAGATCCCTTTCACCGTTCACGAGAAAGAGTTTGCCAGCCGCTATGAAGCCATCATCTGGATCTGCAAAAACCAGCTAGGGCGGCGCAACCTCACCCCGGAACAGAAGAAGTACCTTATCGGGAAACAGTATGAAGCCGAAAAATGCGCCAACGGCGGTGACAGAAAAAGTCCTGCTGCAAAATCAGGTTCCCAAATTGGGAACCTGATCGGGAATCCCAAGACTTGCAAACGAATCGCCACAGAAAACGGTGTTAGTAAAAACACGGTTATTCGAGCCGAGGAATTTGCCAAAGGCGTAGACGCTGCCGAAGAAGCTGTACCCGGTACACGGCAGAAAGTGCTTTCCGGCGAGGTCAAGCCGACCGCCGCCGAGATTGCATCCGTTGCCCGCGCCCCTCCCGAAGAACGTCCGGCTCTGGTGGCAGAGATCTGCAAATCAAAAGAGCAGAAGCCATCAAAGCCGCCTGCACAAAAGCAGAAAGCTCCCCCAGCCGTAGCCGCACCGCTGCCCGATGTCAGTACATCCGATGAAGAAGCGCCTGACGAAGAACCAACGTCCACTCCTGCTCCATCCGAGCTGATCTTTCCACAAAAGGAGAATGAACCGTTGAAAGTTGACCGTCAGCAGATTCTTGAAATCGCAAACAGCCGTTATGTACCCAAACGACTTGCCGATGGTACAGCGATGCTTTGCGAGGTATCGGGAGCCGCCAACAGTATGATGCGCCGCTGGGAAAGTGTTTTCCGGGAATATCCCGATATTCTGTCCGATGCAGAGAACCGTGCATCCGTAGAGCGAACAATTCAGAAGCTGAGAGATTACCTGAAAAATCTGGAAGATAAAATGGAGGAACTGCTATGAAAAATATGAACTGCGTCAGCACTATGCCTGAGATTATGCCTGAAATCACCGATGAAGCCATCATCGAAGCTCTTTTCGCTCAGCGGCCTTACGAAGAAAAGGTCATCAACAGTGCCTTTCTCGAAATCCCTGCGGAATATCAGCGCAAGCTGAACATCCCCAATGTCGAAAAGATGTCGGCAGAGTTCACCGAGCTGATTGCCAACCCGCCCAAGGTCAGCTACCGGGACGGTCACTACTTCGTCTTTGACGGTCAGCATACCATCGTGACTCGTCGGGCGATGAACGGCGGGCAGGATCTTCCGATCATCTGCAAGGTGTATGAGGGACTGACAGAGGAAGAAGAAGCCATGCTGTTTTCCCGGCAGACGGGCGTTTCCACGCCGCTGACCGCTGGCGCAGAGCTGCGCGCCGCTTTGGTGGGCAAAGACCCGGAATCTCTCGCATTCGTGAAAGCCACCGAAAGCACAGGTCTGCAGCTCGGTCTGGACAACTACCGTGCTCCGTGGAAGATCATCTGCATCCGCACGGCTTTCAAGGAGTACAAAGCCTACGGCGCAGACCTCTACAAAGAAGCCCTGACCATGCTGGCAAAGGGCTGGGAGGGTGACCCCGATTCCCTCCGCTCCGGCATCCTGCAGGGCATGGTTCGCTTTGTGGCTCTGTATCAGGGCGAGTATGACCCGGAGCGTCTGGTGAAGCGCCTGCAAGCCATCCATCCCATGACGCTGGTGCGGGATGAGAAATCCCTGAGCGGCACCGTCAGCTACAAGTATATGATGCTGATCCTTCGCACCTACAACGGTGCCAGCCGCCGCTTTAATCTGCCCATCAAGCAGTGAACTTACTTCTTCATGCAGGTCTCCTTTCACATCGCAGAAGCCGTCCGAAAGGGCGGCTTTTGCCTACATAAGGAAAAAGGGGGGTGACCGCCACCGTATATGTAACAAAAGACTTTGGTTTTCTCCGGGGCGAGATCTACTATGCAGACCTTGACCCGCACTATGGTTCTGAGCAGGGAGGTAAACGCCCTGTTATTGTGATTCAAAATAATACCGGAAATAAATTTGCGCCGACTGTGATCGTGGCTGCTGTGACCTCAAAAGTCACCAAAAAGCCAAAACAGCCTACCCATGTTCTCATTGACCGAAATCCAGCGTTTTCAAGACCCTCTATGGTGCTGCTAGAACAGATCTTCACCATTGATAAAGAACGCATACAGCGGCTCCTAGGGCAGACTACGCCGGACGAGATGTACCAGATCAACGAAGCCCTGATGAACAGTCTGGACCTGAACGGAGGTCGATAATATCAACAAGAACGCCTACTCTCCCCTTTCCCCCGCTGTTCCTCCCGATGTTTTCAGCATCGATGCAACTGCACTGAAGCTGATTTCTATTTTATTTGACAACAACCTGATCTCTGCTGAGGTCTATCATCAGGTCCTTAGCAGATATTCTGCGTAATGTCAAGGATGTCGCTGACACCGGCGACATCCTACATATTCTCTTCGCAATCTTCTATACTACGGGCAAAGGAGGTACAGCGATATGAATATCACACAAAGAATGTACTTTGGGCAATTCCCATTGGACAAAGACCGTGACCGCCGCATTGTCTTTTACGGTCGTGTTTCCACCCAGCATGAAGCACAGGTCGATGCGCTTGGCAACCAGATGCAATGGTACGATGACCAGCTTCGGTATCATCCCAACTGGCAGGTCGTTGACCGCTATATCGACGAGGGCATCACCGGAACCTCCGCCAAAAAGCGCCCGGCCTTTATGAAAATGCTTTCCGATGCCAAATGCGGAAAATTCGACCTGATCGTTACGCGTGAGGTCTGCCGCTTTGCCCGCAACACTGTCGATACCCTTCAGCTCACCCGTGAACTCCGCAATTTCGGCGTAGAGGTCTTTTTCGTATCCGACAACATCTGGACGATGGACGGCGATGGCGAACTCCGGCTTTCTATCATGGCAACCATGGCGCAGGAGGAAAGCCGCAAGATTTCAGAGCGTGTTCTTGCCGGGCAGAAGATAAGCCGGCAGAACGGCGTGCTTTACGGCAGCGGCAACATTATCGGCTATGACCGGGATAAGGTCAACCGTACATACGTTATCAACGAGGAACAGGCTGCAACCATACGAATGGTTTTCACGCTCTATTCGCAGGGCTACGGGGAAAAGGCGATCGTCAATGAACTTTCCCGGCTGGGTCGTAAGGATGGGCACGGAAACGTCAGTTGGTCCTGTACAAAGATCAGCCGCATCCTTCGTAACGCAACGTATATGGGCTATGTCTGCTACAACAAGTCCAAGGTCAACAACTATCTTGAAAAGAAACGCATCAACAATCTGGACGAAACTTCCTTCGTCTATGTAAAAGGCAACTTTGAGCCGATTGTATCAGAAGCCCTCTGGCATGAATGTGAGCGCATCCGTAAAAGCCGTATTGTCAATCTGCGTCTTCCTGATGGAGAAACACGACGCAAGGGCATTGACAGCACCAAATATTTATGGGTCGCAAAACTTCGTTGCCGCTGCGGTTCTTCCTACCGCATTTTCAACTGGCGTAAACTGAAGGACGGAACGCCAGTCTTTGGCTACCAGTGCAATATGCGAACCGTCAACCCGACCCGTTCCTTCGTTCTGGAGCATAACATGACCGAACAGCTCAGTTGTGATGCCATTTCTATCCCGGAGTGGAAGCTGGAACTGATGGCGAAGAAGATCTTTGAAAAGGTCTGGGGCAATCAGAATAAAGCCATCCTTCGTGCCTGCAAGATGATTGAAAGCTGTCAGAACGGAAAAGCCGCCACACGAATGTCCGCTGCACCGATTCAGAGCAAAATCGAAAAAATCAAAAAGCGCAAGCTGAACTACGCTGCCATGCGTGCAGACGGCGAACTGCCAAGAGAGGAATACCAAGCCCTCTGCAAACAGGCAGATGACGAAATTGCACACTTGGAGCAGGAACTGAAAGCCCTCTCCCCTGCGCCCGAACCGCAGACGGTTTCTTCGGACATGAAAGCAATCTACGATTTTCTCTCTCAGAAGGTCGATGTGCACGGTGCCCGTCTTGCTCCCGAATTGATTGACCAGTTCATTGAAGTGGTCACCCCCATTGCCGATTACTCCTACCGCTGGAAGCTGAACACCGGCTGCAAGAAGTCCAAAGAGGAGCGCGCCGATCTGATGGCTGTATCGGAAAAGCCCATCCTTACCTTCACCATCGACTTTGAAACCGCCAAGCGTTACCGGGAAGCCAACAAAATGCCCCACCAGTTCCGCCGTGCAGCGTGGATCGACCTGACCGTGGAGGTGTATCTGTGATGCTTCTGGAAAGCAGCCCTGTGTTAAACGCGATTCATCTCATACATGAGCAAACAAATAAGGCCCACCGCCAAAATTGACGGTGAGCCTTATTTTATGCCTGATTTTTAGCGATAATTCGCTACAAAATCCTTATGCTCTCGGGTTTTTAATAGCAGCCTGAGCAGCAGCCAGACGTGCGATAGGCACACGGAAGGGAGAGCAGCTGACGTAGTCCAGACCAACATTGTGGCAGAACTCGACGCTGGAAGGATCACCGCCGTGCTCGCCGCAGATGCCCAGACCCAGGTCGGGACGGGTCTCACGGCCGTCATGTGCAGCCATCTTGACCAGCTTGCCGACGCCGACCTGGTCCAAATGCTGGAACGGATCGCTCTCGTAGATCTTGTTCTCGTAGTAAGCGCCCAGGAACTTGGCAGCATCGTCACGGCTGAAGCCGAAGGTCATCTGGGTCAGGTCGTTGGTGCCGAAGCTGAAGAACTCAGCTTCCTTGGCGATCTCTCCGGCAGTCAGAGCTGCACGGGGGATCTCTATCATGGTACCGACCAGATACTTCATATCAACACCGGAAGCCTTGATGAGCTCGTCTGCGACCTTGACGACAACGTCCTTGACGAACTTCAGCTCCTTGACCTCGCCGACCAGCGGGATCATGATGTGCGGAGTGATGATGTAACCGGTCTCAGCAGAGACGTTCAGAGCTGCCTTGATAACAGCGCGGGTCTGCATTGCTGCGATCTCGGGGTAGGTGACAGCCAGACGGCAGCCACGATGGCCCATCATGGGGTTGAACTCGTGCAGAGAAGCAACGACGTTCTTCAGGTCATCGAAGGTCATGCCCATGTCGGCAGCCAGCTCCTTGATGTCCTCGTCCTTGCTGGGCAGGAACTCGTGGAGAGGCGGGTCCAGATAACGGATGGTCATCGGGCGCTCACCCATGATGCGGTACATCGCCTCGAAGTCACCCTGCTGGAACGGCTCGACCTTGGCCAGAGCAGCCTCGCGCTCTTCCACGGTACGTGCGCAGATCATCTCACGGACAGCCTTGATGCGGTCCTCAGCAAAGAACATATGCTCGGTACGGCAGAGGCCGATGCCCTCAGCACCCAGGTCAACTGCCTGCTGTGCGTCGCGCGGGTTATCGGCGTTGGTCATGACCAGCAGCTGACGAGCGGCGTCTGCCCAGCCCATGAAGCGGTTGAAGTTCTTGTTGCCGGTGGCGGCGACGGTAGCGACCTGCTCACCGTAGATGTTACCAGTGGAGCCGTCGATGGAGATCCAGTCGCCCTCGACGAACTTGTGGCCGTTGATCTCGAAGGTCTTAGCCTCTTCGTCGATCTTCACGTCGTTGTCGTTGCCGCAGCCGGAGACACAGCAGGTACCCATACCACGAGCAACAACGGCTGCGTGGCTGGTCATGCCGCCGCGAACGGTCAGGATGCCCTGAGACACCTGCATACCGACGATGTCCTCGGGAGAGGTCTCCAGACGGACCAGAACGACCTTCTTCATCTTGCCGGACTTGACCATCTCCTCTGCTTCCTCAGCAGTAAAGACGATCTGACCGCAGGCGGAACCGGGAGAAGCTGCCAGGCCCTTGCCAACGACCTCTGCAGCCTTCAGGGCAGCAGCGTCGAACTGGGGATGCAGCAGGGTGTCCAGCTGCTTGGGCTCCACGCGCAGGACAGCCTCCTGCTCGGTGATCATGCCCTCGTCCACCAGGTCGCATGCGATCTGCAGAGCAGCCTGAGCGGTACGCTTGCCGTTACGGGTCTGCAGCATGTACAGGTGGCCGTCCTCAATGGTGAACTCCATATCCTGCATATCGCGGAAGTAGTTCTCCAGACGGGTTGCGATCTCAACGAACTGATCGTACACCTCCGGCATCTGATCCTTCAGGTGGCTGATGGGAGAAGGAGTGCGCACGCCGGCCACGACGTCCTCGCCCTGTGCATTGATCAGGTACTCGCCCATCAGCTTCTTAGCGCCGGTGGCGGGGTCACGGGTGAATGCAACGCCGGTGCCGGAGCGGTCGCCGGAGTTACCGAAAGCCATCTGCTGGACGTTGACAGCGGTACCCCACTCGTAGGGGATCTCGTTCATCTTACGATAGACGTTTGCACGGGGGTTGTCCCAGCTGCGGAAGACGGCCTTGACAGCCTCGATGAGCTGATCCTTGGGGTCCTGGGGGAAGGGTCTGCCCTCGTTGTCCTCATAGATCTTCTTGAAGGTGCCGACCAGTTCCTTCAGGTCGTCAGCAGTCAGGTCAACGTCGTTCTTGACGCCCTTGGCTTCCTTCATCTTATCGATCTCGACCTCGAACAGGCTCTTCGGGACCATCATGACGACGTCGGCGAACATCTGCACGAAGCGGCGGTAGCAGTCGTATGCGAAACGGGCGTTATTGGTCTTCTTGGCCAGACCCTCGACAGCCTCATCGTTCAGGCCGAGGTTCAGGATGGTGTCCATCATGCCGGGCATGGACTGACGTGCGCCGGAACGGACGGAGACCAGCAGCGGGTTCTCGTTGTCGCCGAAGGTCTTGCCGGTGATCTTCTCGAGGCCCTTGACGTGCTCGAAGATGTCAGCGGTGATCTCGTCGTTGATCTGACGGCCGTCTGCGTAATACTGGGTGCAGGCCTCGGTGGTGATGGTGAAGCCCTGCGGCACCGGCATACCGGCTGCAGTCATCTCAGCCAGACCAGCGCCCTTGCCGCCCAGAATGTTCTTCATGGTGACCTTGTCGCCGCCAAAGGCATCGTTGCCTTCGCTGAAGTAGTACAGATACTTTTTGCTCATGCGTGTTTACCTCCCAAATGATGGCCCCCGGCGCGATGCTCCGGCGGTCTTATCGATGCTCTGTCTTGTCATACGATAAACATTTCTCTGTGAATGCTAAACCATTATACCAGAATTTCACGTCTATTCCATCGGGCAAATCACCGAATTTGTTTGATATTTTTTGTGCAAACTCTTGCATTTTACTTACTTTTTCGGTAATATAAAATGGGAAAGATTTCGAGAGGTTTTTTAAGGTTTTAAGCCATTTTTAGGGTGATGGATACAACTTTCCATCCATCAAACCCTTCGCCCTGTTTTTCCGGGGTGATTGCTCCCGAGTTTGTTCTTTCTTGGATACAACAAAACCCTTCTCCGCAGGGGCTCCGCCGCCGCTGCGGGGGCCGTTTTGGGAGGAGTTTTTTTTATTTATGCAAAACATTGACACATCCGCACTGGCTGCCGCAAAGGCAAAGCTCGACGCTGCCGAGGCCCAGCGCGAAGAGGTGCTGCTGCGCCACATCGCAAACGGCGTGGACATCCGCAGCCGCAATGTGGAGATCGGCTCCGAAGTGGTCATTGCCCCGGGAGCCGTCATCCTCGCAGGCACCATCCTGCGCGGCAAGACCACCATCGGCGCAGGCTGCGTCATCGGCCCCAACACCCTTATCGAGGACAGCACCGTGGACGAAGACACCACCGTCAACGCCAGCCAGGTCTACAGCAGCCATCTCGGCCCCCACAACAACATCGGCCCCTTCACCCATGTGCGCATCAACACCGTCACCGGCTACGGTGTGCATCTGGGCGCTTATGTCGAGACGAAGAACTCCAACTTTGCCCGGGGCAACACCGTCAGCCACCTGACCTACATCGGCGACAGCGATGTAGGCAAGTACTGTAATTTCGGCTGCGGCACCGTCACCTGCAACTACGACGGCAAGGACAAGTTCCGCACTCAGATCGGCGACTACTGCTTCATCGGCTGCAACACCAACCTTGTCGCCCCCGTCACCATCGGCGACGGGGCCTACACCGCCGCCGGCAGCACCATCACCAAGGACGTCCCCCCGCAGGCTCTTGGCATCGCCCGGGAGCGTCAGACCAACCTCGACGGCTGGGCTGAGCCGAAGATGGAGGCGTACATTATAAAGAAGCAGAAACTCGAAAAAGAGCAGGGCTGACCCCCGCTCCCCACGCCGCCGTGCCGCCCGCACGGCGGCTTTTTTGCTCTTTTTGTGTATCTTTTTACGCGCGCGTATGTTATAATAATATACTGTTCGAAAAACAGCTCAGACACAAAAAGGCAGAATACAGTATGAATACCAATGACATCTGGCTCATTGCCGGCCTCGGCAATCCGGAGCCGAAATACGACGGCACCCGTCACAACGCAGGCTTTGCCGCGCTGGACTATCTGGCCAGCAAGTGGGGTATCTCCGTCTCCAAGACCAAGTTTCAGGGTCTGTGGGGGCAGGGCGAGGTGGACGGCCACAAGGTCGTGCTCCTGAAGCCCCTGACTTATATGAACCTCTCGGGCGACTCCATCGGCCCTCTGGCGGGCTTCTTCAAGATCCCTGCCGACCACGTCATCGCCCTGTGCGACGACATCACCCAGAACCCCGGCAAACTGCGCATCCGGCCCTCCGGCTCTGCGGGCGGCCACAACGGCCTCAAGAGCATCATCGCCCGCCTCGGCGGCGAGAACTTTCCCCGCATCCGCATCGGCGTGGGCGCAAAGCCCCGCCCGGACTACGATTTGGCCGACTGGGTGCTGGGCAAGTTCCCGCCCGACGACGCCAAGGCCCTCGCCGACCGCTGCCCCGACATCGCAGCCGCCGCAAAGCTCATCATGGACGGCAAGCTGGGTCTGGCGCAGAGCAAGTATAACGGGTAAGGCCCCGCTTGACGCAACCTCTCAGTCTCGCTTCGCTCGACAGCTCCCCTACCGAGGGGAGCCTCTGGCGAAGAGGTAAAGTTTTCCGGTATGTCAAAGCCTCCCCTCGATAGGAGCAACAACGACGACCGCCGCCAGCGGCGGAAACAGGGAGTCGTTGTTGGGGCCGCGGCCAGCAGGATGCGAGGCCCGCACCAAGGGCCGAAGCAGATGCCGGGAGCCGCAACCCGGGCAGTGGCACGGCGTCAGCCGTGACGGAGAGGTTTAACCCCACCAGAAAGGAGGTCCACCATGTACGAAGCGCTCCTGAAAAATACCCCTGAATACCAGAAGACAGCGGCCAGCCTCGCCTCCCCCGGCCCGGCAGCGCTGTTCGGCCTGCCTCCGGCAGGCCGGGCATTGCTCTACGCCGCGCTCCAGAAGGACACGGGCCGCATCCTCTGCGTCGTCACCCCCGGCGAGGCCGAGGCCACCCATTTCGCCGACGACCTCAAGACGCTGGGGCTCTCGGCGGCGGTGTTCCCGCCCCGGGACTTCATGCTCCGCCCCGTCGAGGGCGCGGGCCGCGAGTACGAGTACCGGCGTCTGTCGGTGCTGGGCGCACTGGCGGGCGGACGGCTGAACGCCGTCTGCGTTCCCGCCGAAGCCCTGCTCCAATACACTGTGCCGCAGGATGAGTTCCAGAAGAACACCCTCACCCTCAAGCCCGGCATGGTCTACAACCGCGAAGCGCTGGTGGAGCGGCTCTTCGCCGCCGGATACGTGCGGCGAAGTCAGGTGGACGGCCCGGGACAGTTCAGCGTCCGGGGCGACATCGTGGACATCTACGCCCCCGATATGCGCCAGCCCGCCCGTGTGGAGTACTGGGACGACGAGATAGACTCTCTCGCCTCCTTCGACCTGCTCACCCAGCGACGGGACGGTGCGCTGGAAAAAATCTATCTTTCCCCCGCCCGTGAGGTGCTGTTCGGCAGCACCGCCGACACGGCGGAGGCCCTCCGCGCCGCCCAGAAGAAAGCCCGCGGCAAGCGCCGCACCGCCCTCGAAAAGGCCATGGAGTCCGACCTCGCCCAGCTGGACAGCGGCGTCATGCCCGAGGCTATGGACAAATACTACGGTCTGCGGTACAAGACGCCCGCCACCCTGCTCGACCACCTGAGCAGCCCCATCTTCATCCTCGACGAGGTGGGCGGCATCCGGGACGCCCAGAAGGCCACCGAGTTCCGCCGCAGCGAAGAGCTGACCGGCCTGCTCGAGGAGGGCGTCATCTGCCCCGGCCTCGATGTGCTCTACCAGACGATGGACGACCTCGCCATTGCGGCGCAGGACCAGAGCACTCTGCTCTGCGAGAACTTCCTGCGCGGCATGAACGAGTTCAAACTGAAAGACCTCATCAACGCCGAGGCGTTCGCGGCCCCCAACTGGGGCGGCGGCCTCGCTTCCCTGCGGGAAGACCTCGACCCGCTGGTCCAGCAGGGGTACGCCGTGACCCTTTTCGCCGGCACGCCCAAGGGTGCAGCGGCCCTCACCCGCGATTTGGCTGACAAGGGCTATGCCGTCAGCATGAGCCGGGACGTCCGGCCCGCGAAAGGTCTGGTTCAGGTACTGCCCGGCCACCTCACGGCGGGCTGCACCTTCCCGTTCGCCCGCGTGGCGGTCATCTCGTCCCGGCGTCACGGTCTGGACGACGAGGCCGCCGAGAACAAAAAGCGCAAGAAGAACAAAAACGCCCTGTCCAGCCTCTCGGACATCAAGCCCGGCGACTATGTGGTTCACCAGAGCCACGGCATCGGTATGTATGCGGGCATCCAGCGTCTCGAGGTGCAGGGCGCGATAAAAGATTACCTGAAGATCCAGTACTCCGGCTCCGACGTGCTGTATGTGCCGGTCACTCAGCTCGATCTGCTGAGCCGCTACACCGCCCCCGGCGACGAGGAAAAGGTGAAGCTTGCAAAGCTGGGCGGCACTGAGTGGCAGCGCACCCGCGCCAAGGTCAAAAAGGCCACCGAAGAGATGGCGCAGGAGCTTATCGAGCTCTACGCCCGCCGCCGTCAGGCCACGGGCTACGCCTTCCCCGCCGACGGTGATTGGCAGAGCGATTTCGAGTCCCGCTTCGAGTACGACGAGACGGACGACCAGCTCACCGCCACCGCCGAGATCAAGAAGGACATGGAAAAGGGCTGGCCTATGGACCGCCTGCTCTGCGGCGACGTGGGCGTCGGCAAAACAGAGGTCGCCTTCCGCGCGGCCTTCAAGTGCGTCATGGGCGGCAAGCAGTGTGCCATTCTGGCCCCCACCACCCTGCTGGCGTGGCAGCACTACAACAGCATCATCTCCCGCATGGAGGCGTTCCCGGTGAAAGTCGGGCTGCTCTCCCGCTTCCGCACCGCCAAGCAGCAGAAAGAGACCTTGCGGGGCCTGCAGGCCGGCAGCGTGGACATCGTCATCGGCACCCACCGCCTGCTCTCCAAGGACGTCCGGTTCCACGACCTGGGCCTTGTCATCATCGATGAGGAGCAGCGTTTCGGCGTCAAGCACAAGGAGAAGCTGAAAGAGAACTTCATCGGCGTGGACATGCTGACCCTCTCGGCCACCCCCATCCCCCGCACCCTGAACATGGCCATGAGCGGCATCCGCGACCTCTCCACCATCGAGCAGCCGCCCATCGAGCGCCAGCCGGTGGAGACGTTCGTGTTGGAATACAATGACGTCATCCTCGCCGAAGCCATGAAGAAAGAGCTGGCCCGGGGCGGTCAAGTCTACTACCTGCACAACCGGGTGGACAACATCGAGTCCTGTGCCGCCCATGTCAGCCAGATGGTACCCGGGGCGCGGGTGGGCATCGCCCACGGCAAGATGACCGAGGAAGAGCTGAACCCTGTCTGGCAGCATCTGCTGAACGGCGAGATCGACATCCTCGTCTGCACCACCCTCATCGAGACGGGCATTGACGTGCGCAACTGCAACACCCTCATCATCGAGGATGCTGACCGGATGGGTCTGGCCCAGCTGTACCAGATCCGGGGCCGCGTAGGCCGCTCGGGCCGGAAAGCCTATGCCTACTTCACCTTCCGGCGGGACAAGACCCTCACCGACATCGCCCAGAAGCGGCTTTCGGCCATCCGGGAGTTCACGGCCTTCGGCTCCGGCTTCCGCATCGCCATGCGCGACTTACAAATTCGCGGCGCAGGCAGTCTGCTGGGCCACAGCCAGCACGGCCACATGGAGGCTGTCGGCTATGACCTCTATGTCAAGATGCTGGGTCAGGCCATCGCCCGGGCCAAGGGTGAGCCCATCCAGCGCGACAAGAGCGAATGCCTCGTGGACCTGCGGGTGGACGCCTTCATCCCGGAAAAGTATATTGCCGACGGCCCGGGCCGCATCGAGGCCTACAAGCGCATCGCCGCCATCCAGACCCCCGAAGACGCCGCCGACGTGCTGGACGAACTCATCGACCGCTACGGCGACCCGCCGCCCTCTGTCAGCGACCTCGTGAACGTCTCGCTGGTGCGCGTACAGGCCACCGCTGTGGGCGTCTACGAAGTCACCCAGAAAAAGGACACCCTGCTGTTACAGGTGGAGACGCTGGATGTGGCCATGATTCGCGGCCTGCTCATCGCTTTCAATGGCCGGGTGACGGCAGGAGCCGGCACCAAGCCCTACCTCTCGGTGACTCTCCAACCCGACGAAAAGCCGCTGGAACTGCTGCAAAGCATCCTCAAGGCGATGGCAGACATCCTTGCCGCCCCGCCGGAGGAAAACACCGGCAAAAAATAAATTCACTAGGAGTACACTTATGAAAAAGAAACTCATCGCGCTCGTCTGCGCCCTCGCTCTGGCCGTCGGCCTCGTGGGCTGCAGCCTCTCCACCCCGGATTCCGTAGGCACCATCGGTGAGGTGGACATCTCTTCCGGCCTCTATCTGCTGGCCCAGTTCGATGCCTACCAGACCGCCGCCGACCTCGCTTCCGACGACCAGGACGCCACCAAGGTGTCCAGCTTCCTCAAGGCCACTATCACCGTCGATGACGCCACCGGCGAGACCGCCGTGGTCAGCGACTATGTGGCCCAGAAGACCCTCGAGAACCTCGAGTCCTACGCCGCCATCGAGACCCGTTTCGATGAGCTGGGCGGCGTGCTGACCCCCGACGAGGAGACGCAGGCCGACAGCTACGCCTCCCAGCTGATGGAGCAGAACGGCGACCTCTATAAGGCCAACGGCATCGGCCTCGACACCCTCAAGCGGTTCGAGCGCATCCTCATCAAGAGCAACGACCTGCTCGAGATGTGCTACGGCATCAACGGGGAGACCCCCGTCTCCGACGCAGAGCTGACCAGCCACCTCGAGGACGAGATGGTCTACATCCGCTATGTGGTCGTGCCGCTCTACAACACCAGCACCTTCGCTTTTGCTGATGACGACCAGAGCGCCCAGATGCTTGAGCTGGCCCAGACCGCCGCCGAGAGCTGCAACGCTGCCACCCCCGATGGAGCCAGCGCCCAGACCTCCGCTTTCAGCGCCGCCGTCGCCGCTGCCCTGCCCGACATCTACGCGGTGCTGGATGGCGAGCCCTCTTCCGACGCTTCTTCTCTCTCCACTGCTCTGCTGGGTTCTGACAACATCGATGCCACCTTCTCCGAGGAAGGCACCGCCGACGCCGTCCGCGCCCTCAAGCCCGGCGAGGCCGCCGCCGTACAGTATTCCAGCTATGCGCTGATGATGCTCGTCCGTCTCGACCCGCTGGACGCTGACACGCTGGACAGTCTCCGCGCACAGGCCCTCTCCGACATGAAGAGCGGCGAGCTGCAGGACAGCATCCAGTCCTATGGCGCCCAGCTGCCCCACGCTCTGGATTCTGCCGCCATGAAGAAGATGCCGGCTTCCAAAATCAAGAACGAGAAGTAATTTTCCTCAAAAATAATACAAAAGCTCCGGGAAACTATTGGTCCCCGGAGCTTTTCTGTTATTGCTCTGCTCGGCCTTCTGGCCACTGTCATCCTTGGCACTGCCAAAATCACTTGGACGATTGCCCAAGTCTTTTTTTCGGGATATGCATCACGCAAAACACTATATCAAAAAATAAAATGGCAAAAAGAAATGACCGCCCAAGACTCCCAACCGGTGGCGGTCATTACTTTTGTAATGCTTGACTGGTGAGGAGCCAGCCGTTTGCACGGATAGCGCCTTTCCTTATCTTTATTATAGACAGCCGTACGTGGATTGTCAAGCACAAGAATATAGCTATCCTAGCTTCTCAAATTCTGCTTCCAGCGCCGCGCGGATATGCATCGTGCGGCGTTGCTTTTTGTCGGTTTTTATGGTATCCTCTTAGCAGAAAGGCGCTGTCCAACCAAACGCAGGCGGCTATTGCTCCTCACCGGTCTCGCTGTCTTGCTCTTCGGAGCAAAGCAAGCGCGGGAGGGCAACTTTTTGGAGTTCCGCTCCCGACGCTCACGGCGAAGGGAGGGATGCCTTATGACTACATCGGAAATTCTATTGCTTTTCCAGACGATCATCGCACTGTTGGCACTTCTCGTAAGTGTTGTACATCTGATGGACGACCGGAAAAAGGATGATTCTTATGGCAGCAAAAGGAAAAAGCACAAAAAGAAATGACCGCCCACAGTTCCCCAACTCGGTAGCGGTCATTACTTTTGTAATGCTTGACTGGTGAGGAGCTAGCCGTTTGCACGGTCAGCGCCTTTCCTTATCTTTATTATAGGCAGTCGTACGCGGATTGTCAAGCACAAGAATATAGCTATCCTAGCTTCTCAAATTCTGCTTCCAGCGCCGCGCGGATATGCATCGTGCGGCGTTGCTTTTTGTCGGTTTTTATGGTATCCTCTTAGCAGAAAGGCGCTGTCCAACCAAACGCAGGCGGCTATTGCTCCTCACCGGTCTCGCTGTCTTGCTCTTCGGAGCAAAGCAAGCGCGGGAGGGCAACTTTTTGGAGTTCCGCTCCCGACGCTCACGGCGAAGGGAGGGATGCCTTATGACTACATCGGAAATTCTATTGCTTTTCCAGACGATCATCGCACTGTTGGCACTTCTCGTAAGTGTTGTACATCTGATGGACGACCGGAAAAAGGATGATTCTTATGGCAGCAAAAGGAAAAAGCACAAAAAGAAATGACCGCCCACAGTTCCCCAACTCGGTAGCGGTCATTACTTTTGTAATGCTTGACTGGTGAGGAGCTAGCCGTTTGCACGGTCAGCGCCTTTCCTTATCTTTATTATAGGCAGTCGTACGCGGATTGTCAAGCGCCAGAACTTCCAGAATACAAAAGATAAAAACGGACTGCCCGCTTCGGCCTTTTCAGGCTGGGGCGGGCAGTCCAACGCTTTCTAACGCATTCTGATGCAATCCGACGTTTTTATCCGTTCTCTCAAAAACAATGCAGATGCATCATTTTTCTTATATTTCGGCGTCATTTTCGCCTTCTGCGGCATCTCAAAACGGGCAGTTTTTGCATTTTTAGTTCCCAGTATTTTCCAGCTCATGCATCTTTAACTGGTCTGCACCCTAATTATAGAGGAATCGTTCTCCAATGTCAATAGCCCCGCACCTATAAAAAGCCTAAGGGCGAGGCTCCTTGCGGAACCTCGCCCCCAGACTATGTGAGATAAATCACTACATGCGCGAACATATAATGTTTATCATTACAGGCCGTGTGCCTGTAATTACTTTTGTTTCAGAAAGACCGATTAGGCATTAGTAACATTCTTCTCAGCAACAACAACAACGTAGTAGTGAGTAGTGGTCTTGTTGGCAGCCTGCTCGTCCAGATTGAAGAACTTGACGCCGACCTTGTTGGTACCCTCCTTGGGCATGAAGCCCTTAACACCGAGCTTCTGCAGCAGTTCCTTAGCATAGCCATTCGCGAACTCTTCAGCGGTGTTAGTGCTCTTCTTGATCTCAACACAAGCAACAGCATACTTTGTTTCATCGACCTTATTGAGCACGATAGGATCAGCATAGGTCAGGTTCTCGGCAGCCTTCTTGGCAACCTTATCCAGATCGTCGTCGCCCTTGAACGTAGCGGTCTTGCCAGTGCCCAGGCCAATGGAAGCAGCGGTACCCAGAGCATTACGCAGAGCCTTCTCCTTGATGGAGTCGGTGACAGCGCAGCCAGTCAGCATGGACAGAGCCATGACGCCAACGAGAGCAATAGCCATGAGTTTCTTGAACATTTTCATAGTGATATTCCTCCAATAAAAAATATTTTTTATTTCGGCAAACCACTACAAGAACTTCGTGGTCTGTCTCGATGGGTTCAGTATAGTGCATTTTCACAGGATTGTCAAGATACGGTATTGTTTTCGGCATTTTGTCCAATCGGGAGCCGTGAAAAATAGCAAACTGCCCGTTAAATGTGCATTCGTGCTAAAATTTGTGCCAAAGATCCCCAAAAGCTGCCCTTTGCTTTACCTTTATAACAAGGGCAAAAGCTCTACCTGCACAGGGGAAAATGGCCGAGATCCCGTTCATGCTTTTACTGCCTTTTCAAACTCCGCTTCCAGCGCCTCGTTGACGGCGCGGACGGCGGCGGCATCGGGTTTGATGGCCGTGCGGTCGTAGGTGAACAGGCCGTTCACCTCGTCCTCCACATCGGTCAGCTGGGTGTACACCAGCGCCGAGAGGCCCTTTTTCAGCTGCGGGAGCACCGTCTTGCGCTGCAGATCGCAGTAGCGCTCGGTCAGCTCTGCCCGGCTTCTGGCCGTGCCGTAGCCGTAGGTCTTCCGGGGCGGCTCATGGCCGGGCATGGGCCATGCAATGCCGCCGTACTCGCTGAGGGCCACCGTGCGCACGTTCGGGCGGATGCGGAGCGGATAGAAGTAGTTGTGGATGGAATGCACATCTCCCCCGCCCCGGTCGAACCAGCCGCTGGCCTCGTCCACCGGACGGGACGGGTCGAGGGCGCGGAGGGTCTCGGTGGCTTTCCGCGCATCGAACTGCCCCCACCCCTCGTTGAACGGCACCCAGCACCCGATGCAGGGGTGCCGACCCAGCGCGGCTGCCGTGTCGGCCAGCTCCCGGGCGTACTCCTCCCGGCTGTGGGCGCTGCCCCGGCCCAGAAAGCCCCACAGCAGCTTCCCGTCCGGGGCATGGCGCATCAAGGGCCGTAAGGCGTTGGTCAGGTAGGTGACGTACCACATCGGGTAGGCCCCGCCGCCGTTGACCATATCCTGCCAGACGATGATGCCCAGTTTATCGCAGTGGTAGTACCAGCGCTCCGGCTCGATTTTGGCGTGCTTGCGCAGCAGGTTGAAGCCCAGCTCCCGCACGGTGTGCAGTTCGTGCTCCACGGCGGCGTCGGAGGGCGGGGTGTAGAGGCCATCGGGCCAATAGCCCTGGTCCAGCAGGCCGTTGAGCAGGATGGGCCTGCCGTTCAGGAAAAACCGCCGGATGCCCTTTGCATCCTCTTTACACTCCCACTTGCGGAGGGCGAAATAGCTGTGGACGGTGTCGAAGTCATTTTCTTCGCCCTGGGTCGTGCCAACGGTCAAATCATAGAGGAAGGGGCTGTCGGGGCTCCACGGAAAGAAATGCTCTTCGGCGATGTTCAGGGTCACTTCGCCGTCCCGGTCGGCCTCGTCGCTGCCCCAGTCCTCGGCGATGGTCACGCCGCCGGCCCGCACCACGGCCCAAAGGTTCACCGCGCCGCCGGGCTTTGCAGTGTGGGCTTTCACCGTCACCGTCCGGGCGTCGTAGTCCGGGATAACGGTCAACGTATCAATGTGATTTTCCGGCACCCGCTCCAGCCACACCGTCTGCCAGATGCCGCTCTGGGCCGGGTAGAACATCCCGCCGGGCCTGAGGGTCTGCTTTCCCCTCGCCTGCGTTCCGGTGCCGGTGGGATCCTGCACCGCCACCCAGAGGGTGTTATGGCCCTGCGGGCGGAGCAGGTCGGTGATGTCCAGCGTAAAGGGCCAGTAGCCGCCCCGGTGTCCCCCGGCCAGACGGCCATTGACCTCCACCGCGCAGGCGTAGTCCACCGCCCCGAAGTGGAGCAGGACGCGCCCGCCCTCGCCCGCCGGGGGCGTGAAGGTGCGGTGGTAGTGGAGCCACTGGCCGGGCTGCAACGTCCGGCCCACACCGGAGGCTTTCGCCTCGGGCGAATAGGGTACGAGGATAGCGCCGTCCCACTTTGCCGGGAACTCCGAGCTCTGGGTGATGGCGTAGTCCCACGGGCCGTTCAGGTTGACGTAGCTGTCCCGGCGCATACTCGGGCGGGGATATTCGGGGAGCGGATGCATGACATCACCTCACGATCATCGATAGGCTGCGGCCAGCTTTTCCAGTGCGGGCAGACTGCGCTTCACCTTCTCGGTGTCGATGCAGTAGGCAAAGCGGACATACCCCTTGACGCCGAAGGTGTCGCTGGGGACCAGCAGCAGATCGAACTCCCGGGCCTTGAGGCAGAAGGCGTTGGCGTCCTCTTCCAGCGCCTTCGGGAAGATATAAAATGTACCGCCGGGGCGCTCCACCTCAAAGCCCAGCTCGGTGAGCTTATCGTACAGCAGGTCCATGTTCGTCTCGTAGACGGACAGATCGCTGGTGACATCGAGGCACTCGGCAGTGGCTTTCTGGATGATGCTGGGCGGGCAGTTGTGGCCGGTGAAGCGGGAGATCTGAGCCATCATGTCCACCAGCACGTCTTCGCCCTCGCAGCCGGGCCGGACGGCCACATAGCCCAGACGTTCGCCGGGCAGGCTCAGGCTCTTGGAGAAGGAGAAGCAGGTCAGGGTGTGGGGGTAGAACGCTGCCGGGTAAGGCACCTTTTTGCCGTCGAAGGCGATGTCACGGTAGGGCTCGTCGCTGACGAGGAAGATGTTGTGGCCGAAAACTTTGCTCTTTTCGGTCAGGATGTCGGCCAGACGGCTCAGGGTCTCGGCGGAGTAGACGACGCCGGTGGGGTTGTTCGGGGTGTTGATGAGGACGCAGGTGACATTCTCGGTCAGCATCTCTTCAAAGGCGTCGAGATTCGGCTGGAAAGCCGGTGCCTGAGGCGGCACGACCTTGAGCACAGCGCCGGTCCCCTCCACATAGGGGCCGTACTCGGGGAAGTAGGGGGCGAAGGTCAGCACCTCGTCGCCGGGCTTTGTCACAGCGCGGATGGCGTGGGCGATAGCGCCCGCCGCACCGGTGGTGGGGAAAATATCCTTCTGCTCATAAGGCAGGCCGAAGGTCTTTGCCAGATGGGCCGCAACGGCGGTGCGGAAGCCCGGGTCGCCCTGACTGGGGCAGTAGCCGTGAAGGGCGACAGGCTCTTCCTCGGCCAGCAGGGTCTGCATGGCTTTGGTGAACTTGTCCGGGCAGGGGACGCTGGGGTTGCCCAGCGAGTAGTCGAACACGTTCTCATAGCCTATCTCGGCGGCGCGCTGTTTGCCGTACATGAAAGTCTCGCGGATGACGCTCTTGTGGCCCAGCATGGCGCGGTAAGTCTCGTTCAGCATAATACTTTCCCTCTTTTTTTATTGATCCTCTTCCGGCAGAGCAGAGGCATAGCTCTGCTCCACCTTCACCATACAGCAGTATCCCGGATCCTGCTCCTTGACGAAATTGCACATCTCGGCCAGCCGCGCGTCCTTGTCGCCGGTGTAGCCCGCCGGGAACACGAGGTCGAACAGCACGTTGGTGTGGCTGTCCCCCGGCACGATGCGCAGGTCGTGGATGGACAGACGAGGGTCCATCTGGCGGGCTTTTTCCATCAAACGGCTCCGCAGGACGCCTACGGCGGCGTCCGACGTCACGATGGGGTCGTAGTGGATGGTGACCTGTAAGTGGTCTTTTTTCAGAAAATCCCGCTCGATGTTGTCGATGATGTCGTGGGCTTCCAGCGGGTCGGCTTCGGCGGGGAACTCGATGTGGAGCGAGGCGAACTGATGCCCCGGGCCGTAGTCGTGGACCATCAGATCGTGGACGCCCAGCACCTCCGGGTAGCTCATGACGGTGTGCTCGATGTGCTCCACCAGCTCCGGCGAGGGGCTTTCGCCCAGCAGGGGGCTGAGGGTGTCCATCATAAGCCCCCAACCCGACCAGAGGATGAACGCCGCCACTGCCACGCCCATGAGGCCGTCCAGCACGTCCCAGCCCGTCAGGTGGGAGAGGACGGTGGACAGGAGCACGGCGCTGGTGGTCAGCACGTCGTTCCGGCTGTCGGCGGCGGTGGCCATCAGAGTCTCGGAGTTGATGCGCTGGCCGATGGTCTTATTGAAGCGGCTCATCCAGAGCTTGACGCCGATGGACGCCGCCAGCACCCCCACACTGAGCCAGCTGAACACCACTGCCGTCGGATGCAGCACTTTGAGCACAGATTCTTTCAGCAGCGAAAGCCCGATGGCGAGGATGGTGACGCAGACCACGAGGCCCGCCAGATACTCATACCGGGCGTGGCCGTAGGGGTGCTTTTCGTCCGGACCTTTGGCCGCCAGACGGAAGCCCACGAGGCTCACCACGTTGGACGAGGCGTCCGAGAGGTTGTTCAGAGCATCGGCCATGATGGCGATGGAGCCGAACAGCGTCCCCGCCGCCAGCTTGCCCAGACAGAGCAGGAGATTGCAGGCCATGCCCACGAGGCTGGCCAGATTGCCGTAGGCCGTGCGGACGGCGGCGTTCTTCGTATCGTCCGGGTGCCGGACGAACAGGCGGATGAGCAGTTGTGTCATAACATTCCCTCTCAGCAGGTGTTTTGATGCTACCAGTATAGCACTGCACTTTATGGTTTTGAAGTATTTTGGTAAAATTTTTCGGGTATGCAAAGCCCCCGGCGGGGAAGTTCCCTGCCGGGGGCGGAGTTTTTGGGGTCAAGCGCTCCTTACTTATCGGAAGGCTTGCTCAAATCGATGCTGCGGATGATCTTGCGCACGGGCAGCACGCTCTTGGCGTTCATGGACAGCTCGTCCACGCCCATCCGCAGGAAGGTCTCGGTGAGGGCGGTGTCTGCGCCCAGCTCGCCGCAGATGCCCACCCAGATGCCGTGGCGGTGGCCCGCGTCGATGGTCATCTTGATGGCCCGGAGCACAGCGGGGTGGTGCGGGTTGAAGAAGGGCTCCAGCTTTGCGTTCTGGCGGTCCAGAGCGCAGGTGTACTGGGTCAGATCGTTAGTACCGATGGAGAAGAAGTCGCACTCCTCGGCCAGCTCGTCGGCGATGAGGACAGCGGCGGGCGTCTCGATCATGGTGCCGACCTCCAGCTTCTCGTCGAACTTCTTGCCCTCAGCCCGCAGTTCCGCGCGGCACTCGTCCAGCACGGCCTTGGCGTCCTGCAGCTCCCGCAGACTGGTGATCATGGGGAACATGATGCTCATGTTGCCGTAAGCGGAAGCGCGGAGCAGAGCGCGCAGCTGGGTCTTGAAGAAGTCCTTCCGGGTCAGGCAGATGCGGATGGCGCGGTAGCCCAGCGCGGGGTTTTCCTCGTGGTCGAGCTTCATGTAGTCCACGGTCTTGTCTGCGCCGATGTCGCAGGTGCGGACGACCACCTTGCGGGGTGCAAGGCTCTCGAGCACCTGCTTGTATGCCTCGAACTGGTAATCCTCCGTCGGGAAATCCTTGCAGTTGAGGTAGACGAACTCGGTGCGGAAGAGGCCGACGCCGCCGGCGTCGTTCTGCTGCACAGCGCCCACGTCGCTCATGCCGCCGATGTTGGCAAAGACGTTGATGGTCTTGCCGTCGAGGGTGGTGTTGGGCTTGCCCTTCAGCTCCTGCAGCAGTGCCTGCTTTTTCTGGTCTTCCTGCTGGCGCTTTTTCAGGCTCTTGAGCAGGTCAGGGGTGGGGTCAACGTAGACACAGGCGTTGTAGCCGTCCACGACCGCCATCTTGCCGTCCCAGTCGTCCTGAATGTCCTTGCACTGGATGAGGGCGGGGATGTTCATGCTGCGGGCGAGGATGGCGGTGTGGCTGTTGGAGCTGCCCTCCCGGGTGATGAAGCCCAGCAGCAGGCTCTTGTCCATGCGGACCGTCTCGGACGGGGCCAGGTCCTCAGCCACGAGGATGCTGGGCTCAGTCCCCTGCAAAGTAGCATTGTCCACGCCCTGCAGGATGTCGAGGACGGCCTGTGCAATATCGATGACGTCGGCGCTGCGAGCCTGCAAATAGGGGTCATCCATGGCGGCAAAAACGGCGGCCTGATTGTCGCCGGCGGTCTTGACGGCGTACTCAGCGCACTTGCGCTGGCCGTTGATGATCTCCTTGATGGCGTCCACAAAGTCGTCGTCATCCAGCATCATGGCGTGGATGTTGAACACCTCGGCGATGTCCTCGCCGGCCTCGGCCAGAGCCTTCTCGTACAGAGCGGTCTGCTGGTCGATGGCCTTGGCGCGGGCGTCCTCAAAACGGGCCACTTCAGCGGCGGTGTCGGCCACTTCGGCGGCAGAGATGACGGTATCTTTTTTCTTATAGATCTTCAGCTTTCCGATGGCAATGCCATTCAGGATGCTTTTACCGGTACCTACCTGCATTGCAATTTCTCCTTATTCTTGCTGTTTTGTGTTCCGTAACAAAAAGCCCCCGCAGGACATTCCCCGCAAGGGCTTCTCATCACGCTGGGCGATCAGACGTTCTCGCTCAGGAATTTCTGGATAGCTTCGGCGCAGGCGGCTTCATCGTCGCCCTCCACCTTGATGGTAACGGTGTCGCCCTGCTTGACGCCCATTCCCATCAGGGCCATCAGCTTGCGCAGGTCGCAGGTCTTGCCGCCCTTCTCGAGGGTGGCGGTGCTGGCAAAGCCCTTGGCCACCTTGACGAGCAGACCGGCGGGACGGGCGTGGATGCCGCAGGCATCCTTAACGGTATACTGGAATTCCTTCATGATCATTTTCTCCTTACTTCATCCGGTCCTCCTGGGCAGCTCACCCTGCCCCTCGGGACGCAGCACTCGAACCTTCTGGCTGCTGGATGTCTGCTTTTATTATAAACCTTAGTCGTTCTTTTTTCACCCTTTCATATTGCCGATTTTTTATCAAAAATTTTAGTAACATTGAACAGAATCTTTCTGCAAAAATACCACTACTGCACAATTATTCTGTTTCACCGCACTTTTTTGTACAGAATGACGGTTATTCGACGGGGTAGCCCTCGGCGTCCAGCGGCAGGTCGGTATACTGCACGGGCTGCTCCTGTGCAGCGTCCGGCTCGCCGGAAGTCTGCTGGGCCTGCCCCTCTGCGCCCAGCTCGCCGTCGTGGCGCTCTCCCCAGTCGCCGCTGAAATCTTCGCCCGAGGTCTGCTGGGCCTGCCCGTCGGTCAGTTCATCCTCGTGCCGTTCGCCCCAGTCCCCGCTGAAGTCCTCGCCGGACACCTGTTCAGCCTCCTGCAGGGCCATCGCGGTCTGGGCGTCTTTCAGCCCGGTGACGGTGCCGGAGGGCTTTTCCAACAGATACGCACCCACGGCCTTTTTCTTGTAGACCAGCAGCACGCCGTAGCTGCTCACATCGCCCCGGCTGGCCGCCGGGATGAGCGCTGTCCACTTCTCCACCGTCTTGCCCTTGTAGCGGGCCAGGTCCATGCCGCTCTGCTGCACCACCCCGTTAAAGGCCGAAAAGCTGTCGTCCCACTTGCGGGGGATCTTCACCTTGTCGGCGGTGATGGACGCGCCGTCCACGTCCAGCCCGTAGCCCGTGAACCAGGTCTGGATGTCCTGCGCACTCTCGATTTTATTACCTGCCGCCGCGACAGCCACCGAGCGGGTGCTGATGTACCGCCCCAGCATGGCGCTGAACACCACCAGCGCACAGCACATCGCCCCCACGCCCAGCTTCTTGACGCTCGCCTTACTCAGTGTGACCACAAACATACCCTTGCCTCCCACCCATTCAGATTTGTCCGTACAGCATATGCGGGAGGCCGCGGTATCATGCAAAAACGGGGCCGCTTCTCTTTGCTGTCGCCGTTGACAAACAGGCCCGGAGAGGGTAAACTTAGGCAGAGATATTTGCAATTCATTTGCCTATGATAGATTATAGCAGTTTGCGTTTTTAATGCACAAGCAACATCCGCAAACTGCATATCGCAAATATGCTATTTTGATAGGCACTATTTTTGAAAATTGCGATAAAAGGAGAAATCATTATGCCGAACAATAATATCCGCACCCGTTTTGCTCCCTCGCCTACGGGTTATATGCACGTTGGCAACCTGCGCACGGCTCTGTACACCTACCTGATGGCCAAGCACGATGACGGCACCTTCATCCTCCGCATCGAGGACACCGACCAGGGCCGCTACGTGGAGGGCGCTGTGGATGTCATCTACAACACCCTGCGGGAGACCGGCCTGCTGTGGGACGAAGGCCCGGACATCGGCGGCCCCGTCGGCCCCTACGTCCAGAGCGAGCGCATGGGCATGTTCAAGCAGTATGCCGAGCAGCTGGTGGCTGAAGGCAAGGCATATTACTGCTTCTGCACCGAGGAGCGTCTGGAAGCCCTCCACGCCGAGCAGCGCGCCCACGGTGAGATGACCCACTACGATGGCTGCTGCCGCGACCTGCCCAAGGAAGAGGTGGAAAAGCGCCTCGCCGCCGGTGAGCCTTACGTCATCCGCCAGAAGATCCCCCGCGAGGGCGTGACCGGCTTCGACGATATGGTCTACGGCCACATCGAGGTCAACAACAGCGAGATGGACGACCAGATCCTCATCAAGACCGACGGTATGCCCACCTACAACTTCGCAAATGTCGTGGACGACCACCTCATGGGCATCACCCACGTCATCCGCGGCAGCGAGTATCTGTCCTCCACCCCGAAGTATAACCTGCTGTACCAGGCTTTCGGCTGGAACATCCCAAACTATATCCACTGCCCGCCGGTCATGAAGGACGCTCAGAACAAGCTGTCCAAGCGCAACGGCGACGCCAGCTATCAGGATCTCGTTGCAAAGGGCTACCTGACCGAGGCTATCCTGAACTACATCTGCCTGCTGGGCTGGAGCCCCAAGGGCGAGTACGCCGAGCAGGAGATCTTCTCTCTGGCTGATCTGGTCAAGATCTGGACGCCGGACGGCATCTCCAAGTCTCCCGCCATCTTCGACCCCCTCAAGCTGCGGGCCATCAACGCCGAGTATATCCGCCGCCTGTCCCCCGAGGAGTTCCTCGCCAAGGCGGAGCCCTGGATCGACAGCGCCGTCCATACCCCCATCAACAAGAAGCTGCTCTGTGCAAACCTGCAGCCCCGCTGCGAGGTCCTGGGCGAGATCCCCGAGCAGCTGGACTTCTTCGACGCCATGCCCGAGTATGACGTGAGCCTCTACGCCAACAAGAAGCAGAAGACCACCCCTGAGTCCGCAAAGGAGGCACTGGAAGCCCTGCTGCCCGTGCTGAGCGACGAGGTACTGGACTTCAATGACCGTGACACCGTCTTCGACGCCTGCAAGGCCAAGGCCGAGGAGCTGGGCAAGAAGAATGGCTGGCTGCTCTACCCGCTGGGCATCGCCCTCTCCGGCAAGCAGCGCACCCCCGGCGGCGGCACCGACCTCGCCTGCATGATGGGCCGCGAAAAGACCCTCGAGCGCATGAAGGCCGCTATCGAGAAGCTGAATGGGTAAAAACAGCCTATAAAATTAAGGAGGCGGCTGATATGATGTATCCCTTCATGACGTTGGACGATAACACTGAGGTCGTCCATTCCGAAATGCTCCCGGACCACCGGGTCAAAGTCTACTTTGAAAAACCGGACGCAAAGGACTGCTTCCACTCTGCCGTCTGCTATCTCCCGGATTATAAATGGGAGGAGATCCACGGTTTTACCCCGGCGGAGATCGCGCGCTATCAGGAGCTGATGGAATCCACGGCACATCTGATCTTGCAGTTCTCCCAAGAGGGAGGGGTAGAGAATGCCGCAGGTTTTTAAGATCGGTTCGTACTGGGTCTATTTCTGGGCAAACGAAAATGAGCCTTTGGAACCGGTTCATGTCCATGTGGCGCAGGGCGCGCCCAGTGCCAATGCGACAAAGATATGGATCACCCGGGCAGGAAAATGCTACCTGAGCAATAATAACTCGCAGATACCGCCTCGGGTGCTGCGAAATATCATGGCAGTCATCGAAGCGCGGAGCGCCGAGGTGGTCGCAAAGTGGACAAGCTTTTTTGGCGAAGCGCACTACTTCTGCTGAGATTTTATCCCATTCCATCACCCCGCCAAAAACTGCGCGCGCCCTGCGCTACAGTATACGCAGAAGGCGCGGGAAACAGAACAGCACAGCGTGATATTGCAAAAGATCCCCGCCGGAAAGCGGGGATTTTTTCATGCAGGTGTCTTTTCGGACGATACAGCTCACGGACGGGAAAAAGCGGGTGAACGGTGCGCTCCGGGCGCGGGCAGCGGTGCGGCCCGCCCTGCGGCAGGGGAGCGCGTTCCTGCTGGGGCTGGCCGGAGGCTGGGCCGTACTGTACGGTGCGCTGATGCCTTTCGGGCTGGGGCTGACGCTGGGCTTTGCGGAGGACTGCTTCGCTGTGGGAGCCGCTGGGGCCGCACTGGGGGTGCTGGCCCGGAGTTTCGGCACGCTGACCGTGGAGAGCGTCTGCCTGCTCTGCGCACTGGGTGCGGCGGTAGCGGCACGATGGCTCTGGCCCGGCCGATTCGTCCCGGCAGTGGCAGCGGGCTGCGGCACTCTGGTGGGAAGCGCAGTCTGCTTCGCGGCGGGGGAGGAAAACGGCGTTCAGACCATCCTGTTCTGCGGCGGCGACGCCCTGCTGGCAGCGGCGGCGGGATACGGCCTGCGGCGCTTCCCGCCCGAAAAGCCGGGTATGGGCAGCCTGATCTTGTCTGCCGCTGTGGCCGCCGCACTGGGCGGGATGAGCTTTGGCTTCTTCCTGCCTGGGGTGATGGCCTGTGCGGCGGCAGAGCTGACCCTCTGCTGCAAGGGCCTGCCGCTGGAGGCATTGGCTTTCAGCGGGGTTACGGGTGCGGCTCTGGCCGCGTCAGACCCGGCCCTTGCGCCTGCCGCCGCCGGGCTTGCCTGTGGGTGTGCCGCTGCGGCAGTGCTTGCCCCGGCGCGACGGGTGGAGGGGCTTGCGGCCTATGCGGGCGGCTGTGTGGCGGGGGTGCTCTGCATCCAGCCGCTGGCGGGGGCATTCAGCTTTCTGCTCAGCGCCGAGGCGGGTGCGGGGCTCTGCGCCCTGCTGCCTGCGGGCTGGCTGATGCCCGCCATCAAAGAGAACGACCCGCCCGGCGACGAGCGGCCACGCCTCTCTGCCGCCGCGACCCGGCTGGAAGCAGTGGCAGAAAGCCTCTCCTCGCTGGCGGAGACGGTGAACGAGGTTTACGATGCTTTTCCACGCCGGTGCGAGGGCTTCCGCTGGGTCATCGACAACATCCACGACGGCCTTTGCGCCAACTGCGGGCGACGGGAAGTCTGCTGGAAGCAGGAGCACGCCTCCACGCTGGAAGGAATGGAGGCCCTGCGCCCCATTCTGGAAGAAAAAGGCCATCTGGAAGCGGTACTTCTGCCCGGTCAGCTGGCGCGGTGCATCCACCCGGCGGCGCTCTGCGCGGCGGGGGACAAGGCGTTTGCACTCTACCGCAGCCGCCGGGAGGCCCGCGTCCACTCCGAGGCCATGCGGACGGCCCTCACTGAGCAGTACAGCGCCGTGGCCGATGCACTGGGCGTCCTCAGCGAACAGCTGGGGCGTCCCGGAAGCCCGGAGCCCTACAAGTCTGGCCGGGTGTCGGCGCTGTTCGCTCAGCTGGGGACGCCGCCGCTGGAATGCGCTGTAACGCTGGACGATTTGGGCCGCACCCGGGCGGCGGTGACGCTGCCCCGCACCCGCTTCAATGAAAAAGAGCTGGCCGCTCTGGCCGGGGAGGTGGGGCGTATCTGCCGCCGCAGCCTCGAGCCGCCGCAGGTACTCTCCTGCAAGGGGATGACCACCCTGCTCTTTGCCGAAAAGCCGCTGCTCCGGGCCGTATTCGGGATGGCGGGCGCGGCGGCGCGGGGCGAGATCTCCGGTGACGCGGTCCAGCAGTTCTGCAGTGCGGCAGCGGCCCAGATGATACTCTGCGACGGCATGGGAACGGGACGTCCGGCGGCAGTAGACGGCAACCTTGCCGCAGAGCTGACGGCACGCCTGCTCAAAGCAGGCTTCACCGCAGAGCTTGCGGCCCGGCTCGTGAACGTGGCGCTGGCACTCAAGAGCGACGAGGAGAGCGGCGCGACCCTCGACCTCGTGAGCGTAGACCTCTATACCGGCACAGCCAGGCTCTTCAAGGCCGGTGCGGCCCCGGGCTTCCTCGTGCATGGGGGCAAGGCCCGGGCTGTGGGCGAAGCCAGCCTGCCGATGGGCATCCTCGGCGGCGTCAGCGGGCAGAGCCGGGTGGTGCACCTGGCGGCGGGGGACTATGTGGTGCTGGTGTCGGACGGCCTCTTAGTGGACGGCCCCGGCTGGGTGATGCAGCAGCTGGAACTCTCCGCTGCCAAGGCAGAACAGCCCGACGTTCTGGCGAAAAAGCTGGTGGAAGCCGCCCGCGCCCGCGCCGTCCAGCGGGGCCGTCCCGACGACATTACCGCCGCTGTCCTCCGGCTCGAAAACAGCTGAGTTGCTTTTTGGGCGGCGAGAGGGTATACTTGTCAGTATCTGGATCAATCATAGGAGAAAAATATATGCTGACAGTTACAGTTGCACAGGACGGAAGCGGCGACTTCGCGTCCATCGCGGAGGCGGTGCTGGCCGTACCCTATGAGGAGGAAGCACTGGTGCAGGTCGGCCCCGGCATTTACCGGGAGAAGCTGGTCTGCGAAAAGCGCTGCATCACCCTGCGGGGGGCGGGTGCAGATAAGACAAAACTCGTGTGGGGCGACGGCGGCAAGCTGCCCCACAAGGACGGGCGGCCCACCCATACCTTCCGCAGCTACACCGCCTTTTTCAGCGGCGAAATGCTCTGCGTGGAGGACATGACGATTGAAAACGACGCTGGTCCTGGCGCGAAAGCCGGGCAGGCCGTCGCGGCCTATGTGGACAGCACCCGGGCGGTGTTCCGCCGCGTAAAGCTGCTGGGCAGTCAGGACACGCTTTTCTGCGCACCGCTGCCCGAAAAGGAGCGGGAGAAGGACGGCTTTCTCGGCCCGCGCGGTCTTGCGCCCCGCAAACCGACCGCCCAGTACTACACCGACTGTGAGATCGCGGGCGACATTGATTTCATCTTCGGCGGCGGCGACGCCCTCTTCGAAAACTGTGTCATCCGCACGGTGGACAACCGCATCCCCCACAGCTATGTCACAGCTCCTTCGGGCAAAGCCGATGGACTGGGCTTTGTGTTCTGGAACTGCGATTTCGTCTCCGACTGCCCGCCGGGCAGCGTCTATCTGGGGCGTCCGTGGCGTCCCGAGGGCAAGACGGCGGTGCTGGACTGCCGTCTCGGCGCCCACATCGCGCCGGAAGGTTTTATCGCATGGAATGACCGCACCGATACCGGCCTTGCCAGCTTTGCGGAAGCTGACAGCACCGGCCCGGGCGCAGCAGAGCGCCCGGCGTGGGTGAAACAGCTTTCCGGGCCGGAGGCGGCGGAACTGCTGGCCCACGCCCGCACCCTCTGCCGACCGAAAACCAACTGAGGATGTGACAAATGAAAAAACTGCCGAATTTTGTAAAGTGGCTCATCATTGCCGTGGTGCTGGCCGCAATGGCCGCGATGATGGTGGCCGTGAACGACCGCGCCTCCCGGGTGGAGATGCCAATGCCGGACAACAGCCTGGGCATCTATCGCCAGACGCCTGCCACTGAAAAGTGAATCAGAAAAACGAGACGGGACTGCTGGAAAGCGGCCCCTCTTTGCTTCTTTGAGAAGTTTTTGTCGAATCCGCTCGTTTAGATTGACGAATGACTCAACTTTTTGTATACTGAACAGGAACGAAGTTGACAGAATTTTCCTGTTTTTCCTGCACAGGAACATTTTTTGCGTTGTGTCGTCGCAAAAGACGCTTATTCTGCCATCTTTCCGGACACACTGAAAAGGAGAAATGAATATGAAAACAACTGGCATCGTTCGGGGCATTGATTCTCTGGGCCGCATCGTCCTCCCCAAGGAGCTGCGCACCGGTATGCATATCGACAAGGACTCGAAGCTTGAGATCTTCGTGGAGGGCGATCAGATCATCCTCAAAAAGCACCGTCCCGCCGGCAGCTGCGACTTCTGCGGCGAGCTGGTGGCCGACATGGCCCAGTATGAGGGTTACTGCATCTGCCCCGCCTGCCGGGCCAAGATCGCTGCCCTGTAAACGGAAAAGGAGAATCACATGAGTCAGATGACCGACTTCACCCTGCCCTCCTGCGTACCGGGCCGGACGCTCCATGCATTCCGCTGTGTGCCGGAGGGCGAGGTGCAGGCCATCCTACAGCTCTCCCACGGCATGGTGGAGTTCATCGACCGGTACAAGCCTCTGGCCGAGTATCTGGCTGCCCGGGGCATCCTCGTCACCGGCCACGACCATCTGGGCCACGGCGGCTCCATCCGCACCAAGGCGGATTACGGCTATTTCGCCCAGCCCGACGGCAACCGCGCCGTCCTCGACGATCTCCACGCTGTCACTGCGCTGACGAAGCAGCTCTATCCCGGCGTCCCCTATTTTCTGCTGGGCCACAGCATGGGCTCGTTCTACGCCCGGCAGTACCTTTGCGAGTGGGGCGATGAGCTTGACGGAGCCATCATCATGGGTACCGGCTTCCAGCCCAAAGCGCTGGTCGCCACGGCCCGGGCGCTCTGCCGGGTTCTGGCCGTCTTTTTCGGCTGGGAGCACCGCAGCAAGCTGGTGGCGAACCTCTCCTTCCTCGGCTACAACAGGGGTCTCGAGGGCCGCACGCCTCAGGACTGGCTCAACCGTGACCAGGCCGAAGTGGACAAGTACCGCGCCGACGAGCGCTGCATGTTCACCTTCACCCTGAACGCCTACTACAGCATGTTCACAGGCATCCTGCGGCTGTACGACCCCGCCGTTCTGGCCGGGATACCGAAAGGCCTGCCCCTTCTCTTCCTCGCCGGTGACGCCGACCCTGTGGGCGAGCGCACCGCCGGAGTCCGGCGGGCCATCCAGAGCCTCCGGGATGCCGGTGTCGGGAACATCGAGTCGAAATTCTACCCCGGCGCCCGCCACGAGCTGCTGGTGGAGACGAACAAAGCCGAGGTGTTTGCGGACATCGCCGGTTGGCTCGAAAAACAACTGCATCTTTGAATCCAAAGCTCCTTCATCGGACTGACGATGTGGGGGCTTTTTCTTCTGGAATATGGAAAAGCGCCCCGCCGGGCGGCCCGAAAGCCGCCTGACAGAGCGCTTATAGATTCATTTTTACTTTTTGGCTGCCCAGCCGTCCACGACAGCCACAAGGGCCTTGCCCCGGCGGCCCAGAATTTTAGGCAGCAGGATGCGGGCCATGGCCCAGACACCGGAGAAGTTGTACAGGATGATGAGGGCGGTGATGATGCCCGTCCAGAGGCCGTACAGCGGCGTCTCGGCCAGCAGCACGAAAGCCTCGAACACCAGCGCGGCGGCGTTGACGAGGACACGGCCCGGGTAGACATGCATCCCGATCATGCCGTGGGCATCCATGGCGCGGAGAGTGAACACCAGCCCGAGGCCGAGGAAGGACGCATAGGTCGCACCCACAGGACCCCACCACTTGATGAAGAAGTAGTTCATGAGGCAGTTGCTGATGGCACCGGCCATCATGGTGACCATGCTGCGCTGGGACTTCTTATTCACGACATAGACGCTGTTCATGAACTGATTGAAGCAGCTGCAGGTAGACGCCAGCACGAGGAACGGCACGAAGTGCCATGCGTAATAGTAGTTGGACTTCATGACGTGCATGACCGGGCGGCAGAGCCAGATGATGCCCGCTGCACAGCAGAACAGCACGCTGGAATAGGTGCGGAAGATCTGGGTAAAGAACTTGGCTCTCCCCTCTTCCTCGGTGACAGCCGACAGCTGCCATGCGTCGTAGAAGATAAGGCCCAGCGTCGTGAGGATGGTGGGCAGGAAGTAGCCGGTGGAGAGCAGGCCGCTCCATGCGTCGCCGCTGTGGCCGTCGAGGCCGTCGCACATCTCACGCACAAAGAACAAATCGGAGGCGTTGATGATCCAGAAGCTTATCTGGGCCGGTATCATGGGCAGCGAGAAGTGGAGCATCTGCTTCCAGAGGGTCTTGTTGATGCCCTTCAGCTCGATGAAATCCCAGAGCTTGCCGGTGAACATCAGGAAGAGCACGCTCACGAAGTCGCCGCTGATGATGGCCAGCAGATAGCCGTTGGCACCCCACTTGAAACCCACCAGATAGAGCGCATAAAACGCCATAGTCGCCACGGTGCAGAGCACGCCGTCCACGGCCACCAGCTTGTTCCACTGGCGGCTGCGCACGAACTGGGTGCAGAGGGTGCGCAGGCAGCTCATCAGGACATAAATATAAATGAGCAGGCCGTACTGGGCCATATCGGGCAAAAACTGCGCCACCGGCCAGCAGAGCACGAGGATGCCGAAGCCGCCGAGGATGGTGAGCAGGCCGTTGGTGAACACCTGCTTTTCGCTGTTGCCCTTATCGAGGCCGAAGCGGATGATGGCGTTGGACATGCCCATCGACACAAAGGGGATGAGCAGGTTGGCGTACTGGCTCAAAATCTTCGACAGGCCGAGGTCGGAGATCTCGGCCATCGCGTAGGTCAGGAACGGCTGGACGATGAGCGTCAGCAGCTTGGACGAAAAGCTGCTGATGGCAAAGATGATGGTATTGCCGGCGAGCTTCGAATATTTATCGCCGCCGGAGGTCTTTTCGCTTTCCAAAAGATTTTCTCTCCTATTTTAATAAATCCCGCCGGGCTTTCCAGTCCGGCATCAGCTTCGCCACTTCGGCCCAGAAAGCCGGGCTGTGGTTGGGCTGCAAAAAGTGGCAGTACTCATGCACTACCACATAGATCTGTGCCGCCTCGGGCATATTGTAGAGCTGGAGCGCGAAGGTGATCTGGCGCTTCGCCATATGGCAGACGCCCCAGCGGCTGGTCATGCTGCGCACTTTGATGGTGGGCTTCCGCCCTCCCAGCACCCCGGCAAAGGCCGGGTAGACCTTGTCGCTCATGGCCGTGAAGTGGGCCAGAGCGGCCGCCTTGTCGGGCAGTTCCTCCTGCCGCTTTTCGCGGGCGGCCTGCCGGGCCTGTGCAGCCCGTATCCACTCCGCCTCGGCGATGACGTAGGCGTCGGCGGCTTCCAGCGTCGTGCGCAGAGGGATGCTGAGGGCCACGGTGCCGTCCCGCCGGACGTGGAGGTTGAGCCGCTTGACCCGCCCCCGCGTCAGCTCATAGGGGATGCCCCCGGCCGCCCGCAGCATCACGCGCCCTTTTTGCATCTGCGCAGCTCCGCAAAGGGCAGCTGAGACAGCACAACGGCGGCGAAGATGAGGGTGCAGCCTGCGCTCTCCCGCATCGAAAGGTTCTGGCCCAGCAGCAGCCAGCCGCCCAGCGCGCTGAATACGCTTTCCAAGCACATGATAAGGCTGGCGATGGCGGGATTCAGATCTTTCTGGCCCAGGATCTGAAGCGTATAGCCCGCGCCGCTGGACATGACGCCGCAGTAAACCACAGGCAGAAAGTTTGCGCCATACTCTGCCAGCGTGGGCGTCTCGAAGATCAGCGCCGCCGCAGAGCTCTCCACAGCCACCACGATGAACTGGATGAGGCTCAGCCGCACACCGTCCACAAGCGGCGAAAAGTGGTCGATGGACATGATCTGGAAGCTGAACAGCACGGCGCAGCTGAGAAGTATCCAGTCGCTGGTCTCAATGCCGCCGAAGCCGTTCTTCATGCAGAGCATATACAGGCCCGCCACGGCGATGACCATGCTGGCCCAGAGCTGAGCGCTGCCCTTCCGGCCCAGAAAGAGGCCGAACACCGGCACCAGCACAACGTACATGGCCGTCAGGAACGCGGCCTTGGCCGTGGACGGGTTGATGGTGATGCCGATCTGCTGAGCCGCTGAGGCCGCGAACAGGAAGGTGCCGCAGACGAGGCCCGCTGCCAGCAGAGTCTTTCGCTCTGACTTCTCCTTCGGCCAGCCGTATGGCTGGCCCTGTTTTTTGCGCACGGCGTCGAAGGCGAACACGGTGGGGATCAGCACAAGGACGGCCAGCCAGCTGCGCCCTGCGAGGAAGGAATAGGCCCCCATGCCGGAGCCTGCGCTCTGGGCCACGAAAGCCGTACCCCAGATAAAGGCACAGAGCATCAGCATGAGCGAATGTTTGGTCTGTGTCTTCATCCTGCGATGCCCTCCACTTTGAGTCCGCCATAGAGGTAGTAGCGGCTGGAATCGTAGGAGATGGTCAGGCGGTAGCTGGCCGCCGGGTCCAGCCCGGAGATGACGCAGCGGTAGTTCTGACCATCGGTCTTGATATAATAGGTGCTTCCGTTGACGTACTGTGCGCCGCCGGCCACCTTCTGCCAGACGGACACCTTGTACCGCTGGGTACCCTCGGCGGTGCCGTAGCCGGTGATGGTCAGGCTGCCGCCCGGGACGGTGAAGTAATCGGTCTGGCGGCTCCAGATGCCGTTGAACACGAGGTTCAGGCTCCCGTTCACCGCCGCCGAGGCATACTTGGCCGAGGCGTCAGCAATGCCCTCGAGGTTCAGCGGGTCGCTGGTCAGTTCGGCCCAGCGGGTGCTGTCCTCTTCCTGCACCTCATTGTCCGCGCTGTTCTTCATGTCCAGCACAGTCTTGACGCCGGACGCAGCCACAAGCAGTACCAGCACCGCCACGACGAGCAGGACGATTCGCTTTATCTTTTTCATGATCTTTTATCCTCAAATTTTGTTTTAACACGAGGTTTTACACGATTCTTAAAAGTTATTTTCGCAAGCAGGGTGCACCGAATGACGAGGATTTTTGTCGGCAGACAAGGCGGTTTTCCGAAGCAATCCTAGGCGGATTGCGAGGAAAATCAACGCAGTATGCAGGCAAAAAGACCGCTCAGGCGGTGTGCAACGCTTATGAAAATAGCTTTTAATAGTATACCGCATTTTATGCTCCCATACAAGAGTTCAGGCTGTAGTCAGAGCGGCCAGCGCCGCACGTTCGGCGTCGGCAAGCTCCGGCTGAGCCGACCGGAACAGCGAATCGTACCGGTAGAGCGCCCAGCCGCCCGCGCCGAGGCTGTGCAGACTTTCCACCTGCCGGGCAAGAGCGCTGCCCGTACACCACTGGCTCTGGCTGTCCTCGTTGGCACCGCCGTCGCCCTCGCCGATGCGATAGGCCCCCAGCCCGAAGTAGAGGGCCGTGGATGCCGCCCTGGGCATGGCCAGCCACTCCGGCACGATGTTCTCAAAGGCGAAGCGGGTGCTGCCCGACTGGAGGGTATAGCCGTAACCCCAGTATATCTGCGGGCAGAGGTAGTCCACCACGGCGTTTTCGCCCTCGGCGGCCAGCCATGCTTTCACGTCGCTGTACTGCTGGCCGAGGTCATTGTCGGGGTTGCCCTGCGGGCTGACGCCGAAACGGAGGGTAGCGTCGGCGGCTTTGACGGCATCGTGGACCGCTTTCACCAGCGCGGTGACGTTCTGCCGCCGCCATGCGGCCAGATCCCCCGCGCCGCTGGCGGCGAACTGGGCCGCGTCCAGCGCAGCATCTGTCGTGGGGTAAAAATAGTCGTCGAAGTGGATGCCGTCCACAGCGTAGTTCTGCACCAGCTCGGCCACGCCCTGCACCACATAGTCTGCGGCTTCCGGGATAGCCGGGTTCAGGTACAGCCCCTCGCCCACGGCGCAGACCCACTCGGGATGTACATTTGCAAGGCTATTTTCTGCCAGTGCGGGCGGCATCTTCGCCGAGGAGCGGAGGCGGTAGGGGTTCACCCACGCTTCCAGCGAAAGGCCTCGGCTGTGTGCTTCGGTGATGAGGACGTCCAGCGGGTCGAAGCCGGGGTCCTGCCCCTGCTCGCCGGTGCAGAGATGGCTCCACGGGAAGAGGGTGCTCCTGTAAAGCGCGTCCCCGAAAGGCCGCACCTGCGCGATGACGGTGTTCAGCCCGATGGACAGACAGTTGTCCATCAGCGCCGCCGCACCGGCACGGAAGGCTTCTTCGGACGAAAAGTCCATCCCGGCCCATTCCAGATAACTCACCCAGACGGCCCGCCATTCACCCGAGGGCAGGGCGGCGTTGGGCTCTGCTTCGTCCATCGGCGGCACCGACGACGCCGAGGCGGTCTGTCCCCGGCCCAGCATCACCACTGCCCCGGCCAGCGCGGCGCAGCCTGCCCCGGCCAGGAACGCCCGCCGCCCGAACCGGCCCCGCCGGGCGCGGCGTCTTCTGCGCCGCTGGGTCATGCGTCCTCCTGCATCTTATAGAGGCTCAGCGCTGCCCAGCCCCGGGCGCAGGCCAGCAGCACCCAGAGCAGGTTCGTCCAGAAACCCAGCGCGGCCATGCCGCCGTATTTCGCCATCAGCAGGAAGAACAGGTGGAGCGCTTCGGCGGCACCCACCAGCTGCAGCTGGCGCTGGATGGCCATGCCGCGCTTGTACTCAGTACTGAGCAGCAGCGGCCACGCCAGCGCAGAGCAGAGGTAGCCCGCCCAGCCGTTGGCCATGTAGCTCACCATCAGCAGCACGAACACGCCGGTGAAGTTGCGTTTTTCCCAGCTTGCCGAGCCTTTTTCCGCCGCGAGGAAAAGGGCCGCGATGCCCGCTGCGGCGAATGCGATCTGCTCGATGAGGCCGAAGCTGGTGCCGCTCAGGACGGCAAAACCGTTGAGCATGGAGGCCGCTGCGGAAACCAGCAGCAGGAAATACCAGGTCTTGCGCGTGAATTTGAGTTTCATATCGTCCCTCCCGCCCGCAGAAAGGGCGCAGGCTCCCCATCAGTTTTTGGAATTTTTCAAATATTATAACACATTTTGGGGCGTGTTGTGTTACAATAAGGAAAACTCGACACAAATTCCATCGGGAGGCGCACATGAACGCTGTTTTTTCCATCCTTCTTCTCGCGGCCATTCTGGGCTTTATCGTATTTCTGCTGTCCAAGAAAGACCAGAACCGCCGCAGCCAGTACGGCCCCAGCGGCCTGTCCGAGTTCCGCACCGACCTGCCGCTGGACGACTGCTTCGACCGGCTGGACCAGCACAGCCCGGACGATGTCTTCGCCTACGAGTGCCGCCGGGAGAACGACGGCGGCTTCACCCTCCACCTGACGCTCCATCAGCCCACCCAGCAGCCGCTGGACACCCTCTACACCCTCCGGTTCGACCCGGGCCGCCAGACCATCGTGACCCTCATCTTCATCCGGGAAGCTTTTGGCTACAAAGAGCCGCTGTTCCAGCCCGCGATGCTGGACGAGTTCATGCTGCGCAAATTCGACGCCCGCCGCACAAAATAATTCCGGCAAAAGGATTTGCTTTTTTCTGATTTTTTGGTATACTTATAGTTAGTCCATGTGCGGCAGACCGCCGTCTTCGTGGGCCAGTAGCTCAGTTGGTCAGAGCTGGCGGCTCATAACCGCTTGGTCGCGGGTTCAAGTCCTGCCTGGCCCATAACAAAAAGAACCCCGGCTTAGGCTGGGGTTCTTTTTGTTATTGATGAAATGATATGCTTATCTTATCACTTTCCGCAGCGTCCCAAACAGCCGCTCCACATCAACAGGCTTTGCCAGATGGGCGTCCATGCCGACGGAGAGGGCTTTCTGGCGGTCTTCGTCGAAGGCGTTGGCCGTCATGGCGATGATGGGGATAGTGCGGCGGCCATCCGACAAATTGCGGATGAGCTTCGTCGCCTGATAGCCGTCCATGTTGGGCATCTGGATGTCCATGAGGATGGCATCATAATAGCCCGCCGGGTGGGCTTTGAGTGCCTCGATGCAGAGTTCACCGTCGGCAGTGCGCTCCACGGTAAGGCCGCTCTCTTCCAGAATGGTCACGACGATCTCTGCGTTGAGGTCGTTGTCCTCGGCCAGCAGGATGCGGCAGCCCCTGAGCTGGGCCGCGTCGCCCTCTGCATCCTGCTCTTCTACGCTCTTCTGGACCTCATCCGCCAGTGGGAACCCGAGGGTGATGGTCACAGTGGTTCCTGCGCCCAGCTTGCTCTGCACGTCGATGCTGCCGTGCATCCACTCCACGAGAGCCTTCACGATGGGCAGGCCCAGGCCGGTGCCGATGACTTTGCTCTCGGTGCTGGTATGCTCACGGGTGAACTCCTCGAAGATATGGGGCAGATACTCCTCGCTCATGCCGATGCCGTCGTCCTGAACAGTAAAGGTATAGCGGCCCGTCTTCGGCTTCTCAGCCGGCAGTTCTTTCACCGACACCGCAATATGTCCGCCCTCGGGCGTATACTTGATGGCGTTGCTGATGACATTCAGCAATATCTCCCGCACTTTGGTGCGGTCGCTCACAATATAGGGATGTTCGACATCAGTATGGTAGGTGCAGGTCAGCTTTTTCTGCTGGACAGAGGGCTCAAATACGTCTGAGAGCGTCTGCATCAGCGCGCACAGGTCGCCGGGTTCTTCTTTCAGCACAGCCTTGCCGCTCTCGATGCGGGCCATTTCTAGCACATAGTTGATGAGCGAGAGCAGAAATGCGCTGGACGAGCGTATCTTCTCGGTGTAATCCAGCACCTTGTCCTTCTCGTCGATGTGCTTTTCCAGAAGCTCCGAAAAGCCGATGATGGCGTTCATCGGGGTGCGGATGTCATGGCTCATATTGAACAGGAAGCGGGTCTTTGCCTCGTTGGCTGCCCGGGCCTCCTGTACAGACTTTTCAAGGGCCGCTTCGTGCTGCAGGTCCTTCTGGTGCCGGTTCATGAGCTCCCAGCAGGCATAGGCTGCCATCATGCCAATGATGGTGGCGATGACGATGCCCAGCAAGAGCTGCTGGTCCGAGAACCACCCGGCCTTCGGGATGATCTCAAAATACCAGGTATCGTTGGGGACGCTGCACGCAACTTCCAGCGCATTGCCGGAGAAATCCTCTTCGCTCTCCGCGATGACGATCTTTTCGCCGGTATAGGGGTCTTTTTTCCAGATTTGATACCGGTAGCCCGCATCCTCCATCTTGTCCAGCTCGACCTCCTCAATGAAGTTGTCCCACTGTAAAACAAGGATGGAGAAGCCCCAGAACGAGCGCTCCCCCTTTTCACTATAGGTATAGATGGGGTCAAACAGCAGCGCGCCCGTTCCGCCCTGCACCAGCTCGAAGGGACCTGCGATGGTGTACATCCCGCTGTTCTTGGCAAGGTTTGCTTCCTTTTTGCGGGCGGGGTTATACAGCACATCGAGCCCGATGGCCGCCTCATTGCCCGCTACCGGGTACACCTGGGAGACGACGCCGTCTTTCGCCAGCTCGTGGGTCTTGATGACGCTGCTGCCATCCTGCATATTGCTGGATATAACTGCAAACTCCTCTTCACGGAGCACATGGCCCGACTCGATATATTTTTTGAAGAAGTCCGATTCTGCCAGATAGCGGTTCAGCTGGGAAGACACACGGCTGATGGTGGACTCGGCCGCATAGACAGCCCGCAGCCGCTCGTCTTTTTCCTGATCGAGTGAGAGCAGCCGGAGCGAAAACAGCGCCACCACAAATGTGAGCAGGAAGACCACTGCGGGCAGGATGACGTCCCTGCGGGCAAATTTTTTGAGTGCCATTGCTCGTTTCCTCCTGTTCCGGCATTTCCGTTTTATACCATTATAAGAAATCCGGGTGCAAAAGTAAATCATCCGCCCCGAAAATCCACAAAAGTGTGCAGCAATGGAAAAAGCCCGGTGGTTTCAACGAACCATCGAGCTTTTTCTTGGCGGAGTAGGAGGGATTTGAACCCTCGCGCCGTTGTTTAGACGACCTACGCCCTTAGCAGGGGCGCCTCTTCGGCCTCTTGAGTACTACTCCAGAGCAAAGTGCATTACACTTATTCAAAAAAATGGCGGAGAGAGTGGGATTCGAACCCACGGTACGTTGCCGTACGGCAGTTTTCAAGACTGCTTCCTTAAACCACTCGGACATCTCTCCTCGTGGGCACTCGCACACGCCGTACCGAATGCCTATTTAATTTACCAGATTTCCGGCCTTCTGTCAAGCCCAAATTGAAAGTTTTTCGTCCAGCCCTGCAGATCCCTCTCATGCGACAACCTTTTTTTGGCTGGCCGCTCACTTTTCTCTTTACAAAAACATCTTTTTGTTGTACAATAAAAGCATAAAATATTGACCTCGGAGTAAAGGAGTGTACGACCATGTCGTTTTCAGAGCTTTTGAAGCAGTGCCGCAAGCAGAAGGGGATCAGTCAGGCTGAGCTGGCATCCAAACTGGGGGTGACCCAGCAGGCCGTCGGCAAGTGGGAAAGCGGCAAATCCTCCCCCGACCCCGCCACGGTGGCCCGCATCGCGGAGATCCTGAGCACCACAGCCGATTTCCTGCTGGGGCTCTACCGCCCGGTGTCCAACGTGACCACCCCTGAGGAGCGTTTCTTCGGCAACTACGCCGAGAGTCTCATCCCGGTCATCGGCACCGTGAAGGCCGGGTACGGCGCACTGGCCTTTGAGGAGGATTATGGGCAGGAGTATGCCCGCGTCAAGGACCCCTCCAACTACTTCTACCTCGTCGTGCGCGGCGACAGTATGGAGCCCCGCATCCAGGACGGCGACCTCGCCCTTGTCCACAAGCAGGACACGCTGGAAAACGGCGACCTGGGTGTGCTGGTCTACGGCGACGAGGGCGAAGGCACCCTCAAGCGGTATATCCAGCGGGGCAACTGCGTCGTTCTGCAGCCCTTCAACCCCGCTTACAACGAGCTGGTCATCAAGGGTGAGGACCTGAACCGCCTGCACATCGCGGGCCGCGTGGTCGAGACGAAGGCCAAGTGGTGAGTCTCTCCCCTGCCCCACGGCGCTTCCGATCAGCAGCTGTGGGGGTAAGGGGGAAATATACCCTTCTGGGAGGTATCTTTCTATGGAACAGTCCCTGATGGACAAGCTCACCATCTTGGCCGACAGCGCAAAATATGACGTGGCCTGTACGTCCAGCGGCGCGTCCCATCCGGCGAAGCGCGGCACCATCGGCAGCTGCTATGCGCCGGGCTGCTGCCACGCCTTTACCGCTGATGGCCGCTGCGTCAGCCTGCTGAAAGTCCTGATGAGCAACTGCTGCGCCTTCGACTGCAGCTACTGTGTCAATCGGAAGTCCAACGACGTTCCCCGGGCCACTTTTTCGCCCCGGGAGCTGGCAGAACTGACCATCGAGTTCTACCGCCGCAACTACATCGAGGGACTTTTCCTGTCCAGCGCCGTGCTGGGGACCCCCGACTACACCACCGAGCGGATGCTCACCGTTCTGCGGCTGCTGCGGAACGAATATCACTTCGGCGGCTACATCCATGCCAAGACCATCCCCGGCACCAGCCCCGAGCTCATCCAGCAGATGGGCTATCTCGCCGACCGCCTCAGCGTCAACGTCGAGCTGCCCAGCGAGCAGAGCCTCCATCTTCTCGCCCCCGACAAGGGCCGCCACTCCATCTTCCGGCCCATGAAGCAGATCTCGGTGGCAGGTGAAGAGAGCAGGCAGGAGCTGACCCTCTACCGCCACGCGCTCAAGTTCGCTCCCGCCGGCCAGAGCACCCAGATGATCGTCGGTGCATCGCCCGAGACGGACTATCACATTTTGCAGCTGTCCGAGGGGATGTACCAGAAATACGGCCTCAAGCGGGTGTTCTACTCGGCCTATATCCCGGTATCGGATGACACCCGCCTGCCCGCGCTGGACACGAAGCCGCCGCTCCTGCGGGAACACCGGCTCTATCAGGCCGACTGGCTGCTGCGGTTCTACCAGTTCAAGGCCGACGAGATACTGGATCAGGACAACCAGAGCTTCAACCCCTATCTCGACCCGAAATGCAACTGGGCCGTCCAGCACTACGGGCTGTTCCCGGTGGACGTGAACCGCGCCCCCTTCGAGATGCTGCTGCGGGTGCCGGGCATCGGCCCCAAGAGCGCCCGCCGCATCCGGGACGCCCGGCGGCTGTCAGCCCTCGGCCTCGACGAGCTGAAGCGGATGGGCGTCGTGCTCAAGCGGGCGCAGTATTTCATCACCTGCCGGGGCTTTTCCGGGGCGCACCCGGGCCGGGGCAGCGCCGGACGGGAGCGCATCACCCGGGCGCTCATCGACCCCAACGTCTTCAGCGCCGGGGCCGAGCAGCTGAGTATGTTCGCACCGCCCGCCGTTGACCGGCTGGTGGAGCAGGGCGTGCCGCCCCGGGCGGCCCAGCGGATGGTGCGGGAGGAGGCGGTGCAATGTCTGGCGAGAGCACTGTGATGCCGTCCCGGAAGCTCCACGACGCCGATGTGGTCTACCTCTACGATGGCAGCTTTGAGGGCTTCCTGTGCTGTGTATTCGAGAGTTTCGCCCAGCATGAGATTCCCTTCGCCGTCTGGACGCCCCAGCGGGAGACTGCCACCCTTTACCCCGTCCGGGACATCGAGACGGACTCTGCCAGAGCGCAGCGGGTCTTTTCGGCCCTTGGCCGGAAACTGGGCCGGGAGACGGAATATCTCGTCAGCCGGGATTTTCTCTCCGGGCAGGAAGATAAGGAATTGCTGCTCATCCGCTTCCTGCATCTGGCCTTCGCCCTCGGCCCCGGCACGGTCAAGCGGATGGGCCACCCGGATGTGGCCCCGCTCTACGAGATGAAAAAGAGTCTCGACTGGGAGGTAGACAAGTTTCAGGGCTTCGTCCGCTTTGAAGAGCACGACGGAATGCTGGGTGCTGTCATCCACCCCAAAAACTATATCCTGCCTCTGCTGCGGGGGCATTTCTGCTCCCGCTTTCCGGAAGAGAACTTCATGATATACGACGCAGTCCATCAGGCGGTATTGCTTTATCAGGAGCACGAGGCTCAGCTTCTGGAGCTGGCTGCGCCGCTGGAGCTGCCCCCGCCCAGCGCCCGGGAACAGGAGTTCCAGGCACTCTGGAAGCAGTTCTACGACACGCTGGAGATCAAGGCCCGCCACAACGAAAAGGGCCGGATGACCCACTGTCCCAAGCGTTTCTGGCAGGATATGGTAGAAATGCGGTGATTCTTTACAAAAAGGTTGCATCTGCGCCGTTGCGCTCTGCAAAAGGTATGGTATACTAAAGGGGAGCTTCGGCAGAGCATCTGCCGCACCCACCCCGAAACGGGCTATGATAAAAGGAGCATTGTTAAAACTATGGTTCGCATTACTATGGAAGACGGCGGCATCATCGACATCGAGCTGAACGAGGAAGCTGCCCCCATCACCTGTGAGAATTTCAAGAAGCTGGTCGGTCAGGGCTTCTACAACGGCCTGACCTTCCACCGCGTCATCCCCAACTTCATGATCCAGGGCGGCTGCCCGCTGGGCAACGGCACCGGCGGCCCCGGCTGGAACATCAAGGGCGAGTTTGCCGCCAACGGCGTCAACAACCCCATCAAGCACGTCCGCGGCGTCATCAGCATGGCCCGCAGCATGAACCCCAACAGTGCCGGCAGCCAGTTCTTCATCATGCATAAGGACGCACCCCATCTGGACGGCCAGTACGCCGCTTTCGGCAAGGTCGTCGCCGGCATGGACGTCGTGGACAAGATCGCATCCGTCCCCACCGACTGGAACGACAAGCCCAAGACCCCCGTCAAGATGAAGACCGTCGAGCTCATCGAGGGCTGATTTTCTGCACCTATGGCTTTCCCTTTGGGGAAAGCCTTTTTTGCATCCACAGGAGGAACTTCCATGAAGTACGATTTCACCACCCTGCCCGACCGCCATGGCCGGGACTCCATCGCCGTGGACGGGCTGGGCAAAGGCTTTGCGCCCGACGCACCGCAGCCCGGCTTCGATGCCATCCCCATGTGGGTGGCGGATATGAACTTTGTCTGCCTGCCCACCATCCAGCAGGTCGTCACCGAGCGGGTCCAGCACCCGGCTTTCGGTTATTTTGACCCGACGCCCGAATACTACGGCTCCATCATCCGCTGGCAGGAGACTCGCAACGACGTCACGGGTCTGACCGCCGAAGCCATCGGTTACGAGAACGGTGTGCTGGGCGGCGTCATCAGCGCACTGAACTGCGTCTGCTCCCGGGGCGACAAGGTGCTGGTCCACAGCCCCACCTACATCGGCTTCACCCGCTGCCTGACCGACAACGGCTATGACATCGTCCACTCCCCGCTGGTGCAGGACGAGAATGGCGTCTGGCGGATGGATTACGCCGACATGGAAAAGCACCTCGCCGAAGAGCACATCCACGCCGCCATCCTGTGCAGCCCCCACAACCCCTGCGGCCGCGTCTGGGAGCGGTGGGAGCTGGAAAAGGCCATGGAGTTGTACAAAAAGTATAATGTCTACGTCGTATCCGACGAGATCTGGTCGGACATCATCCTTTCCGGCCACAAGCACATCCCCACCCAGTCCATCAGTGAGGACGCCCGGATGCGCACTGCCGCCCTCTACGCCCCCTCCAAGACCTTCAACCTTGCCGGTCTTATCGGCAGCTATCACATCGTTTATAACCCGTGGTGGCGTGACCGCATCAAGAAGGAATCCTCCCTCTGCCACTATAACTCCATGAACGTCCTCTCGATGCATGCCCTTATCGGTGCCTACCGCCCCGAGGGCTATGAGTGGGCTGACGAGCTCTGTGAGACGCTGACCGGCAATGTGGATTTCGCCTGCGACTACATCGCAAAGCACTTCGAGGGTGTCCATGTGACAAAGCCCGAAGGCACCTATATGCTCTTTGTGGACTGCACCGACTGGTGCGCCGCCCACGGCAAGACCATTCAGGACGTGGAGAAAGCCTGCTGGGCCGTCGGTGCTGCCGTGCAGGACGGCGTGATGTTCCACGGCCCCTGCCATCTGCGCATCAATCTGGCCTCGCCCCGCGCCCGCATTGAAGAGGCGTTCCACCGGATGGACAAGTATGTGTTCAACGCAAAGTAATTTCAAATAAAATTTATACAACAAAAGACCCTGAATCTGACGATTCAGGGTCTTTTGTTTCATTATTGATGCATTTTTACCAGCCGCTCGTTCAGCGCCCGCAGGCCGTCCCGCACCTCGGCGGGCGAGACGACTTCTATCTTGCCGCCGAAGCCGCAGACCCAGCCATAGAACTGGTCGCTGACACAGACGGGGACGTCGAAATGGAAGTGCTCCTTCCCTTCCGGCACGAAGATGGGCGAAGCGCCGAAGCGCTCCCGCATGGCTGATTCAAGGTCGGAAGTACACCGCAGGGTGACTCTATACTCCGGCCCGCCGAACATCTGGAAGTGCTTTTTCAGGTAGGCGGGCAGGTCGAGATCCGCGAACTGCTCTTTGCCGCGGCGGGGCTCGTCCAGCACCGTGACGCCGGCCATTTTATCCACCCGGTAATGGCGGATGCCCACCGGCTCCTTCTCGTCCTGATAGGCGATGAGGTAGTAGCAGCCGTTCTCCCACGCCATCTGCCAGGGGCTGATGGTGTAAGGCGCGGGGCGTCCCGCCTTTTTGTAGCGGAAGCGCACCATCCTGCCGGTGTTGATGGCCGTAAAGAGGGCATCCACGCTGTAGGGCAGGTCTTTGTTGGCGCTCTTGGGGCGGCCATCGACATAGACCTGACGCTGGAGCTGACTGCCCTCATACTGGGAGGCCAGCCCTTCCAGCTTATGGATGAGCTTATCACTGGACGCTTTCGAGATGACCCGGCTGGACTGGACAGCGTCCACCAGAAGCTTCAGCTCCGCCAGCTCGAAAGGCCGCGTCGCCATCCAATAGCCGCCGCTGCGGCCCCGGCGCAGCCGGATGTCATAGCCCAGCGCGTTCAGCGCGTCGATGTCGCTGTAGACGCTCTTTCGCTCGCAGAGGATGCCCTGCCGGGCCAGCAGCTCCACCAGCTGAGGCACATTCAGCAGATGCTCCTCGTCGGTCTGCTGCTCAAAGATATGCAGCAGCGCCAACAGTTTGGATTTTTGTCCCTCCTGCTTGGGCATGGGCGGCCTCCTTTACGGTCACGAGTCCTTTTTGTCGAATGCGGCGCGGCGCTGGGTGGACAGACGGAACATCTCTTCCAGCTTGTCCCGGTCGTCGGCCACGAGGGCGTCCCGCAGCTGGTCCAGAGCGGAATCGAACTGGTCGATCTCGGCGATGAGGTTCTCCTTGTTCCAGAGGAACAGCTCCGCCCACATCTTCTCGTTGATGCGGGCGATGCGGGTCAGATCGCGGAAGGAGTCGCCCGTGTACTCGCAGAGAGAAGAGTTGTCGTTTGCACACATGAGGCTGACGGCGATGGCGTGGCAGAGCTGGCTGACGTAGCCGATCATCTTGTCGTGCTCCTGCACCGTCAGGGTGCAGATGTGGCGGAAGCCCAGCACCTCGGCCAGCTCTTTTGCCCACTGGACGGCCTCGGGGGTGTTCTTCTCGGTAGGGGTGATGATGAAGTTGGCCGGGGCAAAGCTGACCTCGGCGGCGTGCTCGACGCTGGAAGTCTCACGGCCTGCCATCGGGTGGCTGGCGATGAACTCCACACCCTCCGGACACATGGCCTGCACCGGCTCCACAAGGCCGGTCTTGACGCCGGAGACATCGGTAAAGATGCAGCCGGACTTGATGAGATGGCCGTAGGTCTTGAACCAGTCGATGAGGGCCGTGGGGTAGAGGCCGAAGATGATGTGGTCGGCCTGCGAGACGAGGTCCTCGAAATCGTGGGTCTTGCCGGTCTCGATATAGCCGTGGTCGAGAGCGTACTGTAAGTGGCCCTCGCTGCGGTTGATGCCGTCCACATGGAACCCGGCTTTGGAAAGCTCGAGGGCGTATTTGCCGCCCAGCAGTCCGAGGCCCACGATAAGATAACGCTTTGTTTTATCCAGCATATTCTACCTCCGCGCCTAACGGCTTGATGGCTTCAAAGAAATGGGGCCAGCTCTTCTGCACGGCCTCGGCGTCGTCGATGGAAAGTTCCAGCCCGGCAGCCAGCGCCAGCACCGCAAGGCTCATCACCACACGGTGGTCGTTGTGGCCGTGGAGCGGCGCGGCGGGGGCGTGGAGCCTGTCTGCACAGCCGTGGATGGTGATGGTGCCGCCCTCGCTCTCGAGGACGCCGCCGCAGGCCCGCAGTTCGGCTTCCATGGCTGCAATGCGGTCGCTCTCCTTTATCCGGAGACGTTCCGCGTTGCGGATGGTGGTGGTCCCTTCGCAAAGCAGGCCCAGGACCATCAGCACGGGGCCGAGGTCGGGGCAGTCGGCAAGGTCAATGTCCACACCGTGGAGAGGTGTTTCCTCGAACACGATCCCTGCATCGGTGGTGCGGAAGCTTGCACCACAGCGGCGCAGAATGTCGAGGATCGCGGCATCGCCCTGCAGGGTGTCGGCGGATAATCCTTTGAGGGTCACGCCGCCCTGCACCGCTCCCAGCACCGCCGGGAATGCCGCCTGGCTGTAATCGCCCTCCACGGTGTAATCGCAAGGCCGGTATTTCTGCCCGCCCGGGATGAAGAGGGTGTTTTCGTCCTGCCAGCGGCTCTCGACGCCGAAACGGCGCTGGGCTGCCCGGGTCATCTCGATATAACTGCGGCTCTCTACCGGCGGGATAAGGTGGAGGGTGCTGTCGCCTGCCAGCAGCGGCAGGGCAAACAGCAATCCGCTGATGAACTGGCTGGACACGTTGCCCGCCAGCTCGTATTCGCTGCTTTTCAGAGTTCCTTCGACGGTCAGGCCCGCCGAAGACTGTTCAAATCGGAGAGACTGCTCCTGATACAACTTCTCGTATACTGTCTGAGGGCGTTCCATCAGCCGTCCGCGGCCAACAAAGGTCACTTTCTGCCCGGTGAGGCTGGCAATGGGGATGAGAAAGCGCAGGGTGCTTCCACTCTCACAGCAGTCCACCGGAGCGCTGACGGGCAGAAAGCTCCCCAGACCCTCCACGACGGCACGATCCGCACCGGTGCGCACTTTGGCGCAGAGCTGCCCGGCGGCGGAGAGGGTGGCAGAAATATCCTTGCTGAATTCAAGGTTTTCGATGTGGGAAGCACCCTCGGCCAGCGCCGAGCAGAGCACCGCACGGTGCGCCATGCTCTTGCTGGGCGGCGCGGTGATGGTGCCGCCGATGCCGCCGGGGGCGCGTTTTATCGTAGCATTCATATCACATATCCCGGCCAATAGCCCATGCGACCTGACGGCACTTTGCCATAGCCTGCGCAAAGGCATCGGGGGTCAGGCACTGTGCGCCGTCGCTCCATGCGTGGCGGGGGTCGTAGTGGACTTCCACCTCAAGGCCGTCGGCACCGGCGGCGACAGCGGCGATCATCATGGGCTCCACAAGGTTTGCCTTGCCGGTGGCGTGGCTGGGGTCCACGATGACGGGCAGATGGGTCTTCTCGTGGATGATAGGCACAGCGGAGAGGTCGAGGGTGTTGCGGGTGTACTTCTCGAAGGTGCGGATGCCGCGCTCACAGAGGATGACCTGCTCGTTGCCGCCGGCCATGATGTACTCAGCGCTCATGATCCACTCTTCGATGGTGTTACAGAGGCCGCGCTTGAGCAGAACGGGCTTGTGCATCTTGCCCACAGCCTTGAGCAGCTGGAAGTTCTGCATATTGCGGGCGCCGATCTGCACCACGTCCACATATTCCTCGAACTCGGGGATGCGTTCCTCGCTCATCAGCTCGGAGACGATGGGCATACCGGTGGCCTCGCGGGCCTTTACCATGTCAAGGATGCCCTCAGTCTCGAGGCCCTGGAAGGAGTAGGGAGAGGTGCGGGGCTTGTAAGCGCCGCCGCGGAAGAGGGTCGCACCGCCGGCCTTGACGCCCTGTGCGATGCGGAGAGCCTGCTCTTCGCTCTCGATGCTGCAGGGGCCGGCCATGACAGCGATCTTCTCCTTGCCGCCAATCTTCACGCCGCCGCAGTCGATGACGGAATCTGCCGGGTGGAAGAGGCGGTTGGCACGCTTATAGGGGGCGGAAACACGGGTCACGTTGTCGATCCAGGGATTGGCGAGGACGTCGCGCTCGTCGATCTTGGTGGTATCGCCCACGAGGCCGAAGACATTGTAGTCCTTGCCGGTGATGAGGGTGACGTCGAGGCCCTGCTTTTCGAAGCGGTCAACGATTTTCTCGAGTTCTTCCTTCGGGGTACCCTTTTTGGTGGAGATGATCATAAAATTTTTCCTTTCTATCCTTCTTTTCCGCGCCCTCTTTGCTCCGCTTTCCAGCGGAAGAGAGTCGATTTCTTACATCACTAAATGGGTGTGCGCACTGCCGTCCAGCCGCAGCAGCTGGGCCAGATAGGCGGCAGCGTGGAGATAGCCGCTGATGCCCTCGCCGATGAAGTGGCCCTGACAGCCGAACGAGACGATGTCCGTCTTGCGGAAGGGCTCGTGCTCGTCGGGCTCGCTGAGCAGCACTTCCACGGCAGGCACGCCGCAGAGGCGCAGCGCGTCGAGGATAGCGACGCTGTAGTGGGCGTAGCCGCCGGGATTCAGGATGATGCCGTCGGCCCGGCCTGCGGCAGACTGGATCTCGTCGATGAGGTCGCCCTCGTGGTTGGACTGGAAAAATTCCACTTCCATGCCCATTTGGGTGCAGCACAGCTCGAGGTAATCCAGCAGGCCGTTGTAATCCAGCTGACCGTCCACACCCGGCTCGGTGAAGTGCATCATGTTGAGGTTGGGGCCGTTAATGACTAAAAATTTCATCCAGTGCCTCCATTGCGGCGGTCACAGCGTCCTCCACCGTGCCGCTGTTCGGGATAACGGCGTCTGCCGCCGCGAGATACAGGGGGCGGCGCTCCGCCTCCATCTTTTTCAGCGCCTCGGTGCTGGACGAGAGCGGACGTCCGCCGCCCACCGTCAGCGCATCCAGGGGCCGGTCGAGGAAGAGCACGACGCCGTTCTGATGCAGCGCCCGCAGATTCTCGCCCCGCTTGATGATGCCGCCGCCGCAGGAGAGCAGCTGTCGGCCCTCTTTGGCAAAGCGGGCGGTCTGGGCGGATTCCTTCGCGCGGAAGCCGTCCTCGCCCTCGGCGGCGAAGATGTCGGGGATACTGCGGCCGTCGGCCTTGACGATCTCCTCGTCGAGGTCGATGAACTTTTTGCCCAGCCTCTCGGCCAATGCACGGCCCACGGTAGATTTTCCGCTGGAGGGCATTCCGATGAGGGCCACGTTGAGCATATCGCGGCGGAGCGCGGCAGTGATGCGGCCGATCTCCCCTGCCGCGTCGTCGAACTTCCGGCTGAGGAAGTATTCGGCGGCGTACACGGCCTGCGCCACCAGCATCTCGAGGCCGCCCACAGCCACCGGGACTCCGGCCTCTTCAGCCCGGAGGATGAGTTCCGTCTTATCGGGGTTGTACACCACGTCCAGTACAGCTTCCAGCCCGGGCATTTTTGCCACGTCCAGACTGCACACGCCCACGTTGGGGTACATTCCGGAGGGGGTGGTGTTGATGACGATCTGTGCGCCGCTGAACACAGCCTCTTTATAAGAGAGCTGGCCTTTGGCGGCGTCCGGCGTCCGGCTGACGGTGAGCACTCTGGCCGCACCCTTGTCGCGGGCGACGGCGCTGGTGGTGTTGTGGGTTCCGCCGGTGCCGAGGATGAGGACAGTTTTGCCCGCAAAATCGACGCCGTGGGCGTCGCACAGGTGGGCAAAGCCGAGATGATCGGTGTTGTAGCCGTAGAGCAGGCCGTTCTTGTTGACCACAGTGTTCACCGCGCCGATGGCCTTGGCACGGGGGTCGATATAGGTGCAGTATTCCATCACCAGCCGCTTATAGGGGATGGTGACATTGATGGCCTTGAACTGCCGCCTGGTCAGGAAAGCCCGGGCTTCCTCTTCGGTGGGAAGCGGGCAGAGGTCGTAATGGTAGCCGCAGAGCATCTCATGGATGATCTTCGAGTAGGAATGGCCCAGTTTCGAGCCGATGAGTCCGTATTCCATCACAGTCCCTCCCTGCGGTAGCTGGTGGGCCGCTCCATCCATGCGGTGCCATAGCGGGCGGTCATCAAATCGCCCACAGCCAGCGCGGCGGCGCAGGTCTGGACGATGGCGGCGCGAGGCACGATGCAGGGGTCATGACGGCCCTGAATGGAGAGGGGCGCATCCTGCTTTGCAATGTAATCCACCGTCTCCTGCTCTTTGTAGATGCTGGGCGTCGGCTTGACAGCGGTGCGGAAGACGACAGGCATTCCGTTGGTGATGCCGCCGTTGATGCCCGCGTTGTGGTTGGTGGCCGTGACCACCGAATCGCCCTTCATGCGGAAGGCATCGTTGGCCTCAGAGCCTTTCAGGTCGGCGAAGCCGAAGCCGGTGCCGAACTCAATGCCCTTCACGGCAGGCACTGAAAACGCCATGTGGGAAATAAGGCTCTCCACGCTGTCAAAATACGGCTCGCCCACACCGGCGGGCAGGCCGAGAATGGCTGTTTCAAGGATGCCGCCCACGCTGTCGCCCTCCGAACCGGCGGCACGGATGGCCGTTTTCATCGGCTCTTCGACGGAAGCATCCAGCAGGGCGAAGCCCTCGTCCCTGCTTTCCAGCACGCTCACCTGAGCGGCCAGTGCGGCGGCATCGTCCAGCGCAAAGGGCGTATCGGAAATGCCGGCACAGCGGGCGATGTGGGTGGTGATGTCGATGCCGGCGCGGTTCAGCGCACCCAGCACGATGGCACCGCATGCCACCAGTGCGGCAGTGATGCGGCCCGAAAAGTGTCCACCGCCCCGGGCGTCCTGAAAGCCGTGGTATTTGGCGTAGGCGGTATAGTCCGCGTGGCCGGGGCGGAGAAGGTCAGCCGTCTTGGCGTAGTCGCCGCTGCGGGTGTTCTGGTTCTCGATCATCAGGGCGATGGCCGTGCCGGTGGTGTGACCGTTCACGACGCCGGAGAGCAGCTGTACGTTATCGGCCTCCACGCGGGGCGTCGAAAGCCCGTCGCCCCGGGCGCGGCGCTGATCCATGCAGGCGGCAATGAATTCCTCATCCACCGGCACACCAGCGGCCACGCCGTCCAGCACACCGCCGATGGCCCTGCCGTGGCTCTCGCCGAAGATGGTCAGCGCCAATGCGCTGCCAAAGGTATTTTTCATGGCTTTAGTCCTCCATGCCCAGCAGGGGGCGCAGACCCTCCACCGGGATGGTCTCCGCGCGCCAGCAGCCCAGACCCGGCACCTTGATGACGGTGATCTGGCCGCCCTGTGCCTTTTTGTCGTGGAGCATCTCGGCGTAGACCTTGTCCTTGTTGTAGGCGGTACGCAGGGGCAGGCCCAGACGGCGGTAGACCGCACGGACGCGCTTCTGCAGTGCCTTGGACTCGATCATCGGCAGCATCCCCAGAGCCACGCACTCGCCGTGGTAGAGGCCCACGGTGCGGCGTCCCTTGACGCCCTTGACGGCCTCAATGCCGTGGCCGATGGTGTGGCCGAAATTGAGGGCCTTGCGCATTCCATGCTCCGTCTCGTCCTGCTCGACGATGCTCTTTTTGAAACGGAGGCTGCGGTAAATAATTTCGCCGATCTGCTCGTCGATGTCGCCCTTTTCAAAGATGGCGAACAGTTCCGGGTCGGCCAGCAGACTGGCCTTCACCGACTCGGCCAGACCGTTGATGTACTGGCGGCGGGGCAGGGTGGCGAGGGTGCTGGGGTCTACGATGACCAGCTTGGGCTGCCAGAAGGAACCGACGATGTTCTTCGTCTCCCCCAGATCCACAGCGGTCTTGCCGCCGATAGAGGAATCGATCATCGAGAGGGTGGTGGTGGGGCAGTTGATGAAGTCGATGCCGCGCATATAGATGGAAGCGGCAAAACCCGCCAGATCGCCCACGACGCCGCCGCCGACGGCGATGACGAGGTCGCCGCGGCCCATGTTGAACTCGAGCATCTGGCGCAGGACGCTTTCCAGAATTTTCATGCTCTTGCTGGCCTCGCCCTGCGGGACAGTAATGATTTTTGCGTCGCGGCACTGGTCGGCCACACGCTGTGCGTACTCGGCGGGAACGCCTGCGTCCGTCACCACCGCCACCCGGCGGTCGAGGCGGGCAAACTGGTACAGATTTTCCAGTGCGCCGTTTTTCAGGATGATGTCATAGCTGCGCTCACCCAGATTCATGGTGAGCTTGGTGCCGATAAATCCACTCATTTTGTATACACTCCTAACAGCCGCACCGTGCGGCAGGTATGGTCCAGCTCACGCAGCAGCGCGGCGGTCTCGTCGGCGGAGGGGTCGCCCACCAGCTCGACGTAAAAATAATAATCAAAGGGGACATGGGGCAGCGGACGGCTCTTGATGGACTCCATGTCGTAGCCGAAGCGGCCAATGACCTGGATGACCTCAGCCAGCTTGCCGGGTTTGTTATCCAGTGTGAACAGCAGCGAGAAGCGGTTGCCCACGGTGGGCTTTTCGCGGCTGAGGACGATGAAGCGGGTGGTGTTGTCGCCGTCGGTGTTGATGCTGGGGACGAGGACTTCCAGCCCGTAGAGGGCGGCTGTCTCGGCGCTGGCGATGGCGGCTTTGGACGGGTCGCCCGACTCGGCCACGAACTTTGCGGCCATGGCCGTGTTGGGCATGGCCGTAGCGGGCAGACGGAACTGCTTTAAAAACGTCTCACTCTGGGCGATGGCCTGCTGATGGCTGTAAACGTGCTTGAGCTGGGCCAGCTGGGTGCCGGGCAGGACGAGCAGGTTCTGGGAGATGGGCAGGTCGTAGACGTCCACCACCCACAGCTCGGGGTGGTTGTAGCACAAGTCGAGGACAGCGGAGACGTCGCCTGCGTGGCTGTTCTCAAACGGCACAACGCCGTGGGCGGTGTCGCCCCGGCTGACGGCATCGAACACCTCGTCCCACGTCGGGTAGCTGACGGCCTCCGCGTGGGGGAAGAGCGCCCGCAGCGCGATGTGGGCGAAAGCGCCTTCCACGCCCTGATAGGCGGCGCGGTTCCGGCCCAGCACCTCAGCTTCGTACTGCTTGGCGACATCCATCATGTTCTGGACATGGTCTTTATAGTAAGGCCGGAGGGCAGCGTTCTGGATGCGGGCCGCAGCTTTTTCCAGCACCACCGCCTCCCGCGCGGCGTCAAAAATCGGCAGGCCGTGGGCCTGTTTGTATTGGGCGACGCTGAGCACAGCGGCCATCCGCCGCTCAAACAGGGCGGCAAGCTGCGCGTCCACCGCGTCGATCTCGGCGCGGGCTTGTTCCAGTGTGTCCATCTTTCCACATCCTTTGGGTAAAGTTTCAGTTCTTACAGCGATGATACTTAGTAAGTATACCATAACCCGGATGAGGAAACAACAAGCCCGGCTCTCTTTGAGGGTAGATAATATTTCAAATCCGGGGCCGTCAACGCGAAGAGATTGCAACAGGGAGACCCTCCTGTTTCCGGGGCCTGCGCTGTGTTTTATGCCCTGCGCCCTCCTATTACTCTGCGCTAATATCTGACATAAAAATCATAAATTTGACTTTATACTGTGGCAAGTTATAATGAAATTGTCAACGGAAAGGAGGCAATTTCAGTGAAAATCACCGCAGATAATTTTTTCACCACCTCGGACGGCATCCACATTTATTTCGAAGACCGAGGTTCCGGGCTTCCTATCGTGATGGTCCCCGGATTTTTATGCACCACCAAATTTTTCGAAAAAAACGCTGAGGTCCTCTCCAAAGAGTTCCGCGTCATCACGATGGACCCCCGCGGACAGGGCAACTCCTCCAAGACCTGCCAGGGCAACACCATCCGCCGCAATGCGCAGGACATCAAGGAGCTCATCGACCATCTCGGTCTGGAGCACGTCGTCCTGCTGGGCTGGTCGCTGGCCTCCTCCATCGTTGTCAGCTATGCAGCCGAATTTGAGCAGTACAAGCTCAACGGCCTCGTGACGATGGACGGCTCGCTGTATCCCTTCTCGGACGCCGACTGGAACCACCACCGCGGCCGTGACTATAACCTGCAGAACTGGTTCGACACCTACCTGCCTCTTTACTACGACCCCAAGCTCTTCTACGACAAATTCATCGCCCGCGTTTCCTGTGCGGAGGGAATGGACGATGAGACCCGGGCCTGGTTCGAGGCCGAGTGCAAAAAGACGATGCCCTGGACGGCGCTGGAACTGCACTACGACTTCTGCCTGACCGATAATTTCAGCAATCTGAAAAAGATCACCGTTCCTTACGCCGTATTCGGCGCACAGTCCAAAGCCTACGGTCTGGACATGGTAGACCGCTTTGCTGCCGAAGTGCGGGGCTACAGTGAGGTCCACAAGTTCTACAAGAGCGGCCACCTGATGTTCCTGTACGAGGCGGAAAAGTTCAACGCCTGTCTCGCTGACTTTGTGCGGAAAGCCGACGCGCTCTTCCGCCAAAAATAAAAACACCACACGAAAAAGGAGGAAAAAACAATGCTGCTCGCGCTCACAGGTTTCGTCATGATAGGCCTGCTGATGTACTTCCTGCTGAAGGGAAAGGCCATCCCCGTGACCCTCTTCGTCGTCCTTCCCATCATCGGCGCACTCATCAACGGCTTCGGCATCGCAGACATCACCGATTACATCAAATCCGGCGTCTCCACCACCTGGGGCATGGCCGCCCTGTTCGTCTTCGTCATCACCTACTTTGGCATCATGACCGATGTCGGTATGTTTGATAAGCTGGTCAAAAAGCTCATCAAGATCGCCAACGGCCGGGTGCTGGGCATCCTTCTGGTCGTCGTCCTCGTCTCCATCCTGGGCCATCTGGACGGCAACAGCCCCACGACCTACCTCATCGTCATCCCCGCAATGGCTCCCCTGTGCAAAAAGCTGAACATCCGCATCAGCACCATCATGATGGTCTGCACGGCCACTATCACCGTCATGAACCTCGTGCCCTGGGGCGGCGTGCTCAATCGTCAGTCCATCACGCTAGCAATGGATTCCAACGAGCTGTGGCATATGTATCTGCCTCTGCAGATCTGCGGTCTCGTCTGCTGTGTCGGTCTGGCCGTCATCATGGCCCGTGTCGAAGTCAAGCGCGGTGCCGGTAAGATCGACGTCGCCGCCACTCAGGAAGAAGAGACCGAAGTCGTGGACGAAGCCGCCGCAAAGCTCCTTCGCCCCAAGCTGCTCTGGTACAACGTCCTGCTGACTGTCGTCGTCTTCGTGCTCCTCTTCACCACCAAGCTTCCCAACTACTTCATCTTCATGCTGGGCTGCGTGTTCGCCCTCGTCGTCAACTTTCCTGACCCCAAAGAGCAGGAAGCCCGTCTCGCCGCACACGCTCCCAAAGCCATCTCTCTGGTCGCCACCGTTCTGGCCGCCGGTGTCATGGTCGGCATCCTGAACAACACCGGCATGATCGTCGCCATGGCAGAGTTTATCATCAACATCCTGCCCGCCGCACTGGCCAAGCATCTGCATCTCGTCTTCGCCTTCCTGGGCGGCTTCATCGGTCTGGCCGTCTCTCCTGACCCGCTGTACTACGGCATCCTGCCCGTGCTGATCGAGGTCTGCGGCAACTATGGCATCCCGGCCACCAGCGTCGCCATCGCGTTCGGCGTCGGCGCCGACTCCTGCTTCACGATGGCTCCGGTCATCGCCTCCACCTACCTCGGTCTGGCTGTGTCCGGTATGTCCCTGAAGGACGTCATGAAGACCAACTTCCTCCCCCACTGGATCATCGGCCTCATCATGATCGTCTTCGGCTGCCTCATCGGCACCATCGTCGTCTGAAACGCATTCTCGCTCCTTCCTCTTCCCGGAACTGGCCGATGCAGAGCACCGGCCAGTTCTGCTTTTCATTTTTCCCGTTTTGCGCTATGATAAAAGCGACGCTACGCCCTCTCTGGCAGAATGGAGCTGTCTCATGGAATACCGAGATTTTGAATATGTTCTGACCATCTATCAGGAAAAAAGCCTCTCGAAAGCCGCCGAAAAGCTCTATATCACCCAGCCTGCGCTCAGCATTTTCCTCACACGGCTGGAAACACAGCTTCAGACCCAGCTTTTCGAGCGCACCAAGCGGGGGCTCGTCCCCACCTACGCGGGCCAGAAATACATCGAGTTTGCCCGTCAGTCCATCGCGCTGGCCCGCAGCTTCGACCAGGAGCTGTGCGAGATACAGGCCGAGCGCAAAGGCATCCTCCGCCTCGGGACTTCTCCCCATATCGGTTCCATCGTTCTGCCCGAGGTGCTTTTTTCTTTCCAGAACCGCTATCCGAACATCCATCTTGCCATCACAGAGGGGACTTCCCTCACGCTGGAAAAGCTCATCGACAACAACGAGCTGGATATGGCCCTCATGCATCTGCCTCTGCTCTGCGAGCACGCAGGCTATACCCGCGTCAGCGACGACCGCTATGTCATAGCGATGGCGAAAGACAATCCCCTCACCCGCAAAGCCTACTCCAAACCCGGCTTTGCGCACCTCTTTCTCGACCCGGCGCTGGCCGCAGAGCAGCAGTTCATCCTCGCCCACCCGCAGCAGCGCGTCCGGCAGATCTCCGACCGCATCCTCCGCCATGCAGGCATCGTGCCGAAGATCCGGCTGGAGACCAGCAGCGTCCAGAGCGCCCTCTGCTTTGCGTCCAACGACCTCGGCATCACCTTTGCGCCGGAAAGCTATATCCCCCTTTTCAATGTACAGAAAGAGCTCGCTTATTTCTATCTGGAAGACAAATATGAAGCGTTCTGGACCTTCTGTGTCGTCTATCCCCAGAACGTCACGCCCTCCACCCCGGCCCGCTTCTTTTTGCAGGAAACGCAGCGGCTCTTTGGCCGATAAACAAAGAACGCCCCCTCCGGTATTGCCGGAGGGGGCGTTCTTGCTTATTTGCGCAGGTCTTCCCTGCTGCGGGGGGTGCCGAACACCCGGCCATAGGGGTTGTCAAGGTCGGCAGCCTTCAGAGATGCAGTTTTTTCGGCAGGCTTTTCAGGGATGCTGAGATGCTTTGCCTTCCCCTTGGAGAGAACACGGTACCGCATGGCTCAGTCCTCCGGGGTTGCCGTGGAGGCAGCGCCTTCGGTCAGCTTCTGCCAGAATTCTTCGCCTCCGGCGAGGTTATCAGCAGTGCCGCTGTTCCACGCGCCCCGCATTCCCACATAGAACTGGGACATATACTCCTGACTGGAACCACTCCTGCTCTGGGTGGTGTCGGGGCCGTAGTCACCGAGGTCGAGGCTGGCCAGGGCCGGGCAGTCATCCCACTTGTACACCATGTTCCACCAGTCCTCGTCGCTGTCGGCGGCGGGCAGAGTGCCGTCGAGATACCGCAGCGAGCCGGTGCTTTCTTCAAAGCCCGCCGGGTCCCAGAGCAGAAAGACAGAGCTGAGGCCGCCCTGTACGTCGGTGGCCAGCTTGGTAGTTCCAGCCATGGTCAGATAGGCGGCGCTCTCGGTCTGGGTCTCAGTGTCGGAGTAGTCGAGGGTGTAGACGTTGAGGGTCACGACCACCTTGCCGTCGCCGTTGCGGTCTTCGCCGTAGGCAGCCAGTGCATCCTGCAAAGCGTTCACGGTGTCCTCGGGCAGATAGTAGGGGGCCACCACGGCCACGTTATAATCGGGCTTGGTAACGAAGAAATACTGTCCGATGAAGTTGTAGGCCACAAAAGCCGCGGCGATGCCGATGATGATGACCCATTTCAGGTTATAGTCCCACCAGTTGGCCCAGCGCTCCTTGCGGGTGTACTGTCTTTCCTTGCGAGGGGCAATGTCTTTCGGGTCGATGTCGCGCTCGTAACGGTAACTTGCCATGAGGCAGTGTCCTCCAAAAAAGTTATAACTCTGCCAGAATGGTCTGGCGGACGGCGTCGGGCAGCTGCTTCTGCTCGGCCCGGCTCATGTCTGCCGTCCGGATGGGCGGCAGCACCCGGACGTGTACCGTTCCGGGGGTGGCACGGTTGCCGTGGGCCTCGAACAGGCCCCGTGCGCCGGAGATGGCCACCGGCACCACCGGCGCGCCGGTCTTGACCGCAATGCGGAAGGCACCGGCCTTGAACTCACCGGCGCCGCCCTCTTCGCCCTTGTAGCGGGTGCCTTCAGGGAAGATGATGAAACTCCTGCCGCTCTCTACGATGGCGGTGGCGTCGTTCAACGCGCGCACCGAGGCGCGGACATCGTCGCGCTGGACGAAAACGCAGCCCAGCAGCTTCATCCAGCGGTTGAGCAGCGGAATTTTTCCCAGCTCTTCCTTGGCGAGGATGCCATAGGGCTCATCGAGGCCGGCCAGCAGCAGCGGGATGTCATAATAACTGCGGTGGTTCGCCACAAAGACGCAGGGGCCATCCTTCGGGATGTTGTCCACTCCCTCGACGCTGAGCCGGACGCCGGTGACGTTCAGGATGCCTTTGCTCCAATGGGGGATGTGCTTTTTTACCAGCTGGCGCACCGTCTCGGTGTCGCCTGCGGCCAGCGCACGCTCGGCTTTGCACAGCACACTGTAATGGACGATCATGTACCCGAACAGATAAACGAATAACGCAATGGTGCGGAAAATGCTCACAGAGCGATACCTCCTTCTGGCTCAAAAAGCCGTTTCTATTGTATCACACTCCGCCCCAAAAAGGGAGAGGAAATACTTTTTTTACATTTAGAGGGCTTTGCGGCTTGCAAAATCCACAAAATCCGGGTATATTTATAATCAGAAAGCCAGCACAATGGCGCTTCCTGCCAAAACTGTGCTGTGCAATGTAAGCCGTCTTTCGGGACGGCGAGAGAGGATAACCATACAACATGAGTCTGTTCCCTTCTGCAAACGATTTCAAGTCCGGACCGGGCGTCGAAAAGGACGCCCCCCGCAAGACCGGCGTAGGCCGCTTCTTCGAGCTGGTGGGCCGGGATATGAGCGGGATGTTCCTTGCAAACCTGCTCACCTGTCTAGGCTTTCTGCCCGTCATCTGTCTGGTGTACATCGGCTTCCTGATGAACAGCCTGCCCGTCATGGTGCTCAGCGCCGCCGTGGGCGGCATCCTGGCCGGTCCGGTGCTGGCAGGCATGTACGACACTGTCCTGCGCGCTCTGCGCGATGAGGCCGGTTACTGGTGGACCACCTACCGCAAGGCCTTCAAGCAAAACTTCAAAGCCAGCATCCTGCCGGGCATGCTCTACTGCGTCGTGGTCACGGTGCAGGTCTTCCTCGTGTATTTCTGCTTCAACCTGCTCTACCACGGCACCAACGTCGGCGTAGGCATGTGGGTGGCCACGGTGCTCAACCTCGTCATCTTCCACATGCTGTTCTCCTACATGTGGCCCCAGGTGGTCCTGCTGGACCAGCCTTTCGGCCAGACGCTCAAGAACAGCGTCAACTGCATGATCGCTTTCCTGCCCCACGCACTGGCTGCGTCTCTCGTGACGGTACTGTTCTGGGGCCTCGTCATCCTCTGTATGCCGCTGGGCCTGCTGCTCATGCTGGTGTTCGGCTTCTGGTTCCAGGTGGAGATCACCAGCCAGATCGTCTACGGCGACCTCGACCGGGTGTTCCACATCGAGGAGAACATCCGCAAGCTCCACGACGCCGAGTATGAAGCCGAGATGGCCGAGGAGCGCAGCGACGACGAGGAATAAACGACACACCGACGCGGAAAGGGGATGCGTGCAATGGAACAGCGGAACAATCTGGTGCTGCAGGGCACGGAGACATTTTCCCGCGGACAGCTCGATAATGTAGCGCTGGACAACGGCAGCGTCGTGCTGGACAGCGTGGCCGGGCGGTACCTGCAATACGGCAGCTACACGACGCCTGAGTTCGCCATGCCGGCCTTCTGCAACCTGAACGTCAGCTGGAACGCCCACGCGCCCCAGAACACGATGGTGGAGGTGCGCTGCCGCGTCTATGCAGGCGGCAGCTGGACGGGCTGGATGAGCTTTGGCAAGTGGGCGCCGGATTACCCCCGGGCCAGCATCAGCACCCACAGCGACGACGGCCTCATCTTCCTGATGGGCGACACCGTGACGGTGGCGCTGCCCGGCGGCGGCACCGGCGTCCAGCTTCAGGTCAATCTTTCGACCAACGACGATAAAGTCACCCCGGCTCTCCGGCTGCTGGCGGCGGCGGTCCGCCCCCTTGCGTGGGATAAGCAGAGCGGCCACCCCATCAACCGCCGCCTGTACTTACCGGAATACTGCCTCTCGGCCCATGATCCCAGCTTTGGCCGGGACATGGACCTGCCGCTGGTGATGGCGGCCCTGATGAACCGCTGGGGCGAGGACATCCTGCCCGAAGAGGTGGCCTACGTCATGGAGGACAAGACCACCGGCAGCACCAGCAACGGCGCTTTCGCCGCCGCGGCAGCGGGCTGCTGCGGTTTTCCCTGCTGGCAGGCGTGGATGGACCTGCAGGATCTGCGGGAGCAGATACACGACGGCTGTTCTGTGGCCGTGCGCATCGAGCGCCGCATCCGGGGCCAGCGGGACCCCATCGGGGTCTGGATGGGTCTGCAGGGCTTCGGCCACGACGACGCGGTCCTCGCCGATTATGTCCTGCTCAACGACCCTACCGCCGACAGCGACGGGGCCGTGAACTGCACGATGGCGGTGACGGATTTTGCCCGCTACTTCACCGGGCGGGCCATCGCTCTCCGCCCCAAGCCCCGGGACACTGAGGCCAACCGCCCCCGGCGGGTCTCCTGCGACTTTGTGTACAGCGCCGAGGATGACTGCTGGTATCTGGCTCAGAAAGGCCAGCGGCAGCTGCTCCCGGCAGAATTTTCCGGCTGGGCGGCCTGCAGCCCCCACGACGGAATAGCCCACGCCACCACAGCCCACCGCACCTTCCGGCGGATGGAGCGGACACGGACCGGCGGCTTCCGCTTCCCGCCCGAGCAGACCGCCGCAGGCGGGCGGTGCAGCGTTTACATCGTGGACCATACCGGCACCATGCAGTTTGCAGAGGTGCGCCTGCCTGCGCCTCCGCCGCCACTATTGGAAGCAAACCAAAGCACCGAGCCTTCTGTCTCCTGAGAGGCAGCACAGCCAAGAGCTTTTTGGGATAAATCATCAACATGGGAGGAACATATTATGGCAAAGACGATCATCACTTTGGGCCGTGAGTACTGCACCGGCGGACGCTACATCGCCAAGGACGTGGCACGCGCACTGGGCATCAAGCTCTACGACAAGGAACTGATCACGATGGCCGCCAAGAATTCCGGACTGTCCGAGGAGGCCGTGGCCGCCAGCGAGAAGCGGCACACCCACAGCCTGCTGTACAGCCTGTATACGATGGGCAATGACCTTCCGCTGGGCGACCAGGTCTTCATCCTGCAGAGCCGCATCATCAAGCAGCTGGCCGACGAAGGCCCCTGCGTCATCGTGGGCCGCTGCGGCGACTATGTCCTGCGCGACCGCAAGGACGTGCTGCGCATCTTTGTCTACGCCCCCAAGGAGTGGCGTCTGGCTTACGGCAAGGAGAACAATATGCTGCAGGCCAAGGACGAAAAGGGCATCAAGGACGAGATCGACAAGACCGACCGCAACCGTGCCGCCTACTACAACTACTACACCCAGAACCGCTGGGGCGATGCCCACAACTATGACCTCGCCATCAACGCCGCACTGGGCCATGACGCCTGCGTGAACATGATCCTTGCCGCCGCAGAGGCCAAGGAGAAGACCATGGAGGGCTGATGCCCGCCGCCCCGGATGGGGCAAAATAAATAATGATGCTGCGTGGGTGGGGTGCTTTTGCGCTCTGCCCACGTTTGCGGCATAGAAGAACTCTGCATCCCCAAGTTATCAGTATCAAAAGGAGAAATCGTGGAAAACAAGCAGCCCTTATCCTCTCCCGCCGGTGAGCGGGAAAACATCATGGGTACCATGGACATCAACCCTCTGCTCATCAAGCTCAGCGTGCCGATGATGGTATCCATGCTGGTGCAGGCCCTCTACAACGTGGTGGACTCGATCTTCGTGTCCCACGTCAGCGAGAGCGCCCTGACCGCCGTTTCTCTGGCGTTCTCTTTGCAGAACGTCATGATCGCCGTGGGCGTCGGCACCGGCGTGGGCGTCAACGCCCTGCTGTCCAAGAGCCTCGGCGAAAAGAACCAGGAACGGGCCAATAAGACCGCCGAGAACGGCATCTTCCTGTCCCTGTGCAGCTACGCCGTCTTCCTCGTCATCGGCCTCACCTGCATGAAACCCTACTTCTACGCACAGACTTCGGACATGGACATCGCCTGGCAGGGCATCCAGTATCTGCAGCTCTGCTGCGTGCTCAGCCTCGGCCTCTTTACCCAGACCATGGGCGAGAAACTGCTGGCCGCCACCGGCCGCACCCATCTGAGCATGATAAGCCAGCTGGTGGGCGCTGTCGTGAACATCGTTCTCGATCCCATCTTCATCTTCGGCTACTGCGGCGAGGCCCTGTCCGGCACCACCGGCGCTGCCGCGGCCACCGTCATCGGCCAGTTCTGCGGCGCGGGCATGACACTGTACTTTAACCTCAATAAGAACCCCGACATCCAGATCAGCTTCCGGGGCTTCCGACCCAGCGCCAAGGCCATCGGCCGCATCTACACCGTCGGCCTGCCCAGCATCGCCATGCAGTGCGTGGGCAGCGTGATGACCTTCTTCATGAACCAGATCCTGATGGCCTTCTCGGCCACGGCTGTCGCCGTCTTCGGCGTCTACTTCAAGCTGCAGAGCTTCGTGTTCATGCCCATCTTCGGCATGAACAACGGCATGGTCCCCATCATCAGCTACAACTACGGCGCACGGAAGCCGGAGCGGGTCAAGAAGACCATCCGCCTCGCAGTCTTCTACGCCGAGTGCATCATGCTGGTGGGCTTCTGCATCTTCCAGTTCCTGCCGGATAAGCTGCTGGGCCTCTTCGCCGCCAGCGACGCCATGCTGACCATCGGCGTCCCGGCGCTGCGCATCATCTGCCCCCACTTCCTGCTGGCGGGTGCCGGCATCGTGCTGAGCTCGGTGTTCCAGGCGCTGGGCAACGGCGTGTTCAGCCTGACCGTCTCCATCTGCCGTCAGCTGGTGGTGCTCATCCCCGCTGCATGGCTGCTGAGCCGCACCGGCGAGGTGAACATGGTCTGGTGGGCCTTCATCATCGCGGAGGTGGTCAGCCTTGCGCTGAGCCTCGTTTTCATGGCCCGCATCAACCGTACCGTCATCGTCCCGCTCTCCGAAAAGCAGGACGTGGCCGTATAACCTGAAAGGAACGTGAACTCTATGGCAAAAAAGCTGAAGTGGAACCTTATCCTCATGAGCCTGCTCTATCTGGCGCTGGGCATCTTCCTGCTGATGGTGCCCGGCACGGCTCTCAATGTGGTCTGCTACGCGCTGGGCGGCGTGGTGCTGGCCTGCGCGGCAGTGCAGCTGGTGCGGTATTTTGTCGTAGAGCGCGGCGTGTTCCAGAGCCAGCTCACTCTCATCTCGGGGCTGGTCTGTCTGGCGCTGGGCGCATTCCTCATTATCCGCAGCGATGTGGTGGTGCGGGTGCTGCCCATCGTGTTCGGCCTGTTCGTCATCTTTGACAGTCTGGGCCGCATCCAGAACGCCCTCGAGCTGCGCCGGTGCGGGTATCCGAGCTGGAAGATCTTTCTGCTGCTGGCCGTGCTCAGCGTCGTACTGGGCATCGTGATGGTGGTGGACCCCTTCGGCACCATGGAGACGCTGGTGATGGCCATCGGCCTCATCCTCATCCTGGAAGGCGCACTGAACCTGCTGAGCGCCCTGTACACCATGCTGGCCGTCCGGCGCTTCATAAAGCTGCATCCGGAGACCCAGTCCATGCTGGAAGCCATCACCGGCAGAGATTTGAACGGCGACGGCGTCATCGCCCCGGATGTCTCCCACGCAGATGTGGAGTCCACCGCTGTGGAGCTCGACTATGTGGATGAGAGCGCCGAAGTGGAGCAGGAAGAGGAATGACCTCTCCGTCATCGCGCAGCGCTTCTCGTAAAACATCGTAAGACTGACCTCTTTGCCAAAGGCTCTCCTCGGCAGGGGCAACAACGACGACCGCCGCCAGTGGCGGAAACAGGGAGTCGTTGTTGGGGCAGCGGCCAGCAAGACGCGCGCAATGCGCAGCGGATGCTGGGTGCCGCAACCCGGCCTTGTCGAGCGTTAGCGAGACTGAGAGGTTTTATCAATTCAACACAAAGGATAAAAAGAGTTATGGAAAAGTACGATCTCATCATCGTTGGTGCCGGCCCTGCCGGCATCTTCACCGCTGTGGAGCTGCTGCGCCGCGGCAGCAAGAAGCACATCCTGCTGGTGGAAAAAGGCAAGCCGGTGGAAAAGCGCCACTGCCCCAAGGCCGAGATCGGCCACTGCGTCAACTGCCGCCCCACCTGCGCCATCACCACCGGCTTCTCCGGTGCTGGCGCCTTCTCCGACGGCAAGCTGAGCCTCTCCTATGAGGTCGGCGGCGACCTGCCCAGCCTCATCGGCGAAGAGTTTGCACAGGAGCTCATCGACTACACCGACAAGATCTACCTCGAGTTCGGCGCTGACCCCCATGTGGAGGGCATCTACACCGGCGAGGACATCAAGGAGATCCGCAAGAACGCCATCCACGCCGGTCTGAAGCTGGTGGACTGCCCCATCCGCCACCTCGGCACCGAGAAGGCACAGCAGCTCTATCTCGCCATCCAGAACTATCTGGCTGACAACGGCGTGGAGATGCTCTTCTCCACCGAGTGCGAGAACATCATCCTCGAAGACGAGGAGTGCAAGGGCGTGCTGCTGCGTCAGGGCAACGGAGAGCCCCGCGCCGTCTACGGCGACACCGTGGTCATCGGCACCGGCCGCCGCGGCGCAGACTGGCTTGAGAAAATTTGTGCGGAGCACCATATCGCCCACAAGCCTGGCACCGTGGACATCGGTGTCCGCGTCGAGTGCCGCAACGAGGTCATGGAAAAGGTGAACAAGGTGCTGTATGAGTCCAAGCTCATCGGCTACCCCAAGCCCTGGAAGAACAAGGTGCGCACCTTCTGCCAGAACCCCGGCGGCTTTGTGGCGCAGGAGAACTACGACAACGACCTGGCCGTGGTCAATGGCCACAGCTTCAAGGAGAAGAAGAGCGAGAACACCAACCTCGCCATCCTCGTCTCCCACAACTTCACCGAGCCTTTCAACCAGCCCATCGCCTACGCCCAGAAGGTGGGCGAGCTGACCAATATGCTGGGCGCAGGCCACATCATGGTGCAGCGCTACGGCGACATCCTCGACGGCAAGCGCACCTGGGCGAAGGAGCTGGCCCAGTCCAACGTCAAGCCCACCCTGAAGGACGCCGTGGCCGGCGACATCACCGCCGCCATGCCCTACCGCGCCATGACCAACATCATCGAGTTCATCAAGATGCTGGACATGGTCGTCCCCGGCTTCGCCGCCAACGAGACCCTGCTGTACAGCCCTGAGCTGAAGTTCTACTCCAACAAGGTCAAGATGGACGCGAACCTCGACACCAACATCAAGGGCCTGCACTGCCTCGGCGACTCTTCCGGCTGGACCCGCGGCCTGATGATGGCCTCCGTCATGGGCGTGCTGATGGGCCGCAAGCTGGCTGAGAAGGAAGGCTGCTGAAACGCCTTTCTGCACTAAGCTGCGCTGAATATTTGGTTCCCGATGCCTCTCCGCACTCCGCGGAGGGGCATTTTTTGCGCTTTCTGCGGCAAAACTGTGCAGGATACAAAAATCGGCAGAAAAAGTCAATTTCCGTCAACCCTGAAAATTTATGGGAATTTGAATTGATTTTCTTCGTTAAAACTGCTACAATCTCAAGTAGAACTCAAGAAGAAATTGTGTCTTGCGCATAATGCGAGGAGGGATCACTTATGTGCGAAGCCCCCGGAAGCGTAGTAACGCTGCTATGTTCCGGCATCCAGCTTTACAGCGCCGAGAGGCGCATTGCGGACTGCATCCTTGCAGATGTAAAGCGGGCGTCGATGTGTACGTCAGCAGAACTGGCCCGGCTGAGCTGTTCGTCCGAGGCCACCATCACCCGGCTGTGCCACAAACTGGGGTTCGAGAACTACCGCAAATTCCAGCTGGCGCTGGCACGGGACGCCATGGAGCAGCAGGAAGCCCAGCGTATGCGGGACGAAGGGCAGGACGAGCTGCATCAGGCACTTCTGAACATCCTGGCAAACCGCGAAGAGGAGCTGCGGGCCACCATTCAGGCCATTGATACCCGCCAGCTGCGGCAGATCCTCTCTCTGCTGCGCAGCTGCGAGGTCATGGAGGTGGTCTCTGAGGGCGGCGGCCTGCCGGTGGCCTTCGATGCCTCCATCCGGTTCAGCCACCTGGGCAAGCGGTGCGTTTCCAGCGCAGTCCACGAGAAGAACCTTGCCTTTGCTCAGACGCTGACACCCAAAGACATCCTCATCGTGCTCTCGGCCTCCGGGCAGAGCGCCAGACTGGAAGAGGTGTCCGCTGCCGCCAAAGGACGGAATGTACCGGTGCTGCTCATCACCTGTGACAGCCACGGCCCGCTGGCCCAGCTGGCCGACTATGTGATGACGGCTTCCAACCGCGAACAGCGGCTCATCGAGGGCAGCCATGCGGCATCGCTGCTCTCACCGAACGTCCTTATCGAGGTGCTTTACTACCTGCTGCGGATGGAAAATCTGTAAAAAACAAACGCTGGCACGTTCGTGCCAGCGTTTGTTTTTATCATTGGAGCTCTAAATCACTGGGCAATATCAAATCCAGCTCCGCCGCAGGCTCTGCCACGAGGCGGCGGCTTTGGTTGAAGATGGCCTTTTCCAGCGTGTTGCGGGCGAGACGTCCGTTGCCCGCCGTGCGGGCATCCTCTGCCTGGCGGCGCTCGTAGTAGCCCCGCAGCGGTTCCGCGCAGCTCTCAGCCAGCCTGTAGCCCTTGCCCCTCGCCAGCACATTCGTGATGTCCAGCAGCTCATCGGCGGTGTAGTCCGGGAACTCTATCTTGTTCGGGAAGCGGCTGGCAAGGCCGCTGTTGGCGGTCAGGAACATCTCCATCTCCCTGGTGTAGCCCGCAAGGATGACCACCAGCTCGTCGCGGTGGTCTTCCATCCCCTTCACCAGCGTGTCGATGGCCTCGAGGCCGAAGCTGTCCTGCTCGCCCCGGTAGAGGCTGTAGGCCTCGTCGATGAAAAGGACGCCGCCCAGCGCGCTCTGGATGACGCTGTTGGTCAGGGGGGCGGTGTGGCCGGTGTAGCGGCCTACGAGGTCTCCCCGGCTCACCTCCACCAGCTGCCCTCCCTTGAGGGCGCCGATGGCCTTGAGGTACTTTGCCACGAGCCGGGCGATGGTGGTCTTGCCGGTGCCGGGGTTGCCGGTGAAGATCATGTGCATCGAGAGGCTGGCGGTCTTGAGGCCCGCCGCCGCACGGCGCTGCTGCACCTGAATGTTGTCGGCAAGACCGAAGACGTATTCCTTCACTGGTGCAAGACCCACGAGGTCGTTCAGCTCTTTCTTGATCTCTTCCACTGCGCCGGTATAGGCGGCGGGCAGCAGGTCGAAGAGCTTCTGGGGTCCGGCGTCGTTGAGGGCAAAGTCAAGGCCGTCTTCCCGGGCAGTCAGTGTGATCGTTCCGGTAAGCGCGGCATCTGTTTGCAGACAGTATTCGCTCAGAGCACGGAATATCTTATCGCAGCAGGACGAAAGCCCCGCCGCACCCTGCTTCGGGCTGCACTGGGCCGCCACATAGTCCCGCACATCCGCGCCCGCCGACAGGGTCAGGCCGAGGCGGGTCTTCACTTTTGCTGCCAGCGCGTTGAGCTGCTGGGCTGCCAGCGCGGCAAGGGCTTCCCGCGCAAAGGCGCTGGTCTCACAGACATCGCCCAGCGCCGAGACGAAGGCCGCTCCGAACTTATCGGCCAGCGCCTCCCGGCCCTTCTGGGAGAAGAAGACAAGGTACTTGCCGCAGGGGGTGATGCGGCTCACAGCCCCGGGGGCAAGCGCCGTCCCGGCGTCCACGAGGATGCCCTCCTTGTTGACAAGATACCGGCTGGACAGGGGCGCACTGCCCTTGACGGCCAGGTCTGCCAGCGTCTTCAAAAAGCCCGGGTAGCAGCTCTCGTAGTGCTCAAAGACCAGGATCTCGCCCGGCGCATGGAGGGCGGCGTACAGATCCTGCAAAAAGAGCTTTTCAGCCCCCGAGTTGGGGTAAAGCGCCAGATCCATAACGGCCAGCTTATCGCTCTGCAAAAGACCCCGGGCGGCCATGCAGCGGGCCGTCTCCGTCAGAGCGAAATGCCGCCCCGTGCCGGGCGCACCGCAGAGCAGGATGACGTTCCGAGCCGTGGGGGCCTCCGTCCCCAGCACGAAAGGCCGGCGCATGGCCCGCACGACGCCGTCCACGAAGGCGTCCTGCCCCAGCACTGTCTTTTTCACCTCAGCGGCCAACCCTTCGAAGCTGCCCAGATGCTCCTGTTTGACTTCGGTGGTTCCTTTGGCCAGCAGGCCGTCGGCCTCCATATCCTCAAGCATCTTCCGGCTCTGGGCCAGCGCCTCCTGTGTGGTGTCTCTGCGCAGCTCGGCGTTCTGTTTGCGGAGCATTTCGTCCAGCTTTTTCTGCTGCTCGAGCAGGGCTGTGTTCATATCGGGCAGGCCGGACTTTTCCGGCGGCGTTTTCTGCGTATCAAAGCGCAGTTTTCCTCCCGGGCCGAACACTCCGTTCATCAAGTTCTCCCAATCGTCGGTGTATGCCATCTGCCTGCCTCCGTCCTGCGTTTTTTCCAGTATAGTGTACTTTGCCCCCTTTTGCAAGAAAAGTCTTGAAAATCCACGGGCAGGCGGGTACACTAATTTTATATTGATTTGATATGCGAAGGGAATGGAACGAAATGAAAACGCCCGCAGAGTGGAAAACTCTGTTCGAGAGCAGCGCCTTTGCACGGCAGACAAACTACAGCGGCCCTCTGGGGCCGGAATATAACCCCTCCGGCACCCGGCTCCGGCTCTGGGCGCCCACGGCGCAGAAGGTATCAGTCAACCTCTACCGCCGGGGCGACGGCGGGGCCTGCATGGGGACCCTGCCGCTGGAACAGCACGGGCAGGGCGTCTGGTCAGTCTATCTGCCCGGCGACCAGCACGGACATTACTATACCTTTACCGTCGAGGTGGACGGCACAGCATACGAGACGGGCGACCCCTACGCCCGGACGGCAGGCGTCAACGGCCTGCGGAGCATGATCTTAGACGCGCCCCGCATCGACCCGCCCGACTGGAGCCACGACCACCGGGTCATCGTCCCGGCCTCCCGCCGGACGGTGTGGGAGGTCAGCGTCCGTGACTTCTCGCAAGACCCGGCCTGCGGCGTTCGGAATGCATGGCGGGGCAAATTCATGGCCTTTACCCAGAAGGGAACCACCCTTTCTTCCGCCGGCACCTTCCCCACCTGCCTCGACTACCTCAAGCGGCTGGGAGTGGGCTATGTGCAGCTGATGCCCATCTTCGACTTCGGCAGTGTGGACGAGAGCCGCCCTCTCACCCGGCAGTATAACTGGGGCTACGACCCCACCAACTACAACGTCCCCGAGGGCAGCTACTCCACCGACCCCACGAAAGGCGAAGTCCGGGTGCGGGAGTGCAAGGAGATGATAGCTTCTCTCCACGCGGCGGGCATCGGTGTCATCATGGACGTGGTGTACAATCATATGTACCGCAACGAGAACCCGCTGAACAGCACGGTGCCTTATTATTTTTTCCGGCAGAACCCGGACGGCAGCTTCTCCAACGGCAGCGGCTGCGGCAACGAGTTTGCCAGCGAGCGGCCCATGGCCCGGAAATACCTCATCGACTCGGTGCTCTACTGGGCGCAGGAATATCACATCGACGGCTTCCGCTTCGACCTCATGGGCCTCTATGACGTGGACACCATGAACGAACTGCGGGCCGCGCTGGACGCTCTGCCGGGCGGCAGAAGCATCCTGATGTACGGTGAGCCGTGGCAGGGCGGCGGGAGCCAGCTCCACCGGTACGAGGCCAACAAGGCGAACCTCGCCATGCTGTCCGAGCGCATCGGCGTCTTCTGCGACAACACCCGCGACGTCATCAAGGGAGGCTGTTTTGACGCCCGGGAGCCGGGTTACGTCGAGGGCAAACCGGGCAGCTTCTGGGACATCGGCGGGGCCGTGGCCGCGTGGTGCCGCAGCGACAAACTGCCCGCTCATTCGCCCTCCCAGATCGTCAGCTATGTCTCTGCCCACGACAATTTCACTCTCTGGGACAAGCTGATGCTCGTCCGGTACGCCCGTCCCGAGTACACTGCCGCCGACTCGGCGGCGCTGGCCCAGAACCGGCTGGCGGCGGGCATCTATCTCACCTGCATGGGGATGCCCTTCATGCAGGCCGGCGAGGAGTTCGCCCGCACCAAAAAAGGTCAGGGCAACAGCTTCCGCTCTTCGCCCTCCCTCAACCGTCTGGACTGGAAGCGGGCCGCGCAGTTCCACGGACTGGTGGACTATTACCGGGGTCTGCTGGGCCTGCGGGCACAGTTCCCCCGCCTGAGCGCCTCGGACGCGGCCAGCCCGGCGGCTATCAAGTTTTTCTCGCTGGAACAGCCCCTCGTGGGCTGGACTTTGCCTGCCGCACCCGGCGACGGCGCGGCATGGCGGGCGCTCTGCGTCTTTTACAATCCCACGGAAGAAGAAAAGCGGGTCCACCTGCCCGACGGCCAGTGGAAATTGCTGAGCGACGGCGTATCGTCTGCGCTCTGGAAAGGCTCCAGCCGGGTCTGCGGCGGCGAAGTGACACTGCTGCCATGCAGTGCAACGATTTTCGGCCAGGTATAAAAAAGCGGCCCGCCGCTTTACGCGGCGAGCCGCCCAACAAGAAGAAAGGAACTTCTGGGGGATGTCTTAACTTTTAGCCCTGCGGGTCCTGCTGAGGTGCAGACTCGGCAGACTTCTCCTGACGGGATGCGCCGTTGGTGCCATTGCCGCTGTTGGAGGCGTTCTTTTCGCCCAGCGTCAGGCTGACGGTCTGCATCTGGCCGTCGCGGGCGATGGTGATGGACAGCGTGTCCCCGGCAGAGTGTTCCTGCATCAGGGTGCCAAGGTCGGTCTTCTGGGCCACCTCAGTGTTGTCGATGCTGACGATGCGGTCGCCGGCCTTGAGGCCCGCCTTATCGGCTGGGCCGCCGGACACGACGTCCACGACGTAGATGCCGTAGGCGTTGACGCCCAGCTGTGCCGCCGTCTGTGCGTCGGTGACAGCCAGATAGGTGATGCCCATGTAGGGACGGCCCGTGACGTAGCCGTTCTCCAGCAGGTCCTGCGCCACCTTGATGGCGTCGTTGATGGGGATGGCAAAGCCCAGACCTTCGGCGTCAGAGCTGGAAGACTTTGCGTTGACGATGCCGATCAGCTCGCCGTTCATGTTGAACAGGCCGCCGCCGGAGTTGCCGGGGCTGACAGAAGCATCCATCTGAATGAGGGACATGGTGTTGACAGAGCTGGAGCTCTGGATGGAGACACTGCGGTTCAGGGCGCTGACGATGCCGCTGGTGACAGTGCCGCCCAGCTCACCCAGCGGGTTGCCCACGGCCAGCACGTTGTCGCCCACGGCCAGCTTGTCGCTGTCGCCCACGATGGCGGGGGTCAGGCCGTCGGCATCGACTTTGATGACGGCGATGTCGCTGGTGGAATCCTCGCCCACGACGGTGGCGGTGTAGTCCTTGTCGCCGATGGTGACGGTGATGTTGGACGCGCCGCTCACGACATGGTCACAGGTGAGGATGTAGCCATCCGAGCTGATGATGACGCCGCTGCCGGCGCCGCTCTCCACCTGGCTCTGGCCGTACCAGGACCACTGGGAGTAGACCACCTGCTCGGTGGTGATGACCACGACGCTGGGGCTGACGGTCTTGGCCACCTGTGCGGTGTTCATGCCGCTGGAAACAGTCGTGCCTTCGGCGGCGCTCTCAGAGTCTGCCGAAGAGCTGCTAGACCGCTCCACCTGCTGGATGATGACTTTGTTATTGCCGCCGAAGCGTGCGCCCACAAAGCCGCCCATAAAGCCCATGGCTGCGGCCAGCACCAGAGCAACGATGCTCTTTACAGCCTTGTCTGCGTTTTTCCTGGGCTTTTTCGGCGCGGCAGGGGCTGTGTTCTGCGGGCCTGCGGGGGGCGGCGTTGCGCCGCCGGAAGGCTGGGTGCTCTCGCTGAAGGCAGAAGCAGTGTTTGCGGTGTTCATGCCGCTGGAACCTACATTGGGGTAGCCGGTATCACCGGCAGGATTATTGGAAGAGGAATAGTCATATTCCCATTTGTTTTCATCCATCGTGATTACTTCCTTTCTAAGGGATATGGTCGGGGGAAGAGCTTTTCCGCTCCTCTCCGGCACGGTTTTATTCTATCTGCTAATTGTGAAAATCAATCGTTTCCCCAGTGAAGAATGTGTGAAATCAGAAGTTGTTTCCATAGCCAGAGTGCGCCGGATAAACGAGATTTTTTGCCCGCAGGCAAGGCGATTTTCCGCAGCAATCCTGACGGATTGCAAGGGAAAGCAACGCAGAATGCGGTCAAAAAAGCCGTTCAGACGGTGTGCAATGGTTATGGAAACAGCTTCCAAGTCCTAAGGAGTTTCTATGAAAATCAGCGCCACTCAAACGGGCTTTGCCCTTTATAAAGAGGCCGACATCATTGGCCAGTGCGACGTCACCCCCACCCCAAAAGGCGCGGACATCACGGCCCTGTCCGTCCTGCCCCAGTGGCGGCGGAAAGGCTACGGCTCCTACCTGTTAAAAGAGATATTGCGCCGGTTCGGCGGTTATGACCGGGAGGCTGCGACGGTGTTCACCGCGCCCCTGCCCGCCGACGAGGGCGAAGGGCTGTTCTGGCAGAAATTCGGCTTTGCGCCTGAGGATGGGCGGCTCGTCTGCCGCCGCACCCCCGATTTGACGGCGGTGCGCTTCGTGCAGGACTATCTTGCCGCCCATCTCCTCCACCCAAAGCTCTGCATCGACGCCACCTGCGGCAACGGCGGCGACACGGCGTTCCTCTGCCGCCTTGTCGGCCCGGAAGGCCGGGTGCTGGGCTTCGACATCCAGTCCGAGGCCATCACTTCCACCCGCGCCCGGCTCGAAAAGCAGGGCCTTACGGCAGAGCTTATCTGCGACAGTCACGCAAACCTCTTACAGTATGTCCGGCCCGGCACGGCGGACATCGTGATGTTCAACTTCGGCTGGCTGCCCGGGGCCGACCACAGCGTCTTCTCCACAGCAGACAGCAGCATCCCTGCGCTGGAAGCCGCCCTCGCGGCGCTGCGCACCGGCGGCGTGCTCAGCGCCATCCTCTACAGCGGCCGCGTCATCGGCACGGACGAAAAGCAGAGCATCCTCGGCTGGCTGCGGGCTCTCCCGCTGGAAAAATATACCGTACTGGTGTGCGATTTTGCCAACTGGGCCGACACCGCGCCCCTGCCCTGCCTTATTCTGAAAAAATAGCAAAAACTCTTGCATCCATGTGGATTTTCTGTTAAAATAAGCGTTGTATGTAATTTTATAGGAGAGTTTCCCATGTAAACAGACCCTATTGTTTGCTGATACATCCACCCGGTCCTTCGCGGGGCCGCATCTCAGGAGAACGAAACTTTTATGACAAATCGTGAAGAAATCGAGCGCCGCCGGACGTTTGCTATCATCAGCCACCCCGACGCCGGCAAAACGACGCTGACCGAAAAGCTGCTGCTGTACGGTGGAGCCATCAATCAGGCAGGCTCTGTCAAGGGCAAGCAGAGCGCAAAGCACGCCGTGTCCGACTGGATGGACATCGAGAAGCAGCGAGGCATCTCCGTCACTTCCTCTGTGCTGCAGTTCAACTACGCAGGCAAGTGCGTGAACATTCTGGACACCCCGGGCCATCAGGACTTCTCGGAGGACACCTACCGCACCCTGATGGCAGCCGACTCGGCTGTCATGGTCATCGACGCCGCAAAGGGCGTCGAGGCCCAGACCATCAAGCTGTTCAAGGTGTGCACCCTGCGCCACATCCCCATCTTTACCTTCATCAACAAGATGGACCGCGAAGCCCGCGACCCCTTTGAGCTGATGGAGAACATCGAGGAGATCCTGGGCATCAAGACCTACCCCATGAACTGGCCCATCGGCTGCGGCAAGGAGTTCAAGGGCGTGTTCGACCGCAACACCCGCAAAGTGCTTGCTTTCTCCAGCGACGGCCGCGCCAACGGCGTCAAGAAGGTCGAGGAGACCGAGGCTGAGCTGGGCGATGCCGCACTGGACGAACTGCTGACCCCCTACCTGCACCAGCAGCTGGTGGACGAAATTGAGCTTCTGGACGGTGCTGCCGAGGAATTTGACCTTGACCGCGTGCTGCGCGGCGAGCTGAGCCCCGTGTTCTTCGGCTCTGCGCTGACCAACTTCGGCGTCGAGCCCTTCCTCGAGAACTTCCTCCGCCTCACCCCCACCCCGCTGGCCCGCGTGGACAGCCTGACCGGCGAGACCGTTGACCCCTGCCGCGATGAGTTCTCTGCCTTCATCTTCAAAATTCAGGCCAACATGAACAAGGCCCACCGCGACCGTATCGCCTTCATGCGCATCTGCTCGGGCAAGTTCGAGCGCGGCATGGAAGCCTACCACGTGCAGGAGGGCAAGAACATCAAGCTGGCCACCGGCACCCAGCTGATGGCGCAGGACCGCGCCATCGTCGATGAAGCCTACGCAGGCGACATCATCGGCCTGTTCGACCCGGGCATCTTCTCCATCGGCGACACCCTGTGTACCGGCAAGAAGAAGATCGAGTTCGCCGGCATCCCCACCTTCTCCCCCGAGCACTTTGCCCGCATCGAGCAGAAGGACACCATGAAGCGCAAGCAGTTCGTGAAAGGCATGGAGCAGATCGCTCAGGAGGGCGCTATCCAGATCTTCCGCGAAGTGGGCGGCGGTATGGAAGAAGTCGTGGTCGGCGTCGTCGGCGTGCTGCAGCTGGAAGTGCTGGAGTACCGTCTGAACACCGAGTACAACGTCGAGATCCGGATGCAGCAGCTCCCCTTCGAGCAGCTGCGCTGGATCCAGAACGACCCCGACACTTACGTCCTGCGTGACCTCGACCTCACCAGCGACACCAAGGCCGTCGAGGACATGAAGGGCAACCGCCTGCTCCTGTTCACCTCCGATTGGGCTATCCGCTGGGCTGAAACGCACAATGAGACGTTAAAGCTGAGCGAATTTGGCAATATTTAAGTTACAGGTTCCCAAGAGCTGCTGTGCAGAAGACCTGCATGGCAGCTCTTTTTGGAATAAATCTAAAATGCAACAATATATACCAGTCAGCGACACCCCCCCTCCGCGGGGCGCTGCCGGAAAAGAAGGTAACGATTTATGGAAAAACGTAACATTGGCAAAAGCGGCCTCTCCGCACCATTTCTGGGGCTTGGCACCTGGGCCATCGGCGGCGGCAGCTGGTGGGGCGACAACGACGACGCCCTGTCGGTAAAAGCCATCGAGACTGCCGTGGAGCAGGGCATCACCTGGATAGACACCGCCCCCATCTACGGCCTTTACCACAGCGAAGAGGTGGTGGGCGAGGCTTTGCGCCACATCGACCGGGACAAGGTCATCCTCTCCACCAAGTGCGGCCTCGAGTGGCGGCACGAAAGCCCCGTTCTCCACAAGGTAGTGGACGGCGTGCAGACCTACCGCGACCTGTCGGCCAAGAGCATCATCGAGGATGTGGAAGACAGCCTGCGCCGTCTCGGCACCGACCATCTGGACGTGCTCTACACCCACTGGCAGACGCCGGACCTTTCCATCTTCCCGCTGGAAGAGACCGTCGAAGCCATGATGAAGCTCAAGGAGCAGGGCAAAATTCGTGCCATCGGCGCGTCCAACACCACCGCTGAGTTCATCCGCGGCTACTGCAAATACGGCCAGCTGGATGTCATTCAGGAAAAGTACAGCCTGCTGACCCGCCGCATCGAAAAGCAGCTGCTGCCCACCTGCAAGGAGCTGGGCGTGTCCATTCAGGCTTATTCTCCCTTGGAGCAGGGCCTGCTCACCGGCAAGGTGACCATGGACACCACCTACCCCGAGGGCAGCACCCGGAACACGAACCCCTGCTTCCAGCCCGCCCGTCGGATGCAGGCCATCCGGCTGCTGGACAGCTGGTCTGACCTCTGCGAGAAGTACCACTGCACCAAGGCGCAGCTGGTCATCGCCCTGACGGCCCGGATGATCCCCGGCCTGCACGTGTTGTGCGGCGCACGGACGCCGGAGCAGGCCATCGACAACGCCGGTGCGCTCCACATCGCACTGGAAGGCGCCGACGCCGTCCAGATGAAGTGGGACGTGGACGCCATTTCCTGAGCAAAACCGCAGATATGAAACGAGCAGAGCCTCCACCGAAAGGTAGAGGCTCTGCTCGTTTCATATCTGGATTCTTTGTGATAAACTGGAATTTATCTAACTTTTCCTTGAAAGCCTAAATTCTCCAAAGCATCTTCTCCAAACTTTGCAAAGTCACCTTCTGCACCAAAAGAAAAGAAAGCTTCTTTACCACCAGTGGCAATAATATCTGCACTCTGATACCCCTGATACTCGGATAACATAATTACTAAACTGGCATAACTTCCTGTTCGTAAAAACCAGTTTTCAAAAATTAATAGTAGTGTTTTGGTGTCTCCCAATTCACGTATAATTTCGTCTTTGAATTCCACATCGGAGAACTTACGTTTATCAAATTCTTCTTTGATTTTATTTTTGATTTCATCTAATTCATATCGTTTTTTAGCATACATTTCGACTTTCTTGCTTGCCATTGAAAACGCTCCTTTCAAATTCCGATTTGCCGACCTCACCCATTCTCTTTCCAGAACAGCCCGCCGCTGGTCTGGAAGAGCAGCCACGGATTGATGCTCTTGCTGCCGAGCTTGAAGTCCATGGTCAGGTCTTCGCCCAATGCGCCCACGGCCTGCCCGCGCTCCACGCTCTGGCCCTCGCTCACCGAGAGAGCATCCAGCCCGTAGAGGTAGCTGCGCAGCCCGCAGCCATGGTCGATGACGACGGTGTTGCCGGTGAGGGCGAGGTTCCGGGCCAGCACCACGACGCCGTTGGCGGGGGCGCGGCAGGGGTCGCCCGGGATGGTGTAGAGTTTCGTGGAGTTTGATTTGCTTCCCTGCTTGCCGTCGGTGACTTTGGTCTGGCCGAAGTCCACCAGAGTCATGTAATTCTCCGCCGGGCAGGCGAAGCCGCCGCTCCACAGCTTTTCGCGGGCGGGCTGCTCATAGAGGGGCCAGACGGCGTTGCGGAACTCGGTGTTGGCAGCTTCGGAGACTTCCGGTTCGGCTTCGATTTCAACCGTGCCGAAGTCCTTCGGGATGACGGTGATATTCTTCACCACCGTCTCGCCGCCCACGGTAAAGGTCACTTCATGCGCACCGGCAGCGGCATTGTAGGCCGCCGGGATATAGGCGCGCCACCCGCTGCCCAGACGGACAGCCTGCACATTGCCGAGGTCTGTTTCCACCGTAGGGGCCGTCTCACCCACCATGCCGGTGAAAGCCGCGGCCACCGTGCCGCCCTGCTCCATCCGTTCGGCGGAAAGCTCCACCTCGGCGCTTGCCTGCAGCGTAAAGCGGAAAGAGTAATAATACCAACCGATGGGCTTCGCGGGCTTTTCGAGCCGGACGTCCTGCCGCAGCTCGCCGGTGCTGCCGCCCTCGAACTGGGTGGCCAGCATATTTTCCGGCAGACGCCAGACGGTCAGCTCGGCCTTATAGTCGCCGTTGGCCGGGAACAAAAAATCGTCGTAGGTGGCCGCAGTCCCCTCGAAGACCACATTGCCCGCGCTGTCGGTGATGGTCAGCGGGCCGTAGCTGTACCACTCGGGCAGAGCGAAGGCCGGGTGGGCGTCGTAGAGGACGCCAAGCTTCTGCACCGTGAGGGTGCGGGGGCTGGCGAAGACTTTATCTACCTGCCCGCCCAGCAGCGGCACCTGCCAGCACCAGCCGTTGGGCTCCAGCTCCTGCCCGGCGAACTGCACCTCAGACACAGGCTTCGCGCCCTCCGAGGTGAACGAATAGCTCACGCCCAGCACCGCCGCAAGCAGCACCACGACGCCCAGCGCGACGCCGATGAACCATAACAAAAGCCGCTTCATATATGTATCTCTCCTCTTGCAGCAGCCTCTCCCTCTCAGTCACCTTTGGTGCCACCTCTCCCAAAGGGAGAGCCAAAAACGTGACCGTCAGGCCATAGCCTCTCCCTTTGGGAGAGGTGGCACGCCGCATGCGTGACGGAGAGGGCAAGCCCGCTTCCCTATATTTGCAGATATAAAAAGGCGCACCGGCACAGCCCTGTTACAGACTGCCGGTGCGCCCTTCGTCATTTTGTTCTGTTTCGGCCCGCGTTATTCGGCAGTATCCTCAGCGGGAGCAGCCTCTTCTGCGGCCTCGTCTTCGGCCTCAGCAGGCTCTTCCTCAACGGGGGCGGCGGTATCCTCGCCGAACAGCAGACGCTCGTACTCGTCCAGCTCCTTCTCACGGCGGCGCAGATAAACAGCCACAGCAGCCAGCGCACCAGCCACAGCAGCCAGCGTTGCGATAACAGCGATCAGACAGGATTTCTTCATAGGTTCAGCACACTCCTTTTTGGTCGAACCAGCGGTCCAGCTATTTTCAGCGGTCGTTCCGCGGCACAGGCTCGGTCTATTCTGAAACTATTATACCCGGACTTCACGAAAATTACAACCAAAAAGGCAAAATTTTGCTTTTTTCAGAGTCCCAGCTTTTTCTTATACGCCTTGAATGCGCCGGGCAGGGTGTATTCGTTCTGCAGCTGTTCGCGGCTGGCCCAGACACAGCCCGCCGGGGCTTCCGCACTGCCGACGCAGACAGAATAGCCGCTCATCCGCCACTCGATGTGGCTGAAAATATGTTTTGCCGCCGGCAGAGGTTCGATGCCCTCACAGGCAAAGCCCAGCGCTTCCAGCCGGGCGCAGACTTCTTCGGCGCTGAGGGCTTCGCCCTCCCACAGAAGCGGCTGCCACAGACCCGCCAGCAGACCTTTTTGGGGCCGCTGCTGCAACAGGAAGCGCTCTTCGGCATCTTCGGCCAGCACTACCGTCACCGGCTCGATGCGCCGTGCTTTGGGCGCAGCCTTATGGGGCAGTTCCAGCGCCGTACCGGCCCTGCGGGCTTCACACAGAGACGCCAGCGGACACTGCTCACAGAGCGGTGCGCCGTTCGGCACACAGACCAGTGCGCCCAGCTCCATCAGAGCCTGGTTGTAGTCGCCCGCCTTCTCGGGGGGCTGATGCTCCATGACCCGGGCCGTAAAAGCTCGTTTTACCGCCGGTTCTGTAATAACGCCAGGGTCATTATACAGTCTGGAAAACACCCGCAGCACATTTCCGTCCACCGCCGGGACAGCCAGCCCGAAACTGATGGACGCGATGGCTCCCGCTGTGTAGTCCCCGATACCGGGCAGAGCGCGGAGGGCGTCGTAGTCGGCTGGCAGCTGCCCGCCGTACTGCTCACAGACGATGCGGGCCGCCTTTTGCAGGTTGCGCACCCGGCTGTAGTAGCCCAGCCCCTCCCAGAGCTTGTGGAGCTTTTCTTCTTCGCACGCCGCCAGCGCGGGAATGTCCGGCAGGGCGGCGAGGAAGCGCTCATAATAGGGCAGCGCCGCCGAGACGCGGGTCTGCTGCAGCATGATCTCGCTGAGCCAGACGTGGTAGGGGCTGGGGTCGGTGCGGAAGGGCAGGATGCGCTGGTTCTTGTAGAACCATTCCAGCAATGCCGGGGCGATGTTTTCCACTTGTTTTGCTCTCCTTGTTGAAAATAAAAGAAAACCTCTCAGTCAAAGCCTTCGGCTTTGCCAGCTCCCCTATCGAGGGGAGCCTCTGGCGAAAAGGAAAAGTTTCCCGTTCTGCCAAAGCCTCTCCTCGTCAGGAGAGGTGGCATTGCGAAGCAATGACGGAGAGGTTGACTTACTGATTAGAAGCCGTAAGCCGTGCGGGGGAAGGGCAGCACGTCACGGATGTTCTGGATGCCCGTGAGGTACATGATCATGCGCTCGAAGCCCAGACCATAGCCTGCGTGCTCCACGCCGCCGAACTTGCGGAGGTTCAGGTACCAGTCGTAGCTGGACTTGTCCAGACCCAGCTCGTCCATACGGGTCACGAGCTTGTCGTAGTCCTCCTCACGCTGGCTGCCGCCGATGAGCTCGCCGATGCCGGGAACCAGCATATCGGCTGCGGCGACGGTCTTGCCGTCGGCGTTCTGCTTCATGTAGAAGCTCTTGATCTCCTTCGGGTAGTCGGTGACGAAGACGGGCTTCTTGAACACTACCTCGGTCAGGTAGCGCTCGTGCTCGGTCTGGATGTCCACGCCCCACTCCACGGGGAACTGGAACTTCTTGTTGTTCTTCTTCAGGATCTCGATGGCGTCAGTGTAGCTGATGCGGCCAAACTCGCTGTTTGCCACCAGCTCAAGGCGCTCGATGAGGCCCTTGTCGATGAACTGGTTGAAGAAAGCCATCTCATCGGGGCAGTTGTCCAGAACGTAGCGGATAACGTACTTGGTCATGGCCTCGGCGGTGTCCATGTAGCCGTTCAAATCGCAGAACGCCATCTCCGGCTCGATCATCCAGAACTCGGCGGCGTGGCGGGTGGTAAAGCTCTTCTCGGCACGGAAGGTGGGGCCAAAGGTGTACACCTTGCCGAACGCCATTGCCATGGCCTCGGCTTCCAGCTGGCCGGAAACGGTCAGGTTGACGGGCTTCTCGAAGAAGTCCTTGGTGTAATCGACGGTGCCGTCCTCGTTCTTGGGAACATTGTCGAGATCGAGGGTGGTGACGCGGAACATCTCGCCGGCACCCTCACAGTCGGAAGCGGTCAGCAGCGGAGAGTGGGCGTAGACGAAGCCGTTCTCCTGGAAGAACTTGTGGATGGCGTAAGCGGCCACGCTGCGGACGCGGAAAGCGGCGTTGAAGGTGTTGGTGCGGGGGCGCAGGGTGGGCATGGTGCGCAGATACTCCATGCTCATCTTCTTTTTCTGCAGCGGATACTCGTCGGCGGGGCAGTCGCCCAGGATCTCGACGGAATCAGCGTTCAGCTCAAAGGGCTGCTTTGCCTGCGGGGTCAGCACGATGCGGCCCACGACACGCAGGCTGCTGTACAGGCCGGTATGGACGACCTCATCGTAGTTTGCCAGCTTGCCGGATTCCAGCACGACCTGCAGGGTCTTGAAGCAGCCGCCGTCAGACAGGGCGATGAAGCCGATGTTCTTGGAGTCGCGGATGTTCTTTGCCCAGCCGCATACGGTGACGACCGTACCATCGGCGGGGGTGTTCTTGTACAGCGAAACGATCTCAGTGCGTTCCATAGTTTTTCTCCTTATCGATTTTACAAAAGAGATGCATTCCGGCTTGCCTGAGAGTCGTCAAGACGCGGGCTGGCACAGGATTTTTGTTGTCAGGCAAAGCTTATTGAGCGCAGGAATACTTGGTGTATTTCAAGCGAGATAAGCAAAGCATGACGGCAAAAAGACCTGCCAGACAGCGCCGGGACGGCTCGAAGGTAAGCCTAAAAAGAAAAAGACAGCTTTTCTCCCTGAAAGTTCAGGGCGAACAAGCTGTCTTGTAATGTCCGCGGTGCCACCTGAATTACCGGAAGTGTCCGGTCGCTCACGCGCTCAAGTAAAAGCGCTGCTCCGTTAACGCTGAGCCTGCGGCGCACCTACTGGCGGCGCATTTTTATCACTGCGCCCTGTTCAGTTTGCTGCTCCCGGGTGTTCGTTCACGCACCGTCCGCGCACGGCTCCCAGCTCTGCCGCGCTCTCTGTGGCGTTGTGATGCGCTACTTTTCCCAATCACTGCATTTACCAGTAAAATATAGCACTTTGCCGCCGTTTCGTCAAGTATCCGGGCCAAGCAGGGCCTGCACAAGGCCGTTGGCCGCCAGCTGCCCGGCGTAGAGGGCCTCGTTGAGGTTATTGCCGTGGCCTCCTATCTCGATGAGCAGACTGCCTGTGGTGAGGTCCTGATTATAAAAGCGGTAGCTGAACAGCACAGGCCGGGTGAAACCGGGGTACATCCCCTCCATGCTCCGCTCCCATGCGGCGGCGAAACGGAGGTTCTGCCGCCAGCCCGGCAGCCGGACGCTGCCGCCGTTGTCGCACCCGCAGATGATCATGACCTGCGCGGCCTGCCGCCCGTCCACGGTGCAGACCGGGGCCATCCGGGAACCTCCCTCTGTCTCGATGGCGTCCCGGTGGACGTCCAGCACTACCTTGATGCTGGGGTACTGGGCCAAGTACCGCTGGACGACGGCCCGGCTGTTCTCGTAGCTGCCGGTGTAGCTGGGGTAGTCGTTCAGGGTCTCGTCGTGGAGAGTGTTCAACCCGGCGGCGTTGAGGGTGTCGGCCATCACCCGGCCCACGGCACACATATTCAGGTTCGTGTCGGTGGTGCGGGCGCCGTCGCCGGGCGAATACCACAGTCCCGCCGAGAGGCGGTAGTCCTCAGTGGCGTGGGTGTGCATGATGAGGATCTGCGGGTCAGGGCTGTCCTTTTCGACGCAAAAGGGCAGTGGGTCCTGTATCTCTGCTGCGATGTCCGCCGCAGTCTGCCGGGTGTTGTTCTTGATGCTGCCCGCGCCGCAGGCAACGTACTTTTCACCGCTGCCTTGCGGGTAATTTTTTTCAATCACTGCGCCCGCACCTTCGGGCCGGGCGTCGTCACCCAGAAGCTCCACAAGATAGCTTTCGATGCCGCCTGTCGGGGCGGCGGCTTCGGGCTGAGAGGCGGCAGTCCCGGTGCTTTCAGGGGCGGCTTCGGCCACAGATGCGGCCTCCTCCTGTGCCGCGCCGGAGACGGCCTTTCGGCTCAGGGAGAGCGCCGTCTGCGCCGCCGGGACAGGCCCGGCGATGACCGCCGCCAGCCCCAGCACAAGGCTGTGGGCCATGATGGTCAGAGCCGCAAAAAGGGCCGCTGCGCCCAGAAAGGGCAGCAGATGGCTCTGCCCGGCCTCGCCATAGCGCATAGACTGCCCCCTCCCCTTTTGTTTTATCCATACAATATGATGGACGGCCTGGTTTTATCCCACCAGCCAGCAGAGCTGGGCGATGCTGAGCCTCGGCTGCAAGGCGCGGTTAATGGCCGCGCCCAGCAGGGCGGCTCCGTGGGCGATGACGCTGTCCAGTTCACGGGGCGTCACCACGAGGTCTTTGCCCTCCTGCGCCATCATCAGGGTGGGGATGCCCGCCGCAATCACTGGCAGGCCCAGACGGGCCGCGTCCAGATGCTTGCTGCTGCCGGGCTGGGCCGGGCAGAGGCCGGTGTCGGAGAACTGCAGCGTCCGGCCCAGACGCTGGGGTTCCGACGAGCAGAGGCTGTCCACACAGATGAGGGCCGTGGGCCGCACTTCCCGCACCAACGCACCGGCCAGCTGCTGCAGGCTCAGACCGGTGGACGCCGAGACGCCCGGGGCCACCGCCGCCACCGGGCGGATGCCCTTCACCGGCGGACGGCCTGCGCCCATCGTGACAAAAATTTTCTGAACGGTGCGGGGCCCGAGGGCGTCGGCGGTGACCCGGCGGTTGCCCACACCCAGCACCAGCACCGGCCCCTCCGGCGGCAGAAGCGCCCGCAGCTCGTCCGCTGCCTGCTCGATGACCTCGGCGTCCCGCTCGTCCAGCACACTGACGCTGGGGACTTCCAGCGTGACGTACCGCCCCCGGGGCTTTTCGAGGCCCTCCCGGGCGATCTCCACCCGCGTCACCGTCACGCCGCCCCGTTTTGCCGTGGCCGCGCGGACTCCGCCGGGCAGGTCAGTCGCGGCCGTGTAGAGCTCGTCCGCCATATCTGTCAAGCGCATGATTTTCCCTCTTTTCTGCTCTGTTTGCCGCCAAAAAGCCGGTTTTGGGGCCTCGCGGCACAAAAAGTATGGGAAAATCAAAACTTTTTGAAACAAAAATTGAAAAAATGCTTGCGCTAGAACGGCAAATATGGTATCATAAGGTGCGCTGTTATAGGTAGCCAAGGAGGTGGAACGAATGCCTAACATCAAATCTCAGAAGGACCGCGTCGTGCAGGCTGCTGCAGAGCAGGCTCACAACAAGGCCATTAAGACCAACCTGAAAACAGTCGTCAAGAAGGCAGACGCTGCCATCGATGCGAATGCCGCTGACAAGGACGCAACCGTCCTGGCTGCTGTTTCCGCGATCGACAAGGCTCGCGCTAAGGGTGTCATCAAGAAGAACACCGCTAGCCGCAAGATCAGCCGTATGGCAAAGCGTGCTAACAAGAACGCTTGATCGCAGTTTGATTGACGAACAAAACCCCTGTACCGGGACCCCGGTGCGGGGGTTTTTGTTTTTTATTTTTCCGGGTGCGGGGTCGGTCAGATTGCTGTTGCCGCAGGGCTGATTTTTTCTTTAAGTGGGGTTTCGCGCCGGTGGCGCGGGGGTAGAGCGCGGTTACGCGAGGTTAAGTTCTCTTTTGCGTGCCAAAAGAGAACCAGAAAAGCACCCGCTACTTTCGAGGCGCGGGAGGCACGAGAAAGGGGCTGCTCGCCCCTTTCAGACCCCGAAGGAGTTGTCGAAACGGAAAAAAGCTAGCCGCTGCGCTTAACGCTTTTTTCTCGTTTCTCCGATTTGCTGCTTCGCAGCAGGTGTTACGCCTTCGCAGGGCGTAAAGTCCAGCAGATAGGTGAAATCTTCGGCGGAGCCGTAAATAGGAGAAGCACAAAAAAATGCGTTTAGCGAAGCGGCTAGCATTTTTGGGCTTCGACTTCCTCTTTGGGCTTGTTAAGGGCGAGCAGCCCTTAACTCGTTGCGGGGAGAGTGGAGTCCAGAGGTAGG
>OOBW01000063.1_pt1 | contig 118024 bp, 107 predicted proteins | sample 1671701 | NCBI WGS metagenome assembly OOBW01 (sample SAMN06348183, study PRJEB24527) | human gut metagenome | biome: human gut; feature: ankylosing spondylitis patient; material: feces | host: Homo sapiens | place: China | collected 2015-10 | reverse complement strand
CCAAGGATGCTTCCCGCCGGGAACTCTACATCGTGGAGGGCGATTCCGCTATGGGTGCGGTCAAGCAGAGCCGCGATAGTGACTATCAGGCCATCATGCCCATCCGCGGCAAGATCCTGAACTGCCTCAAGGCCGATTACGCCCGTATCTTCAAGTCGGATGTCATCGTGGACCTGATCAAGGTCATGGGCTGCGGCGTGGAGCTGGGCGGCAAGCACAATAAGGAACTGGCCACCTTCAACCTCGACAATCTGCGCTACAACAAGATCGTGATCTGTACCGATGCCGACGTGGACGGCTACCAGATCCGCACCCTGGTGCTGACCATGCTGTACCGGCTCACCCCCACCCTGATCAACGAGGGCTATGTGTACATTGCGGAGTCTCCGCTGTACGAGATCAACACCAAGGATCACACCTACTTTGCCTACACCGAGCCGGAGAAGGCCACCTTCCTGAAGGAGATCGGTGACAAAAAATACACGATCCAGCGCTCCAAAGGTCTGGGCGAGAACGACCCGGAGATGATGTGGCTGACCACCATGAATCCGGAGAGCCGCCGCCTGATCAAGGTACAGCCTGCGGATGTGGAAGAAACGGCCCGCGTGTTCGACCTGCTGCTGGGTGACAACCTGGCTGGCCGCAAGGAGCACATCGCGGAGCACGGCGCAGAATATCTGGACGATCTGGATGTGAGCTGATGATTTTAAATTGCCTCCGCTTGCGCTCTGGCAATGACAGAGGTAATGTTGTTTTGAGTTGTTGCTTTGTCGCAGCCTGCGGGCTGCTCCAAAGCACATTTTCACGAGGAAGGCCCCAACGGGTCAAGACATTTTAAGGGAAAATGCAGAAAACCGGAACGGCCTCCATCGGTGAAAGAGCGGTTCAGAATGGCCCGCAGGCCATTCTGAACTGCAAAAATAAAAATATGTTCCGCTGAATATGGGCAGAGCGAGAGCGGCGCCCATTTAAAATCGTCAAGAGGTTAGAAGATGCCTAGAAAATCAACCAAGAAAACCCCAAAGCCGGTGCGCCCGCAGCTGGGCGACGGCGTTGAGATCCTGAACGCCGGCAGTGTGCTGGAGGACCCCATCACCCGCACGCTGGAAGTGAACTATATGCCCTACGCCATGAGCGTCATCGTGAGCCGCGCTCTGCCGGAGATCGACGGCTTCAAGCCGGCCCACCGCAAGCTGCTGTACACCATGTATGAGATGGGTCTGCTGAAGGGTGCCCGCACCAAGTCGGCCAACATCGTGGGCAGCACCATGCACCTGAATCCCCACGGCGACGCCGCCATCTACGACACCATGGTGCGCATGGGCCGCGGCAACGAGAGCCTGCTCATGCCTTTTGTGGACAGCAAGGGCAACTTCGGCAAGGCCTACAGCCGGGATATGTCCTGCGCCGCAGCCCGTTACACCGAAGCCAAGCTGGAAAACGTGTGCGAGGAGCTGTTCCGCGACATCGACAAGGAGACCGTGGATTTTGTGCCCAACTACGACGGCACCACCACCGAGCCCACCCTGCTGCCGGTGACCTTCCCCACCATTCTGGCCAACAACACGCTGGGCATCGCCGTGGGCATGGCCTGCAACATCTGCTCGTTCAACCTGGCCGAGCTGTGCGCCACCACCGTGGCCCTGATGAAGGACCCCAACCACGACATTGCCGCCACCATGCCCGCCCCGGACTTTGTGGGCGGCGGCCAGATCTTGTACGATGAAGCGCAGATGCGTGAAATTTACGAGCATGGCCGCGGCAGCGTGAAGGTGCGCGCCCGCTACAACGTGGTGCCCGGCGAAAATATGATCGAGATCACCCAGATCCCGCCCACCACCACGGTGGAAGCCATCATGGACAAAATCGCCGAGCTGGTCAAGGCCGGCAAGATCAAAGAGATCAGCGATATGCGCGACGAGACCGACCTGAACGGCCTGAAGCTCACGCTGGACCTCAAGCGCGGCGTGGACGCCGACAAGCTGATGGCCAAGCTGTTCAAGACCACCCCGCTGGAGGACAGCTTCAGCGCCAACTTCAACATTCTGGTGGCTGGTCAGCCCCGGGTGATGGGTGTGCGGGAGATCCTGCAGGAGTGGACGGCGTTCCGCGTGGAATGCGTGCGCCGCCGCACCTACTACGACCTGCACGGCAAGGAAAAGCGCCTGCATCTGCTGCAGGGCCTGGCCGCCATCCTGCTGGACATCGACAAGGCCATCAAGATTATCCGCACCACCGAGGAAGAGAGCGAGGTGGTGCCCAACCTGATGATCGGCTTTGGCATCGACGAGGTGCAGGCCGATTATGTGGCCGAGATCAAGCTGCGTCACCTGAACCGGGAATATATCCTCAAGCGCACCAGTGAGATCGAGCAGCTGGAAAAGGATATTGCCGACCTGAACGATGTGCTGGCAAAGCCCGCCCGGGTGCGCCGCATCATCATCAACGAGCTGAACGAGGTAGCCAAGAAGTACGCCCAGCCCCGCCGCAGCGAGATTTTGTACGACTTGCCGGAGGAGGAAGCTGCCGCCGAGGAAGAGACGGTGCCGGACTACCCGGTCACTGTGTTCTTCACCCGCGAGGGCTACCTGAAAAAGATCCCGCCCCAGAGCCTGCGCACCGCCGGTGCCCACAAGCTCAAGGAGGGCGACGAGATCGTGCAGCAGGTGGAGACCCGCAACAACGTAGAAGCGCTGTTCTTCACCGACAAACAGCAGGTGTACAAGGTGCGTCTGGCAGAGCTGGAGGACGGCAAGGTGGCCCAGATGGGCATCTTTGTGCCGGGCCGCCTGGGCATGGACGAGGGCGAAAACATCCTGGCCATGGTCATCACCGGGGATTACAGCGGCTTTGTGCTGTTCTTCTTTGCCAGCGGCAAATGCGCCAAGATCCCGCTGAGCTCCTATGCCACCAAGCAGAACCGAAGAAAGCTGCTCAAGGCCTACTGCGACAAGGAACCGCTGGCCAAGCTGCTCTACCTGCCGGAGGAGACCGAACTGGCCATCCGCACCAGCACCAGCCGCATGCTGCTGGTGGGCACGGCACAGATCGCCGCCAAAGCCACCCGCGACAGTCAAGGTGTGGCTGTGGTGACCCTGAAAAAGAACCAGACCATCGCTTCGGTGGTCCCGGCGGACACGCTGGAGCTGGCCAACCCCCACCGCTACCGCGTGCGCAGTCTGCCCGCCACGGGTGCCCTCATCCGCGCCGAGGACGAAGGCGAGCAGATGAGCTTGCTGTAAGGAGAATAAAATGCAAAACATTGACCTGATCTGTGTGGGCAAACTGAACGCAAAATACTTTGCCGAGGGCGTGGCCGAATACCAGAAGCGGCTGTCGGCCTTTGCGTCCTTCCGCATCATCGAGCTGCCGGAGGAAAAGATCGAAGAGAAGAACGCTTCCGACGCCGTGGTGAAAAAGGCGCTGGATAAGGAGGGCAAGGCCATCCTGTCCAGCGTGCGCAAGGGCGCGGCCATCGTAGCCATGTGCATCGAGGGCAAACAGATCTCTTCCGACGAGCTGGCGCAGTTCCTGGCCGACCGGGCAAACAGCGGGGCAGGGGATGTGGCCTTTGTCATCGGCTCGTCCCACGGCCTGTCCGATGAGGTGAAAAAGGCTGCAGCCCTCAAGTTCAGCATGGGGCGCATCACCATGCCCCATCAGCTGGCACGGCTGGTGCTCACGGAACAGATCTACCGCGCATGTACCATCAACGTGGGCATGAAATACCACAAGTAACTTTACAACCCGCGCAAAACATGATAAAGTAAAGATACTGTGCTTAGGAAAAAGCACGCCCGCCGGTCGGGAAAGCCGGTGGGACTCTACACGATACGACACGGCAAACCAGCCGCGGACGGAAAGGATGTATTTACAATGGAACAGAGCGAAAAGACCCTTGACATGATCGTCAACCTCTGCAAGAACCGTGGTTATGTGTTCCCCGGTTCTGAGATCTACGGCGGCCTGGCCAACAGCTGGGACTACGGCCCCCTGGGCGTGGAGTTCAAGAACAACGTCAAGAAGGCATGGCTGAAGAAGTTCGTGCAGGAGAGCCCCTACAATGTGGGCCTGGATGCAGCCATCATCATGAACCCCCAGACCTGGGTGACCACCGGCCATGTGTCCAGCTTCTCGGACCCCCTGCTGGACTGCCGTGCCTGCAAGGCCCGTCACCGCGCCGACAAGCTGATCGGTGAGGAGCACCCCGAGGTGAACGTGGACGCCATGAGCTTTGACGAGATGGATGCGTTCATTGCAGAGCACGAGGACATCGTCTGCCCCGTGTGCGGCAAGCACGACTTTACCCCCATCCGCAAGTTCAACCTGATGTTCAAGACCGCCATCGGCGTGACCGAGGACAGCTCCTCTACCTGCTATCTGCGTCCCGAGACCGCGCAGGGCATCTTTGTCAACTTTGCCAACATCCAACGCACCACCCGCCGCAAGCTGCCCTTCGGCGTGTGCCAGGTGGGCAAGGCGTTCCGCAACGAGATCACCCCGGGCAACTTCACCTTCCGCACCCGCGAGTTCGAGCAGATGGAGTGCGAGTTCTTCTGCAAGCCCGGCACCGATCTGGACTGGTTTGCTTACTGGAAGGACTACTGCGAGAACTGGCTGCTGAGCCTGGGCATCAAGAAGGAGCACCTGCGCCTGCGTGACCACGAGCCCGCAGAACTGGCCTTCTACAGCCGCGCTACCACCGACATCGAGTATGCCTTCCCGTTCACCGACTGGGGCGAGCTGTGGGGCATTGCAGACCGCACCAACTACGACCTGACCCGCCATCAGGAGGCCTCCGGCAAGAGCCTGGAGTACTTCGACAGCGAGACCAACGAGCACTACATCCCCTACGTCATCGAGCCGTCTCTGGGCTGTGACCGTGTGGCTCTGGCCTTCCTGTGCGAAGCCTACGATGAAGAGCACCTGACCGACAGCAAGGGCAAGGAGGATGTCCGCACCGTGCTGCACCTGCATCCGGCTCTGGCTCCCTACAAGTGCGCCGTGCTGCCCCTGAGCAAGAAGCTGGGCGAAAAGGCCATGGAGATCCGCAACGAGCTGAGCAAGTACTTCATGGTGGACTACGACGATACCGGTTCCATCGGCAAGCGTTACCGCCGCGAGGATGAGATCGGCACCCCGTACTGCATCACCGTGGACTTTGACACCGTGGGCGACGAGGCCAAGGGCATCGTGGCCGACAACTGCGTCACCATCCGTGACCGCGACACCATGGAGCAGGTGCGTATGCCCATCAGCGAGCTGAAGAGCTACATCGAGAGCAAGATCGAGTTCTGATCCGTTTTTTTGAAAGAACTGTGCGCCTGTCCGCATGCCGGAACTTCCGGAAGCGGGCGGGCGCTTTTGTTTTGAAGATGCTGCACTCCATATTTTGCGTCACTTTGCGTCGCACGGCAGCCCGCCTGTCCGGCCCGGACAGGCAAAAAGCCGGGAGGAACGTCCATTTTTCCAAAATTTTCCGATGCCGGGACAAACGACAACAAGTTTGACGCAGCCATGCAAAAAATAGTATAATGACCCCAGGACGGACCATAGAAAAGAAGGGAGACACCGGGGTGCAGGACAAGGACGAAAAGACGGCACAGGGCGGGGCAATGACCCGGCAGCAGGCCGAACAGGAAATGGAGCAGCTGCGCAAGGTGTTCCCCTCGGTGCGCATGCTCACCGCAGAGCAGGTGCAGGCCGGGGAGGCAGTGGGAGATGCTGCCCGGCAGGCGCTGGAAGAAAAGACCACCCACAGCCGGATGGAGTACCGCGGGCAGGAGCTGTACGAGGTGACGGCCCTGTTTGCGCAGGTGGAAGGCACGCCCTGCGTGCTGGAGCTGGAGCGCAGGCTGGACCGGGTCATGCTGCTGGACCCCGAAGAAAGCGAACAGTTGTTCAACAACCTTGCGGAGTACCGTGGAAAACTGTACCGCGATGCGGTGACCGGCGCGTACAATGAGCGCTATTACCAGGAAAAATACCGCAGCCGCATCCTCACGGCTGGTGTGGCGGTGCTGCGGGTGGACGACTTCAAGGCGGCCAACGACGTATATGGCCGTTGCGCCGGAAACAGCGTGCTGGAAACCGTGGCCGGGGTGCTGCGCCGGAATCTGGGCGAGAAGGACCGCCTCATCCGCCGCGGCGAGGACCGGCTGCTGCTGCTTCTGCCGGAGGTGGGGCAGAGCGACTTCGGCCAGAAGCTGGAGCATCTGCGGCTGCAGCTGGCGGCGGCCGGTGTTCCGGGTTACTCCCATCTGCACATCTCGGTGAGCATCGGCGGTGTGTGGATCCGGGACGGGGAAGTATCGGCGGCGGTGGAGCACGCAGAGCGGCTGGCTACCTATGCCCAGATGCAGAAGAACACCGTGATCACCGAGCAGCAGCCGGAGCGCACGGCCGCCGCGCCGGTGCACCGCCGCCAGAGCGTGCTCATCGTGGATGACTCTGAGCTGAACCGCAAGATGCTGGGGCAGATGCTGGGCAGCCGGTTCGACATTGCCGAGGCGGCCAGCGGCGAGGCCTGCCTGCAGCTGCTGGAACAGAACGCCACCGGCATTTCCATTGTGCTGCTGGACATCCATATGCCCGGCATCGACGGTTTTACGGTGCTGGAAGAGATGAACCAGAAAAACCTGCTGGAACAGATCCCGGTGATCATGATCTCCAGCGAGGACACCGTGGACGCGGTGCGGCGGGCCTTTGACCTGGGAGCCTCGGATTACATCAGCCGCCCGTTCGACGCCAAGGTGGTCTATCAGCGCATCATCAACACCATCCAGCTGTACGCCAAGCAGCGCCGCCTGAGCGCCATGGCGGCGGATCTTGCTTTTGAAAAGGAACGCGCCAGCCGGATGATGATCGGCATCCTGAGCCAGGTGGTGGAAAAGCGCAACGGTGAAAGCCGCGACCATGTGCAGCGGGTGGCACAGCTCACCTCCATGCTGCTGGCCGGGCTGGCCCAAAAAACCGACCGTTACCCGCTCACACGGGAGATGCGCCGTACCATTGCCACGGCGGCGGCCCTGCATGACATTGGCAAAATGGAGATCTGCGAGGACTTGCTGCACAAGGAAGGCCCACTGACCGAGGCCGAGCGCCGTACCCTGCAAAGCCACACCCTGCTGGGAGCACAGATGCTGGAAGAACAGCCCGAATGCCGGGATGACGCCTTTGCCCGCACGGCGTACAACATCTGCCGCTGGCACCATGAGCGGTACGACGGCGGCGGCTATCCGGACGGCCTGCAGGGGGAGCAGATCCCCATCGAAGCACAGGTGGTGGGCCTAGCGGACGTGTACGAGCGGCTGGTGAGCCGCCCGGTGGACGGCCGCGCCCGTACCCACAGCGAAGTGGTGCAGATGATCTGTACCGGGGTGTGCGGGGCCTTCAATCCGCTGCTGCTGGACTGCCTGCAGGACATGGAAGCCGAGATCGCGCGTGCCATGCAGGACACGCCGGAAGAAACCTGAAAACATCACACCAACCGGGAAGTGCACGGGAAACCAGCGCACTTCCCGGCTTTTTGTGTGCATAAAACAGAAGTCCGGTCCTTGCCCGCAGACACAGGCTGTGTTAAACTAAAGGAAAACAGATCGCATTATGAGGAGGAATGGTTCGTGAAACAACTGCAAGGGTTTGTGCGCCGCGCTGCGGCGCTGGTGCTGGCGGCGGTGCTCTGCCTGTGTGCTCCGGCAGCACTGGCAGCGGACGATGCTGCCGTGTCCGGCGGTGCGGTGACCATGGGCGGTGCCAACACCACCCTGATCCCGGCGGAAGAGGAAAACTGCCTGAGCTGGCTCTTCGGCGCCGGCGACACCATCACCCTGCCGTACCTGAACATCCGGGGGCAGGGCCTGAAGAAAAACGTCACACTGAACCTGGTGGACTGCCTGGTGGGCATCACCTACAACGAGCTGGGGTCCATTGGCAGCTATGTCAGCGCCAGTGCGGCCCAGCAGGCCTGGAAGGCACAGGCCGTGGCGGCCCACTCCTATCTGGAATATCACAAGCAGTACGGTTCTTCGGCCAATGCACTGGTCTACACCCCGGTGGATCAGATCCCCTCCGCTGCCCGGGAAGCCATCCGCAAGGCGGTGGAGCCGGTGAAGGATGAGATCCTCACCTACAACGGCAGTGTCTGCGACGCGGTGTGGTCGGCCAGCGCGGGCTACAACACCCAGACCGGCGTGTACGGCACCTGCTCCAGCCGCGATGCCTGGGGCACCGAGGTGCCCTATCTGCAGAGCGTGGAAAGCCCCTATGAGGAGCAGTATCACAACCTGCTGCGCCGCTCCATCGGCAAGGATTATACCTATGTGGAGTACAACGACAGCCGCACCGGGGAGCCTTATACCGATGCGGACACCACCCACAAGAGCCTGGGCGGCTATGTGCAGTACAACACCTTTGTGTCCAACGGGCGCAGCTACCGCTACATCGGGCAGTTCGTCTCGTCCCGCTACTGCTTTGACTTTGGCACGGACGAAAACGGTACCCCCTGCATGACCTACTACGGCTTTGGCCACGGTGTGGGCATGAGCCAGTGCGGCGCGGTGGGCTATGCCGCAGAGCGGAACATGGGCTATAAGGCCATCCTCCGGCATTATTACAAGGGTGCCAGCATCACGAGCCAGGGCAGCAGCGGCGGTCTGTTCGGCTGGCTGCGCAGCCTGTTTGGCTGACAAAATGCGCCCCGCGGCCATGGTACACGGCCTGAGCGGCCTTCTGGTGTCACGTTGGCGGCAAAAAAGAACCTCCAAAATTCTGGCAAGGGCTTCTCAAGTGCGGCGCAATTTGGTATACTATCGCAGGGCCGAAAGGTTTCTGTGATACAAAACAACGCATCTGCGTGATACACGTTGGCGGCTTGTCCGCATCAGACGTTTGGAAAATAAAAGTGTTTGCCAAGGAATGGAGAAGGAAGCATGGAGTTGGATCAGGAAAAATTGACCCGGAATGAATCGGAGCGCAGCCGGGAGCTGGCACAGCGCATCCGGCGGGAGCTCGGCCCCTGCAGCGTACAGGTGCTGGGAGGCGTCGGCGCACTGGAAAGTGCACTGGAAGCGACCGGTGCCGTGCAGCCTGCCGAGGGTGCTCTGCCGGAACTTCTGGTGGTGGTGGACCCGGAGTGGGTCACCCTGCCGCAGCAGCTGGCCGACCGGGTGCTGCTGGTGTGCAGCGAAGAAACGATGCTGGCCGCCTGCGCAAAGCAGCTGGCACAGCAGGGCCTGTACCGCGATTTTTCGTGGCAGAGCCGGGGCCGCGCTTTGCAGACGGCTCTGTTTTGCCGCACGGACGCCCCGGATGCAGCCGGGCAGCTGGCCGGATATGAGGAAGAACTGGACATCCTGCGGGAGCGCATGGAGCTGGCCGAGCGCACCGGCGAAGAGCAGGGCCGCCAGCTGGAGCGCCTGCGCAGCGACCTTTCGCTGAGCCGCAGCCACGAGCAGGACCTGGAAAAAACGCTGAACAGCGTGGTCCAGTCCCAGTTCTGGAAGCTCACCTGGCCCATGCGGTATCTGGTGAGCAAGTGCCGCCAGCTGTGGCACACCTTCCCGCTGTTCGTCTTTCTGGCAACGCTGCGCCGGGTGGGCATCTCCGGCGTGATGGCCCAGGCGAAGGCCAAGCGGGAGTACAAAAAGCTGTTCCCGGGCAAAGCCATGCCCGCCGACCGTTTTGCCACCCCGGAGCTGCTGGTAAAGCAGGCGGCCAACCAGCCGGCAGGCCCGCTCATCAGCATCGTGGTGCCGCTGTACAACACCCCGCAGCAGTTCCTGGTGGAGCTGCTGGACTCGGTGCAGAACCAGAGCTACCGCAACTGGGAGCTGTGCATGGTGGACGCCGGGCAGGATGAGACGGTGGGCCAGACCGTGAAGGCCCGCGCCGCCTCCGACCCCCGCATCCGTTATCGGAAGCTGGACAAGAACGACGGCATTGCCGGCAACACCAATCAGGGCTTTGCTATGGTCAAGGGCGACTATGTGGCCCTGCTGGACCACGACGATATCCTGCATCCGTGCGCTCTGTGGTATGTGGCCCAGGCCATCGCCGAGCAGGGAGCCGACTTCGTGTATACGGACGAGGTCACCTTTGAGGGCGACATCGACCACCTGACGGTGTACCACTTCAAGCCGGATTATATGCTGGACAACCTCCGCTCCAACAACTACATCTGCCACCTGAGCGTGTTCAGTGCCGCGCTGCTGGCCAAGGTGGGCGGCGACGAGCGGGCGGAGTTCAACGGCAGCCAGGATTATGACCTGTACCTGCGCCTGACCGAGCAGGCCAAAAAGGTGGTGCACATCCCGCACCTGCTGTATTACTGGCGCTCCAGCCCCACCAGCGTGGCAAGCAACATTTCGGCCAAGATGTACTGTCTGGAAGCCGCCATGAAGGCTCTGCGTGCCCACTACAAGCGGGTGGGCGTGCCGGTGGATGACGTGACCATGATCCCCAACACCCCGGGCTTCTACAAGACCGACTACACCATCACAAAGCCCGGCAAGGTGAGCATCCTGATCCCCAGCTGCGACCATGGGGCAGATCTGCGCACCTGCGTGGATTCCATCTACCGCAAGACCACCTATGCGGACTTTGAGGTCCTCATCATCGAGAACAACAGCAAGGAGGACGGCACCTTCCGCCTCTACGAACAGCTGCAGAAGGAGCACCCGGACAACCTGCGGGTGCTGTACTGGAAGGGCACCGGCTTCAACTACAGCGCCCTGAACAACTTTGGTGCCAAGGAAGCGACCGGCGAATACCTGCTGCTGCTCAACAATGATACCGAGGTGATCACCCCTCGCTGGCTCGAGGAGATGGTCATGTATGCCCAGCAGGAGCGCGTGGGCTGCGTGGGCGTCAAGCTGCTGTACCCGGACAACACCATCCAGCATGCAGGCATCGGCTTTGGCTACCTGACCCTGGCCGCCCACATGCACAAGAACTTCCCGGTGGGACACCCCGGCTACATGGGCCGTCTGGTCTATGCGCAGGATGTCTATGCCGTGACCGCTGCCTGCCTGATGGTGCGCAAGAGCGTGTACGACGAGGTGAACGGCCTGGACGAGAGCTTTGCTGTGGCCTTCAACGATGTGGACTTCTGCGTCCGCGTGCGGGAGGCCGGGTATACCAATGTCTTTACCCCCTTTGCCCAGCTGTATCACTACGAGAGCAAGAGCCGCGGCCTGGACGAGAGCCCGGCCAAGCGCAAGCGCTTTGAGTCGGAAGTGAAGCGGTTCCAGCAGCGGTGGGCCAAGCAGCTGGCCGCCGGGGACCCCTGCCTGAACCCGAACTTTGACCTGATGAAGGAGGACTTCACCTTCGACATCAAGCCGCTGGAGTGACCCTCTCAGTCTGCTGCGCAGACAGCTGTTCCTCACTCTGTCACTTGCGTGACATCTCTCCCCGGCGCGGGGAGAGCCTTTCCCGAAAGGGGGAGCTTTGTTCGGAAAACTGATTGAAAACGAAAAGAGGAACTCTGGTGGAACTTTCAGCCTGTATCGTAGTTTATAACGGCGCAGAGGAGGCCCTGCGGGCGGCCCAGACCGTGCTGGACTGCACCCGCCGCCATCCGCTGACGCTGTATCTGGTGGACAATGCCAGCCCGGACGGCAGCGGCCAGCGCCTGACCCGCGCGGCAGCCGACGGCACCCTGCGCACGGCACCGGGCCAGCAGGTGCAGGTGCTCTGCCGGGCCAAAAACGGCGGCTTCGGCACCGGGCACAATACGGTGCTTTCGCTGCTGCACAGCCGGGTGCATTTTATCCTGAACCCGGACATCCAGCTCACCGCCGACACCCTGAGCGACCTGGCAGACTGGATGGTGCAGCACCCCGGTGTGGTGATGGCCCGCCCGGCCCTGACCTTTCCGGACGGGCAGCCCCAGCGGCTGCCGCTGCGCCGGTGCAATGTGCGGGCCATGGTCTACCGCCAGCTGCCCTGCCTGAAGTTCTGGGCAAAGTACAACGAACGTTACCTCATGGCGGACCGGGACCTGACCCAGCCCACTGAGATCGAGTTTTGCACCGGCAGCTTTTCGGCGGTGGAAACCGCAGCCTTCAAGGCGGTGGGGGGCTTTGACGAGCACTACTTTATGTATGTGGAGGATGCCGACCTGACCCAGAAGATGCGCACAAAGGGCAAGGCGTATTTGGTGCCCCAGTACACGGCCATCCATGCCTGGCACCGGGCCGCCCACCGCAGTCTGAAGCCCTTTCTGTGGCAGCTGCGCAGTCTGCTGCGTTATTTTTCCAAGTGGGGCTTTGCGTGGTAAGATAAAAATCTTTGCAACGGCTTTTCCGGAAATTTTGCCGGAAGGGCCGTTCTTTCTTGCTTTTTATGTGAATTGATAGTAAAATAAAGTGAACTGTTATCTCCTTTTGCAGGAGAGGACAGTGCTGAACAAGTTGACAGCGGACGCAGCTCCGCTTTGAATCCATACGCAGTTCGGCCGGTACGCCGCCCGGGCTGCGTACAGCTGCACAACTTTTTACAAAAGATTAAAGGAGTGCACAAGTATGAAAGGTATCATTCTTGCCGGCGGTGCCGGCACCCGGCTTTACCCGCTGACCATGGTCACCAGCAAACAGCTGCTGCCGGTCTACGACAAGCCGATGATCTACTACCCCCTGTCCACGCTGATGCTGGCAGGCATTCAGGACATCCTGATCATTTCCACCCCCACCGACACGCCCCGCTTTGAGGCGCTGCTGGGGGACGGCAGCCAGTACGGCATCCATCTGCAGTACAAGGTGCAGCCCTCCCCGGACGGCCTGGCACAGGCCTTCATCCTGGGCGAAGAGTTCATTGGCGATGACTGCTGCGCCATGATCCTGGGGGATAATATCTTCTACGGCAACGGCTTCTCCAAGATCCTCAAGACCGCCGCCGCCAACGCCGAGAACAAGGGCCGCTGCACCGTGTTCGGCTACTATGTGCAGGATCCCGAGCGCTTTGGCATCGTGGAATTCGACAAGGACGGCAAGGTGCTGAGCGTGGAGGAAAAACCCCAGCATCCCAAGAGCAACTACGCCATCACCGGCCTGTACTTCTACAACAAGGAAGTGGTGCAGATGGCAAAGCAGGTCAAGCCCTCTGCCCGCGGTGAGCTGGAGATCACCACCCTGAACGACATGTACCTGAAGAAGGACGAGCTGGACGTCCAGCTGCTGGGCCGCGGCTTTGCCTGGCTGGACACCGGCACGATGGAGAGCCTGGTGGATGCCGCCGACTTCGTGCGTATGGTGGAAAAGCGTCAGGGCATCAAGATCAGCGCCCCGGAGGAGATCGCCTTCAAGTATGGCTGGATCGACCGCGAGACCCTGCTGACCAGCGCCGAGCGCTACGGCAAGAGCCCCTACGGCCAGCACCTGAAGAACGTGGCCGACGGCAAACTGCGCTACTGAGAAGAGAGGCACATTGGTATGAAGATCATTGTTACTGGATGCAGGGGCCAGCTGGGCACCGAGATCCTCAAGCAGCTGCGGGAAGGCCGCAGCGAGATCGGCCCTATCCCCGAAAAGCTGCTGAACGCCACCGTTCTGCCGGTGGACCTGCCGGAGCTGGATATTTCCAACTACCGGATGGTGGATGAGTTCATCCGCCGCAACCGCCCGGATGTCATCATCAACTGCGCCGCCTACACCAACGTGGACGGCTGCGAGGTGAACCACGACGCTGCCTTCAAGGCAAACGCACTGGGCCCCCGCAATCTGGCTCAGGCCGCCGAAAAGACCGGTGCCCGCCTGGTGCATGTGTCCACCGACTATGTGTTCTCCGGTCGCGAGAACGGCGGCATCCCGCAGGATGAAGCCACCATCCCCGGCCCCATCAGCGCCTACGGCTCCACCAAGCTCATGGGCGAAAAGTATGTGGAGCAGTTCTGCCACCGCCACTTCATCGTGCGCACGGCATGGCTGTACAGCTACTACGGCAAGAACTTTGTCAAGACCATCGTCAATGCCGGCAAGAAATTCGGCAAGCTGGAGGTGGTCAACGACCAGTGCGGCAACCCCACCAACGCGGTGGACCTGGCCCACGAGATCCTGCAGCTGTGCGTGACCCACGAGTACGGCCTGTATCACTGCACCGGCGAGGGCGTGTGCTCCTGGTATGACTTCGCGTCCGAGATCATCCGCCTGTCCGGTGTGGACGCCACCGTGGCTCCCTGCACCAGCGAGGAGTACAAGGCAAAGCACCCGGACAGCGCCGACCGCCCCAGGTGGAGCGCCCTGGACAACCGGATGCTGCGCTGCACCGTTGGCAACGACGTCCGTGACTGGAAGGATGCACTGGCCTGCTTCTTCACCCACTGGGACGGCGACAACGGAATGAAAGACTGAGATGAAACCCTCTCCGTCTGCTCAGTTCCCTCGCATCCACCTCTCCCGAAGGGCGAGGTTTTATGCATCTGGAGGGAACGCTGAAAAAAAGCTCCCCCTTTCGGGGGAGCTGGCATCGCGCAGCGATGACGGAGAGGGGTTTACTACAACGAAACTTTGAGGAAATAAACTTATGAAAACCTATCTGATCACCGGCTGCGCCGGTTTTATTGGTTCCAACTTTGTGCATTATATGCTCAAGAAATACCCGGAGATCCTGCTGGTCAACCTGGATAAGCTGACCTACGCCGGCAACCTGGAAAACCTGAAGGACGTGGAGGGTGACCCCCGCCATGTGTTCGTGCAGGGCGACATCTGCGACAAGGAACTGGTGGAGAGCCTGTTCCAGAAGTACGATTTCGACTATGTCATCAACTTTGCCGCCGAGAGCCATGTGGACCGCTCCATCAAGAATCCCGAGATCTTTGTGCAGAGCAACGTGATGGGCACCGTCAACCTGCTGCAGCGCGCCAAGGAAGCCTGGTACGATGCCGACGCCAAGACCTGGAAAGAGGGCAAGAAGTACCTGCAGGTGTCTACCGATGAGGTGTACGGCGCCCTGGGTGCCGACGGCTACTTTATGGAGACCACCCCGCTGTGCCCCCACAGCCCCTATTCTTCCTCCAAGGCCAGCGCTGATATGTTCGTCATGGCATTCCATGACACCTACGGCATGCCGGTGAACATTACCCGCTGCTCCAACAACTACGGCCCCTATCAGTTCCCGGAGAAGCTGATCCCCCTGATGATCAACAACGTCAAGCATCACAAGCAGCTGCCCGTGTACGGCGACGGCATGCAGATCCGCGACTGGCTGTATGTGGAGGATCACTGCAAGGCCATCGACATGGTGGCCAACGGCGGCAAGATCGGCGAGGTGTACAACGTGGGCGGCCACAACGAGCGCCCCAACATCTTCATCGTCAAGACCATCATCAGCCAGCTGCATGACCGCCTGCAGGACGAGGGCATCAGCGAGGAACTGATCAAGCATGTGGCCGACCGTCTGGGCCATGACCGCCGTTACGGCATCGACCCCACCAAGATCAAGAACGATCTGGGCTGGTACCCTGAGACCCCGTTCGAGAAGGGCATTGTGCTGACCATCGACTGGTACCTGAACCACGAGGAGTGGATGAACCACGTCACCAGCGGTGATTACCAGAACTACTATCAGGATATGTACAAGAATAAGTAACAGCCTGCAAATCGACCCAAACCAAAAGCCGGACAGCCCGCAAGCTGTCCGGCTTTGTTTGGTTCAAGGGGTGTTGTTCTGTGGGGGAAAGGGGATCAGGTGTTCGGCTCATACAGCGTGCACGCCCAGCAAATTTTGCCGTTGATGGTCGCAACGCCGATGCCGACAGCAGTATAGCGGACATCGTTGAAGTCACTCTCTTCGGCAAACAGCTGCATCAGCGCTGCGGTGTCTGACGGATCGGTCGTTTCAAGAAGATTGTATTCTTGACCGTCTTGTGAGATGTTATACCATCCAAAACAAGGACCATCCTCCCATTCGGCGGGGATCATCTTATCATAATCATCATAGACAAGGTCAGTTTTGATTAACAGAACCTTGTAGTCCCCTTCTTTGCGGAACGCATCTACCCAAAACTGCTCCGCTTTGGAGAGCTCCGGAATCTCATCTACCGCTTTTGCACCATTGCTGGTACGGTATTGGTTGATGGCGGTGAGGATCTGCTGTTTCGCCTGCTGCTCCTTCGCAAGCGGCGCAGCCCCACAGGCGGTGAGCACCAGCAGCAGTGCACCGGTGAGTAAAAGGGCGGTCAGTCTTGCCAGTTTTTTCATAAGGGTCAGCCTCCATTCTTTGTTGTAGCGTGGTGTTGCTTTCTTCCATACCATAAGTATATCAGATGCCGCCCGCCCCCTGCAAGCGCGATTCGATGCAAAATAACCCCCATTCACGCAGGGAGAGAGAAATATTTCCCGCCTTTTTGGGCAAGGTGTGCAAAAAAACCTCTCAGTCTGCTCCCGCGCCGCCCTCTCAGGCGCTCCCGCGCCAGATTCCCCCGAAGGGGGAGCTTTTCGGCACCTTCCGGTAAGTAGAGCAAAACCTCCCCCTTTCGGGGGAGGTGGATTTGCGAAGCGAAGACGGAGAGGGTTCCGCCCGCTTGCGCCAGGCAGAAGCTTTCCCGCAGTGCCGCGCTTTCGCAGAAAGCGGCGCTGCATCTGCCGCTCCCCTCCACGACCCCTCCCCGTGAAAATGGAATAGCGGAGCGTCCGCAGACGCTCCGCTATTCCGAAATTAAAAATAATCTTTCCGCTATTTATGCGCAGAGCAACGCGGCGCGCATTTCAAATCGTCCCGCCTTGGGTGGTCTCCACCACAAAATCTGCACTTTCGGCTATGCTGTACTGCGCAAAATAGCCCTCTTCCAATGGCACCCACCGGGCGGCAAAGTCCGGGTAGCGGTCGCCCTCCCGGGCCTGCAGGCGGCGGGTCTGCTCGGCATCCGAGCAGGTCATGAACACCCGGAAATCCTCATACGGGGCCAGCAGCGGGTGGTGGCTGTAGCTGCCCTCCAGGATCACCAGCGGCTGTGCGGCAAGCTGCTGCACGGGCAGATAAGTACCCTCCCGGCAGGAGTAGGCCCGGTAGAGCACGGGCTTTCCGGCGCGGGCCGGGGCCAGCACCTCGTCCCGCAGGCGGGCAAGGTCCATATTGGCACAGGGCGTTTGTTCCCAGCCGGGCACACGGTCGGCGGGCGGCAGGTAGAAATCGTCGGTGTGCAGGACGATGCTGTCCGGAAACTGCTCTGCCAATGCGGCGGCCATCGTGGTCTTGCCGCTGCCGCAGCGGCCGTCCAGTGCCAGCACCACCGGCGCAGCGGCGTTGGCAAGAAGCGGCTCCAGACAGTGGATGATGTAGGGGTGAATCGGGTGCTCTGCCATGAAAACAACTCCTTTGCTCTGAAAAATGAGATATACAGCATTATAGCACAAACCACCCCAAAAGGACAGACCAACGTACAATACAAATCGACTGGTTTGTTGTGAATAACTTTTTTGCGAAAAAGTGTTGACAGGAGGCTTTGCCTGTGGTAAGATACAGTCGCGTTAGGAATAACTAACCAAAAGACCGGAACGGCAGACCCTGCAAAACGGGCGCGCCGATTCTTTTTGAATTACGGGTTAGAAATATCTAACTCATAAAACCGCCTGTTTTCGGCCATACTGGCAGGGAATCACGCAGAGGAGGGAACAGCCTATGGAGCGCAATTTTGAGACCGTGATGATCGAGCAGTGCGCGCCGGTGCTGGCCAGCCTGAAACCTGCGGGCCTGTTCCGCTACGAGACCCGGGACTGCGCCGACCTTGCCCGCCGGGTGAAAAACTGGAACGAGCAGCTCCAGCCCAAGGGTCTGCGGGTCCGGGTGCTGAAGGGCTGCGCACGCACCCACCAGTATCTCGTTTATGTGTACCGCGAGAGCATGTTGCGCGCGGTGCTGACCGACGAGACCGTGCAGGGCTTTCTCCGGCAGGAGGGCTACCATCTGCCGGCAGAACGGGCCGACTGCACGGCCTGGCTCACCCAGCTTTCGCGCAGACTGTGCTGCTCGGCCGAATTCCCGCATGAGATCGGCGTTTTTCTGGGCTACCCCCTGAGCGACGTGGTGGGCTTTATTGAAAACAGCGGCCGGAACTTTACCTGCTGCGGCTGCTGGAAAGCCTACGGGGACCCGCAGGCGGCACAGCGTCACTTTGCACAGCTGCGCAAGTGTACAGCTGTGTATCTGCAGCTGTTCCACAGCGGTACCCCCATTCTCCGCCTTGCTGTGGCGGCTTAACACTGACATTCTCTTTTCAAATACTCTCTTTTTATCCTGGCGCCCGCCGGTGTCCACGCACCGACGGGAAGAAATCCTCCTTTTGACACGCGGCCGCGCGGCGCAGACTGACCACTGCACCGTGCGGCTGTGTCACTTTCCGGAAAAATTTTTCACGCCGCACCGGCCGGTCGGCACAATATTTCCCGGCGAAACAATGCTCCGGAAACTGGCTTTGGCAGAGTGCACAGCCGGTGACCGTAAAACGGGTGCTTGAATGTTAATATGCACGAACTTTGCATCAAAAGACTGAGTTAGTTGTTGTTGATTGTGATAAAATCCAGAGAGTTGAGGGTATAAAATTTGTTTGTTTATATAAACTAACTTTGAATTATGAAAAAATTATTGACAAGAGCGGTTAGCGAGCGTAAACTATCCATGCTGATAGTTGCGGCTGACTAACCGCCGCACATCTCCGATTCAATGAGAAGGGAAGCGGAATATATGATGCCTCTGACGATGGCAAAAGCAGGAGAGACGGTCACCATCAAAAAGATCACCGGCAAGGACGAAGTCCGGCTGCATCTGGCAGAGCTGGGGTTCGTGGTGGACAGTGAGGTGACCGTGGTCAACGAGATCGCAGGCAACCTGATCATCCAGGTCAAGGAGAGCCGCATCGCGCTGGACAAGACCATGGCAAACCGCATTATGATCGGCTGATTACAGACTGAACAGTGCCCGCAACACTGTTTGGGAGACACTCCGAAACTGGACTGGTCTCCAATAAAGACAAGCAGAGGAGGATGATTTGCAATGAAAACTCTGAAAGACGTTAAGGTTGGTGAGACTGTCACCGTGGCCAAGCTGCATGGCGAAGGCCCGGTGAAGCGCCGCATCATGGACATGGGCATCACCAAGGGTGTGGAGATCTATGTCCGCAAGGTGGCTCCCCTGGGCGACCCCATGGAGCTGACCGTGCGCAACTACGAGCTGAGCGTGCGCAAGGCCGATGCCGAAATGATCGAAGTAGTCTGATTCCAAAGGGAGGAAGGATTAAGCAATGAGCATTAAAATTGCACTTGCCGGTAACCCGAACTGCGGTAAAACGACCCTGTTCAACAACCTGACCGGCTCCAACCAGTACGTCGGCAACTGGCCCGGCGTTACCGTGGAAAAGAAGGAAGGCAAGCTGAAGGGCGACAAGGATGTCATCATCCAGGACCTGCCCGGTATCTACTCGCTGTCTCCGTACACGCTGGAGGAAGTCGTCTCCCGTACTTATCTGGTCAAGGAGAAGCCCGACGCCATCCTGAACATCATCGACGGCACCAACATCGAGCGCAACCTGTACCTGACCACCCAGCTGATCGAGCTGGGCATCCCGGTGGTCATGGCTGTGAACATGATCGACCTGGTGCGCAAGAACGGCGATAAGATCGACCTGAAGAAGCTGAGCGCCGAGCTGGGCTGCGAGGCGGTCGAGATCAGCGCCCTGAAGGGCGAGGGCACCGAGGCAGCTGCCAAGGCTGCCGTGGCCGCTGCCCAGAGCAAAAAGGCCGGCGAGCTGCCCCATGTGTTTACCGGCAGTGTGGAGCACGCCATTGCCCACATCGAAGAGTCCATTCAGGGCAAGGTGGATGACCGCTTCCTGCGCTGGTACGCCGTCAAGCTGTTCGAGCGCGACGACAAGGTCATGGAAGAGCTGAAGCTGGATAAGGACCTGATCGCCCACATCGACGAGCACATCAAGGACTGCGAGAAGGAAATGGACGACGATGCTGAGAGCATCATCACCAACCAGCGCTATGCCTACATCAACACCGTGGTCTCCAAGGCCGTCAAGAAGAAGGCCCGCGTGGAGCACCTGACCATCTCCGACAAGGTGGACCAGATCGTCACCAACCGCATCCTGGCGCTGCCCATCTTCGCGCTGGTCATGATTCTGATGTACTCCCTGTCCATGGGCACCTCCATTGCAGACGGCGGCTGGTCCATCGGCACCTTTGCCACCGACTGGACCAATGATGTGCTGTTCGGTGAGATCGTGCCGGGCGCACTGGGCGGCTTCCTGGAGAGCATCGGCGTGGCAGGCTGGCTGTACGGCCTGATCATGGACGGCATCGTCGCCGGTGTCGGCGCAGTTCTGGGCTTCGTGCCGCAGATGCTGGTCCTGTTCTTCCTGCTGTCCATCCTGGAGGACATCGGCTATATGTCCCGTGTGGCCTTCATCATGGACCGTATCTTCCGCAAGTTCGGCCTGTCCGGCAAGAGCTTCATCCCCGTGCTGGTGGGCACCGGCTGCGGCGTGCCGGGCGTCATGGCTTCCCGTACCATTGAGAACGAGCGTGACCGCCGCATGACCATCATGACCACCTGCTTCATCCCCTGCGGTGCCAAGATGCCCATCATCGGCCTGATCGCAGGTGCCATGTTCGGCGGCTCTCCGCTGGTGGCTGTCTCCGCTTACTTCATCGGCATGGCTGCCATCATCTGCTCCGGCATCATCCTGAAAAAGACCAAGATCTTCGCCGGCGACCCGGCTCCCTTCGTCATGGAGCTGCCCGCTTACCATGTGCCTGCCTGGAGCAACGTGTTCCGTGCCACCTGGGAGCGCGGCTGGTCCTTCATCAAGCGTGCCGGTTCCGTCATTCTGCTGGCGACCGTCGTGCTGTGGTTCCTGCAGGGCTTCGGCTTCGAGAACGGTGCCTTCGGCATGGTCGAGGATCAGGACAACTCCGTCCTGGCTGCCATCGCCACCAAGATCGCATGGATCTTCGCTCCTCTGGGCTTCGGCAACTGGCGTGCAACCGTTGCTTCCGTGTCTGGCCTGATCGCTAAGGAGAACGTTGTTGGTACCTTTGGTGTCCTGTATCACTTCGGCGGCGAGCTGTCTGAGAACGGCGACGAGATCTGGGCCGCTGTGGCACAGGATTACACCGCGCTGTCTGCTTACGCCTTCATGATCTTCAACCTGCTGTGCGCTCCCTGCTTCGCAGCCATGGGCGCTATCAAGCGTGAGATGAACAACGGCAAGTGGACCGCCATCGCCATTGGTTATATGTGCGCTCTGGCTTACTGTGCTGCTCTGGTCGTGTACCAGATCGGCGGCCTGATCACTGGCGAGATCGGCTTCAACTTCTTCACCATCGTGGCTGCTGTGGTTCTGGTGGCCTTCATCTACCTGATGGTGCGTCCCAATAAGTATGCGGGTAACAACGAAGTCAAGATCGACGTGACCAAGATCTGATCAAACTGCATGACATGTGAAAGGGTGTGTATTGTATGATGGAATTCCTCGCTGCAAATTTTAATCTGCCCACGATCATTGTGGCAGTCATCGTGTTTGGCGGTGTGGGCTGGATCACATGGCACTCCCACAAGCATGGCGGCGGCTGCAGTGGGTGCAGCGGCTGCGGCGAAGGCGGCTGCAATGGCAGCTGCAGCGGTTGCAGCGGCTGTCACTGAGCATTGAAATGATCCGCAAAGGGCGCGGGCTGGAACATTCGGCTCGCGCCCTTTTTTCAGAAACAAAAAGTTAGCTTTGGATAACATTGGAAAATCTATCAGAAAAGAGAGTGATCGGCATGGAACTGACGTCGGCACATCTGCGCTATCTGCTGGCGATCTATGAGGTCTCGCGCACCCACCTGGACATCAGCTCCCGCAGCATTGCGGAAAAGCTGGGGGTGACCAAACCCTCGGTGGTGCGCATCATGAATCTGCTCATGGAGCGCGGCATGATCGTAAAGGAGCACTACGGCAAGATCTATATGACCGACCGGGGCATCTGGGTGGCCAAACAGGTGCATGCGGAGATGGAAAGCATTCTGGAGCATTTTCCGCCGGTGAGCCAACCCCTGACCGAGGAGGAAAAGACCGCTGCGGCCCTGGCCATGACCAGCGCCCTGCCGGACCGCATTTTTACCGGCGAATACGACCGTCTGTTCGGCGCTGACGCCGACCGGACAGAAAGAGAGAAGAATCCGTGATCAACAAAAAACTGCTCTCCTTTGACCGCGGGGCCCTGCGCTTTGTGGGGGCCAACGTGGCGTTCCAGTGGCTGAGTATGCTGTGCAACGTGATCTTTGTGCGGGCCATCGCCCGGCTGGTGGGGGCGGCCTTTGCGGGCATGCTCACCACCGGGGTGCTGTGGCAGAACCTTCTGCTGTGTCTGGGCACGGTGCCGTTCCGGTTCGCGTTCACCCTGCTGGCATCCGGCATGAGCGACCAGGCTTCCAAGAACGTCAAGCGCACCCTGCGCAGCAACATTTACGACAAGCTGACCCGTCTGGGCCCCAATTACACCGAGACCGCCGCCACCAGCGAGGTGGTCATGCTGGCCAGTGAAGGCGTGGAACAGATCGACACCTACTTTGCCAAGTATCTGCCCCAGCTGGTATACAGCCTGCTGGCCCCGGTCACCCTGTTCGTGCTGCTGGTGGGAGTGCACGCACGGTCGGCCATCATCCTGCTGTGCTGTGTGCCGCTCATCCCCATGTCCATCGTGGCGGTGCAGAAATTTGCCAAAAAGCTGCTGGCAAAATACTGGGGCGAGTACACCACCCTGGGCGACAGCTTTCTGGAAAACATCCAGGGCCTGACCACCCTGAAGATCTATCAGGCCGATGGCTGGAAGCATGAGCAGATGAACGCCCAGGCCGAGCGCTTCCGCAAGATCACCATGAAGGTGCTGACCATGCAGCTGAATTCGGTGACCCTGATGGACCTGATGGCCTACGGCGGGGCCGGGCTGGGCATCATCAGTGCGGTGTCCGCCTTTGCCAAGGGTCAGCTGAGCCTGACGGCCACGTTGACCATCGTGCTGCTGGCGGCAGATTTCTTTCTGCCGCTGCGGCTGCTGGGCAGCTATTTCCACATTGCCATGAACGGTGCTGCCTCGGCAGAAAAAATCTTCAAACTGCTGGCAGCAGAGGAACCCGCCGATGGCGAACAGACCGTGCCGGAACAGGCTGCCCTGCAGCTGGAGCACGTTACCTTTGGGTACGAGAAGGACCGCACCATTCTGCAGGACGTGTCCCTGACCATCCCGCAGGGCAGCTTTGTCTCGCTGGTGGGTGAGTCCGGCTGCGGCAAGAGCACCATTGCGGCGCTGCTGTCCGGCAGCCGCACCGGTTACACCGGCAGCGTGACGCTGGGCGGTGTGCCGGTGGAACAGCTGCAGCGGGCCCAGCGCCTGCGTGCCCTGACGCTGGTGCCCCACAATGCCACCATTTTCAAGGGCACGGTGGAAGCAAACCTGCGCATGGCAAAGCCCGATGCTGCCGAGGCCGAGCTTTGGGCCGCACTGGAACAGGTGAACCTGGCCGACTTCTGCCGCAGCCAGGACGGCCTGCAGACGGCCCTGCATGAGGGCGGCAGCAACCTGTCCGGCGGCCAGCGGCAGCGCCTTGCCATGGCCCGCGCCCTGCTGCACGACACCCCCATTTATCTGTTTGACGAAGCCACTTCCAACGTGGACGCCGAGAGCGAAAACGACATCATGGCAGCCATCCGGAGCCTGGCGGGCCGCAAAACGGTGATCCTGATCTCCCACCGGCTGGCCAACGTGGTGGACAGCGACTGCATCTATGTGCTGGACAAGGGCCGCATCGCAGAGCGGGGCACCCACGCGGAACTGCTGAAAAAGCAGGGCGCCTACAGCCGTCTGTACACGGCCCAGAAGCAGCTGGAAACGCTGGAAACGGAGGATGCCTGATATGAACGAACCCAAGCATCGCAGCCCCTTTGTCCTTGTGGGCCGCCTCATCGTGCTGGTCAAGCCCATGCTGCCCATCATGCTGGCGGCCATCGTTATGGGCGTGGCGGGGCATTTCTGCGCCACCTTCATCACCATTTTCGGCGGCTTTGGCATCCTGCGGGCGCTGGGGCTGGCCAGCCCGCTGCGCTCGGTGGGCGTTGCCTTTGCCTGCATTCTGGTATTTGCCCTGCTGCGCGGCATCCTGCGCTATGCAGAGCAGGCTTCCAACCATTATATCGCTTTCAAGCTGCTGGCCCTCATCCGGGATCAGGTGTTCGGTGCGCTGCGCCGCTTGACCCCGGCCAAGCTGGAGGGCCGTGACCGCGGTGACCTGATCTCCCTGATCACCGCCGACATCGAGGCACTGGAAGTGTTCTATGCCCACACCATCTCGCCCATCTGCATCGCCTGCATCTGTGTCATCGGCATGACCGGTTTTGTGGCCAGTTACCACATCCTGCCCGCGCTGGTGCTGCTGGCCGGGTACCTGCTGGTGGGTGTAGCCCTGCCGGTGTGGAGCGCAAAGCGCGGCGACAAGGTGGCCCGGGAGTACCGGCAGGCCCTGGCCGACACCAACAGCTATGTGCTGGAGAGCCTGCGCGGCCTGCGCGATACCCTGCAATATCAGGACACCGCTGCCCGTGCGGCCGGCATCACGGCCCACAGCGAGACACTGGGCGAGAAGCAGAAGGCCCTGAAATACCGCGAGGGCCTGACCGTGGCCATCACCAACACCCTGATCCTGTTTACGGTCATCGCGGTGCTGGGAGCGAGCCTGCAGCTGTACCGGAACGGCCGGCTGGGCGCAGAAGGGGTGCTCATCTGCACCCTGTCGGCTCTGAGCTCCTTTGGCCCGGTGGTGGCACTGGCCAACCTCGGTGCCAGCCTGACTCAGGTGTTTGCCAGCGCCGACCGTGTGCTGGACCTGCTGGACGAAGAGCCTGTGACCGCCGACGTGACCGATGGTGCCCACACGGCCTTTGCGGGGGCGCAGGCGGAGCATGTGAGCTTCTCCTATGCGGACGAAGAGGTGCTGCACGACCTGAGCCTGACCATCCCGGAAAAAAAGATCGTGGGCATCACCGGCCGTTCCGGCAGCGGCAAGTCCACCTTCCTGCGGCTGCTCATGCGTTTCTGGGATGTGAACACCGGCACCATCCGCTTTGGCGAGGAGGACATCCGCCGGGTGAACACGGCCACTTTGCGGGCACAGGAGAGCCTTGTGACCCAGGAGACGGAGCTGTTCAACGACACCATCGAGAACAACATCCGCATCGCTAAAAAGGATGCCACCCGCGAAGAAGTGGAAGCGGCCTGCAAAAAGGCTGCGCTGGACGGCTTTATCCGCAGCCTGCCCAAGGGGTATGACACCCCCGTGGGTGAGCTGGGCGGGGCCTTGTCCGGCGGTGAGCGGCAGCGCATCGGTGTGGCGCGGGCATTCCTGCACGATGCACCCTTCCTGCTGCTGGACGAGCCTACCTCCAACCTCGACAGCCTGAACGAGGGCGTGATCCTCAAGGCGGTGCGGGCCGAGTGCCGGGACAAGACGGTGCTGCTGGTCTCCCACCGCAAGTCCACCATGGCTGCCGCCGATGTGACCTACTCGGTAGAAAGCGGCCGCCTGAGCTGAGAAAACAACTGCAACCCCAAAAAAGGGCCTGTCTCACCAAGAGACAGGCCCTTTTTTGCTGCATGTTTATGGATCAGTAATTGACAGCTTTGAGGATCTGGCGGCCAATGTACTTGTGGCCGGAAACGGTGGGGTGGCCGTCGTTGGCAGTGCGGGTATAGGGGATGGGCACATAGGTCACATCATACTGGGCGGCCAGCTTGGCTGCGGCGGTGTTCAGCCGACGGAAGTGGCGGCTCCAGGAGGGCATCAGGGGCACCGGGTTATTGTAGCTCAGCACCAGGATCTGGGCCTCCGGGTTCAGCTCACGCAGGTCCTTCATCACACGCTCCAGCTGGGTCACAGTGTCGGCGTAGGTGGAGGTGCAGATCTGGCCCATGCCGGTGGTCAGCAGATACATCACGGCACGGAACTCCGAGGGGGTCAGGGTCAGCTGCTTCAGGCAGTCCATAAAGTAGTCGATGTTGTCCGGGGTCAGGTTGCGGAACATTCCGGTGACCATGCTGTTGGCCAGCTTTTCACTTTTCCAGTTGGTAGCCTCGCCCAGGGCCACGATGGTACGGATCAGGGCGTCGTTGGCACCGATCTGCAAGGTGATAAGGTCCGCTTTCTGGATGTACTCCTTCAGCTCCGGCACCGAGGTGTACTGCACGCCGGAATACTGGTTCATGGCGGGCATGGCACCTGTCTCGATCAGGTCTGCCAGGTCGCGGGTCATCACGGCGGGCAGGCCCAGGTTGATGGCGTGGTCACGATCCAGGCCCAGCTGGTCGGCTACATAGCCAACAAAGCACTGGCCATCGTAGCCTTTGTAATTGCCGGACATATCGAAGCCGTTCTGGACCAGCTTGTACTGCAGGCCGCTCAGGCCCACACCGGCAGTCACGCTGTCACCGATGGCGACATAGGTGTACTCTTTTTTGGCGGTGGGCTCTGCAACAGGCGCCACAGCATCGTCTTCGGTAAGAGCTTCCGGCTCCACTTCCTGCACGGAGGTTTCCGGCTCAGCAGTCTCTTCGGTGGTGGGGTTCTCTGCAAAGGCAGGAACGGCCAGCGACAGCAGCAGCGCGGCCGACAGCAGCAGGCTTGCAATGCGTTTTGTTTTCATGGTCATCATTCCCTCTTTCCCCGCAACATCTCAAGGCTGCGGAACTGCTTCCATGATAAGGAAATGAAGGGGAAATGTCAATTGACAAAACGTGGAAAATCGCAGGAAAAAGTTGTCAAAACAGAAGCTATTGAAGCTGAATGCCGGAAATAAACGCAGGAAAGCAAAAAGACCCTGCCGGACAGGCAGGGCCTTGAAAAAACGAAACGTTTACTTGCGGACGGCCTTCAGGATCTGGCGAGCGATGTACTTGTGACCGCACACCGTGGGGTGACCGTCGTTGGCAATGGAGGTATAGGGGATGGATACATAGTCTGCGCCGTACTGCTGGGCCAGGGCCTTGACGGAGCGGTTCAGCAGGCGGAAGTGTCTGCCGTAGGTGGGCAGGAAGGGCAGGGGGTTGTAGTAACCCACCAGAATGATCTGGGCGTCAGGGTTCAGGGCTCTCAGCTCCTGGAGGATCTGTTCCACGTTGGCCACAGTCTGATCCCGGGTCTGGTCACAGATCTCCTCCATGCCGGAATCCAGCAGCTTCAGGGCAGCCTTCAGCTCTTCCGGGGTCAGGTCCAGGTTTTCCAGGCCCTTTCTCAGGGTCTGGAGGGTCTGGAGATTCAGCTCCCGCATGGTGCCCGTCAGCAGGGGGATCAGCAGTTTGGTGGACTTGCCGTTGGTGGCTCTGCCCATGGCCCCCATGAGCTGCAGCACAGTGTCGTTGGAGCCGATGAGCAGGGTGATCAGGTCGGCGTCTGCCAGTTCCTGCCGCAGGGTAGGCAGGTCGTAGTAGGCGACACCGGAGGCGGTGGAGCCGGTCCTGACCAGGTCCAGGATGTTGCTGCTCATGGCAGCAGGCATACCGTAGTTCACGGCATGGTCCCGGTCCAGGCCCAGGGCATCGGCCACCCGGGCCACATAGCAGTCTTTGGAGTAATTATGATAGTTTTCCTGCACGTCATAGCTCTTGGCGGTGCTGGAAAAGTGGGCGTCCTTCAGGCCCACACCGGTGGTGATGCTGTCACCCAGGGCAACATAGGTGTAGGGATCTTCCTCTGCTGCAAAGGCAGGCAGGACCGGCAGCACCAGCAGAGCCAGGGCCAGCAGCAGGCTGACAATACGTTTTTTCATAAAGAACCTCCTTGTATCGCAAGCTCAGAAAAGGATCACTTTTCCAGAGCTTTCAGGATCTGGCGGGCCAAGTACTTGTGGCCGCATACCGTGGGGTGAGCGTCGTTGGCCACCACCGTGTAGGTTGCAGGAGCAAAGGCTGCGTCATACTGCTGGGCCAGCTTTTGCACCGAGCGGCTCAGGGTACGGAAGTGCTTGACAAAGGGGTTGGCAGGGGCCGGCAGCAGGGGCAGGGGATTGTAGTACCCCACCAGAACGATCTGGGCGTTGGGGTTCAGAGCCTTCAGCTCCTGCAGCAGGGCCTCGATGTTGGCCAGGGTGGTGGCCTGGCTCTGGGCGCAAATGTCGGCAACGCCGCTGCTCAGCAGCTGCAGCAGGGCCTTGCGCTGCTGGGCGGTGATGTTCAAAGAGTCCAGGTTCTCCCGGAGGGCGGCAAAGGAGGAGGCATCCATCTGGCGGAAGTCTCCCTCCAGCATAGGCAGCAGGGCCTCAAAGACCTGGGGGCCCCCCATGGCAGCGGCAACGCCGTACATGATGGGCACCAGCACGTCATTGGCACCGATCTCCACCGTAATGATCTCAGCGTCCTTCAGCTCCTGGCGCAGGTTGGGCAGGACAAAATTCATGCTGGCACTCTGGCAGGAACCGGTCCGCACCAGCTCCAGCAGGTCGCTGCTCATCAGGGCAGGCATTCCGTAATTGGCGGTCTGGTCCCGGCTCAGGCCTAGGCTATCGGCCACCCGGGCCACATAGCAATCCTTGGAGTAGCCCTGATAGTTGCCGGAAACATCGTAGTACCGACCGTTTCGATGGTAAACGGCGTCCGGCAGGCCGATGCCGGCCACAATGCTGTCGCCCAAAGCAATGTAAGAATAGCAGTGCTGGGCCGATTCGGCAGCGGCGTCGGTCTGGGTCTGCACCGGGACGGTTTCTGCAGCGGCAGGCTGGGCAGCCCCGGCAGAAACCACCGGCAGCACCAGCAGAGCCAGGGCCAGCAGCAGGCTGACAATACGGTTTTTCATGATGTTCCTCCTTTTTTTTTGAGCCATAAGGTCCCTTCTATCATAAAAAGAGAAGCCAGGAATGTCAAGGCCCGTTTTGCTTGAATGCGTTGGACAAACCAAAAACGGCCGTGCACAAGGCACGACCGTAATAGGCAAACTTTAATAATCCCGGGGGCTGATCTGCTCCTCCAGCTTGCGGTAATCCACCTTGCCCACAGGGGTCAGGGGCATCTCGCTGATGAACTTGTAGGCTACCGGCTGCACATACTCCGGCAGTTCCTCCACACAGAGCTGCCGCAGCTCTCGCAGGATCTGACGCTTTTTGTCAGCGGCAGCAGGGTCCAGCACCACGAACACAAAGGGCAGGCGGCCCTGGGGGTGGTCCTTGGCTACGCAGCCCACCACCGAGCACTGCCGCACGGCAGGGTGATGGCTGATGGCGTTCTCGATCATGGAGGGGAACACCTTGAAACCGTCGGGGCGGATGATCAGCCGTTTGATCCGGGAACCCACGAACACAAAGCCATCCTCGTCGATATAGCCCACGTCCCCGGTGTGCACCCAGGTGCGGCCGTCCGGATGGACCTGCTTGACGGCGGCGGTCTCCTCCGGCTTGTGGTAGTAACCCTTCATGATGGACTCACTGCAGATGCAGATCTCGCCCTGTTCCCCGATGGGCAGCTCCTTGGCGGTACCGGGCTCAAACACAGAGACGATGGTGTCCACCAGAGGAATACCGGCGCTGCCGGGCTTGGTGATGGAGGCGGCAGCGGCGGTGGCGGCAGAGGAGACCTCGGTCATGCCATAGCCCTTGGCCATGGGGAACTCCACGTTGTGGGCAGCCAGGAACTCGTTGACGTTCTCCTCAGCACCCACCGAGATGGCGTCGCCGCCGGCGGCGTACATCCGGATAAAGGACAGGTCCTTGTTTTTCAGCCGGGGGTCGGTGGCCAGCTGCTGATAATGGGTGGGCACACCGAACATGTGCTGAGGCTTATACTTCAGCACCAGACTGCCCAGCTTGGAGGCGTCCGCATTGGGGATAATGACCACCTTGATGCCCAGGGTCAGGGGCAGATGGATGCCGCAGGCAAAGCCATAGGCAATAAAGGGGGGCATGATGTTCATAAGGGTCTGGCCCCGGTGGCACAGGAACTCGTAGGTCTTGAACTGCTTGGCAATGGTGTTGAAGTTCCGGTCCGTGAGCATCACGCCCTTGGGGGAACCAGTGGTGCCGCCGGTGTGGACCACGACGCAGGCATGGTCCATGGGGTCCACCGGGTCTGCTGCAGTGCTCTGGCCCTGGCCCCCGGCAATAAAGTCCTTCCAGTGGATGACGTTGGAGGAGTAGTGATTCTTATCCGGGTTCTTCAGCTTGTAGCCCATGGCCATAGGCAGGGACAACGAGTCGGCAGGAGACACCACCAGAATGCGCTCCACATGGGTGCGCTTGGCAGCCTGGACACAGCGGTCGTAGGTCACGTTCAGGCAGATCAGCAGGTGAGAGTCCACCTCAGCGATGTAGTCGTGGATGCCCTCCACACTGTACCGGGGGTCCACCAGGTTCAAGGTGGCACCGATCAGGTCCGCAGCATAGAAAGCGTAGATGATCTCCGGGGTCATGATGCTGACCACCGTGGCAATGTCGTCCTTCTTCAGGCCAATGGCACGGAAGGCGGCAGCGGTCTTTTTGATGTTGACAAAAAGATCGGCATAGGTGATCTTGCGGCCAAAGTACTCCAGAGCAGGCTCGTTCAGGTGCTGCTTGTTCTGCTGGTACAGGTACTCAAAAGTGGTGCAGTCCGGCAGGGGCTGGCCAATAAAGCTGGCGTCGTAATACTTCAGCCAGGGCTTTGCGACGGATGCGTAAACCGCCTCATGTGCTGCAGTCGACATAGGATCAAACCCTTTCTTTTATGATTCGTTCTTCTTCTTTTTTATACTTTCTCCAGGCCCGGCAGACCAAAGCTCCGGGCTCCGGGCCAAACAGGCCAGGGCACACGGCCCTTCCTGTATTGTAGTGGACAACAGTTGGAAAGTCAATGAACAAACTGTGAGAAGTAAAAAAGAGACAAAACAACGATGGCTTTGTCTCTTGAAATCTGGGAAAAATGCTTATTGCGGCAAAGGAACTTAGTTGTTGCCCAGCCAGGCCTCTGCTTCAGCCGTACTGCACAGCACCCAATGCTGGGGCCGCAGCTGCCGCCACTGGGGCGCTTCGGTGGAATAATCGTGCATGGCGGGGTCGTACACCAACAGCTTTTTATTGCGCTCCCGGCGGGGGTCCGGCATGGGGATGGCAGACAGCAGGCTGCGGGTGTAGGGGTGCAGGGGGTGGGCTACCAGCTCCTCAGCATCGGCCAGTTCCACGATGCGGCCCTTGCGGATCACAGCGATGCGGTCCGAAATGTAGCGCATCACCGAGAGATCATGGGCGATGAACAGGTAGGTGATGCCGCGCTCCTTCTGCAGGCGGCGCAGCAGGTTGAGCACCTGGGCGCGGATGGACATGTCCAGAGCGCTGATGGGCTCATCGGCCACGATGAATTCCGGCTCCACGATCAGGGCACGGGCAATGCCGATGCGCTGCCGCTGGCCGCCGGAAAATTCGTGGGGAAAGCGGGAAGCAAATTCCGGCAGCAGGCCCACGTCCAGCAGAGCCTGCCGCACTTTTTCTTCCCGCTGGGCGGCGGAGAGGTCGGGCCGCACGTTCTGCAGGCCCTCGCCCACGATGTAGCTCACCTTGGCGCGCTCGTTCAGCGAGGACTGCGGGTCCTGAAAGATCATCTGGATCTCACGGGTGATCTGCTTGTCCAGCGCACGCGGGATTTTGCCGTTGATCTTCTGGCCCTTGTACAGGATCTCACCGCCAGAGGTGGGCAGAATGCGCAGGATGGCCCGGCCGATGGTGGTCTTGCCGGAGCCGGACTCGCCCACCAGACCAAAGGTCTCGCCCTTGTAGATCTGGAAATTGGCGTTCTGTACGGCGGCAAAGGCCTTGCGGCCGGAGCCGTAGGTCACATTCAGGTCCTTCACTTCCAGAAGGACTTCTTTTTCCTCGGCCATCTTACAAGCCCTCCTTTTGCAGTTTTTTCACCGCAGCAGGCGGCTCGATGTGGGGTGCCCGGGGGTCCAGCAGCCAGGTCTTGGCCTTGTGGGTGGGCGAAACTTCAAAGTACGGCGGGCGCTTGACATAGTCGATCTTCAGTGCCTGCGGGTTGCGGGGCGCAAAGGCGTCGCCGCGGATCTCGGCAAAGAGGTTGGGCGGGGTGCCCACGATGTTGAACAGGTCCTCGCCTTTTATGCCCATCTGGGGCATGCTGGACAGCAGTGCCCAGGTGTAGGGGTGGCGGGGGTCATAGTAGATCTCGTCGGCGGTGCCGATCTCTACGATGTCGCCGGCGTACATCACGGCCACCCGGTCGGCAATGTTGGCCACGACGCCCAGGTCGTGGGTGATCATGACGATGGTCAGGTGGTACTTGGCCCGCAGCTCCTTGAGCAGCTGCAAAATCTGAGCCTGAATGGTCACATCCAGCGCGGTGGTGGGCTCGTCACAGATCAGGATCTTCGGGCTGCAGGCCACCGCAATGGCGATCACCACGCGCTGACGCATGCCGCCGGAGAACTCGTGGGGGTACTGCTTAAAACGCACTTCCGGGTCAGAGATGCCCACGTCCCGCAGGTATTCCAGCGTTCTGGCCCTGGCCTCGGTGCCCTTCAGGCCCTGATGCAGGGTCACGGCCTCCAAAATCTGGTCGCCGATGGTTTTCAGCGGGTTCAGGCTGGTCATGGGGTCCTGCATGATCATGGCAATTTCGCGGCCCCGGATGCGCAGCCAGTCCTTCTCGGTTTTCAGGCCGGACAGGCGCACCGGCTCTGCGCCGGGGGTAGGGCAGTAGTCGATGGTGCCGCCGGTGATGGAGCCATTGGTGTCCAACAGGCCCATGAAACTCTTTGTGAACACACTCTTGCCGGAGCCGGACTCGCCCACGACGGCCAGCACTTCGCCCCGGTACAGGTCCAGGTCGATGCCGCGGATGGCGTGCAGCACCCGGCCGCGCAGGTTGAACCGGATATCCAGCCCCCGCACCGAGAGGATGCAGTCATTTTCGTTCATCATGCATTCCTCCTTACTGCAGGTGGTTCTTTGGGTCGGCGGCGTCCGAGAACGCGTTGCCGATCAGATAGAACGCAATGGTGACAAAGCTCAGAATCAGGGTGGGGTAGAGCAGCTGGTAGCGCAGACCGGCCTGCATCATCACCTTGCGGCCGTCGTTGACCAGATTGCCCAGCGAGGGCGTCTCCACCGAGAGGCCCAGGCCGATGTAGGTGATGAACACCTCGTTGCCGATGGCTTCCGGAATGGTGAGGGCCATGCGCAGCATGATCACCGACACCAGATACGGCAGCAGGTTGCGCAGCACGATGCGCACCGTGGGGGTGCCGATGCAGCGGGAGGCAACGTTGTAGTCACGGTCACGGATGATGAGGATCTGGTTGCGGATGAACCGCGCCATCTCGATCCAGCCCTTGATGGACATGCCCAGGATCATGGTCCAGATGCTGGGGGAGGCCACATAGGAGATGAGGATCAGCACAATGGCGGTGGGAATGTTGTCAAAGATGTTGTACAGCTCCGTGAACAGAAAATCCAGCCCGCGCACATAGCCCCACAGCACACCGGCAGTGATGCCCACCACGGCTTCGATGAGAGCCACGAAAAAGGCAATGGTCAGGCTGGTGCGGGCACCGGCCCAGATGCGGGCCCACAGGTCCTGCCCGATGGAGTTGGAACCCCAGATAAAGCCGTCCTGCCCGGGAGCGATGTTGCGGTACTGGATGCCGGTGACGGGGTCCACGGCGCAGAGGTTGGGGTCCGCCTGCCCCGGCAGATAAGGCTGGAGAAAGGCAAAGGCCACCACGGCCACCAGCGCGATGAGCAGGGCCACGGCTGCCTTGTTTTTGAAGAAAGCACGGAAGGTGCTGCCCCAGTAGCTGTAGTTGGAGCTGGCCGTGGCCTCGGCCTGCTCGGCGTGGAACCCGGCGGGGGTGAACAGTTCGTCCTCCGGCAGGTCTGCCCAGGCAGCAGGGCCTTCCTTCTGCAGGGTGTTGAGCTGGTTTTCCAGCTTTTTGGATTTTTCCCGTTTCAGGAACGAAAGCATCAGCGGCCACCTTCTTTCTTGCCAAAGTTGATGCGGGGATCAATGAGCACCATGAGCACATCGCCCAGGATCAGGCCCACGATGCCCACGCAGGCGTACAGCAGCACGATGCCCTGCACCATGGTGTTGTCGTGGCGCTGCACGCAGGTCACCAGCAGTCCGCCCATACCGGGGATGCTGTACAGGCTCTCAATGTAAATGGAGCCCACCACCGTGTTGAGGAACGCTGAGGGAATGTACTGCACCAGCGGCACCATGGCGTTGCGGAACACATGATGCAGCGCGATATTGCTTTCGCTCACACCCTTGGCACGGGCCAGCTTGACGTAGTCCTTGTTGCTCTCGTCCACCATATAGCGGCGCAGCCACATGGCGTAGAAGGCCAGGTTTGCCAGGCTCATGCTGCACACCGGCAGCACCCAGTAGCGCCAGTTGGCGGCGTCGAACAGCAGGCCCACCCCCAGAACGGAGGTGCCGTACATCTGGATGTACAAAAAGTACACGGCAGCCGGCACAGCCTGGATGAGCACGATGAGGGCTGTGCCCAGTTTGTCGGGCCAGCGGTTCTTGCACCGGCCCATGACAAGCCCCAGCGGGATGCCCAGCACAAGGCTCAGCAGCATAGCCAGCACGCCCATCTGGATGGAGATGGGCAGCTTTTGGGCCAGGATCTCGGTCACCGGCACGTTGACCTTGTAGATGTGGCTCACGCCCAGGTCCCCGTGCAGGGCGTCTTTCCAGAAGCGGCCGATCTGCACCGGCAGCGGGTCCAGCAGGCCCATGGACTGCAGACCCGCCTGGATCTGGGCCGCGGTCATTTTTTCGTAGTTTGCAAAATAGCCTTCCACCGGCATGAGCCGCAGCAGGCAGAACACCAGCGTTACAATGATGAACAGCGTCAGCAGAGAACGCCCGATGCGCTTTGCGAGATATTGCACCATAGTGTGCACCTCTCTTTTTCTTTTGAAATACAGATAAGAATAGAATACCGCAATTTCTTGATTTTGAAAAGTGATTTGAAGATTTTTTGAGCAAAAGCTGTTGAAAAGGCGGTGGGAACTCCCTCAGTCACGGCTGCGAAGCAGACGGAGGGAGTTCCCTTCCCATGAAAAAGCAACTCGGAAAAATCCGCAGATTTTTCCGAGTTGCAACTAAAAATGAACTTCCGCTGAAAATATCCAGAGCGAAGCGGAGGATATTCAGAATGATTTACCGGGCGTCCCGGTTCTGGTCGTACTCGTCCATGGAGACGTAGTGGTCCAGGATGTGCACGCCCTTCAGGCGGTTGGACGAAAGGCCGGTGGGGGCGTACTGACCCTCCCACAGGTTCAGGCGGGTGGCAATGTACGGCGGCACGGGCAGGCCCAGCGGCACCACCAGGGCATTCTGGATCAGATAGGCCTCGGCATTGGCAAAGGCTTCATACCGGGCATCCAGATCCTCGGTGATGGCCTTGGCCTTTTCCACCATGTCCATGTAGGTCATGACGTACTCGGCCGTCTCACCGGTGATGATGCCGTCCTCCACGCCGGTGCGCAGGAACGCATAGCAGGTGCCGCGGTCGCCGGCTTCCTGATAGAAGGGGTACACCTCGGTCTCGGGGTCGGAGTAATCGGCACCCCAGTAGTAGGACATGAGCTCATAGGCACCCACACGGCGCACGGCGTTCAGGAAGTTGTCGGAGGGGCCCTGGGTGATGATGATGTTGATAAAGTCGAAGCCGTCGTTCAGAACGCCCTCCACCTGCTGCTTGAACACCTGACACTGCTTGTCCCAGTCCACCACGGCGGGGTTGTAGGGGTACTGCACCTTGATGGGAAAGGTGGCTCCGGCGGCAGTCAGCTCTTCCACAGCGGCGTCGCGGTATTCCTTGGCCTTTGCCTCGTCAAAGAAGTCGGACAGGTTGGCCAGATCGCCGCATTCGGTGTAGTCCACGCCCTGGCTGTTGGCGCAGAAGGACGGCGGGGTGATGGTGTGCAGCTTGTAGTTGTCGTAGCCTTCCGGAGCGGTGACGGCCAGCGTGACCGACGGGTTGATGGCGTACAGGAACGCCTTGCGGAAGTTGGTGCTGTTGACGGCCTTGGCCCAGTTGTCCGGCTCATACTGGGCGTCCACGCCGGTGACGTTCCAGTTGGAGAACTCGTGGGCGTAGGGCAGGAAGTTGAAGATGTAGAAGTAGCTCTTGCCGGTCTCCGGGCGCTCCATGGACACCATATCCTTGGTGGTGTCGTCGGACAGCCAGCTGTCGAGGATGTCGGAGCTGATGGTGGCCTGGTCGATCTCGCCGCGCCGGACCATTTCCGGGCCGCTGATGAGCTCTTCCTGGTTGTAGATGTAGCGGATGGTGTCGATGTAGACGTTGTCCTTGTCGTAGTTTTCGGGGTTTTTCTTCATCACCCAGCTTTCCAGCGGCACATACTCCGCCAGATAGAACGCGCCGCAGCTGCAGGCGGTCTCGGCGCTGGTGCAGAACTGGTCGCCCAGCTCTTCCAGCAGGGGGCCGTAGGCCGGCTCGTAGGGAGCGTAGCTCAGCAGGCTGACAAAACCGGGAAAGTCGAAGCACAGCGTATAGGTCAGGGTGTGCTCGTCCACGGCCTTGACGCCCACGGTATCAAAATCCACGGGAGCATAGCTCGTGGTGGTGCCATCGGCGGCTGCGGCGGTCACCGAGCCGTCGGCTTCCAGCGTGTAGGTGGTGCCGTCCTCGGCCACGGTGCCGTTCTCGGCGCTGGCTTTGTAGAACAGATAGTTGTAGTAATCCTCGGCACCGGCCACATAGGGGGTGACCAGGCTGGCCGTAGAGGATGCATAGGCCGGGGTGAGCACATACTGCAGCGCATCCACGAAGTCCTGTGCGGTGACCGGGCCCAGCACCTCACCGTTGCAGTCCACCCAGTTCTCGTCCCGCAGGTGGAAGGTCCAGGTCAGGGTATCCGCATCCCACTCCCAGGTGGTGGCCAGACCCTCGCGGATCTTGCCGCGGTTGTCGTACTCCACCAGTGTGTCCACGCACTGGGTGCCGTGGTACAGATCCGGGTCTGCGGAGCAGATCAGATAGTTCAGGGTGGCGGGCTGACGGGAGTACAGCAGGGTGTAGGTGCTGCTGCCGGAGCCGCCGGTGGAGCCGCCGGAAGCGGACGAGCCGCCGCAGCTGCTCAGCAGGCCGGCTGCCGCTGTGGAAACAACAGCGGTGCCGCCGGCTTTCAGGAACTGGCGGCGGGTAATGGTATGACGCATAAAAAATCCCTCTTTCTTTCAGATTCGGGTCTGGATCGGATGAAATTGCCCCGCAGGCACAAACCGAAAAAAGAGGCAACGGAATCCATCCGTTACCTCTTTGTAACAGCGTACAGCTACCAACGGGTAACCAACGCAAGTATAACATTGAATCCGTGCGGCGTCAATCGGTTTTGGGCACAGCGGCGGCAGTTTCTGCACTGGCAGCAGCGGCAGCCTCATCGGTGAGCATGGCAGCCACGGACTGCGGTGCGGCGGGAGCAGCGGCCTCCACGGCAGGTTCTGCAGCCGGGGCAGCTGCCTGCTCTGCCGCCTTGGCGGCTTCCTCCGCGGCCTTTTTGGCTTCCCGCTCTTCCTTGAGCTTCTGTGCGCGGGCACGGGCTTCTTCCTGCCGCTGTTTGGTGCGCTCCTTGATGCGGCACACCGAGCATAGGCCCTCAGCGCTGTCCGGAGCAATGGGCTTGCCGCAGTTCTTGCACAGGGTCTTGGTGCACTTGTGCAGGCTCACCGGGCCAAGGGTGGTGAGCTGGCGCAGCTTCATGCCGTCCAGCCCCTTGTTGGAGCAGGCCGCCACGCACACGCCGCACTCACTGCACTTCCACGGGGTGACCACCATACGGGTCTGGCCGTCCGGCAGGTCCTCCTGCTTCAGGGCACCTGCACGGCAGGCTTTTTCGCACTTGCCGCAGGCAAAGCACTTGTCGGTGAAGCTGGGCAGATAGCAGCCGTAGTGCAGGGGATTGTCCGGCATGGCGGCCTTGAGCTGCCTGGTGCGCTGGTGCAGCAGCAGGCGGAAGTCTGCACCGCCGTCCTCGTCGGCGCGCAGGCCGGGCAGCATGCGCAGCAGCTGTTTGGTGCCGCTCTTGGAGCCGTGGCCCACCTGCTCGAACATCTCGCGGCGGGTGAGCTCCTTGACGTGGTAGGGGGCTTCGTCCGGCTCATAAGCCAGCGTGAAGCGGGCCTCGAACATCGTTTCCCCGAAGAACTCCACCAGGCGGGTCAGCTCGGCCCGCAGCTGGTCGGCGCAGGTGTCGTTCTCGCACTCGCCGCAGGGGGTCAGGTCCAGCACGATCTTTTTGTTCAGGGCCAGATAGGCTAGCGCCTCCCAGGAAAGGGACGCGATGCAGGCGCGCACCATGGAGTTTTTGCGGACCGACTTCTCACAGCCGATCCAGATGGTATCGTTGTCGGTGTCGGCGGCAGAGGTGTCGCGCTCCACCTGCTCCGGCGAGGGGGAGATGCAGCGGCTGCGGCATACGGAGACGCACAGACCGCAGTCGGTGCAGGGGTCCCAGTCCTTGACGAGGTTGGGACGGGTAAAGATCTGATCGCCGTAGGGGCAGATATCCTTGCAGGCCGTGCAGGATTTGCGGTGCGGGTGCAGGTTCCAGCACTGGCGGCGGTTGATCTCCGGATGGGTGGTTTTCATCAGTGCATCCATCGCAGCTCTTGTAAAAAAGCCCATACGATCACTCCTTTTCTACGATCGACGTGACAGCTGCATGGTCCAGCAGAAAGCGCTGGACCTTCTGGTTGGTAAGGGCGGCGGCCACAGCATCACGGGCCAGAACCCGGCGGATCTCCTCCTCCGGGTTGCCGTGCAGCCGGGCCAGACGGGTGTATTCGGCGTCCACTTCCTCATTGCTCACAGTGATGTTCTCGGCCTGTGCAATGGCCGGCACGGCCAGCATCGCGCGCATGCGGCGTGCGGCGTCCTGGCGATAGCCGGCCCGCAGCTGTTCCGGCGTGGTGTTGTTGGCCTGGCAGTACAGCTCCAGCGAGAAGCGGCTCCGGGAGAGCTTATCCTTCAGCTGCTGCAGCGCGTGGTCGGCGTTCTGGTCCAGCACGGCAGCAGGCAGCTCCACGGTCAGGTTGGCCCCGGCCAGGTCCAGCAGGGCAGCCTCAGCCAGACGGTCAGCGTTGGCCTCGTGAGAAGCCGCTTTCTTGGCACGGATGCTCTCCCGCAGGGCGTCCAGCGTGGCAAAGCCCAGCCGCTGGGCCAGGGCATCGTCCACGGTGGGTTCCTGCTTCTGCTCCACCGTGTGCAGGCAGATCTCGAACTGCGCCGTTTTGCCGGAGAGCTCCGGCACGCGGAACTCGTCCGGGTAGGTGAAATCAAAGCGGAAGGTCTCTCCGGCGCAGTGGCCGTACACGGCCTGCTCGGCGGCAGGCATGAGCTGGGCGGTGCCCAGTGTCACGGTCACCTGTTCCATGCGGCTGTCCGGGATGGGCGCGCCGTCCAGAAAGCCCTCAAAATCCAGCGTGACCCGCATCCCCCGGGCAGCGGGGGCGCTGGTGGCGCAGAAAGGCGCATGACGGCGGGCAAGGCTTTTCAGTTCAGAAGCAACGGCGGCTTCGGTCACCGGGCGCACCCGGCGGGTGACCGGCAGGCCCTTGTACTGCCCCAGCGTGACCGGCGGCAGAGCATTTGCGGTTTGTTCCATGGCAGGGAACCTCCATTCCAGTAAGCGCTTACAGCCCGCGGGCAGCAAGCCAGTTTTCGGCGACCTGAGAGAACATCTCAGGGTATTTGGCATCTTCTTCGGTAAAGGCACTGAGGTAATACTCCACCTCGGCACGGCTGGGGGCTACCGTGCGCCGCCAGATGGTAAAGGTGGTGCCGTTGCCCATGTCAAAGGTCTCTTCCAGTGCGAAGTATTCGTCGCGCACGGCCAGGAACATCTCGTTCAGCTTGTGGGACATCTCGTTCTCAGGGTCATTTACATGAGTCAGCGGGAAAGGATCGGCGGTAAGAACGTATTTTGCCTCAAAGAACTGCATGGGGAAGTAGTGGGTGCCAGGCACCGAGAAGCCGAAGGCCAGCTTGTTGTTGATGGGGGTCTGGGGCAGCTGGCAGTTCTTGAAGTGATCCGGGCAGTACAGCGTGTCGTGGGGGATCATGTAGGCGATCTCGCCATCGGCGCAGTGGGTGTCGATCCAGCTGGCAATGGCCTTGATCTGCGGCAGATCCTTGCGGTCATAGACCAGGTCATCAATGGCGGCAAAATCGCGGGCGCTCTCCTGCGGAGAAGCCGAGAGAAGAGTGCGGCCGATGAGAAAATCCGGCAGAGCCACGGTGGTCAGGGGGGAGCAGCGCACCGAGGTGGCAAAGGCGATGGTGAACAGCCAGAAGCCGATCTTTAGGTTCCGGCGGCGGTTCATGCCCTCTGCCAGGGCTGCGGCGCCGATCAGGAACAGGAGGAACCAGCCGGGTAAAAACAGCAGCATATGTTGGGAACCGGTGGTCTGTACCCGGGTGAACAGCACCATGCTCAGCAGGATCTCCAGCCCGGCCAGGCAGGGCAGGGCGGGCATTTTGTGCACTTTCAGGCAGAACCACAGGCCCATGCCCATAAGCACCAGGTTCATCAGGCCCATGCGGGCGCATTGCAGGTAGGTTTCAGTGACCATGCCGCCGCCGTTGTAGTAGGAATAGTGGTCGGCGTAGTCGTAGCCCAGAATGTGGCTCACCAGGGGCCACAGCAGGATGACCATGGCCACCATGGACATCAGGCCGAACAGGATCAGGTTGCGCACCTGCAGCAGGGCCTCCTGCTTCCGGCCCGCTTTGGCAATGCGGGCGCTGCTCACCAGCACCAGCACGGCGTAGGCAAAGTAGTAGCCCACCACGAAGTACAGATACCACCGGCGGGACAGGATGATGGCCGCCGTGGCCAGGAACAGCAGCCCGAACCGGGGCAGGTCCAGCTTTTCAAACCGGAAATCCAGCGTGAGCAGCAGGATGCTGAAGGCGAAGATCAGGCCGAACCAGTCCGGCTGGCTCAGCACGGCGCTCATGCGCAGCCACGGGTAGGTAAAGGTCCAGGACAGACCGATGAGAAAATACCAGAAGCGGTTTTTCACCTGCAGCATCTGGCCCACTTTGACCACCAGACCGGCCAGCAAAAGCAGCAGCATGGGCACGATGCTGAACACCTGACAGATCGCAAAGCTGTCGCCGGTGCGGTCGGTCAGGCAGAACGGGAACTCGATGAATAGGGTGTTGAAGTTGGTATAGTCCTCAGCCAGAGAGTCCAGAATGAAATGGAAGCCGACCGCCGGGCCCTGAAGAAAGGCGGCCTCGGCGTTGTACTGCTTGTTGATGTAGTTGGCGTAGTCCCAGATGTACACGAAGCTGCGGCGGGTCTCGGCCCAGTAGAAGTAGAGCAGCGCCGCGGCCCAGAAGCCGATGATCACAGCCCAGTGGAACAGGTCGAACTTCACGTCCGCCAGCCGCAGCACTACCAGCACCAGCCCGAACAGGGTCAGGTTGCACCACAGGCTCACCAGCGGGAAAAATACGGCACTGCCGGGGGCGGCAAGGCCCAGCACCACCAGCGCCAGTGCGGACACGGCATAGGCCAGCAGGGCCCTGCCTACCCACGAGGTGCGCAGCTTGGGAAGAGTTGCTGACATGAGAAAGAATCCTCCTTATAAAAATGCGCAATGCATACAGCATAAATTCACAGCTTACAGTATAGCAAACCACAGGGGGCACTGTCCAGCCATAGCGGAGGCAAAACCAAAAATGCCCCGCTGCTTTCAAAGCACACGGGACATTTTAGCACAAATATTACTTGCTGGAATTCTTGGCGCGGGCGATACGGCGCTTCTGGGCCATGGCCTTGTTGGCGCTGATGCGGGCGGCGTCCGGGTTGGGGGCCTCCGGGGTCAGGCGCAGCAGGAAGCTGCCCATGGCGGGCAGGTCCACGGTGAGGGTATAATCCCGGCCGTACACGCCGCCGTCGGTGGTGTGGAAGTGCAGCTTGCGGCGGCCCTTGTGGGCACCGCCCCACTCGGCAGCCTCGGTGTCCAGCACCAGCTCCGCAGAGCAGGGGAACTTGAGGTACAGCGGGAACTTTTTGTGGGCGTGGTCCTGGGTGTTCATGATGCACAGCAGGTTCTGGCTCCGGCCCTTGCGCAGCCAGGCGTAGACGCCCTCGGTGCAGCTCTCGCTGGCCACCCACTCAAAGCAGTCGGGGTTGTATTCGCCGTCAAACAGGGCGGGCTCGGTGGCGTATACCAGGCTCAGGCGGGCGAAATACTTCTGGAAAGCGTCATGGAAGGGATACTTGAGCAGGTCCCAGTCCAGCTCCCGTTTTTCGTCCCACTCGCGGAAGTGCCCCAGCTCGTTGCCCATGAAGTTGAGCTTTTTGCCCGGATGCATGTACATATAGAAATAGAGGGTGCGCAGCTGGGCGCACTTTTCGGCGTAGGTGCCCCACAGCTTGTCGATGATGGTCTTTTTGCCGTGCACCACCTCGTCGTGGCTCAGGGCCAGCAGATACAGTTCGTTGTAGAAGTAGTGCATGCTGAACAGCAGCTTACCATAGGCGTTCGGCCGCTCCCCGAAGGGGGTAGCGAAATAGTCCAGCGTGTCGTGCATCCAGCCCATGTCCCACTTGTAGTCGAAGCCCACACCGTCGTAGCGGGTGGGGGCGGTGACCTTGAGGAAGTTGGTGGAGTCCTCGGCCATGTAGATGCCGGTGGGCCAGCGCTTGTTCAGGCCGTGGTTCAGGCTGCGCAGGAAGTTCACGGCACCCTGGTTCACGCCGCGGTTGGGGTCGCCCTGCCAGTACAGCGCGCGGGAGATGGCGTCCATGCGGATGCCGTCGCAGTGGTACACGTCCATCCACAGGCCGGCGGCGCTGCTCAGGAAGCTGCATACCTCCCGGCGGTAGTAGTTGAAGTTGCAGGTGCCCCACTCGCTCTGGCCCACGTCGCTGTCGTACTCGTACAGGTGGGTGCCGTCGAACTTGGCCAGTGCGTCGGCGTTGGCGGCAAAGTGCACCGGAACAAAGTCCATGATGACGCCGATGCCCATGCGGTGGCAGGCGTTGACGAAGGCAGCGAACTGGGCCGGGGTGCCGTAGCGGCTGGTCACCGAGAAATACCCGGTGGTCTGGTAGCCCCAGCTGCCGTCAAAGGGATGCTCGGCCAGCGGCAGCAGCTCCACATGGGTAAAGTGATGGTCCAGCAGCCAGGGAATCAGCTCCTTGGCCAGCTCCTCGTAGTTGTACCAGCCGTCCGAGCCGTCGGGCTGGGTGTTGCCGGGTTTGTGCTTCCAGCTCCCGGCGTGCAGCTCGTAGATGTTCAGCGGGCGGTTGCGGCACTTGTCGCGCCGCTCCATCCAGGCATGGTCGTCAAAGGCAAAATCCAGCTTTGCCAGACGGCTGGCCGTGCCGGGGCGCAGCTCGGTGGAAAAGGCGTAGGGGTCGCTGCGCATCACCACGCTGCCGTCGGCTCCGTGGACGCGGTACTTATAAAGATCACCCTCGGCCAGGCCCGGGATAAAGGCGCTCCACACGCCGGTCTCGGCGCGCTCCATGGGCACACCGGCTTCCCAGCCGTCAAAGCCGCCGCACACCTCCACGGCGGTGGCACCGGGGGCCCAGACCGCAAACCGCCAGCCCTCGGCACCGTCCGGGGCCGTGCAGGGATGTGCGCCCAGAATGCGGTAGGCGTCGAAGCAGTCTCCATTGAAAAATTCACGGGGAATGGCAGGGTAATTCATGCAAAGATCTCCTCCTGTGTATGATGGGCAGCACCGGCAGCTGCGGTGCTGCAATTGGGCAATTTATCCAAGGAAAATGGTTTATAACCGGCACTGTAGCCGGTATTCTTGGCGAATCTTGACAAAAATAGGCAAAAATTCACATATTTGTCAGATTTTGTGTTATACTAATCCTGCCGCTGACCGAACGGCGGCAGGAGATTATTTGCAAAGAGGGAGCGGTATTCAACAATGGCTTGGTATGACAATGCGGTATTCTATCACATCTATCCTCTGGGGCTGTGCGGCTGCGCGCACGAAAATGACGGACAGCCCACCCCGGGTGCATTCCAAAAACTGAACGATTGGGCGGCCCATGCAGCAGACATCGGCTGCACCGCCATCTATATCGGCCCGCTGTTTGAGAGCGGCTCCCACGGCTACGATACCATCGACTACCGCCGGGTGGACCGCCGTCTGGGCACCAACGAAGAGTTCAAGGAGTTCGTGGCCAACTGCCACGCCCGCGGCCAGCATGTCATCGTGGATGGTGTGTTCAACCATGTGGGCCGCGACTTCTTCGCCTTCCAGGACCTGAAGGCCAACCGGGAGAATGCCCGCTATAAGGACTGGTTCTGCGATGTGAACTTCTGGGGCAACAACGAGTACAACGACGGTTTTTCCTACGGCAACTGGGGCGGCTTCAACCTGCTGGTCAAGCTGAACCAGCGCAACCCGGAGGTGCAGGCCTACCACTACGACACCATCCGCTGCTGGGTCAACGAGTTTGATATCGACGGCATCCGGCTGGATGCAGCCGACGTGCTGGACTTTGACTTCATGCGCGGGCTGCGCCGTCTGGCCAACGAGATCAAACCGGAGTTCTGGCTCATGGGTGAGGTGATCCACGGGGACTACAGCCGCTGGGCAAACCCTGAGATGCTGCACTCTGTGACCAACTACGAGCTGCACAAGGGCCTGTGGAGCGGCCACAACGACCACAACTATTTCGAGATCGCCCACACCATGCGCCGTCTGCAGGGGCTGTGCCACGACACCCGGCTGTATCTTTTCTCGGACAACCACGATGTGGAGCGCCTGCCCAACAAGCTGCGCAACCGGGAACACATCCGTCACATTGCGATTCTAGTATATACCCTTTGGGGCATTCCGTCCATCTATTATGGTTCGGAGTTTGGCATCGAGGGCAAAAAAGAGTGGGGCAGCGACTGGCCCCTGCGCCCCTGCCTGGAATTGGAGGACTACAAGGATGCCCTGACCACCAACCCGGTCACCAGCGTATATGCGGCACTGGGCAAATTGAAGGCCGAGGAACCGGCCCTGACCTGGGGCGAGTTCAAGGAACTGCACCTCACCACCCAGTGTTACGCCTACGCCCGTGTGCTGGACGGCGAAGCCCTGGTGGCGGTGCTGAACAACGGCGACAGCCCGGCGCAGCTGGAATTCCAGCTGCCGGTGGAGGCCAATGCGGCCGAGGATCTGCTGTCCGATACGGTGGGCGCGCAGCCGGTGATGACAAGCTTCGACTGGGGCCGCATGAAGGTGCAGCTGCCTTCCAACTATGCCACCATCCTGCGGTTGAAAAAGTAAGCGGCTTGCACATTGCGGCCGGTTTTGCTACAATAGGGGCAGCAACGTCGGAAAACGGAAGGGGAGCCTGACAAAAGATGAACGCAGCACAGCGCAGAGAATGCATCCTGACCCGGTTGAGCGGTGCCCAGAACCCGGTAAGTGCCAGTGCACTGGCCGCTGAGCTGGGGGTCTCCCGGCAGATCGTGGTGGGGGACGTGGCACTGCTGCGTGCAGGCGGGGCGCAGATCGACGCGACGCCGCGGGGCTACCAGCTGCACCCGGCAGAGAAAGGTTATACCGGCATCCTGGCCTGCGTGCACCGCACCGAGGACGAAATGCGCCGGGAGCTGTACACCATTGTGGACCAGGGCGGTGTGGCCGTGGATGTGGCCGTGGAAAACAGCCTGTACGGCGAGATCCGTGCGAACCTGAATCTGGCCAGCCGCTACGATGTGGACACCTTTCTGGTGCAGGCGCGCAGTGCGCCGGAAAGCCTGCTGAGCCGGATGACCGGCGGCGTGCATCTGCACACTTTGCGCTGCCCGGATCGGGCCAGCTTTGAGCGCATCCGCGCAGAACTGGACCGGCAGGGCCTGCTGTACCGCCGGGAATGACCGTGCGGGGCAGACAGCTCCGGATAAAATCAGTATAAAAAACGCTGTGGGGCTTGTCTATCCGCAAAAGTGGAAAAACGTTGGATAGCCAACCCAAATGTAAAAGAGGTGGATTTTCTGGACATTCGCATTGAAAAAACGGAACGCGCCATCAAGCAGGCCTTTATGGAGCTGCGGGCCGAAAAACCGTTGGAAAAAATCCGGGTCAAGGAGCTGTGCGACCGGGCCTGCATCAACAAATCCACTTTTTATGCCCACTATCAGGACATCTACGCCCTGGCCAACGCCATGGAGGACGAGATGGTGGAGGCCGTGGTCGCAAGCCTGCCCAACCTGACCGCCCGGGATGTGAGCGAGCGTACCGAGTGGCTGGCCCGCGAGATGTTCCGGGCCTTTGTCCGGCACCAGAACGAGATCAACACTCTGTTTGCGGATTCCCGGCAGGGGCTGTTCATCAACCGGGTGGAGGCGGCGCTGCGCAAGTGCATTGCCGAGAGCGACCCCGCCTTTGAAAACGACGTAGTGCGCAAGGTGGTGCTGTCCTTCTGCGTGCAGGGGTGCTACTACACCTTTACCAGCTACTGCGGCCAGATGGACGAGACCCGTCTGGTGGCCCTGCTTGCCTCCATTGCAAGGGCGGCCCAGAAGATCCGGATGTGAATACAACAAAAAAGCCATGGCAGCTGCCATGGCTTTTTTGTTGCTGTGAAGAAAACGGATCACACACCGGAGGCACCGTAGTTTGCCAGCACGCGGGCGGAAGGGTCGTTGACGTTGCAGCCCGGCCATGCCTTGTTGGGCATCCAGAAATCCACGATGGTACGGCTCTGGTCGTGGTAATACTTCTCGAAGATCTCCCGGTAGAACAGGCTCTCCTTGGTAAAGGGCATGCAGTGGGCCGAGTAGTTGGCCCGGCGCAGCTGGAACTCTTCGTCGGTGTACAGGCTGTTGGTGTACTCCTTGATGTCGTCCACCATGCTGTGGCCCACGGCATCCGAGAAAGCAGCCTTCTCACGCCACAGGATCTCCGGCGGCAGCCAGTCGCCCTCAAAGGCCTTGCGCAGCAGGTACTTGCCCTTGTTGTAACGGTTCAGCTTCATTTCCGGGTCGATGGCCATGACGTAGCGCACAAAATCCAGATCGCCGAAGGGCACACGGGCTTCGATGCTGTTGGCCGAGATGCAGCGGTCGGCGCGGAGCACGTCGTACATGTACAGCTCCCGGATGCGCTTCTGGCTCTCCTGCTGGAAGGCGTCGGCGGTGGGAGCGTAGTCGGTGTATTTGTAGCCGAACAGCTCGTCCGAGATCTCGCCGGTCAGCAGCACCCGCACGTCGGTCTGCTCGTGGATGGCCTTGCACAGCAGGTACATGCCCATGCTGGCGCGGATGGTGGTGATGTCCCAGGTGCCCAGCAGGCGGATGACCTCTTCCAGGTTCTGCAGCACGATGTCGCGGTTGATGATGATCTCGTGGTGCTCGCTGCCCAGATAATCGGCGGTCTGACGGGCATATTTCAGGTCGATGGCGTCGGTGTCCATACCGATGGCAAAGGTGCGGATGGGTTTGCCCAGCTTCTTGGCGGCGATGGCGCACACCAGCGAGGAGTCCAGGCCGCCGGAGAGCAGGAAGCCCACCGGGGCATCGGCGTCCAGACGCTTCTCCACACCGGCGATCAGCTTTTCGCGGATGTTGGTCAGCACGGTGTCCATGTCATCCTGCATGGGAGCGGGCACGTCGGCAATGTCCTCATAGCGCACGAAGCGGCCGTCGCAGTAGTAGCTGCCAATGGGGAAGGGACGGATGTCATCGCACCAGCCGATCAGGTTCTGCATCTCGGATGCAAAAGCGATCTGATGGCTGGACTTGGAGTAGCCGTAGAACAGCGGCCGGATGCCGATGGGGTCGCGGGCGGCAATGAGCCGGTCCTTGCGGGAATCGTACAGGATCAGTGCGAACTCGGAGTCCATGTGGCGGAACATGTCCAGACCGTACTCGTAGTACAGTGGCAGCAAGATCTCACAGTCGCAGTCGGACTGGAACTTGTAGCCCCGGCGCTTGAGGATCTCCTTCTCAAACCGGAAGCCGTACAGTTCGCCGTTGCACACCACGCAGTCGGCACCGCGGTAGAACGGCTGCATGCCCTCCGGCGTCAGACCCATGATGGCCAGACGGCCAAAGCCCATCAGGCCAAAGGGGTCTTCCACCACCCGCTGGTCGTCCGGGCCGCGCATCACGGTGCGCAGCAGATATTCTTTGAACTTGGCGGCACTCAGATCGTGCCCGGTGTAGCCCATCACACAACACATAGTTCTTACCCCTCTTTTTCCTTGGTGAATAAAAAAATACGGCAGCGCATTCATCCCGTTTTGCTAGGACGAATATGCTGCCGTATCCGTGGTGCCACCTAAATTACCGGCACACAGAGTATGCCAGTCACTTTTGTGCGCTCTCCCCGTTGAAAGCACTGCCGCGATAACGAGCGGCGCACGTCTGCCCCTACTGCCGCACCCGGTGGGTTCAGGGGGAAGCTCACGGGTGTTCATTCGGGCTTCGTTCTCTGCGCAGCTTCCACCGGCCTGCGCTCTCTGCAAAAGAACCTTGAAACCTTACTTTTCCCGTTCAACGCTTTTTCTGCCTGCATTGTATCACGGCTTTTTGCCCGTGTCAACACAGCAGGAACATTTTTGTGCGGGTTGCTCCGGCTGTGGGGCATTTTGTGCGCAGTGGCGGCACAATCCGTACAAAACGCTGCCCTCGCACTGCAACGTAAAGCCGTGCTCGGCCATCAGATGGGCCCGCACTTCGTCCATGAAGTGGCAGTCCAGATGGTAGATGCGGCCGCACTGCACGCACTTCAGGTGCAGGTGTTCCCGGCAGTGGCGGCCTTCGTCCACATACTGGAACACGGCCTTCTCGCCCTTGTCGGCCACATATTTCATGATGCGCTGCTCCCCGGCCAGCTTGTCGAGGTAGCGGTACACGGTGGTGGGGTTGGGGCTGGCACCCTGCTCCTCCAGATGCTCCAGAATGTTGGAGGCACTGACTGCGTGCTGCCGGTTGTTGATGAGATAATCCAAAATCAGCTGGCGGGTCTTGGTATTGTAGCCGTCGCTCCGTGCCATGGAAAAAGAACGCTTCCTTTCTGAATGAGAACTGTTTTGACCTATTGTAGCATATTTTTGTGTGGGATGCAAAAAGGAAGGCCCAGCCAGCCCGAATTTGGTGACAAGCACAAAATTTCTTGTCACAATTGGCGAAAATGACGCAAAATCTTTGGTCAAAACGGAAAACACACCAAAGTTTTCTCAAAACTCTTGTAAAAAATACACTTGTGTGAAATAATATATTAGTGAGAAATGTTGGATGGCAGACGGGATACAAGACGATGCCCGAGGAAGAAGCCGGGCGGCAGGCCGCGAACAGGCTGCCGCATTTGTATGGAGAATTTTAGGAGTAACGACCGCCTATGAAAGAAATGGAAACCCAGTCCAAGCCGAGCCTGAAGCTGCAGGCTTATCAATACCTGAAAACCAAGATCCTGAACTGTGAGTACCGGCCCAACGAGTTTCTGAATGAGCAGAAACTCTGCGCGGAAATGGGCAACATCAGCCGCACCCCAATGCGGGATGCACTGGGCCGTCTGGAGCAGGAGGGCCTGATCACCATCCTGCCCAAAAAGGGCCTGATGGTTTCCGGCATCACCGAAGAAGATGTGCACAGCATGTTTGAGATGCGTCTGCTGGTGGAGCCTTATGCCTTGCGTACTTATGGCGACCGCATCCCGCGGGAAGCGCTGGAAAACTATACCGAGCTCATGCATCACCCGGAGCGCATCTCCGACTTCTGTGAGTCGGACGACGGGTTCCATGAGCTGCTCATGAGCACCCTGCCCAACAAGTATCTGCGCAGCGCCTACGACCGCATTACCGGCCTGAACACCCGCTTCCGCATCATGACCGGCAAGGTGAGCATGATCAATCAGGAGCAGACCTGTGAGGAGCATCTGGAAATTCTGGACGCTGCTCTGGCCGGCGACTGGGACCGCGCGGCAGACTCCCTGCAGCACCATCTGGAGCTGGCCCGCGACAAGGCAGAGGGCGTCATCAAGGTCATCCGCCTGTGGTAAACATTTGAATGCAAAAAGATCCCGCGTCATCCGGCGCGGGATCTTTTTTTTGTGTTACAGTGCGTCCAGTTCCTCCTGCAGGCGGGCCAGCGATGCACGGATGGGCAGCTTCTGGGGGCACACGGTCTCGCATTTGCCGCAGCGCACACAGTGCAGGGCCTTCTCACTGTCCGGGAAGCACTCGGTCCACTGTTTTTTGACTGCTTCCGGCTGCTGGAACATGCCCAGACGGTTCCAGATGCTGAAATTATCCGGGATGTCCACCCCCATGGGGCAGGGCATGCAGTAGCGGCATCCGGTGCAGCCGATCTTGATGCGGCTGTGCAGCACGGCAGCCGCCTGCTCCACGGCTGCATCCTCAGCAGGGGAGAGAGGGACAAAGTGGTCAAAGGTGGTCAGATTGTCTGCCAGCTGCTCCTCGGCACTCATGCCGGAGAGCACCACATGCACGTTGGGGTGTCCGGCCACCCAGCGCAGCGCCCAGGAAGCATCGCTGGCGTCCGGGTGCAGGGCACGCAGCGGCGCGGCGGCGTCTGCGGGCAGAGCGGCCAGCGTGCCGCCCTTGATGGGCTCCATGATGATCAACGGCACGCCGCATTCCTCGGTGAGCTGGTAGCCCCGGTCACCACTGATCTCTTCGGCGCGGTCGTCCCGGTCCAGATAGTTGTACTGCAGCTGGCAGAAATCCCAGGGCTGATCCCGCAGGATGGTCTCAAAACCGGCGGCGTTGTCGTGGCAGGAAAAGCCGAAATTTCGGATGCGTCCGGCGGCCTTTTGCTCCCACAGCCAGTCCACGATGCCCAGTTCCTTGGCCTGCTCGTACCGGGCTTTGTGCAGCGAGTGCAGCAGGTAAAAGTCGATGTACTCCACCCCCAGCCGCTGGAGCTGCTCTTCAAAGATGCGCTGGGCATCGGCAAGGCTCTTGCAGGTCCACAGCGGCATCTTGGTGGCCAGGTAGAAGCTGCTGCGCTCCCATTTGGCAATGACCCGGCCCACGAAAGGCTCGCTCTGGCCGTTGTGGTAGGGGTAGGCCGTGTCAAAGTAGTTCACACCGGCGGCCTTTGCGGTGTTGAGCAGGGCTTCGGCCCGGGGCTCGTCGATGCTGCCGTCTGCCCGGGTGGGAAAACGCATGCATCCGTAGCCCAGCAGGGAAGTGCGGAGCGGTTTGTTGTTCCAGTTGCGGTATTCCATAACTCTCTTGTGCGGCAGAGGTGTTGCAGCCCTGCCGTTCCTCCTGTTGCAACCAGTATAGCACAGTTCCAGGGCATAAAAAAGAGGTCTGCACCTCGCGGTACAGACCTCTTGATGTTCAAGAAAGAACGGTAAGAGAAGGGGTTAAATTACTTAACCTCAACCTTAGCGCCAGCCTCTTCCAGCTTCTTCTTGATGTCGTCAGCCTCAGCCTTGGAGACCTTCTCCTTGACAGCCTTGGGAGCGCCATCGACGATAGCCTTAGCTTCCTTCAGGCCCAGACCGGTGATCTCCTTCACCAGCTTGATGACCTGCATCTTGGTAGCGCCAGCCTCAGCCAGGATGACGTCGAACTCGGTCTTCTCTTCCTCAGCGGCAGCAGCAGCACCAGCAGCAGCGGGAGCAGCAGCAGCAACAGCGGACACGCCGAACTCTTCGCAGTAAGCGTCGATCAGCTCTTTCAGCTCCAGAACGGACAGCTCCTTGACGGAGTCGATGATGGCAGTAATCTTCTCAGAAGCCATAGTAGTAACCCTCCAATATAAATGGTTTGTTTGTTGATTTCAGATGATTTTTAAGCAGCGGTCACGCGGCCATCAGGCAGCGGGCTCCTCCTGCTTGTCGGCATAAGCCTGCATTGCAACGGCCAGACCAGACAGAGTGCTGGTGAGGGCGCCTGCAAACATGGACAGCATGCCTTCGCGGTTGGGCAGCTTTGCGATGGCGTTGGTCTCGGCAGCGTCCATGACCTTGCCTTCCATGAAGCCAGCCTTCACGACGAACTTCTTGGACTTATCGCCATCCTGGTACTTGCACAGGATGCGGGCAGCGGACATGGGGTCCTCTTCGTGAGCAAAAGCGATAGCGGTATCGCCCTTGAACTGCTCAGCCAGGCCCTCCAGAGAGGTACCCTTGACAGCCAGACGCAGCATGGTGTTCTTCACGACCATGTAATCGACGCCTGCCTCACGCAGCTCCTTACGGAGCTTGGTGTCGTTCTCGACGTTGATGCCGCCGTAAGCGACGACGCAGCCGGAAACCGCACTCTCAAACTTTGCCTTCAGATCAGCGACATAAGCCTGCTTCTCAGAAAGAATCTTTGCACTGGGCATTCGGTTTCACCTCGTTTCAAAAACTTATATCGAAAGCTGGTGAGCAACGAAAAAAGCCTCTTTCCCGCATACAGTCCGAGAAAGAGGCATAAAGCAACTTTACGCACGTTTCTCGGCAGGCGGCATAGCCTTACGCTGGATTCCAGCACCTGCTGTCTCAAAAACAGCATAATTATAATACCGCAAACGTGCGGCGTTGTCAAGTGCTTTTTTGAAATTTTCTGACAAAATTTTTCTGCCGACCCTTGCGGAGCGGCAGAAAAACATCAGAACTTCAAATCAGACACCGTACTTCAGGGTGTTCAGACGGATGCCAGGGCCCATGGTGGTGGCGATGGTAGCGCTCTTGAAGTAGGTACCCTTTGCTGCAGCGGGCTTTGCCTTGGCAATAGCCTCCATCACAGTGTCCAGGTTGGTGTACAGCTTCTCTGCACCGAAAGAAGCCTTGCCCACGGGCACATGGATGATGTTCTGCTTGTCCAGGCGGTACTCAATCTTACCGGCCTTGGCTTCGGAAACAGCCTTGCCCAGGTCGGGAGCAACGGTGCCGGCCTTGGGGTTGGGCATCAGGCCACGGGGGCCCAGGACCTTACCGAGACGGCCAACGCGGCCCATCATGTCGGGGGTGGTGACGACAACGTCGAAGTCCATGAAGCCGCCGGCGATCTTTGCGATCAGCTCGTCATCACCGACGATGTCAGCGCCGGCTGCCTCAGCAGCAGCGGCGGCAGCGCCCTTAGCAATGGCGCAGACGCGGACGGTCTTGCCGGTGCCGTTGGGCAGAACGACAGCGCCGCGGACCTGCTGGTCAGCGTGACGGCCATCAACGCCCAGACGGACGTGCAGCTCGACGGTCTCGTCGAACTTGGCGGAAGCGGTCTTGCAGGCCAGCTCCAGAGCCTCGTTCACTTCGTACAGTTTAGTAGAATCGACCAGCTTTGCAGCGTCGACATAGTGCTTGCCATGTTTCATTGTATATCCTCCTGTGTGGTCATGCGGGCAGTGTTATGCCCTCCCACTGTTTATGTCTCAGCCCTCGACGGTAACGCCCATGCTGCGGCAGGTGCCACGGACCATGCTGCATGCAGCTTCCAGAGAAGCAGCGTTCAGGTCGGGCATCTTGGTCTTAGCGATCTCTTCCACCTGAGCAGCGGTCAGAGTAGCGACCTTCTCGGTGTTGGGCTTGCCGGAAGCGGTGTTGATGCCAGCGGCCTTCTTGATCAGAACGGCTGCCGGAGGAGTCTTGGTGATGAAGCTGAAGGAGCGGTCAGCGTAGACGGTGATGACGACGGGGATGACATAACCCATCTGGTTCTTGGTACGCTCGTTGAACTCCTTGGTGAAGGCCATGATGTTGACGCCCTTCTGACCCAGAGCAGGGCCAACAGGGGGAGCCGGAGTCGCCTTGCCGGCCTCGATCTGCAGCTTAATGTAGCCAGTAACTTTCTGTGCCATAGTAAATGCACCTCCAAAAATCTGTGGTGAGTTGCGGCGCGGTGTTTCCGCGCCTCCCACGAGCGCATGCTCCCTGCACACGCTCTATAAGAACCGCACTGCGGTCTTACCTTGGTAAACGGGTTGTGCCGGTTGGTTACGGCAGCTCGACCTGGCCGAGCTCCACCTCTGCGGGGGTCTCGCGGCCGAACATGTTGACCTTGAGCTTCACTTTGAAGTTCTCGGTATCAATGGCCTCCACAAGGCCCATAAAGCCTTCCAGAGGACCTGCGGTGATCTGCACAGTATCGCCGACCTTGAAGTCAACGGTAAGCGGTGCAGCCTTCTCCACACCCATCTTCTCCACTTCTTCGGCAGAGAGGGGAACGGGCTTGGAGGCGGGGCCGACAAAACCGGTGCAGCCGCGCGTGTTGCGCACGACATACCAGGTATCGTCGTTCATCACCATTTTGACCAGAACGTAGCCGGGGAACAGCTTGTGCTCCACCATCTTCTGCTTGCCGTTCTTGTCGATCTCAGGAACCATCTCGACGGGAACCTTGATGTCGCAGATCAGATCCTGCAGGTGGCGGTTCTCCACCATGGTCTGCAGGTCGTTTGCGACCTTGTTCTCATAACCGGAATAGGTATGCACAACATACCAAAGAGCCTCAGTGGACTCATCTACCAGCTTGGTTGATTCTTCCATTTTGGTTGACCCTCCGTTTCAAGATGATTCTCAGGCGCCGATGATCAGGCCGAGGATGCCACCGAAGATGGCATCCAGCAGGATCATCACGACCGCTGCGATCGCAACAGTGACGAGCACAACGACAGTGTTGGTCTTGATGTCCTCCTTGGAGGGCCAGACCACCTTTTTCAGTTCGCTCTTGGTGTCACGGAAGAACTTGGCAACGCGTGCACAGAAGTTCTTCACAGCGGTTTTAGCTCTGGCCACAAAGCCCGGCTTTTTCTCGGTTTTGTCTGCCATAGTGCGTCCGCCTTTCTCTTACTTGGTTTCGCGATGAACGGTGTGCTTCTTGCAGAAACGGCAGTACTTCTTCATCTCGAGACGATCGGGGTTGTTCTTCTTGTTCTTCGTGGTGTTGTAGTTGCGCTGCTTGCACTCGGTGCAGGCCAGAGTGATTTTAACGGTCATTTGTTGACACCTCCATTATAACGGTTGTTTTGAACCTCCCTCGGGTTGCGGGAGCACCTGTAAAACAGGCGCACTTAATAACCCCGCAAAAGAGGTGATATCATTGTATCACGCCTTTTTCCATCCGTCAAGCGGAAAATTGCGATTTCCGGAAAATTTTTTGCAGGTTTTCCGGCCGGGCGGCCGGGACGGCATTTTTGCATTTCGCTTGCATCGCGCGCATAGATATTGTATAATAAGGCGAAACGGCGTTTTTACCGGTTTGATTCCGCCCCGCTGCGGGCTTTATAAATAGGAGAGAGTGATCATGCAGTCTGAAAACAAGCTGTGCGTTGTCCTGCTGTTCGGTGGTATGTCCAGTGAGCATGAGGTCAGCCGCGTTTCGGTCGGAAACTTTGTCAACAATATTGACCGTACCAAGTATGAGGTGCTCGCAGTGGGCATCACAAAGGAGGGCCGCTGGCTCTATACCGAGGCAACTGCCGCACAGATGGCAGACGGCAGCTGGGAAGAGCTGGCCGGCAACATGCCCTGCATCCTCAGCCCGGACCGCGCCGACCACGGCATGGTGCTGTTCACCCCGGAAGGTCATGTGGAAAAGCTGCATGTGGATGTGGTGATCCCGGTGCTGCACGGCCTGTGGGGCGAGGACGGCACGGTGCAGGGTCTGCTGGAGCTGGCCGGCATCCCCTATGTGGGCTGCGGCGTGCTGGCAAGTGCGGCCTGCATGGACAAGGGGGTGGCCAACGCCCTGTTTGAAGCCAACGACATCCCGCACACCAAGTGGCTGGCCGCCAACCGCTGGCAGATCGAGAGTGACCTGGAGGGTGTGTGCGCTGGTGTGGAGGCAAAGCTGGGCTGGCCCGTGTTCGTCAAGCCCGCCAACGCCGGTTCCAGCGTGGGTATTTCTAAGGTGTCCAACCGTGAGGAGCTGAAAAAGGCCATCGCACTGGCTCTGGAAAACGACCGCAAGGTGGTGTTTGAAGCCTTTGTGGACGGCCAGGAAGTGGAATGTGCCGTCATCGGCTCCGACCCCGCCGTGGCCACCCGTCCGGGCGAGATCCTGGCCGGTGCTGAGTTCTACACCTACGATGACAAATACAAGAACGGCGTGAGCCAGACCGTGATCCCGGCCCACCTGCCCGAAGAAAAGCTGGACGAGGTCAAGACCTACGCCGCCATGGCCTACACGGCCCTGGGCTGCGAGGGTCTGGCCCGCTGCGACTTCTTTGTGGAAAAGGGCACCGGTCGGGTGATGATCAACGAGATCAACACCTTCCCCGGCTTTACGTCCATCAGTATGTACCCCAAGCTCATGGAGCACGAGGGTCTGCCGGTGCCGGCCCTGATCGACCGGCTGATCGAACTTGCCCTGGAAAGGACGGAAAAACAGCATGGATAACCGCCCCATCGGCGTATTTGACAGCGGCCTTGGCGGCCTGACCGGCGTGCGGGAGCTGCGCAAGCGCCTGCCCCATGAGGAGATCGTCTACTTTGGCGACACCGGCCGTGTGCCCTATGGCAGCCGCAGCCCGGAGACCATCCTGCAGTATGCACGGCAGGACATCGCCTTTTTGCTGTCCCAGAACGTAAAATGCATCATGGCGGCCTGCGGTACGGTGTCCAGCACCTACCCGGCTGCCGAGGCGGCCCGGCTGCCGGTGCCCTATCTGGGCGTGGTGGATGCCGCTGCCCGGGAGGCTGCCTTTGCCACCCGCAACCGCCGCATCGGTGTCATCGGCACTGCGGCCACCATCCGCTCCCGCAGCTATGAGACGCTGCTGCGCAAACTGGTGCCGGGCGTGGAGATCACCGCCCGCCCCTGCCCGCTGTTCGTGCCGCTGGTGGAAGCCGGGTATGTGGATCACAGCGAAGAGGAAAAGCAGCAGGTCACCCGCCTGGTGATCGCCCAGTACCTCACCGAGGTGCGGGACGCCGGGGTGGACACCCTGATCCTGGGCTGTACCCACTACCCGCTGCTCAAGACCATGATCGGGGAGTTCATGGGACAGTCGGTCACGCTGGTGGACCCGGCCAAGACGGCAGCCCACCATCTGGAGCGGATGCTGTCGGAGCGGGGCCTGCGCGCGGCGCAGGAAAACGAAGGCCAGGCACATTTTTACGTCAGCGATGTGCCGGACAGCTTTGTGCAGACGGCAGATCTGTTCCTGGGCGAGTACAAAGGCGGCCCGGTGGAGCAGATCGCCATTGACAAATATTGACAAGGGATAGCAACGTGAGTAAACCGCTGAAGGAAGATTACATCATCCGCATCAAGAGCCGCATCGAACAGCACATCGACGAGCCGATGGAGGATGAGGAAAAAGAAGAGTTTGTGGAGCTGATGACCCGCGGCCAGTTCGTGCAGAAGGGCGGCAGCTACTATATTACCTATAAAGAGACCGAGACCACCGGCTACGAGGGCTGCACCACCACGCTGAAGATCGCGGTGGACGGCAGCCGGGTGGTCATGCTGCGGTTCGGCAAAAACGGCGGGGTGGGTACCCAGCTGCAGATCGAAAAAGGCAAGCGCAACCTGTGCCATTACGAGACGGGCTTCGGCTCTATGACCCTGGGCGTGACCGCCGACGAGATCGTGAACGAACTGACCGAGAAGGGCGGCACCGTGCGGTTCGCCTATCTGCTGGATGCCAACAGCGCTGACCTTGTGAGCCGCAACCGCCTGGAAGTGACCGTGACCCATGTGAACTGAATCCGCCAACACTGTGAAAGGAATCCGACCAATGACTGAATTTGAAAAGACCTACCAGAATTACAACCCCCGGCAGGCTGCACTGGACGAGGCCCGTGCGCTGCTGACCGCTGCGGCAAAGGCCGCCATGGCCGACGGCACCCTGCCGGAAGCCGAGCTGCCCGCCTTCATCGTGGAGATCCCCGCCGACGTGAAGAACGGCGACATCGCCTCCAACCTGGCCATGGCCGGTACCCGTACCTGGCGCAAGGCCCCCAGAATGATCGCAGAGGCCCTGCTGGCCCACCTGCCCGACCTGACCGACAGCGTGTTTGCCAAGGTCGAGATCGCCGGCCCCGGTTTCATCAACCTGTTCCTGTCCCCGGCTTACTGGGCCGGTGTGGTACTGGGTGCCTGCGCCAACAAGGAGTATGGCCGCACCGACCACGGCAAGGGTGCCAAGTATAATGTGGAGTTCGTTTCCGCCAACCCCACCGGCCCCATGCACATGGGCAATGCCCGCGGCGGCGCTCTGGGCGACTGTCTGGCCGCTGTGCTGGACTGGTCCGGCTACGATGTGACCCGCGAGTTTTACATCAACGATGCCGGCAACCAGATCCAGAAGTTCGGCAAGAGTCTGGCCGTGCGTTACCTGCAGCAGTTCTGCGGCGAGGAAGCCTACCCGCTGCCCGCCGAGTGCTATCAGGGCGGCGACATCAAGGTGCTGGCCGGGGAGTTCGCCGAGATCAACGGCGACCAGTACGTTGCCGCCTGCCAGGGTATGGACGAAGAGACCCTGTTTGCCAGCGATGCTTTCGCACAGCTGAAGGACGCTCTGGTGGCCTATGCCCTGCCCAAGAACATCGCCGCCCTCAAGCGCGACCTGGGCAAGTACCGCATCGACTACGATGTCTGGTTCCACGAGAGCACCCTCCACGAGTCCGGTGCTGTGCTGGCCGTGGTGGACAAGCTGCTGGAGCTGGGTGCCTGCTACAAGGCCGAGGACGGTGCCATCATGTACCGCAGCGCGCAGTACGCTGCCAAGTACGGCACCGTCAACAAGAAAAAGACCGAGGACGGCACCGAAGAGGAGGCCAAGGACGAGGTGCTCGTCCGTGCCAACGGCATCCCCACCTACTTTGCTGCCGATATCGCCTACCACTACAATAAGCTGGCCACCCGCGGCTTTGCCAAGGCCATCGACGTGTGGGGCGCCGACCACCACGGCCATGTGGCCCGCATGAAGGGCGCGATGGATGCCATCGGCCTGAACGGCAACGACCTCGATGTTGTCCTGATGCAGATGGTCAACCTGATGCGCGACGGCCAGCCCGTGCGCATGTCCAAGCGTACCGGCAACGCCATCACCCTGACCGACCTGCTGGAGGAGGTGCCCATCGACAGTGCACGCTTCCTGTTCAACATGCACGATGCCGGCAGCGGCATTGACTTTGACCTGGATCAGGCAGTCAAGACCGACAACGACAACCCGGTGTACTATGTGCAGTACGCCCATGCCCGCATCTGCTCCATCCTGAAGAAGATGGAGAGCGAGGGCGTGCAGTTTGCCGGTGCCGAGCAGGTGGACGCTACCCTGCTCACTGAGCCCAGCGAGATGGACCTGATCCGGATGCTGGCAGCCTTCCCGCAGGAAATCGTCATGGCAGCCGAGAAGTACGACCCCAGCCGCATCAACCGCTTTGTCATTGATCTGGCCAGTGCCTTCCACCGCTTCTACGGCAGCTGCCGCATCCAGGGTGCAGACCCTGCCGTGCAGCAGGCCCGTCTGGCTCTGTGCATCGGCGTGAAGAACGTCATCTTCAACGTGCTGACCATGTTCAAGATCAACGTGCCCGAGAAGATGTAAAAAAGCAAAGGGGCTCGCCCTCTCCGTCATTGCTCACGCAATGCCACCTCTCCCAAAGGGAGAGGCCTTGGCAGTACAGATAACTTCCTGGCAACAAAGGCTCTCCCCTTGGGAGAGCTGTCTGCGAAGCAGACTGAGAGGGCGAGCCCACTGCCCGAAAATAGCAACATTTCTGGCTCCCCGACCGGGGAGCTTTTTTGAATCACAGCAAGGAGAACCCATGGAACCTTTGAAAATCGGAAACATCGTTCTGCCCCATCGGGCAGTATTCGGACCAATGGCGGGCTTTACCGATGCGCCCTGCCGCCGCCTGATGGCGCAGCACGGCGCAGGCTTTACGGTCAGCGAAATGGTGTCCAGCCGGGCACTGGTGTACGGCGACCATAAGACGGTCGGCCTGCTGAAGGCAGAACCCAACGGGGCACCCTATGGCGTGCAGATCTTTGGCGAGGTGCCCCAGATCATGGGCGAAGCCACAGCCGCTATGGAACAGTATGAGTTCGACTTTGTGGACATCAACATGGGCTGCCCGGCCCCCAAGATCGTGTCCGGCGGCGCGGGCAGCAAGCTGATGCTGGACCCGGACCGCTGCGGCCGCATCGTGGAGCAGGTGGTGGCCCACACCAGCCGCCCGGTCACGGTCAAGATGCGCAAGGGCTGGGACGCCGACCATGTGACCGCCGTGGAGTGCGCAAAGGCCTGCGAGCAGGCGGGTGCCGCCCTCATTGCGGTACACGCCCGCACCCGTGAGCAGATGTACACCCCGGGCATCGACCCGGAGATCATTGCCCGGGTAAAGCAGGCAGTCCATGTGCCGGTGCTGGGCAACGGCGACATCCATTCGGCCGAGGATGCCGTGGCCATGATGCAGCAGACCGGCTGCGACGGCGTGATGATCGCCCGTGCTGCGCTGGGCGACCCGTGGCTGTTTGAGCGGGTGAATGCCGCCATCGAGGGCACCCCGGAACCCAAGGCCCCCAACCTGCAGGCCCGCATGAACGCGCTGCGCCGTCAGGTGGAAGAGATGGTGGAGCAGAAGGGCGAGTTTGTGGCCATGCCGCAGGCCCGTGCCCAGACAATGCACTATATGAAGGGGCTGAAGGGCGCTGCCGCCCTGCGGCGCTACTGCTGCACCCTGACCCATCTGGAAGATCTGGACGAGCTGATCGCAGCCGTGTTCGAGGAGCAGCGCAAAGCCGGTCTGGACCCCGACGACGTGCGGGAAGTGCCGTTCCCGTAAAAAATATTATCCGTCCTGCCGGGTCAGCTCATCCAGATTCTGGGTGTAGCAGGGCAGGCAGTGGGCCATGAACCAGTCGGCCTCCGGGCAGTGCATGGCTTCCAGCACGGCTTTCTGCTGGGCCAGTGCCGCGTCAAACTCGTGGTTGCCGCTGCGCTGCTCTTCCAGGCACTTGACCAGGGCACTCAGCCGGTCGGCAGCCTTGAGCAGCTTGGTTTCCTCTGCCGTGAGCAGCTCTCCGGTGAGGAAGGGCGCGACCTCTTCGGCCAGCTCGTCCGGCAGCATGGCCGTCATGCTGGCCACGCTTTCCCGCTCCATGGCCTTGTAGGCGTCGCGCAGGGTGGCGCTGTGATACTTGACCGGCGTGGGCAGGTCCCCGGTGATGATCTCCGGGGCATCGTGGTACAGCGCCGCTACCGCCACCGTTTTGGGGCGGCAGGGGGTGCCGGTGTACCGCCGCGCGATCAGGCACAGGGTATGGGCCAGCAGGGCAGTGTCGCAGGTGTGCTCACTGAGCGACTCGGCCCGGGTGGAGTGCATCAGGCTCCAGCGGGTGATATACTTCATGCGTGCCAGCAGGGCATTGAACGGATACAGCATGGCAGGGAAACCTCCTTGGATGTGTTTTCTCCACCATACCTGCCCGGCAGGCGCTTGTCAAGGGGCAGCGGTGAAGAAACGTCCTTTTTTTGGGCCGACCTGCGTGGTATACTGATAAAAAAGCAGCTTCCGCCCCGGCGGCGGAGAAAGAGGGTCCCATGGAACAATTCGGAATGTCCCGGCAGCTGCGGCTGCCCGGGCAGCAAAAGGATCGGTTCTGGCGGGCGGTGGTGCTGTGTGCGCTCACCGCAGCCGTTTTTTTCCTGCCGTTTTACATCATGGACGGCGGATTTTTCCACTATGCAGGCGACTTCAACAGCCAGCAGATCAGCTTTTACCGGTACATGAACGGCTTTTTGAAGGGGGCAGGCTACCCGGACAGCACCTTTGCCGGGGCACCCCGCAACACCTTCTCCTGGGCAACGGACCTGGGCAGCGGTGCCATGAATGCCTACTCCTTCTACCTGTACGGCTCGCCCTTCTTCTGGTTCTCGCTGCTGTTCCCGCAGCGGTGGCTGCCCTACCTGATGGTGCCGCTGCTGGTGCTCAAGTTCGGCGTGGCGGGCGGCGGTGCGTACCTGTACCTGAAGCGCTACGTCAAGAACTGGGATTACGCCGTGCTGGGTGCCTGCCTGTATGCACTGTCCGGCTTTGCGGTGTACAACGTGTTCTTCAACCACTTTGTGGATGTGGTGGCGCTGTTCCCGTACCTGCTGTGGGCGCTGGACGAGGCCATGTACAACAAGCGTCACGGGCTGTTTGCCTTCTGGGCGGCGGTGAACCTGCTCAACAACTACTTCTTTTTTGCCGGGCAGGTGGTGTTCCTGGCCATCTACTTTGTGTGCAAGCTCACCACCGGCGACTACCGCCTGACCGTGAAGCGGTTTGTGCAGCTGGCGTTTGAAAGCCTGCTGGGTGTGGCCATGGGCTGCCTGCTGCTGATCCCGGCGGTGCTGAGCCTGCTGCAGAACCCGCGCACCATCGACCTTGCGTCCGGATGGGGCTTTCTGACCTACGGCAAGGTGCAGCAGTATCTGGCCATCCTGCTCAGCTGGGTGATGCCGCCGGATTCTCCCTACCTGACCTCCATCTGGTCGGAAGGCGTCATCAAGTGGACCAGCATGTCGGCCTATCTGCCCCTGTGCAGTCTGGCAGGTGCGCTGGCCTACTGGCGTGCCCGCCATGGCGACAGCAAAAAGCGCATTGTGGCGGTGTGCGCCGTGTGCGCGCTGGTGCCCATCCTGAACAGCGCATTCTACGCTCTCAACTCCAGCTACTATGCCCGCTGGTACTATATGCCGGTGCTCATCCTCGCGGCGATGACCGTGAATGCGCTGGAAGATCACAACACCGATCTGGACACCCCGGCCCGGGGCCTTGGCTGGATCATGCTGGCTACGCTGGCCTTTGCACTGGTGCCCGTGCTGGACAACGACACCGGCACCTGGTCTCTGGGTGTGCTCAAGAACCCCGGCCAGTATTTCGTGGTGCTGGGCTTTGGCCTGGGCGGATTGCTGCTCTACCGTCTGATCTGCCAGAAATGGCGGGCAGACAGCCGCTTTGCCCAGCGCATGACGGCGGCGGTGGTGGCCTTTGCCTGCGTGTTCAGTATGGTGCACATCGGCATCGGCAAGTTCGGCCAATGGTACACCGACAGCAATCTTGTGGAGCAGGACAACAACGCCCTGCTGCTGAAGGAGGATCTGCCGGAAGGCGATTACCGCGTGGACACCTACAAGATCCACGACAACATCGGCATGTGGCTGGACAAGAGCTGCCTGCAATATTTCGGCAGCACGGCGGCCCCCAGCATCCTCAGCTTTTACCCGGCCCTGGGCGTCAAGCGGGATGTGCGCAGCGAACCGGAACTCTCCAATTATGCCCTGCGGGGCCTGCTGAGTGTGGAATATCTCATCACCACGCCGGAACAGCAGGCGGACTTTGAGAGCCAGGCCGACGACGGCTGGGCCTATTATGACGTGCTGGACGGTTTTGTGCTGTACAAGAATAAAAATTACGTTCCCATGGGCTTTGCCTACGATTACTATGTGACCGAGGAGACCTACGGGCAGGTGAACAAGAACTCCCGTGCCAACCTACTGATGCGGGCACTGGTGTTCAGCGATGAGGACGCTGCCGTTTACGGCAAGTACCTCGCCGAGCTGCCCACCGAAAAGCAGAGCGAGCTGACCTACGACACCTATGTGCAGGACTGTGCCGACCGCCGCGCCCAGGCGTGCAGCATGTTCCAGATGAACAATGCCGGCTTCCACGCGGAGATCACGCTGGAGAATGCAAACCTCGTGTTCTTCGCGGTGCCCTACGATGACGGCTTCACGGCCTATGTCAATGGGGAGCAGACCGACATTGTGCGGGTGGATGACGGTATGATGGCGGTGCTGTGCCCGGCGGGCACCAGCAGCATCGACTTTGTGTATCAGGCCGACGGCCTTGCCCTGAGCCGCACGGGAACGCTGGCCGCCCTGCCGGTATGGCTGGTGTACACGGCATACTTTGTGTGGCGCAAGCGTAAAAAGAGCAAAGTGTGACTTTGCCGGAAACCTGCAAAAAAATTTTTGCATTGCCTCTTGACTTTACGCAGATAAAGTGTATAATGCAATCAAACCGATGAGGCGGAAGAGAACCTGCACAGCGCATCTGCAGTGAGCCCGGACAGTGCAAACGGGCGAGAGCGGGGCAGAGTTTCGTGGGCCGCCGAGGGCCGGGCAAACGGGAAAGTGCCCCAGTAGCTTGGGACGGAAGCCTCCGTTACAGGGCAGGGGAGTGTTGGCTCTCCGTGAGAGGCTCTGCGTTCACAGCAGGGCAAGCAAGGTGGCACCGCAGAATCGTATTTTACCGATCCTGTCCTTGTGGATAACACACAGGGACAGGGTCGTTTTTCGTTGGAAAGACCCGTCCCGCAAAGGGAGCGGGTCTTTTTTATGCCGCCCGCTCCGGGAAAGGAGTTAACCACTATGAAAACCATGAACATGATCTCCCGCCGCAGCTTCCTGAAGGCCGCTATGGCAGCTTCCGCCGTTTCCGCGCTGGCTCTGACCGGCTGCGGCGGCGCAGCGTCTTCCACCGCCAGCACCGCATCCGGTGCAGCCGCTTCCTCCAAGGCCGCTTCCAGCGCCGTGGCCGGTGAGACCTTCAAGGTGGGCATCGTCAACTATGTGGATCATGCTTCCCTCAACCAGATCGTGGCATCCGTGGAGAGCCGTCTGGACGAGCTGGGCAAGGAAAAGGGCGTCACCTTTGACTACGCTGATTACTACGCCAACGCGCAGGCCGACCAGAGCAACCTGAACCAGATCGGCGCCGACCTGGTGGCCGATGGCGTGGACGTGATCGTGGCTGTGGCCACCCCCACAGCCGCCACCATGCTGGCCGCTGTGGAAGATACCGAGATCCCGGTGGTGTACTCCGCCGTCACCGACCCCGCTGCTACAGGCTTTGACGGCGGTGAGAACATGACCGGCACCTCCGACGCCCTGAACACCGCCGCCATCATGAACCTGATCCTTGCCGCAGACCCGGAGATCAACACCATCGGCCTGCTGTATGACCTGAGCCAGGATTCCTCCACGCAGGCCATCGCCGATGCCAAGGCTTTCTGCGACGAAAAGGGCATCCAGTACATTGAAAAGAACGGCACCACCACCGCCGAGGTGCAGATGGCTGCCGAAGCCCTGGTGGCTGCCGGGGTCAAGGCCGTGTTCACCCCCACCGACAACACCATCATGACTGCGGAGCTGTCCATCTACGAGACCTTCACCGAGGCCGGCGTGATGCACTTCACCGGTGCCGACAGCTTTGCCCTGAACGGTGCCTTCGTGGGTTACGGCGTGGATTACGTCCAGCTGGGCGAGGCCACCGCCGACATGGTGGCCGAGATCCTGTGCGATGGCAAGAGTGCCGCCGAAATGCCCTACCAGACCTTTGACAACGGCATTGTGACCATCAACACCGAGACCGCCGCCGCCCTGGGCTTTGAGGGTGACAAGCTGGGCGCCCTGAAGGAAGCCTTCAAACCCTACTGCACCGAGATCGTGGAAGTGACCACCGCAGAGGATTTCTCTTAAAGATGCCTTGAACTGAAAAGCAACCTCGCCCTCTCAGCCATTGCTTCGCAATGTCAGCTCTCCCAAAGGGAGAGCCTTTGGCAGAACCGGGAACATGACCGCAATGCCAAGGCCTCTCACGCTGGGAGAGGTGGCACGGTGTGAGCCGTGACGGAGAGGGCGAGGCCGTGTAAAAATAACCGTATTTTAAAGGAGTACACACACATGCTGGCGAGTATCTTTTCGCTCAACGTCATCCAGACCGCGCTGGAGCTTGGCTGTATCTACGCTCTGGTGGCGCTGGCACTGTTTCTGAGCTATTCCATCCTGAACATCGCAGACCTGTCCACCGACGGCTGCTTTACCCTGGGCTGTGCGGTGGCCTGTCAGGTAGCACTGACCGGCCACCCCATTCTGGCCCTTGCGGCGGCCATGGCGGCGGGCGTGTGCTCCGGCTTTGTCACTGCGTTTTTGCAGACCCGCCTTGGTGTGGAAAGCATCATGGCCGGTATCATCGTCAACACCGGCCTGTACACCATCAATCTGGCGGCCATGGGCTTTTCCTCCACCATGTCGCTGGTCAAGACCGAGACCATCTTCTCGCTGGCCAAAAAGTCGCTGGGCTTTCTGGGCAGCTGGTACAAGCTGGTGCTGGTGGGGGTGATCATCGCCCTGGCCTGCGCCGCCATGCTGGGCTTCCTGGGCACCCGGCTGGGCCTGTCCATCCGGGCCACCGGTGACAACACCGCCATGGTGCGGGCCTCCAGCATCAACCCGGCCTTTACCATCACCGTGGGCCTGTGCGTGTCTGGTGCGCTGTGTGCGCTGTCCGGCGGTCTGCTGGCCCAGTACCAGAAGAGCTGTGACATCAACGTGGGCACCGGCATGGTCACCATTGCGTTGGCCTCCCTGATCATCGGCGAGACCCTTGTGGGCAAGCGCACCATGCTGCGCCGCATTCTGGGCGTGGTGTTCGGCAGCTGCCTGTACCGCTTTATCGTGGCTGTGGCCCTGCGCTTCAATGTGCCGGCCGCTGCCATGAAGCTGGTGTCGGCCATCATTGTGGCCGTGGCCATTTCGATGCCGGCCATCCGGGAGCATTTTGCATTTGAAAAGCGCAAACATGCCGCCCGTGCCCGCCGCGCCGCGGCCGTGAAGGAGGGAAAGTAAGATGGAAATGCTGCAGCTGAACGACCTGCATAAGACCTTCAACCCCGGTACCGTGAACGAAAAGGTGGCCCTGAACGGAGTGAGCCTGCATATGGAAGCCGGGGACTTTGCCACCATCGTGGGTTCCAACGGCGCGGGAAAGTCCACCTTGTTCAATGCCATCACCGGCGGGTTCATCGCCGACGAGGGCAGCATCGTGCTGGGCGGGCAGGACATCACCTTTGAGCCGGAGCACCAGCGCAGCAAGGTCATCGGCCACCTGTTCCAGGATCCCCTCAAAGGCACAGCCCCCAACATGACCATTGAGGAAAATCTTGCGCTGGCCTACCTGCGTGCAGGCACCGCGCCTCACGCCATTTTCTCCCGCATCTCCCGCAAGGATAAAGAACTGTTCCGCGAGAAGCTCTCTCTGCTGGACATGGGCCTGGAGGACCGCATGAAACAGCCGGTGGGCCTGCTGTCCGGCGGCCAGCGGCAGGCGCTGACGTTGCTCATGGCTACGCTGGTCACCCCCAAATTGCTGCTGCTGGACGAGCACACCGCCGCTCTGGACCCCGCCACGGCGGAAAAGGTGCTGGAGCTGACCCGGAACATCGTGGCCGAAAAGAAGATCACCTGCCTGATGGTCACTCACAACATGCATCAGGCGCTGGAACTGGGCAACCGCACCCTGATGATGGATGCGGGCCGCGTCGTGTTCGACGTGCAGGGCGAGGAGCGCAGCCGGATGACCGTGGACGACCTGCTGGAAAAGTTCCGCGAGAATGCCGGCAAGACGCTGGACAACGACCGCATCCTGCTCAGCAAGGTGGAAGCAGACAACTGAAAAGAAACTCAAAATGCCTTGTCTGGACCCGAAACCGTGTCAGACAAGGTGCTTTTGATACAACAAGGAAAAAACGAGATGAAAATAACGATCCGTACCCCGCAAATGCAGGATTATGACCGATTTTCTGCTATTATGGATCAGGTGCAGCAGATGCATGTCGAGTGGCGGCCGGATGTCTACAAACCGGCTAGTCCGTTGATTACAAAAGAGTTGTTTGCTGAGCTCCTGAAAGGGGACAGCTGGTATATTGCCGAGACGGACGGCATCGTTGTTGGTGTTCTGGAAGTCTTCAAGCGCCATGTGGAAGGCCCGGCGCAGGTAACAAAGGATGTTTTGTTCGTCAGTACCATGGCGGTGGAGGAAGCGTACAGGGGCAAAGGCATCGGCCACCAGTTCTTTGAAAAAGTGAAGCAGCTCAAGGCGGAAAAGGGATGTGACACCATCGAGCTGCAGGTGAACGCCAGAAATAAAAAGGCGTATGAGATGTACCGGAACTACGGTTTTACGGAAAAGTCCATCAATATGGAACTGAAATAAGCAACAAAAAGAGCAGAGCGTTCCAGCCAGCTGGCTGGAACGCTCTGCTCTTTTTAATGCAATATACTGAAAACTCAGAGCTTACTGAACGTACTCGACGGTGTACTCGAAGCCGTACTCTTCCTGCAGCTTCTTGACCTCGGGCTCGCAGTCCTCGATGAAGGTGGGGGCGTAGACGGAAGCGCCGTTGTGGGCCTTCTTGTAGTCCTCCACGATCTGCTGCAGCTTTGCCCAGCCCTCGTTGGCCTTGGCGTTGTCGATGCTGTCGGGGAAGTTGATGATGAACTCGCGGTGTTTGGGAATGCGTGCTTTCATGATAGAAATCTCCTTATAACAGTATGGATTCTAAAGCTTGATTTATCCAGAAACAGGGCACAGACCCTGTATCTTGCGGGGAAATATTACAGGCCGTACGCCCGGCGGGCGTTCTCGGCCGTGGTGCGGAACACCTCTTCCGCAGAAATGCCCTTCAGCTGGGCGATGTGCTCGCCCACATAGCGGATGAGGCTGCTGTCGCAGCGGGTGCCGCGCACCGGCTCCGGGGCCATATAGGGGCAGTCCGTCTCCAGCACGATGGCTTCCAGCGGCAGGGCGGCAATGGCTTTTGCCGCTCGCTTGGCTCCCTGGAAGGTGCAGGCACCGCCAAAGCCAATGTACAGACCCTGCTGTGCCAGCCACACGGCGTCATCCGCACTGCCGGAATAGCAGTGCACGATGCCCTTGGGCCGGTACTTTTTCAGCAGGGCATAGACATCCGCGTGGGCCTGCCGGTCGTGCACGATAATGGGCTTGTCCAGTTCCAGCGCCAGACGGATCTCGGCTTCAAACAGGGCCAGCTGGGCGTCCTTGGGCACGGGCCAATGGTAGTCCAGCCCGCATTCGCCCACGGCCACCACCTTGGGGTCCTCGTAGCAGGGGGCAAGGGCGCGCATTTCGGCCGCCCAGTCGCCGCCGTATACCGACACCGTGGGGGCAGGGCCATCTTCGCCGCAGTCGGCGGCAGGTAGCAGGCTTTCCGGATGGATGCCAATGGCCGCCACCACCCAGGGGTAGCGGTGGGCCAGCTCCAGCACCCGGGGGGCGTCCCCGGAGTGGGTGGCCTGCTCGCACACGCCTACCACACCCTTTGCGGGCAGACTGTCCAGCAGGGCAAAGCGGTCGGCGTCAAAGGCGCGGGCGCTGTAATGAGCATGGGTGTCAAAAATCGGGCCGGTCATACCTTCTCCTTTTGGGCGGGTGCCTTGTTCACCAGCCAGATGCCCACACACACGAACACCAGCGCCGCCAGATACTGCCAGCGGAACAGGGGCTCGCCGTTGAGCACAGCACTCAGCAGCACGTTGACTACAAGGTTCACGAATCCGAAGATGGCAATGCGGCTGACCGGGTTGTTCTTCATCAACAGGGCCCACAGCACATAGCCGGCTCCGCAGATGAAGGCCAGATACAGCAGCACCAGGATGCCCAGCGGGTTCACACTGCCCAGATGTCCGCCCAGCGCAGTGCCCAGCACAAACAGGGCTGCGCCGCCCACAAACAGGTTGATGAAGCAGACCGCAAAGCTGTCGGCCTTTTTGGTCACGGCCTTGTTCCACGGGCCGGACAGGGTGAAGATGACCGTGGCCAGCAGCATGCAGAAGATGCCCCAGCTGCTGCCGCTGCCGTGGTTGCCCAGGGTGCCGATGAGCACTCCGGCAAAACCCAGCACACAGCCCAGCAGCTTGGCGGGGGTCATGCGGTCGGCATTGCCGTAGAGGAAGTGGGCAAAGATGACACCCAGAAAGCTCTGGGTGCTGTTCAGGATGCCGCCGAAGGCACCCGTCAGCATGGCAACGGCGATGTAGTAGAACGCGTACTGGGTCGTGGTCTGCCACAGGCCCAGGGCACAGCACTCTGCTGCCACCTTTCCCCGGGGGAACCGGGGCACCCGGTTCTGCAGCAGGACACTGCCCAGCAGCACCAAAAAGCTGCCCAGCATGAACCGTACTCCTGCAAAGCAGAAGATGGAGGCGGTGTTGCCGGAATCAATGGAAAACAGGCGATAGCCCAGCTTGATAAAGGGGAACGCCGAACCCCACAGCACATTGCAGAAAATGGCCAGCAGCACCGCACACACTGGGGTGCTGAAGATCTGATCCAGCTTTTCTGCACGGGAAAGCGTCGTTTTCTCCATGGCTTAGTGGATGCGGCTGCCCACAGGCACGTCGTCGCCGTAGAAAGCGATGGAGCAGCCGCCGTCGGCGGTGTCGGCAGCAAAGATCATGCCCTCGCTGACGTATTTGCCCTTCATCATCGGGCGGGGTGCCAGGTTGCACACGATGCCGATCTTCTTGCCGATCAGGTCCTCCGGCTTGAACCACTTGGCGATGCCGGACAGGATGCAGCGCTCGCGCTCGCCGTCAAACACGGTCAGGTGCAGCAGCTTCTTGCTCTCCTTCAGGTTCTCGCAGGCGCGCACTTCGGCCACGCGCAGCTCCACTTTGCAGAAGGTGTCAAAGTCGATCTCTTCCTCGTGGGTGAAGTCCACACCGTTCTCCTCGGCGGGGGCAGCGGCCTTCTTCTCGGCCTCGGCCTTTGCCTTGTTGGCGGCCTCGGCAGCAGCCTTGCGCTTCTCGTCCTCTTCCTTCAGGTGGGCGATCTCCTTGGCCACGTCGATGCGGGGGAACAGGGCATCGCCCTTGTGCACGGTGTAGGTCTCCTGTGCGCCGTAAACGGTCTTGGCCAGGTCCAGCGCGGAGGCATCCAGACCCAGCTGATCCATCATCTTGGGTGCGGTGGAGGGCAGGTAAGCGTTCAGCAGGATGCCGCTCACGCGCAGAGCCTCGCACAGGTGGTACAGCACGCTCTCCAGACGGGGCTTGTTGGCTTCGTCCTTGGCCAGTGCCCAGGGAGCCGTTTCGTCGATGTACTTGTTGGCGCGCTGGATGACTGCAAAGATCTCCACCAGAGCCTGCGGGATGGTCAGCTTGTCCATGTCGGTGGTGACCTTGCCGGTCAGCTCGTTGATCATGGTCTCCAGCTCAGTGTCGATGGCCTCGGTGCCGGGCACATTGTGCACAGTGCCGCCAAAGTACTTCTCGCACATGGCCACAGTGCGGCTGAGCAGGTTGCCCAGGTCGTTGGCCAGGTCGCTGTTGATGCGGTTGATCAGGGCCTCGTTGGTGAACATGCCGTCGTTGCCGAAGGGGATCTCACGCAGCAGGAAGTAGCGGATGGCATCCACGCCGTAGCGGTCGCACAGGATGACGGGGTCCACGACGTTGCCCACGGACTTGGACATCTTGCCGCCGTTCATCAGCAGCCAGCCGTGGCCGAACACCCGCTTGGGCAGCGGCAGGTCCAGAGCCATCAGCATAGCGGGCCACAGAATGGTGTGGAAGCGCAGGATCTCCTTGCCCACCATGTGCAGGTCGGCCGGCCAGAACTTGTCGTAATCGTGGTAGGTCTCGTTGCCGTAACCCAGGGCGGAGATATAGTTGCTCAGGGCGTCCACCCACACATACATGGTGTGCTTGGGGTCGAAGGGGACAGGGATGCCCCACTTGACCGAGGTACGGGACACACAGGTGTCCTGCAGGCCCTGCTTGATGAAGGCGATCATCTCGTTCTTGCGGCTCTCCGGCTGGATGAACTGGGGGTTTTCCTCGTAGAGCTTCAGCAGGCGGTCGGCGTACTTGCTGGTCTTGAAGAAGTAGGCTTCCTCGTGGGCGTCGTACACCTCGCGGCCGCAGTCGGGGCACTTGCCGTCCACCAGCTGGCTGTCGGTCCAGAAGCTCTCGCAAGGCTTGCAGTAGTGGCCGATGTACTCGCCCTTGTAGATGTCGCCCTGCTCGTACAGCTTGGTAAAGATCTTCTGGCAAGACTCCATGTGGTAGTCGTCGGTGGTGCGGATGAAGCGGTCGTAGCTGACGTCCAGCAGCTTCCACAGATCCTTGACGGTGGCTACGATCTTGTCCACATACTCCTTGGGGGTCACGCCGGCATCGGCGGCCTTGTCCTGGATCTTCTGGCCGTGCTCGTCGGTGCCGGTCAGGAACATGACGTCGTAGCCCTGCATCCGCTTGAAGCGTGCCAGTGCGTCGCAGGCCACGGTGGTGTAGCTGTGGCCGATGTGCAGCTTGTCGCTGGGGTAGTAGATGGGGGTCGTGATGTAGAATGTCTTGTGTTCACTCATAGGGGTAATTCTTCCTTTCCTTTTGGCATTGCAACGAAAAACGCTCCCGCCCTGCCGGTATTTGAACCGGACAAGGACGAGAGCGCTACACTTTCGTGGTACCACCTTGCTTCGCCCTGCCCTTGCGGGCAAGACCTTGTGCTGGCGTAAAAACCAGCCCGGCGCGCTAACGGACGCCACACCGTCACAGGCTCACTGTTCACCCGTGCAGGCTCCGAGACCATGTTCCGCACCGCGCGGCCTGCCCGCTTCCATCCTTCGGGCTTTCTGTCAGGCGCAGACGATGCGTACTCTTCTCTTCTCAGCCAATGCCATTATTATGTTTATAATACGCAAAAAAAGCGGGTTTGTCAATAAAAATATGAAGAAAGAACCCTCTCAGTCAAAACCTGCCGGTTTTGACAGCTCTCCCGAAGGGCGAGCTTTTGAAATTTTACGGCACACGCAAAAAAAGCTCCCCCATCGGGACCGATTTCCCCCGGTCGGGGGAAAATGGCGAAGCCAAAAGGGGGAACAGCTGTCGAGCGGATGCGAGACTGAGAGGGTTTTACACCTCGTAGTCCATGCACACGCGGGTCTTGGTGTAGGGGCGCACCTTGCCGTCGGCCACGGCTACATGGGCGGGATGCACGGCGTAGCCCTTCAGGGCCTCAAAGCTCTCCAGCGTGGTGTCCAGCATCACGTCTGCGTTGGAAGTGGGCAGGCCATTGATGTTCACATGCACTTCCAGCAGGCCGGGCACCTTGCCCACAAGGCCCTCCAGGCCTTCCTTGATGCCGGCCTTCACAGCGGCCTTTTCGGCGTCGGACAGCTCGTCCTTCAGCTGCCACAGAATGATATGCTTGACCATAACAAAATACCTCCTGCGTTTTTTCTCATTGTAGCAGGATGAGAAAGGGAGCGCAAGAGGCGGAAGCTATTTTTTATCCTTGTCGTCCCGGCTGCCGTGGTAGCACAGGTTGGAGATGACAAAACCGATGCAGGCCAGATATGCAGCTACCAGCAGAATGATATTCCACGGCTCGATGTCCGGCAAAATTGTATTGAACAGAAAGGCTGCACCGCCGAGGATCAGGGTCACACCGGAAAATTTGCAGAAGTTTTTGCGCTCGTCCTCGGTTTTCCAGGCTGTTCCGCTGCGATCACGCAGATCCTGGATGCCGCGCCAGATGAACAGCAAAGAGGTGACGACTCGCAGCCACTCCCAGTCGGAAAGATGCAGATTCATGACAGGCTCCTTTCCGGCTGTCAATCAGCACTATGGTTCCAACTTTCGTAAACGACAAGATAGATCAGATCTGCCACAATCCAGATGATGCTGAGGACACGGTGAAGCAGAGTTGCCGGATCCAACAGGAGAAGAGCGAAGAAAATCACAGCATTGCACATTAAAAGGACGCCGTTTTTCTTCTGCCACATGGCACGGTATTCCGGATCGCGGTCGTATTGGTTGAAAAAGGTATGGATGAGCGGGTCTTTGCCCAGCAGGTCCCGCAGGCCCATCCAGAATGCAAAGAGGCCCAAAACAAGATGCATCAGGTTCAGCCGATCAAACGTAAATACAATCTGCATAAAATGCACCTCCTTTTTCCACCATTATACCATAGGAGGGGGGAAACACAAGGACGAGAATAAACTGCCCATCGGGATTTTTTGAACCCTCTCAGTCATCGCTGTGCTCCCAGGCCTCGTAGGCAACCAGATAAAGAATGTCTACCACAACGGCAACCAAAAGCCAGCTGCCGCCCCAAGGAGCCTGGGGCAGGAAGGTGTCCAGGAGAGAGACGACGGCGTTAAAGGTAAACAACACGCCGTTTTTCTTCTGCCAGAAGGCACGATATTCCGGGTCTCGTTCGTACTGGTTGAAGGGGAGACGAATCAGAGGGTCTTTGCCCATAAAGTCACGGATGCCGGAGATCAGCCATAAAATACTCAAAAGGACGTCAAAGAGCTGCCACCAGGAAAAAGCCAACTGCATAAAATGCACCTCCTTTTTCCACCATTATACCATAGGGGGGTGGAAACACAAGGACGAGAATAAACTGCCCATCGGGATTTTTTGAACCCTCTCAGTCATCGCTGTGCGATGCCAGCTCCCCCGAAGGGGGAGCTTCTGACGAAACTGAAAAGTTTGCCAATAAACTGGGACGTTTTCCGCTATTGCGAAAAAAGCTCGCCCTTCGGGAGAGCTGGCGCGGAGCGCCTGAGAGGGTTGTTTTGCCGGAAAATGAATCTTGAAAAATAAAAACCAGCCGGACGATGCGGTTGCAAGCCATCGTCCGGCTGGATACTTACTTCTTCGGAGTCATAAGCCTCTTCTCCTTGGGTTTCCTCATTTTCGGAGTAAGCGTTTCATAGGGTGACTCTCCTTAGAAACATCAGACACATCTGAAAACCGGGGATAGAATCAAGGGGAACGATTTACACTAGAACATTGGAATGACCCTTTTCTTAACTGATGGAGTGCGGCACCGAGATTCTGAAGATGAATTTCATATTACCACATTCTTTCGAGTTAGATTTGCTGGGGCATCTTGACTAGTACATTGGTAGAACTCCTTTTTTGCTATTCAAATAACTGTCTCCGTACAAAAGATACCTTCATCGGTGATCACCTTCGGCGGATCTATTTGAATTGCCGGGGGTCTAGGTTTATCGACAGGTTGTCGTTATATCGCAATGTTGATGCTCAAGAACGGCTCGTATTTGTTGTGTTTTTATACGGGGGAAACATCCCGTTTGTGGTGAGCCTCTGTTTTGCTTCTCAGCGAACCCCGACAGTCTGTGCGTACTGTGCGGGTTCCATATCGACCATCGGTCTTCGCTCCTTTCTGCTTAAAGTCAGCGGGGTTAGCTCTCATTTGAGCTTCTGCTGTACTTCTCTGGTTTCTGGCTTTATTATACATGCGGGTGCATCGTTTGTCCATTCGCAGACTATACAAAGAAATAGACAAATTTTTGTTGAAATCTTGAAAACAACCGGCAAAATACAACAAAAACGGTCCGCAGACCGGCGTTTCTGCGCGCTCTGCCCAACCTTGGACCCCTCTTGTGGAAAACCTCTGCTGCAGCTGCTGGCGGCCGGGCCGATCGCATGCGGGGTGTTCCGCATGTGCCCGGTGATGAGCCTGGTGGCAACGCTGCTGTTCAAGGAGCCGAGCTTCGGCACCTGGGTGCACACCTGGGGCTGCAACATGCCCATGGCCCTGTGCTGGCAGATGCTGTACTGCGGCCCGCTGAGCCGTGCCATTTTCCGGCTGCTGTTCCGCCGCGGTGAAAAGAAGGCGGCCTGATCCCGCAGGAAACCGGACACTTTCTTTTATAAATAGGTATCGACAAAGTTCTGTCAAACTTGGCGGACACATGACAGGCATTGGATCTATACGATTTTTATATACCGGTTATATAAAAACTCTACAGCGGGTGTATTTTGCGCCTGCCACCCCCTGAAAAGCGAAGAAACAGGTAAGAAAACTGTGGAAATAGTGCAACATATTCCGCATAAACAAAGCGAATTGCACAACTTTTGCCGCCTGCTGGTGAAGTGCGATATAACAAAAGGTAGAATGTTGAAGAAGGGGCTTGTCAATTTTCGTCAATCGTACTATCATACTGAACGGAAAAAGACGAACGAACCGGAAAAAAGGAGGGCGCGCAGGGCTTTGAACACCAGCGCCTTCCTTGCTTTTTTCACGTTCTTTGGCCTTTTCTTCATGCGATAAGAAGGTGTGGAGCCGGTGTGCGGTGCAGCCCTTTTGCGGGGCAGAATATCGCCGGAACCGACCCTCAGACCCGGACCCCATTCTTCAGGAAGGAGGAAAAATAAATGAACAAGTTGACCCAAGCCCTGATGGAAGAGCTCACCGTCGAGTACGTCAAGGTCGGCCCGCTGCAGATCCCGGAATCCGTGGTCATCAGCTGGGTGATCATGGTGCTGGTCGTGCTGGGTTCCATCCTGCTCACCCGTAACCTGAAGGTAGACCACATCAGCAAGCGTCAGGCTGTGCTGGAAATGGCCTACACTGCGGGCAAAAATTTCTTTGAAGGCCTGCTGGGCAAGGAGGGCGCATGTTATGTGCCCTACCTGATGACCGTGGCCATCTACATTGCCTGCTCGAACCTGATCGGCGTGTTCGGCGTCAAGCCCCCCACGAAGGATCTGGACGTGACCGCTGCGCTGGCCCTGATGAGCATCGTGCTCATTGAAGGTTCCGGCATCCGCGCACGCGGCGGCGTCGGCTTCCTCAAGAGCCTGGCTGCCCCCACCCCGGTCATGACCCCCATGAACATTCTGGAGATCGCCATCCGGCCTACCAGCCTGTGCATGCGACTGTTCGGCAACGTGCTGGGCGCATTCGTCATCATGGAGCTGATCAAGCTGGTGGTGCCCGTTTTCGTTCCTGCCGTGTTCAGTCTCTACTTTGACCTGTTCGACGGCCTGATCCAGACCTACGTCTTTGTGTTCCTGACCTCGCTGTTCATGAAAGAGAGCATCGGCGGAGAGGAATAACCACCAAACGCCTTCCCGCTGGGAGAAGGCAGCACAAATTTGATAATAAAGGAGATTTTACTTATGAACGGTTTGATTGCTCTGGGCGCTGGCATTGCAGCGCTGACCGGCATTGGCGGCGGCATTGGCATTGGTATTGCAACCGGTAAGGCAACGGAGGCTATCTCCCGTCAGCCCGAGGCTGCCAGCAAGATCCAGACCAACCTGCTGCTGGGCGCTGCTCTGGCAGAAGGTACCGCAATTTTCGGCTTCGTTGTTGCACTGCTGATCATCCTGTTCCTGGGCTGATAATGGAGGCGTGAACGAATGCTGAAACTCGATATCAACCTGCTGTGGACCGTGGTCAACGTTCTCATCATGTACGCGCTGCTGCGCAAGTTCCTGTTCAAGCCTGTGCAGGACGTGCTGGACAAGCGCCAGAAGATGGTAGACGATGAGCTGGCCAATGCGCAGGATGCAAAGACCAAGGCAGAAGCTGCCCTGGCTGCAGCAAACGACAAGCTGCACAATGTGGACGTTGAGGCCGCTGCCCGCCGCGAAGAGAGCGCACAGCAGGCCGAAAAACAGAAGGAACAGCTGCTGGCTGAGGCACAGCGTCAGGCCGACGCCATCGTGGCCGAGGGCAAGGCAGCTGCAGAAGCAGAGCGCGCCAGCAAGCTGCGCCAGGCCGACGCACAGATCGCCGACCTGACCCGCACCATGTGCGCAAAGGTGCTGGAGCGCAACCTCACGCAGCAGGATGATGCCCGTATGCTGGACGACCTGCTGCAGAAAGCGGGGGAGAGCGATGGCAAGCGCGTCTGAGATTTTAAAGGCTTATCTGCACTGTGCCCGTACCCCGGCTGAGGACGCCGTGGAGCGCATCCGCACCCAGCTGAAAAAGCAGTACGGTGCCGCTGAGGTGGAGCTGACCGTCAGCGTGGAGCCGGGCCTGATCTCCGGCTATGTGCTGCAGGTGGGCGGCCGTGTGTTCGACAACTCCGGCAAGAGCGCTCTGGCCGCCATTACGGCGGATGCGCCCAGTCTGGCTGTGATGCAGACCCGTGTGGAGGACTACAAGCCCGCCGCCACGACCGCAGAGGGCGGCACCGTGATCTCCGCAGCCGACGGCGTTGTGGACGTCAAGGGCATGGATCAGGCCGTTTACGGCGAGATCGTCACCTTCGACAACGGTGCAAAGGGCATGGTGGAAAGCGTGGAGCCCGATCATCTGGGCATCATGCTGTTTGACAAGATCGAGGAAGTGGGCGTGGGCACTCTGGTGACCCGCAGCGGCAAACGCGCCGGCATCCCGGTGGGCGACGGCTTCCTGGGCCGCGTCATCAGCCCCCTGGGCGAGCCCATCGACGGCAAGGGCCCCATTGAGGCAGAGGGCTACAACCCCATCGAGAAGCAGGCCCCCGGCATCCTGGAGCGCCAGAGCGTGGACACCCCGCTGCACACCGGCATCCTGGCCATCGACTCCATGTTCCCCATCGGCCGCGGCCAGCGTGAGCTGATCATCGGTGACCGCCAGACCGGCAAGACCTCCATTGCAACCGACGCCATCCTGAACCAGAAGGACAAGGATGTGCTGTGCATCTATGTAGCCATTGGCCAGAAGGCTTCTTCCATCGCCCGCGTGGCAGGCGACCTGCAGAAGCACGGTGCCATGAGCTACACCACCATCGTGGCGGCTACCGCGTCCGATTCGGCACCGCTGCAGTACATCGCCCCTTATGCCGGCACTGCGCTGGCCGAGTACTTCATGGGCAAGGGCAAGAGCGTGCTGATCGTGTACGACGATCTGTCCAAGCATGCGGTGGCCTACCGTGCCATCTCGCTGCTGCTGCGCCGTTCTCCCGGCCGTGAAGCTTACCCCGGCGATGTGTTCTATCTGCACTCCCGTCTGCTGGAGCGCTCCTGCCGCATGCGGGATGACCTGGGCGGCGGTTCCATCACCGCACTGCCCATCGTTGAGACCCAGGCAGGTGACGTTTCCGCTTACATCCCCACCAACGTCATTTCCATCACCGATGGCCAGATCTTCCTGGAGAGCGCCCTGTTCAACGCCGGCAACCGCCCGGCTGTCAACGTGGGCCTGTCGGTGTCCCGTGTGGGCGGCGCAGCCCAGACCAAGGCCATGAAGAAGGCCAACGCCAACCTGCGTATCGAGCTGGCACAGTACAAGGACATGGAGTCCTTTGCCCAGTTCAGCTCCGATCTGGACGCCGAGACCCGCCGCCAGCTGGATCACGGCAAGGCCCTGATGGAGATGCTCAAGCAGCCGCTGTATCAGCCTAAGTCCGACGCAGAGCAGGTGGTCCTGCTCACGCTGGCTTCGCATGGCGTGCTCGACGAGATCCCCACGGCCGAGCTGCGCACCAAGACTTCCGCATTTGTGCGCCAGTTCCGCGCGGATGTGTCCGGCACGATGGACAAGATCACCGCCACCGGCAAGCTCGAACCCGATGAGGTCGATGCCATCCTGAACGCCTGGAAAGCATATGCGGGAGGCGACAGCCATGCCGTCCAGTAAGCTGCTGAAAGAGCGCATTGAGAGCATTCAGGACACCATGAAGATCACGAACGCCATGTACCTGATCTCCTCGTCCAAGCTCCGCAAGGCGCGCAAGAATTACCAGAACGTTTCGCCCTACTTCAACCGCATGCGCGACACCATCTCCCGGGTGGTGCCTCATCTGCCGGAGGAGCCGGTGCACCCGTTCTTCCACGACCGTACCAACGAAAAGTCGAACCCCCGCCGCGCCTATCTGGTGCTGACGGCAGACAAGGGCATGGCCGGTGCATTCAACCAGAACATCCTCCGGTTCCTCAAGGAGCACGCGGATGAGAACGACCGGTTCTATGTGATCGGTCAGGTGGGTTACCGCGCACTGTACCACAAGGACCCGCGTCTGGTGGAAGAGTTCCGCTACAGTGCCACCGCGCCCACCCTGCAGCGTGCCCGCGACATCACGGTGGACGCCATCGACGACTTCAAGTCCGGCAAGCTGGATGAGATCTACCTCGTCTACACCAGGATCGAGAACGCACTGACCAGCGAGCCCACCATGGTGCGTCTGCTGCCGCTGGACCGCGAGCATCTGCAGCCCGCCCCCAAGGGCTTTGGTGATCCCAGCGGCGAGGTGGAGATGTTCCCGGACGCCTGGACGGTGTTCGAGCAGACCGCGCCCATCTACATGCATGGCATGATCTTTGGTGCCATGACCGAGAGCTACTGCGCCGAGCAGAGCGCCCGCATGACCGCCATGGATTCCGCCACCAAGAGCGCGAACGACATGATCCGCGCGCTGCAGCTGGAGTATAACCGTACCCGTCAGGGCTCCATCACCCAGGAGATTACCGAGATCATCGGTGGTGCAGCTGCTGTGCAGAAGCGGGATTAAAGAAAAGAACGAACTTATAATATAAGAGGCAATCGTTATGTTACAGGGAACTATTATCCGCGTAGCGGGTCCTGTTGTGGACGTGCAGTTCGCAGCAGGCAAGCTGCCTGCCCTGCAGGAGGCGCTGACGGTGACCGCTGAGGGCACCGAACGCACCATGGAAGTGACGCAGCACGTCAACGAAACGACGGTGCGCTGCATCATGCTTTCCGCAAGCGAAGGTCTCGGCAAGGGCATGACCGTGCAGGCGACCGGCCACGGCCTGACCGCACCGGTGGGCGAAGCCACCCTGGGCCGTATGTTCGACCCGCTGGGCAGACCCATCGACGGCAAAGGCCCGGTGGATGATGTGCCGCACTGGCCCATCCACCGCAAGGCTCCCAGCTTTGCGGAGCAGAAGCCTGCTACCGAGATCCTGGAGACCGGCATCAAGGTCATCGACCTGCTGGCTCCGTATGCAAAGGGCGGCAAGATCGGTCTGTTCGGCGGCGCAGGCGTCGGCAAGACCGTGCTGATCCAGGAACTGATCCACAACGTGGCCACCGAGCACGGCGGCTACTCCATCTTCACCGGCGTCGGCGAGCGCTCCCGTGAGGGCTGCGACCTGTGGGGCGAGATGAACGCTTCCGGCGTTCTGAACAAGACGGCACTGGTCTTTGGCCAGATGAACGAGCCGCCAGGAGCCCGTATGCGCGTGGCTGAGACCGGCCTGACCATGGCCGAGTACTTCCGTGAAGAGACCCACAAGGACGTGCTGCTGTTCATCGACAACATCTTCCGTTTCGTGCAGGCAGGCTCTGAGGTGTCGGCTCTGATGGGCCGTATGCCTTCCGCCGTGGGCTATCAGCCCACTCTGGCCAACGAGCTGGGCGCTCTGCAGGAGCGCATCACCTCCACGAAGGACGGCTCCATCACCTCGGTGCAGGCCGTTTACGTCCCCGCCGATGACCTGACCGACCCGGCCCCCGCCACCACCTTTGCGCATCTGGACGCCACCACTGTGCTGTCCCGTAAGATCGTGGAGCAGGGCATTTACCCCGCTGTGGACCCGCTGGCCTCCACTTCCCGCATTCTGGAAGCAGACATCGTGGGCGAGGAGCACTACCGCGTGGCCCGCAAGGTGCAGTCCATTCTGCAGCGCTATCAGGAGCTGCAGGACATCATCGCCATTCTGGGCATGGACGAACTGGACGAGAACGACAAGCTGACCGTGACCCGTGCCCGCAAGCTGCAGAAGTTCCTGTCCCAGCCCTTTGCCGTGGCCGAGAACTTTACCGGCCTGAAGGGCAAGTATGTGCCGCTGAAGGACACCGTGCGCAGCTTTGCCGCCATCGTGGACGGCGAGGCCGATGATCTGCCGGAGTGGGCATTCTTCAACGTGGGTACGCTGGAAGATGCCCGCCAGAAGGCCGCTGAAAAGATGGCTGAGGAAAAGGGCGGTGCCGTCTGATGAACAAGTTCATGCTGAATATCACGGCCTCCAGCGGTGAGTTCTATCAGGGCGACTGTGAGGACCTCGTGCTGCCCACCGGCGACGGTGTGTATGGCGTGCAGGCCGGGCACAACCCCGTGCTGGTGGCCATCCACATGGGCATCCTGCACTTTGAAGTGAACGGTGAAGCCCGCGACATTCTGGTGGGTGACGGCATTGCCGAGGTGACCCCCGCCTATGTGATGGTGCTGGTGGACAGCGCCGAGCGCCCGGAGGATATCGACAAGAACCGTGCCGAGGCGGCCCGCATCCGTGCGGAAGAGCGCCTGCAGCACCAGAAGAGCATGCATGAATATTATCAGAGCCAGATCGCACTGCAGCGTGCCATGCAGCGTCTGCAGGCTGCATCCAAGTACAAGCGCTGAGACCTGAACCCGCAAAAACACCCGATTTTCTGGGGAATTTTCCCCGGAGAACGGGTGTTTTTTGTTGTGCGGGGCCGGAGGCCTTGACAGAAAGTGCTCAATGTGATATGATTTTGATATCACAAAGAAACGCTTCCGACCCTGATAAGGAGGGACTTGTTATGGAAGAGAAAATTTTGAATACCCGCAAAAACGGCATGGCGGTGCTGCTGCTCACCCTGCTGGGCTATGTGGCAGCCGTTGCCCTGTTCATTTACAGCATCACCCTGCTGGATGCAGACCGGATGCTTCTGGGCTTGCCGCTGCTGATCTTGTCCATCGGGTATTGGATCGCAGGCATCTTCCTGTTCTGCGGCCTGAAGGTGTTGAAGCCCCAGGAAGCGCTGGTGCTCACCCTGTTTGGTGATTACATTGGCACCCTGAAGGGACAGGGCTTTTACTGGGTGAACCCCTTCTGCACCGCTGTCAACCCTGCCGCCGGTACCCGCCTGAGCCAGAGCGGTGACGTGAGCAGCAAAGAAAACGGCATGGCTGCCATGTTTGGCCAGAGCGGCCAGAATGCGCAGGTCAGTGCCGAATCCATGAGCAGAAAGATCTCCCTGAAAATGATGACCCTCAACAACTCCCGGCAGAAGATCAACGACTGCCTGGGCAACCCGGTGGAGATCGGCATTGCGGTGATCTGGCGGGTCACCGACACTGCCAAGGCCGTGTTCAACGTAGACAACTACAAGGAGTATCTCTCCCTGCAGTGCGACAGCGCTCTGCGCAATGTGGTGCGGGTGTACCCCTATGATGTGGCCCCCAATGTGGACACCACCGGAGACGGTGTGGCCGATGAGGGCAGCCTGCGCGGCTCCTCCGAGGTGGTGGCGGCCCGCATCCGCGACGAGATCCAGAAGAACGTGGCCGAGGCCGGCATCGAGGTGGTGGAAGCCCGCATCACCTATCTGGCCTACGCGCCGGAGATCGCAGCGGTGATGCTGCAGCGCCAGCAGGCCAGTGCCATCATCGACGCCCGCAAGATGATCGTGGACGGTGCCGTGGGCATGGTGGAAATGGCACTGGACCGTCTGAACGAAAACAAGGTGGTAGAGCTGGATGACGAGCGCAAGGCAGCCATGGTGTCCAACCTGCTGGTGGTGCTGTGCGGCAACCGCGACGCCCAGCCCGTTGTGAACAGCGGAAGCCTGTATTGATGGCCGAGCCAAAAAAGCAGGTGCCCCTGCGCCTGAACGCCAAACTCTACGATGCCCTTGCTGCCTGGGCAGAGGATGATTTCCGCTCGGTGAACGGACAGATCGAATATCTGCTCACCGAGTGTGTGCGCCAGCGCAAGAAGAACGGGAAATATGTTTCAGATCAGATCGACGTACCGCCGGAACTGGACCTGAAATAAAACAGACGAACCAGCCCCGGCTGTGGAAGGTAGTTTTCCATAGCCGGGGCTGGTTGCGTTTATGTGACAGAAAAACATGAAAAAAACAGGAAAGATGAAATAAAATCTATTGACAGTTGCGGAGTTGTGACGCATAATAAATGAATGAGATGCTCTGAAATCCCAGAGCGTTTCGGACCAAAGCAAGGAGCAGCGATCCTGTTGAAGAAACAAGAACAAAAAAACAAGACGGTTTTTCATGCTGCAGCAGCATTGCTGGCCGTTCTGGCGGTCGTGCTGGTACTGTACGGCGGGGGCCGCTGGCTGGAGAAACGGGCAGAAAAGCCGGAGACCCGCACCCAGCTGCCCCAGGCCGACCAGGAGACTGTGGAAGTGGACGGCGTGACCTACCGCAAAAAAAGCCGCCTGACCACGATCCTGGTCATGGGCGTGGACCACGACACGCAGGACAGCTACGAGTACCGCAAGGCCGGCCAGGCCGACTTTTTGCGGTTGGTGGTACTGGATGACGCGGACAAGACGGTGCAGCAGCTGCAGATCGACCGCGATACCATGACCCCCGTGACGGTGCTGGGCCTGCTGGGTGACCGCTACGAGCCGGTGACCGAGCAGATCTGTCTGGGTTATGCCTTTGGCGATGGCCGCGAGACCAGCTGCGAGGTGACCGTGGAAGCAGTGGAAAATCTGCTGGGCGGACAGACCATCGACCAGTATCTGGCCATGGGGCTGGACGGCATTTCCACCCTGAACGATCTGGCAGGCGGTGTGACCGTGACGCTGGAGGATGATTTTTCCGCTATCGACCCGGCCATGACCAAGGGTACGACCCTCACGCTGCAGGGCGAGCAGGCCGAGACCTATGTCCGCTCCCGCCGCAGTGTCGGTGTAGGCACCAACGAGGCCCGCATGGCGCGGCAGGAAGCCTACATCAAACAGCTGTCGGTGCAGCTGGATGAAAAATTGCAGAAGGATCAGAACTTTGCCGTGGACGCCTACGACGCCCTGCAGCCCTACCTGACCACCAGCATGGCCAAAGGTCAGCTGGTGAACGAGGCCTGGGCGGCAAAGGACTACACCCGGCTGGACACCATCAAACCGGATGGCACCTATCAGGTCGGGGAGGATGGCTTTATGGAGTTTTATCCGGATGCCGATGCGTTGCAGCAGGCGGTGCTGCAATTGTTTTACGAAAAAGTTGAATAAGCGTGCCCAAGACACGTTTATGATAAAGACGCTCTCAAAGCCGAGAGAACTGGTCTGAAAGGGGTATATTCTTATGAAAATGAAAAAGATCGTTTGCGCCATGGTCTCCGCAGCTCTGCTGGTGAGCATGGCTGCCGCTACCGCTTTTGCTGTGGAGTCTGTGCCCAGCAAGACTGGCACCGATGCCGATGCAGGCAAGACTGAGGTCTCTGCTTCCGGTTCTGTCAGCAGCGAGGGCCTGCAGGTGGAGGTCAAGACCACGGAGGACTCCAGTAAGGAAGAGACCCAGCTGAAGGGCGAGGGCGTGGAGAAGTACCTGACTGCAGAGGCTGTGGATGCAGCTGCGAAGATCCTGGGCAGTGAGAAGGACGCCGTGACCGTCAGCGAGATCAAGGAGATCAAGGTCTCTGGCTACAAGACCGACATGGACAAGATCACCGTCAAGGTCCCCATGGCAGCTCTGCCGGAGAGCGGCACCACCGTTGCCGTGATCATCCGTGTCAAGACCCCCAACGGCAAGATCGTCAACCTGCCTCTGGCCGGTGTGGTCGTGGAGGAGACCGTTGTGGTGAACGGTGTGGCCCGTAAGGTCCGTAAGGTTCAGCTGGAGCTGGATGCCACCACCATGATCAACCTGCAGGCAGGCAAGGCCTACATTGCAGCTGTGACCCGGAAGTAAAAACAGAACGACTTTGTCCTGCGGCGCTCTCTTCCGAAAAAGAGGACGCCGCATTTTTCACGGAGAAAGCCAAGGAATTTTAAAGGAGCAACGAAGTGCAGCGAGATACTTTAACGCAGGAACCTTATCGTTCCGAGGTGCGGCCGCAGCAGGAAGAAGATACCATTGATCTTCTGGAACTTTGCATGGGCCTGCTGGACCACTGGAAGTTTATTGCGGCAGCCGCCGCAGCAGGAATGGTGCTGGCAGCACTCTATACCTTTTTGCTGGTGACCCCCCTCTACAAGGCCACCTCTACCATCTATGTGGTCAGCCGCAACGACTCGGTGCTGAACCTGTCGGATATTCAGATCGGCAGCGCCCTGACCAGCGACTACATCAAGGTGTTTGAGATGTGGGAGGTGCACGAAAAGGTCATCAGTGCACTGGATCTGGACTATACCTATACCCAGATGGACAACATGCTCAGCGTGACCAATGCCAACGACACCCGTATGCTGGACATTACGGTGACCGATGCAGACCCCGAAGAGGCTGCAGCCATTGCCAATGAGTATGCTGAGGTGGGCGCAAGCTACATTGCGGAGAAGATGAAGACCGACGAGCCCACCATCATGTCCTCGGCCCGGGTACCGGCCAACCCCTTCAGCCCCAGCAAGACCAAGAACATCCTGCTGGGCTTCCTGGCAGGCTTTGTGCTGGCTTGCGGTGTGGTGGTGCTGCGAGTGCTGCTGGACGATACCTATAAATCCGCTGAGGAGATCCGCAAGTACACCGGCATGGTGGTGCTGGCCTCTGTGCCCCTGGTGGGTGGCACCGAGCCCAAAAAGGGCAGCAACTTCCAGCGCCGCATGAAGCGCCTGAGCAAAGATATTTGCCGCCGTGTGGGCGGAAAGGCCGGGAGGAACGCATGAAACAGCTGAAGATCACAAAATTTCCGGAACTGGACTATGCAGGCAGCGAGGCCTTCAACACCCTGAGCACCAACCTGTCCTTTGCAGGTGAAACTGTAAAAAAGATCATGATCACCAGCTGCCACGCTTCGGAGGGCAAGAGCTATCTGTCCATGAATCTGATGCGGACCCTGGCCCAGCGTGGCATGAAGGTGGCCTTGGTGGACGCCGACCTGCGCCGCAGCATGGTAAACACCCAGTACGGCCTGCAGTTTGAGAACGGCCGCAACGACGACAAGGGCCTTTCCCACTTTTTGGCCGGCATGGTGGGCATGGAGGAGGTCATCTACCAGACCGACATCCCCGGTGCCCTGATGGTTCCGGTGGGCCGGGATGTGCCCAACCCCCTGGCTCTGCTGAGCAACCATCACTTCAAGGACCTGCTGGACACCCTGGCCCAGATGGTGGATTATGTGCTGGTGGACGCCGCCCCTGTGGGCGTGGTCATTGATGCTGCCGAGATCGCAAAATCCTGCGACGGCACTCTGATCGCTGTGCAGTACAACGATGTGCGCCGCCAGGAGCTGTTGGATGTGAAGCAGCAGATCGAGCAGAGCGGCTGCCCCATCCTGGGCACGGTGCTGAACCAGGTGGATTACGACAGCTACCTGAGCCGCAAGTATTATTACCGTACCTACGGCAAATACGGCTACTATAACCGGTACTATAAGCACAATCACGCGGCTGAAAAGAAATGAGCGGCTTTACGGATTATCACGCGCATTTCGTCTATGGTGTGGACGACGGTGCCCGCACGCGGGAAGAGATGTTTGCCATGCTGGATGCGGCGGCGGCGGATGGGGTCACCCGTCTGTTTGCCACCTCTCACAGCACGCCGGGCATGGAGCCCTTTCCGCGGGACGTGTATCAGCGGCATCTTGATTTTGCACGGGCTTACTGCGCCGAAAAGGGCTACGACCTGATGCTGGAAAGCGGCTCGGAGCTGCTGTATACCCCGGCTGCGGCCTATGCGGCGGCCGAGCACAGCCTGATCACGCTGGGCAGCACCGACTGGGTGCTGCTGGAGTTCGTGCCCGATGTGGCGGCGGCGGAAGTGGAAACGGCCCTGCGGCAGATCACCGGCAGCGGCTACCGGGTGCTGCTGGCGCACATTGAGCGCTACCCCCGCCTTGCCCGCAGCGGTGCGCTGCCCCGCCTGAAGGAACAGTACGGCATCCGCTGTCAGGTCAATGCGGCCACGGTGCTGGAGGGCGGATTCTTTCAGCGCCGGAAGCTGGACCGCTGGCTGAAGGACGGCCTTGTGGACGCGATCTCCTCGGACGCACATAACTGCACTACCCGGGCCACCCGGATGCAGGCGGCCTATGAGCGGCTGTGCGGCATGCTGGGACAGCCGGATGCGGATGCGCTGACTGGCAGAAACAATGCCTTGCTGCTAACTCCATAAAACAGTCAGAATTGCCATTCTCGGGGCGGATTTCTCGTCAAAGTGCCAAAAGCACGACGAGAGTTTCCGACGGGAATGGCTTTTTGGCTTTTTTTTGCCCGAAAGAACTTGCTTAAAGAACGTCTGCGTGATAAAATCATAAGGAAAAGGGGAATTTGCTTACATATGTCAGGAGGTGATATGGATGAAAATTCTGGTCGTAGACGACGGACAGCTTGCGATCAATTCTCTGATCCGTATCTTGTGCAGAGTGGCACCGGATTGCGATTATATCAGTGCGATGACCACAGACGATGCGTTGACCTGGCTGCGTCAGGGTCCGATGGATGCAGCTTTTTTGAATCTTGAGATGCCGGGGATGAACGGCCTCGCCCTGGCTCGCATGATCCAGAAGATCCAGCCGCGCTGCAATCTGATCGTGGTGACGGAACACCCTGAGTATGCGCTGGAAGCCCTGCAGATCTTTGTCAGCGGCTTCCTGCTCAAACCGGCTAACGAGGCTGATGTGCGCAATGTGCTGGAAAATCTGCGGTATCCGGCCGAGGATGTGCCTGCGGGCGTCAAGGTGCAGTGCTTTGGCAACTTTGAAGTGTTCGTGGGCGGGCGTCCGCTCTCGTTCAAGCGCAGCAAGAGCAAGGAGCTGCTGGCCTATCTGGTGGACCGCAACGGTGCCACCTGCACCAACGGCGAGATGCTGGCTGTGCTCTGGGAGGACAAGCCCGACACGGCGTCCCTGCACAGCCATCTGCGCAATCTGATCTTTGACCTGAGCCATACGCTGGAGGATGCTGGTGTGCGCGGGCTGCTGGTGCGCGGCCGCAGTACGCTGGCCATCGACACCAGCAAGGTGGAGTGCGATTATTACAACTTCCTGCGGGGAGACCGCTCCACCATCAGCAGCTACCGCGGTGAATATATGACCCAGTATTCCTGGGCCGAGGTCACCCGCTCGGCACTGCGCCAGCAGGCAGCAGCCAGCCAGAAAGGCGGCCTGCCCAGCTATTACGTCCCGCCGACCGGCTTCTGAGCCGACAAACTCACAGCAAAAACAAAGCCCCGTGTGTTCCGCATCGTGAACACACGGGGCTTTTGCTTATGAGATGAATTTCCGGGAATTTCCGGTTACTTCCGGGTATGGCTCTCCCAGCCGCTGGAGGCGACCGCCTGCTGGTCCGGGGTGCACCACATGGCCTCTACGCCGTCCAGCGACTCCACCAGCTTCTGGCCCTCTTCCAGCGGCATGCAGAACAGGCCGGTGGTCAGGCAGTCGGCCATGCCGGAGTCCGGGCACAGCACAGTCACGCTGTTGAAATAGGCAGCCGGCCACAGGGTGTCCGGGTCGATCAGGTGGTGATAGCGCTTGCCGTCCACCACAAAGTAGCGCTGGTAGTCGCCGCTGGTCACCAGTGCCATGTCGCTCATGTTGATGGCGGCCCCGAACAGGGAGTCGGTGGTGTACACCTCCGAGGCGTTCCACGGGTTCTCCACGCCGCCGGTCCACTGGCTGCCGTCAGGCTTCTTGCCAATGGCACGCAGGTTGCCGCCCACGCTTACCAGTGCGCTGGTCAGGCCCCGGGCCTGCGCGGCCTGGCACACCATTTCCACGGCGTAGCCCTTGCCCACGCTGCCCACATCCAGCGACATCTCCGGGTCGGCCAGGTACACGGTCTTGGCCTGCTCGTCGATCACTACATTGTTGATGTCGCAGTGCTGGGCTGCGGCTTCCAGCTCCTCCTGAGTGGGCAGGGTGTTGTCGGCCTCGTTCTGGTGGCTCTCGGCGGCCTCACGGTAGTTGTGCCAGATGTTCAGCACGCTGCCCATGGCCACGTTCAGCTTGCCGTTTGTGGTGTCGTACATCTTCTGAGCCAGCTCCAGCATGGACAGGATGCGGTCATCCACCTGCACGGGGGCCTTGCCGGCGTTGTCGTTGATGGTTTTCACATTCACCACGCCGTCGTAGTCGTTGTAGATGTCGTACAGCTGGTTGTAAGAGATCAGGTCGGCGTGCAGGGCTTCCATCTGCTTGGTGAACTCTTCCTCGCTCTCGCAGTAGGCGATCACCTGGGTGACGGTGTCGAACACATCATAGAAGATGGTGCTGTAGCGGGTCAGCTCCTTCTGGGGCTTGGCGGCACAGCTGGCCAGCACACTCAGACAGAGCACCGCCGCCAGCAGTCCGGCGGTGAGGCGGTTGAACAGGGTGGTTTTCATCGGGTCTGGTTCTCCTTTGCTGCGGTAAAGGCGGTGTGCTCTTCCTGCAGGTGGGCCAGCAGGTCGCCGAACACCCAGCTGCGGTTGGCGGGGGTCACCACGGCCTTGAGGGGGATGTTTACCTGCGCCTGCTTCATCAGGTCCAGCAGGGTGTCCACGTCCTTGTCCTTGAAGTTGGCCAGCACCAGAGCGGACGGGTAAGCCCCCGGCTCCAGCACCAGCGTGCGGGCGGATCTGGTCTCCACTTCACCCAGCAGCTGAGCCACGGTCCTGCCGGCGTCGGCAGGGGACACGGGCAGGACCTTCATGCCAAAGGCAGGGGCCATGCCGTCCAGCTTGCCGCGGTCGCCGGCGGAAAGGTTCCAGCCCAGCGCCAGCGGCACCCCGGCATTCTGGTTGCGTGCAATATGTGCTTTCATTGAAAATACCTCGTTTCAGAAGTAAACTGCAAAATATATTATAGTATAGCACAAAACTGCGGAAAAGAAAATGAGGAAACGACCCCTTTCGGGGAACGGCCGGAAAGCCAGCACGGGCAGCAGAATGTTCCCCGCAAACAAAAAAGCTCTCCCTTTCGGGAGAGCTGGCATCGCGCAGCGATGACGGAGAGGGTTCAAATGGTTCAGTTCATCTTCTTGCCAAAGAACTCGACCTCTTTGCCGATGAACTGCATCAGCTCATCGAACTGGTCGGGGGTCAGGCTCTGGGCGCCATCGCACTTGGCCTTGGCGGGGTTGTTGTGCACCTCGATCATCAGGCCGTCGGCCCCGGCGGCAACGGCAGCCTTGGCCAGCTCCGGCACCATCCAGGCGTGGCCGCAGGCATGGCTGGGGTCCACCACCACCGGCAGGTGGGTCATCTTGTGCAGCATCACCACACCGGCCAGATCAAGGGTGTTGCGCATGCTGGTTTCAAAGGTGCGGATGCCGCGCTCGCAGAGGATGACATTCTCGTTGCCCTCGGCCATGATGTACTCGGCGCTCATCACGAACTCTTCCAGCGTATTGGCCAGGCCGCGCTTGAGCAGCACCGGCTTTTTCTGGCGGCCCACGGCCTTGAGCAGCTCAAAGTTCTGCATGTTGCGGGCACCCACCTGGATCAGGTCCACGTTCTCGAACAGGGGCAGGTGCTCGGTGTTCATGATCTCGGTGACGATGGGGGCACCGGTGGCGCGGCGGGCCAGCTTGAGCAGGTCCAGACCCTCGCTGCGCATGCCCTGGAAGGAGTAGGGGGAGGTGCGGGGCTTGAATGCACCGCCGCGCAGCAGAGAAGCACCGGCGGCCTTCACGCGCTGGGCGCAGTAAGTGATCTGCTCCTCGCTCTCGATGCTGCAGGGCCCGGCGATGACCGCAAAGCTGCCGCCGCCGATCTTCACGCCGTCCACGTCGATGACGCTGTCGTCCGGGTGGAACTTGCGGTTGGCCTTTTTATAAGGTTCGGACACGCGGCGGCAGGTCTCCACCACGGGGTTGGCCAGCACCCAGCTTTCGGCAATGGCCTTGGTGTCGCCGATGAGGCCCAGAATATGGGCATCGCTGCCCTTGGAGTCGTTGATCTGCAGGCCCATGCCCTCCAGCTCGTGGCAGAACTCGTGAACCTGTACGTCGGGGGCATCCTGTTTCAGTACGATGATCATACGGCAAATCTCCTTTATCGGTACGGCAGGGAGGGGTCTCCGCTGCGTGGACTGCAATACGGGACTTCAGTTTCCTGAAGTGATGATGCCATGATATCACTGCTGCTGCCGGAAGTCAAGGGCGGCTTTTCATTTTCTCAAAAAAGTGGTAAAATGAAAGAAAGTGATAGATAGAGAGGGAAGTAATATGGGAAAAGAAGCAAAAACCAATGCCATGCGCATTCTGGAACGTGAAAAGGTGCCCTATACGGCCCACGAGTACGCCCACGAAGAGGGCGTGGCCGTGGCCGGTGTGGATGTGGCCGGCAGCATGGGCGAGGACCCGGCCTGCGTATACAAGACGCTGGTGACCCAGGGCAGCAGCAAAAACTACTTTGTGTTTGTCATCCCGGTGGCGGCCGAGCTGGACCTGAAAGCCGCCGCCCGCAGCGTGGGCGAAAAGAGCGTGGCCATGATCCATGTAGCCGACATCAACAAGGTCACCGGCTATGTGCGCGGCGGCTGCAGCCCCGTGGGCATGAAGAAGCAGTACAAGACCGTGTTCGACGAGAGCGTCCTCGCACAGGAAAAAGTGTATGTTTCCGGCGGGCGCATCGGCACCCAGGTGTGCTGTGCTCCGGCGGACCTCATCCGTGCCGCCCGGGCCACCACCGCAAAGATCATCTTCTGAACCGGGCGGAAAAGTACGTCTTTTTTGGACAAAGACGGTTGGAAGATTTTACGGAAAATATACTCAAACCATAAGTCATACTTAAAAAGAAAAACGATGGCGAAACTGCACAAAACTTTTGAAAGTTTTTTGGCGCATGGAAACACAAGGGAGAATTTGCCGCAACACCCTTTGCAAAGCCATTATTTTGCCGTAAACTGTATGTAGCACAGGGACGGTCACCCCATAGAGCGGGCCCCGCACCCTGCAGAAATGCCAGCACAGAAACTGCGGAGGAAGAGATCCATGAAAAAGACGCTGCCGGGTCGCATGGAACGAAACAATATTCGTGCATGTCAGGGGCATCGTGCAGCTTCGTGCAAGGCATGGGAACAGAATACGCAAAAATAAAGGCTGTGGTGCAGGTGTACCACTGCCTTTTTTGTTTGTCAGAAGTGGAAAGAGAGGGTTTGGATTATGGTTCGTAAAGTTGCTGTGATCATGGGTTCCGACAGCGATTGGCCGGTGGTCAAGGGGGCCTGTGCCCAGCTCAAAGCGCTGGATATCCCCTTTGAAGCACACATCCTGTCGGCACACCGCACGCCCGCCGAGGCGGCTGCGTTTGCAAAAAGCGCAAAGGCCAACGGCTTTGGCGTCATCCTGTGCGCGGCCGGCATGGCAGCCCATCTGGCCGGTGCCTTTGCCGCCAACACTACGCTGCCGGTGATCGGCATCCCCATGAAGGGCGGTGCCATGGACGGTCTGGATGCCCTGCTGGCCACCGTGCAGATGCCCAGCGGCATCCCGGTGGCCACCGTGGCCCTGAACGGTGCCAAGAACGCCGCCTGGCTGGCCGCCGAGATCCTGGCACTGGGCGATGAGGCTCTGGCAGCAAAGCTGGAAGCCGAGCGCACCGCCATGGCGGCACAGATCGCGGCCAAGGAGGAAAAACTGCAGGCGGAGATCGCCGAACTGTAAAGGAGAACCAATGTCTGATTTTGCATACCCGCTGCACGAAGAATGCGGCGTTTTTGGCCTCTACGACCGGGCCGGCACCGAGGATGTGGCCGCTGCCGCCTACTCGGCGCTGTATGCCCTGCAGCACCGCGGGCAGGAGAGCTGCGGCATCGCCGTGAACGACGACGGCGTCATCCAGGGCCACCGGGATCTGGGCCTTGTGAACGAGGTGTTCACCCCGGCGGTGCTGGGCAGCCTGGCCAACCCCAACGCCCATATGGCCACCGGCCATGTGCGCTACGCCACCTCCGGCAGCCGCATCCGGGCTAATGCTCAGCCCATGATCGTGCGGCACGGCCGCGGCACCATGGCCCTGTGCCACAACGGCAACCTGACCAATGCCATTGAGCTGCGACGTCAGCTGGAAAACGAGGGAGCCATCTTCCATGGCTCCTCGGACACCGAGGTCATCTGCTACCTCATCACCCGCAACCGCCTGCGCATGGGCAGCATCGAGACGGCCATCAGCAAGACCATGGACGTGCTGGAAGGCGCGTACAGTCTGGTGATCATGTCCGCCACCAAGCTCATCGCGGTGCGCGACCCCCGCGGCTACCGGCCCCTGTGCATCGGCACGCTGCCCGGCGGCGGCTACGTCTTTGCCAGCGAGAGCTGTGCCCTGGACGCTGTGGGTGCCACCCTGCTGCGGGATGTGGAGCCCGGCGAGATCGTGGTGGCCGACGCCAAGACCGGTGAGCTGCGCAGCATCACCGACCATGTGGGCCGCCCGGACACCCAGATGTGCGTGTTCGAGTTCATCTACTTTGCCCGCCCGGACAGCATCATCGAGGGCAGCTCGGTGCACGAGGCCCGCAAGCAGGCTGGCCGGTTCCTGGCACAGGAACACCCGGTGGATGCCGATGTGGTCATCGGCGTGCCGGACTCCGGCCTGGACGCCGCCCTGGGCTACTCTCAGGAGAGCGGCATCCCCTACGGCATCGGCTTCATTAAGAATAAGTACATCGGCCGCACCTTCATTCAGGGCAGCCAGAAGCAGCGTGAGAACAGCGTGCGCATCAAGCTGAACGCGATCTCCAGCACGGTCAAGGGCAAGCGCGTGGTGCTGGTGGATGACTCCATCGTGCGCGGTACCACCTCTGCCCGCATCATCAAGCTGCTGCGGGACGCCGGTGCCACCGAGGTACACTTCATGGTGTCGGCACCGCCGTTCAAATATCCCTGCTACTTCGGCACCGACATCCCCGACCAGAAACTGCTGGTGGCCACCGGACGCACGGTGGACCAGATCAATGAGATCATCGGGGCCGACACCCTGGGCTACCTGTCCACCGAACATGTGGTGCAGCTGGCCAAAAACGCAAACTGTGGGTTCTGCACCGCCTGCTTCACCGGCGAATATGCCGTGAAGCCGGACGAGGTGCTTTCCACCGATATCCACGAACGCCACCTGAACGACCGCCCCAAGGACGAGAAAAAGTTAGGAGAGTAACACCATGGAAAAGAGCTATTCGGAAAGCTACGCCGCAGCAGGCGTGGACATTACCGCCGGTTACCGTTCGGTCGAACTGATGAAGCAGTATGTGGCCCGCACCATGAACGAGCACTGCATCGGCGGGCTGGGCGGCTTTGGCGGCCTGTTTGAACTGGACTGCACCGGCTACAAGCACCCGGTGCTGATCTCCGGCACCGACGGTGTGGGCACCAAGCTGAAGATCGCCATGATCATGGACAAGCACGACACCATCGGTATCGACTGTGTGGCCATGTGCGTCAACGACGTCATCTGCGCCGGTGCAAAGCCGCTGGTGTTCCTGGACTACATCGCCTGCGGCCGCAACATCCCGGAAAAGATCGCCGAGATCGTCAAGGGCGTGGCCGAGGGCTGCGTGCAGGCCGACTGCTCTCTGGTGGGCGGCGAGACGGCCGAGCACCCGGGCATGATGCCGGAGGACGAGTACGATCTGGCCGGTTTTACCGTGGGTGTCGTGGACAAGGAAAAGATCCTGAGCAATGACACCATGAAGCCCGGCGATGTGATCATCGCTCTGCCTTCTACCGGTGTGCACTCCAACGGCTTCTCGCTGGTGCGCAAGATCTTTGACATCGACGGCAACCCCGACGTGCTGCACACCACGCCCGCCGAGCTGGGCGGCAAGAGCCTGGGCGAGGCCCTGCTGGCTCCCACTAAAATTTACGTTAAGCCGGTGCTCAAGGTGCTGGAGGAAGTGGATGTCAAGGGCATTTCCCACATCACCGGCGGCGGCTTCTACGAGAACATTCCCCGCAGCCTGAAGAAGGGCTGCTGCGCCCGCATCCACAAGGCGGACGTCCGCACCCCGGCACTGTTCCACCTGATGCAGAAGGAGGGCGGCATCTCCGAGCACGATATGTTCAACACCTTCAACATGGGCGTGGGCATGGTGCTCACCGTGCCCGCCGAGCAGGCCGACAAGGCGCTGGAGATCCTGCACGCCAACGGTGAGCCGGAGGCTTACCGTCTGGGCGTCATCGCAGAAGGCGAGGGTGTGGAGCTGTGCTGAACATTGCAGTGTTAGTTTCCGGCGGCGGCACCAACCTGCAGGCCCTGCTGGACAGTGAGGCCCGCGGCGAGAACCCCAATGGTAAAATTACGCTGGTGGTGGCCTCCAAGCCCGGCGTCTATGCGCTGGAACGTGCCGCAAAGGCCGGTGTGGAGAGCTGCGTGGTGCGCCGCAGGGACTACGACAACAGCGAAGAGTTTGACGCGGCCCTGCTGGGCACGCTGAAAGCACACAACATCGACCTTGTGGTGCTGGCAGGCTTTCTGTCGGTGCTGGGGCCCAGCGTCATCGCGGCCTATCCGCGCCGCATCCTGAACGTGCACCCGGCGCTCATCCCGTCCTTCTGCGGGCCGGGCATGTACGGCCTGCGCCCCCATGAAGCGGCCCTTGCCCGTGGCTGCAAGGTGACCGGTGCGACGGTTCACTTTGTGAACGAAGAATGCGACGGCGGGCCCATCCTGCTGCAGAAGGCCGTGGACATCCTGCCCGGCGACACCCCGGAGGTGCTGCAGAAACGGGTCATGGAGCAGGCCGAGTGGAAGTTGCTGCCCAAGGCGGTCGCCATGGTGTGCAGCGGAGAGATCGAGTGAGGAGAACAACAATGGAAAAGATCGACCTGAACGAATATCTGGCCTCCAACGAATACCCCGGCCGCGGCATTGCGGTGGCAAAGGCCCCGGACGGCCGACAGATGTTCATCGGCTACTTCATCATGGGCCGCAGCGAGAACAGCCGCAACCGTGTGTTCGACCCCGTGCCGGAGCGCGGCGGCATCTGCACCATGGCAGCCGACCCCGCCAAGCTGGAGGACCCCAGCCTGATCATCTATAACCCGGTGCTGACGCTGGGCCGTACCCACATCGTGACCAACGGCGACCAGACCGATACCATCTATGACCTGATGAGCCAGGGCAAGAGCTTTGCGGATGCACTGCGCACCCGCACCTTTGAGCCGGACGGCCCCAACTACACCCCCCGCATCTCTGCGGTGGTGTATGCGGACGGCAGCTACCAGATGAGCATCCTCAAGTCTGCCGACGGCAACGGCGACAGCGTGCAGCGCTATTTCTTTGATTACCCCCAGCCCGTGGCCGGAGAGGGCCACTTCATCAGCACCTACAAGCACAATGGCAGCCCCATCCCCAGCTTTGAGGGCGAGCCCCTGCGCTTTGCCTGCCCCCGCACCATCGGCGACTTTGCCCACGGCCTGTGGAGCAGCCTGAACGCCGACAACAAGGTGAGCCTGTTTGCCCGGGTCATCGACCTGGAGAGCGGCGAGAGCGGCGACATGATCTTCAACAAATACGACGCCGTGTGCAGCGATCTGGACGACCCCGAAGAGCCGGAGCTGCTGCCCGAAGAGCTGGAACTGCTCAAAAAGCTTGACGCGGAAGAAGAATAAGAGTACACCATAGAGGAACCAAGGAGGATGCACCAATGAATGAACTCGCACTGAAGTACGGCTGCAACCCCAACCAGAAGCCCAGCCGCATTTATATGGAAGATGGCTCTGACCTGCCCGTTACTGTTCTGAACGGCAAGCCTGGCTACATCAATTTTCTGGATGCCCTCAACTCCATCCAGCTGGTCAAGGAGCTGAAGGCGGCCTGCGACCTGCCCGCAGCAGCCTCCTTCAAGCATGTGTCCCCGGCAGGTGCTGCCCTGGGCCTGCCCCTCACCGAGGTGGAGCGCAAGATGTACCACATCGCCCCGGATGCAGAGCTGTCCCCGCTGGCCTGCGCCTACGCCCGCGCCCGCGGTGCCGACCGCATGTCCTCCTTCGGCGACTGGATCGCCCTGTCGGATGTGTGCGACGTGCCCACCGCAAAGCTGATCCAGCACGAGGTGTCCGACGGCATCATCGCACCGGGCTACGAGCCGGAAGCACTGGCGATCCTGTCCGGCAAGAAGAAGGGCAACTACAACGTGGTGGCCATCGACCCCGCCTACAAGCCCGCACCCATCGAGCACAAGCAGGTGTACGGCATCACCTTTGAGCAGGGCCGCAACGAGCTGGTCATCAACGCCGACACCATGCTGAACAACTGGGTCACCGAGAACAAGGACGTGACCGAGGAGCAGAAACGCGATCTGGTCATTGCCCTCATCACCCTCAAGTACACCCAGTCCAACAGCGTGTGCTACACCGCAGGCGGTCAGACCATCGGCGTGGGTGCCGGCCAGCAGAGCCGCATCCACTGCACCCGTCTGGCAGGCCAGAAGGCTGACAACTGGCAGCTGCGCCACATGGACAAGGTACTGAACCTGCCCTTCCGTGACGATATCGCCAAGCCCAACCGGGACAACGCCATTGACGTGTACATCGGCGACACCCCGGAGGATGTCATCGGCGACGATGTCTGGGCCGAGACCTTCACCGAGCAGCCCGCCCCGCTGACCGCCGAGGAAAAGAAGGAATACCTGAGCAAGGTCACCGGCGTGTGCCTGGGCTCGGATGCCTTCTTCCCCTTCGGCGACAACATCGAGCGTGCCCGTCGCTCCGGCGTGACCGCCATCGTGCAGCCCGGCGGTTCCATCCGTGACCAGCAGGTCATTGATACCTGCAACAAGTACGGCATCGCCATGGCCTTCTGCGGCCTGCGGCTGTTCCATCACTAAGAGAAGGTGTAAAAATGAGCAAAAAAATTCTGGTGGTTGGCGGCGGCGGCCGCGAACATGCCATCATCAAGGCACTGAAAAAGAGCCCCGACTGCGGCGAAATCTGGTGTGCCCCCGGCAACGGCGGCATCCGCTACGACGCCAAGTGCAAGAACATCAAGGCCACCGACGTGGATACCATGGTGGGCTTTGCAGTGGAAGAAAAGTTCGATTATGTGGTGGTGGCCCAGGATGACCCCCTGGCTCTGGGCATGGTGGACGAGCTGGCAAAGGCCGGCATCCCGGCCTTCGGCCCGGACAAGGCCGCTGCCCGCATCGAGGCGTCCAAGGTGTTCTCCAAGGACCTGATGAAGAAATACGGCATCCCCACCGCGAAGTATGAGACGTTTGATGACCCGGCCAAGGTCATGGACTACATCCGTGCCGAGGGCAAGTACCCGGTGGTCATCAAGGCCGACGGCCTGGCTCTGGGCAAGGGCGTGCTGATCTGCGAGAACGAGCAGCAGGCCGCAGAGGGCGTCAAGGAGATCATGCTGGACAAGAAGTTCGGCGCATCCGGCAACCATGTGGTGGTGGAAGAGTTCCTCACCGGCCCGGAGGTCAGCGTGTTGAGCTTTACCGACGGCAAGGTGGTCAAGCCCATGGTGTCGTCCATGGACCACAAGCGTGCCAACGACCACGACACCGGCCTGAACACCGGCGGCATGGGCACCGTTGCCCCGAACCCCTACTACACCCCGGAGATCGCCGCCGAGTGCATGGAAAAGATCTTCCTGCCCACCATCCATGCCATGAACGCCGAGGGCTGCCCCTTCAAGGGCTGCCTGTACTTCGGTCTGATGCTCACCCCGGACGGCCCCAAGGTCATCGAGTACAACTGCCGCTTCGGTGACCCCGAGACCCAGGTGGTGCTGCCCCTGCTGGAGGGCGACCTGCTGCACATCATGGAGGCCTGCACCAACGGCACCCTGGCCGACGAGGAGGTCAAGTTCTCGGACGGCGCAGCCGCCTGCGTCATTCTGGCCTCCGGCGGCTACCCGGTGGCCTATGAGAAGGGCAAGCCCATCTCCGGCCTGGTGGACGGTCAGCTGCCGGACGAAGAGAATGTGACGGTCTACCACTCCGGTACGGCCCTCACCGAGGACGGCACGCTCGTGACCAACGGCGGCCGTGTGCTGGGCGTGACCGCCACCGGCCCGCGCCTGACCAACGCCCTGAGCCACGCCTATGAGGCAGCCGAGAAGATCCATTTCGACAAGCTGCACAAGCGCAGCGACATCGGCCTGCGTGCGCTGAAGGCACTGGCAGAAAAGCAGTAAAAATGATTAAGGGGGAACTTACCCATGGTCTATCGTATTTATGTGGAAAAAAAGCCCGGCTTTGACGTCGAGGCAAACGGCCTGAAGAACGAGCTCACCGGCCTGCTGGGCATCCGGTCGCTCACCGGCCTGCGCCTGCTCAACCGCTACGACGTGGAGGGCATCGACGAGGTGCTGTTCCACCAGTGCGTCAGCACCGTGTTCAGCGAGCCGCCGGTGGACAACACCTATGCCCAGCTGCCGGAGCATGAGGGCACGGCATTTGCCGTGGAGTACCTGCCCGGCCAGTTCGACCAGCGTGCCGATTCCGCCGCCGAGTGCATCCAGCTCATCAGCCAGGGCGAGCGCCCGCTGGTGCGCTCTGCCCGCGTCTACCTGCTGGAAGGTGCCCTGACCGACGAGCAGCTGGCCGAGATCAAAAAATATGTCATCAACCCGGTGGAGGCCCGTGAGGCTTCGCTGGACAAGAAGGCTACCCTGAAAATGGAGTACCCCGTGCCCACCGCTGTGGCGGTGCTGGACGGCTTCAACCAGCTGGACGAAGAGGGCCTGAAAAAGTTCATCGATGAGAACGGCCTGGCCATGGATCTGGGCGACATCAAGTTCTGCCAGGAGTATTTCCGCTCCGAGCAGCGCGACCCCACCATCACCGAGATCAAGATGATCGACACCTACTGGTCCGATCACTGCCGCCACACCACCTTCGGCACCATTCTGGACGATGTGCAGATCGACGACGAAGTGGTGCAGGCTGCCTTTGACCGCTACATGGCCATGCGCAAGGATCTGGGCCGCGAGGGCAAGCCCCGCTGCATGATGGATCTGGCTACCATCGGTGCCAAGGAGCTGAAGAAGCAGGGCATCCTGAAGAACCTCGACGAGTCTGAGGAGATCAACGCCTGCACGGTGAAGATCAAGTGCGACGTGAACGGCAAGGACGAGGACTGGCTGTTCCTGTTCAAGAACGAGACCCACAACCACCCCACCGAGATCGAGCCCTTCGGCGGCGCAGCCACCTGCATCGGCGGTGCCATCCGTGACCCGCTGTCCGGCCGCAGCTATGTCTATCAGGCCATGCGTGTGACCGGTGCCGGTGACCCGCTGGTGCCCGTGAGCGAGACTTTGCCCGGCAAGCTGCCCCAGCGCAAGCTGGTGACCACTGCCGCCGCCGGTTATTCCTCCTACGGCAACCAGATCGGTCTGGCTACCGGTCAGGTGGATGAGATCTACCACCCCGGCTATGTGGCAAAGCGCATGGAGATCGGTGCGGTGGTGGGTGCCACCCCGGCTTCCCATGTGCGCCGCGAGTGCCCGGCTCCCGGGGATGTGATCGTGCTGCTGGGCGGCCGCACCGGCCGCGACGGCGTGGGCGGTGCCACCGGTTCCTCCAAGGCCCACAAGCTGGACAGCCTGGAGCACTGCGGTGCCGAGGTGCAGAAGGGCAATGCCCCCATCGAGCGCAAACTGCAGCGTCTGTTCCGCCGTGAGGACGCCTGCAAGATGATCAAGCGCTGCAACGACTTTGGCGCAGGCGGCGTGTCGGTGGCCATCGGCGAGCTGGCCGACGGTCTGTACATCGACCTGAACAAGGTCACCAAGAAGTACGATGGTCTGGACGGCACGGAGCTGGCCATCAGCGAGAGCCAGGAGCGCATGGCTGTGGCGCTTGCCCCGGAGGACGTGGACAAGTTCATCGCCATCGCCAATGAAGAGAACCTCGAGGCTACCCCCGTGGCCAAGGTCACCGAGGAAAAGCGCCTGAACATGGTGTGGAACGGTGTGTCCATCGTGAACATCAGCCGCGAGTTTTTGAACTCCAACGGTGCCGAGAAGCACCAGAACGTCCATGTGGAAAAGGGCACCGTCTGGCAGCCCCAGTGGGCCGGCCTGACCTTCAGCCAGAAGATGAAGAACATGGTGGGCGACCTGAACGTCTGCAGCAAGAAGGGCCTTTCCGAGCGGTTCGACTCCACCATCGGTGCTGCTACCGTGCTCATGCCCTTCGGCGGTGCCTACCAGCTCACCCCCCAGAACGCCATGGTGGCAAAGCTGCCGGTGGACGGCGAGACCAGCACCTGCTCCGGTATGGCCTGGGGCTTCAACCCCTACCTGATGAGCGCCGACCAGTACAAGGGTGCCCGTCTGGCCGTGGTGGAAAGCGTGACCAAGCTGGTGGCCACCGGCTTCCGCTATGAGGACGCTTACCTCACCTTCCAGGAATACTTCGAGCGCCTGGGCACCGCCCCGGAGCGCTGGGGCAAGCCGCTGGCCGCCCTGCTGGGCGCACTGGATGCCCAGATGGGCCTGGGCATCGCCTCCATCGGCGGCAAGGACAGCATGTCCGGCTCCTTTGAGAAGCTGGATGTGCCTCCCACGCTGGTGTCCTTCGCCACTGCCATCGGCAAGGCAAACAAGGTGGTCTCCACCGAGTTCAAGAAGCCCGAGAGCACCGTGGTGCTCATCCGTCCCATCACCGACCCGGAGACCGGCTGCCCCAACTTCTTCTCCCTGAAGGCCAACTACAAGGTCGTGGAGGACATGATCGAGGAGGGCATGGTGGCCTCTGCCTGCTCCGTGGGCTACGGCGGCATTGCCGAGGCCCTGTTCAAGATGGGTCTGGGCAACCACATCGGTTTCAAGATGCGGGCAGACCTGACCACCCACCAGATGTTCGAGCCCATGTACGGCTCCATCGTGCTGGAAATGGTGTCCGACGCACCCGCCGGTGAGATCCTGGGCGAGACCACCAAGGAATACACCTTCGAGGCCTGCGGCGAAACGCTGGATATGGCACAGCTGCAGGAGATCTGGGAGGCCAAGCTGGAGCCGGTGTACCCCTACCGCAAGGCAGGCCCCACCGTGGAGCCCATCACCGGCAGCCTGACCGCCCCCGCCGCACCCAAGATCGGTGTGGCAAAACCCAAGGTCATCATCCCGGTGTTCCCCGGCACCAACTGTGAGTATGACACCGCAAAGGCCTTTGCCCGTGCCGGTGCCGACCCGGAGATCCTGGTCATCCGCAACTTGACCCCCGCCGACGTCACGGCCAGCTGCGAAGCACTGGTCAAGGCCATCGACAACAGCCAGATCGTGATGCTGCCCGGCGGCTTCTCCGGCGGCGACGAGCCGGACGGCAGCGCCAAGTTCATCGCCTCCTTCTTCCGCAGCCCGGCGGTCACCGAGGCAGTGCGCCGTCTGCTGCAGCAGCGCGACGGCCTGATGCTGGGCATCTGCAACGGCTTCCAGGCCCTGATCAAGCTGGGTCTGGTGCCTTACGGCGATATCCGCCCCATCACGGCCTATGATCCCACCCTGACCTTCAACACCATCGGCCGCCACCAGAGCATGCTGGTGCGCACCCGCATCGCCTCCACCGGCAGCCCCTGGCTGAGCAAGTGCGCCGTGGGCGACGAGCACACTGTGGCCATTAGCCACGGCGAAGGCCGTTTTGTGGCTCCGCAGGAGGTGCTGGACACCCTGATCAAGAACGGTCAGGTGGCCACTCAGTATGTGGACCTGACCGGCACCCCCACCATGGATCAGCGCTGCAACCCCAACGGTTCGGTGCTGGCCATCGAGGGCATCACCAGCCCGGACGGCCGTGTGTTCGGCAAGATGGGCCACTCGGAGCGCAGCGGCGAGTATCTGTACAAGAACGTCACCGGCGACAAGTACCAGCCGATCTTTGAGGGCGGCGTGGACTATTTCAAGGTTTGATGGTACAATAATAAAAAACCATCAGGAGGAAACAACCAATGTCTCAGCATGACCGTTATATCAGCCCGTTTTCCACCCGGTATGCCTCGGACGAGATGCAGTACATCTTCTCCGATGACAACAAGTTCCGCACCTGGCGCCGCCTGTGGGTGGCACTGGCACGGGCCGAGATGAACCAGGGCCTGACCAACATCACCCCCGACATGGTGGCCGAGCTGGAAGCCCATGTGGACGACATCAATTACGAAGTGGCCATCGAGCGCGAAAAGCTGGTGCGCCACGACGTGATGAGCCACGTTTATGCCTACGGCCAGCAGTGCCCCAAGGCAGCCGGCATCATCCATCTGGGTGCCACCAGCTGCTATGTGGGCGACAACACCGACATCATCGTCATGCGGCAGGGCCTGGAGCTGGTGCGCAAAAAGCTCATCGGCGTGCTGGCAAAGCTGGGCCGTTTTGCCGAGGAATACAAGGACATGCCCTGCATGGCCTACACCCACTGCCAGCCCGCCCAGCCCACCACCGTGGGCAAGCGTGCCACCCTGTGGGCCAACGAGCTGGTGATGGACCTGCAGGAGATCGACCACCGTCTGGCTACTCTGCAGCTGCGCGGCGTCAAGGGTACCACCGGCACCCAGGCATCCTTCATGGAGCTGTTCAAGGGCGATGCCGACAAGATCCGCGCGGTGGACGCTTCCATTGCTGAGGAGATGGGCTTTGACCCCAAGGCCGTCATCCCGGTGTCCGGCCAGACCTACAGCCGCAAGGTGGACGCCTTTGTGCTCAACGCACTGGCCGGCATCGGCCAGAGCTGCATGAAGTTTGCTACCGACCTGCGCCTGCTGGCCAACTTCAAGGAGATGGAAGAGCCGTTCGAGAAGAATCAGATCGGCTCTTCCGCCATGCCCTACAAGCGCAACCCCATGCGCTGCGAGCGTATCTGCGCCCTGAGCCGTTACCTGATGGTGGACGTGCTGAACCCCAGCTTCACCACCGGCACCCAGTGGTTCGAGCGCACTCTGGACGACAGCGCCAACAAGCGCGTGGCCATGGCCGAGGGCTTCCTGGCCACCGACGCCATCCTGAACATCATGCTCAACGTCACCGACGGCATCGTGGTGTACCCCAAGGTGGTGCGCAGCCGCCTGATGGCTGAGCTGCCCTTCATGGCCAGCGAGAACATCATGATGCAGGCCGTGGAAAAGGGCGGCAACCGTCAGGAGCTGCACGAGCGCCTGCGCCAGCACGCCATTGCCGCCGGCAAGCAGGTCAAGGAAGAAGGCCTGCCCAACGACATGGTGGACCGCATTGCTGCCGACCCTGCCTTTGGCCTGACCAAGGAGGAGATCGTGGCAGGTCTGGTGCCGGAGAACTTTGTGGGCCGTGCACCCCAGCAGGTGGAAGAGTTTGTGACCAATGTGCTGCAGCCCATCTTTGACGCCAACCCCGATGCCGTGGAGCAGCACGCATCCCTGAGCGTCTGATGACAGTATAAATTGCAAAAAGGAGAAGCCCACGGGCTTCTCCTTTTTGCGTTTGCGCCTTGCACGATTTTGTCTGCCATGCTACACTGGTAGCAGAACATAAAAAGGAGTACCGCAGATGCGATTGGATAAATATCTGGCCGAGACGGCCCAGTGCACCCGCAGCGAGGCAAAGGCTCTGCTGGCCAAGGGCCGGGTGCAGGTGAACGGTGCCGTCTGCAAAAAAGGGGACACCCAGCTCAAAGAAACCGACACCGTGGCCGTGGACGGCAAGGCCCTGAACTACCGGCAGTTCGTCTATCTCATGCTCAATAAGCCGGAAGGCGTGGTGAGCGCATCCACCGATAAGCGGGACACTACGGTGGTGGACCTGGTGGGGGATGCCTACCCCAGGCGGGAGCTGTTCCCGGCGGGCCGTCTGGACAAGACCAGCACCGGCTTTGTGTTGCTGACCGATGACGGCGGATTTGCCCATGATATCCTTGCCCCGAAGCGCCATGTCTCCAAGACCTATACCGTCACGCTGGACACCCCCCTCACCGAGGAGATGCGCACCGGCTTTGCCGCGGGGGTCACGCTGGCCGACGGCACGGCCCTGTCCCCGGCCGAGGTGACCGCCCTTTCTCCGGACGGCCTGACCGTGCGGGTGGTGCTGAAGCAGGGGGTGTACCACCAGATCAAACGGATGTTCGGCGTGTACGGGGCCGGGGTGAACGGCCTGCACCGGGACGCCATCGGCGGGCTTGCACTGGACGAGAACCTTGCGCCGGGCCAGTGGCGGGAACTTTCGGACGATGAGGTGGCAGAAATTACCAGAGGATGAGGGCCGCTTTTCACCCGGATTTCAAAAAAACATCACATTTTAAAGCTAAAATAGTGCCAAGAACCACGCAAAAAAGCACTTTTTTGGCCTGCAAACGCCCCGAAAGATAATTTCAACAAGAAAGAATTATCTTTTTTGTTGAAATATGTTGCAAAAGTAAATTCTTTTGTGTAAAATATAGATTGTAATGCAGCGAAATTGGTAAAAATCACAGTCGCTGCCGCTGCGGTTTGCACAAACGAGGAAAAGGGGTAACCAGTATGGCCAATAGAGTATTTCAAAGCGTGATCTACCAGATGAAAGATGCGATCAACCGGGTGGTCGGCGTGGTGGATGAGACCGGCACTGTCATTTCCTGCTCGGAACTGAACCTGATCGGGGAAGTGCGCGACGGCTTTGTGGCGGAGCGCCTGACCGCAGGGGACCGCTTTGTGCGCGATGGTTACACCTACCAGCAGTTCTCCAGCGCAAAGCACAACGATTACGCGGTGTTCGTGGAAGGTGCCGACGAGACGGCCGGCCAGTTTGCCGCCGTGCTGTCCATCAGCCTGCAGAGCATCAAGCAGTATCATGACGAAAAGTTCGACAAGTCCAACTTCATCAAGAACGTGGTGCTGGACAACATCCTGCCCGGCGATATCTACGCCAAGGCCCGCGAGCTGCACTTTGCCACCGACGTTTCCCGCGTGGTGTTCATCGTGCGCGTGACTTCCGGCGGCGACATCTCGGCTTATGATGTGGTCAGCAGCCTGTTCCCGGACAAGCAGAAGGACTTTGTGTTCAACATCAGCGAGACGGATACCGTGCTGGTCAAGGAGATCCGCAAGGGCATCGACCGCACCGACATGGAAAAGCTGGCCGCCAGCATCGTGGATACCCTGTCCGGCGAGCATTACATCAAGGCCGTGGTCGGCATCGGCACCCCCATTTCCAACGTGAAGGATCTGGCCACCTCCTTCAAGGAGGCCCAGATCGCCATGGAAGTGAGCAAGGTGTTCGACACCGAGAAGCAGATCATCCGCTACGACAACCTCGGCATCGCCCGCCTGATCTACCAGCTGCCCACCACCGTGTGCGAGATGTTCCTGCGCGAGGTGTTCAAGCAGGGCAGCATCGAGAGCCTGGATCAGGAGACCCTGTTCACCATCCAGCGCTTCTTTGAGAACAACCTGAACGTTTCGGAAACCAGCCGCGGTCTGTTCGTGCACCGCAACACGCTGGTGTATCGTCTGGAAAAGATCAAAAAGCTGACCGGCCTGGACCTGCGTGAGTTCGACGACGCTATCGTCTTTAAGGTAGCGCTGATGGTCAAGAAGTACCTGTCCAACAACCCGGCCAAATATTGATGCAACCGCCGCACAGGGTCCCCTGTCCGGCACAGGAACCGGCCGCTCGACCCCGATGCTGGCCGGTTCTTTTTGCCTGTGGAAATGACCCCTTGCAGGCAGAACAGGCTGCAGGGGTCTTGACCATCAAAAAACTTTGATGTCAGGAGTAAAAGCGTTCCATGATTGATTTTGAACACGTCTCCAAAGAGTACAAAAAGGGCGGACGCCTGGCCCTGGAGGACATCAACCTCCATGTGGACGACGGCGAATTCGTCTTTCTGCTGGGCCATTCCGGTGCCGGCAAATCCACGCTGCTCAAGCTCATCCTGCGCGAGGAGCTGCCCACCTCCGGCAAGGTGACGGTGCTGGGCAAGGACGTTGCCCACCTGCGCCGCCGCAAGGTGCCCTACCTGCGCCGTCAGATGGGCATCATCTTCCAGGACTTCCGCCTCATCCCTTCCATGACGGTGTACGAGAACATCGCCTTTGCCATGCATGTGACCAACGTCAAGCGCAGCGTCATCCGGGAGCGGGTGGAATACATGCTGGAGCTGGTGCATCTGGAGGATAAGGCCAAGGTCTACCCGGACACCCTGTCCGGCGGTGAGCAGCAGCGCGTGGCCGTGGCCCGGGCGCTGGCCCACAGCCCCAAACTGGTGATCGCCGACGAGCCCACCGGCAACATCGACCCGGAGCTGAGCCTGGAAATGATGGAGCTGCTGGAGCGGGTGAGCCAGACGGGCATCACCGTGCTGGTGGTCACCCATGAGCACGAGCTGGTGCACCGCTTCCATCAGCGGGTGGTCACCCTGAAAAATGGCCGCATCATCTCGGATATCCCGGCAGACCCGGAGGCCATTGCGGCCCGCTCTGCCGAGCTGAACGCCTGGAAGGAGCTCACCGAACCGGTGGACGACGAACCGGACGAGCAAAACGATGAAACGAAGGAAAAGGAGGCGGCGACGGTATGAGGATCTCGACCTTTTTCTTTCTGACCCGGCGCGGCCTGCGCAATCTGGGCAAGCACTGGGCCATGACCATTGCCTGCATCGCGTCCCTGAGTGTCTGCATGACCCTGAACAGCTTTGCCAGTCTGGCCGAGGTGAACGTGGACAGCATGGTCAGCTATCTGGGCAGCCAGAACGAGACCGTGGTGTACCTGGACCCTGACTGCGACGACGCCACCGCCACCCAGGTGGGAGAAAAGCTCTCTACCATGCCGGGGGTCAGTGGGGTGCAGTATGTGTCCAAACAGGACGTGCTGAACATCTACCGAGGCTATATGGAGGACTATTCCTCCCTATGGGACGAATTTGAGACCGACAACCCCTTTAAGGCAAACTACCGGGTCACCATTTCGGACCTGAGCCAGATGGCTGCCATGAGCAAAAAAATGCAGGCCATCCCGGGCGTGTACAGCGTGGCTGCTCCGGTGGAGATGACCAACGTGTTCGTGGAAGTGCAGCAGGCGGTCACCAAGGGCGGGCGGCTCATTGTACTGGTGCTGATGATCGTCAGCATCATCACCGTGGGCAGCACCATCCGCCTGAGCGTGTTTGCCCGTCGGCGTGAGATCGAGATCATGAAGTATGTGGGTGCCACCAATGCGCTGGTCACCCTGCCCTTTGTGGTCGAGGGCCTGGCCATGGGCCTGATCTCCGGCGCCCTGACGGCGGGCGTGAGCCTTGCCGCCTATTCCTATACCGTCAGTGCTGCCAGCACCCTGGGAGGCCTGTGGCAGATGATCATGGGCCATGCCCTGGTGCCGGTGGCCAACGTCTGGCCCACCGTCGTGATCTACAGCCTGGCGGGCGGCGCTCTGGTGGGCGGCCTGGGCAGCATGTTCTCCATCCGCAAGCATCTGAATGTCTGACCGAAAGGAGACGTCCATGAAAAAAGCAATGCACGCAAAACCTTTCCGGCTCCGCGCACCGGGCCACAAAGCCCGTCATGCCCGGCCGGAAAGCCCCCGCACCCGCGTGGTGCGTGCGGTGAGCCTGTGCCTGGCCTGCATCTGCCTGCTGGTCACGGCCACGGTATACCCGGCTTCGGCGGCCACGGGCAGCAGCAGTATGTCCAGCCTGCAGAACAAGCTGAACAAGCTGTCGCAGTCCATCAAGCTGCATGAGCAGGAACTGAACAATGCCAAAAAGAAAGAAGCTGCCGCCAAGGCGCTGGAAAGCGAACTGAAGGAGCGCGTCAGCGTCATTCAGGACCAGATCAGTGTGCTCAGCGGGCAGATCGCCTCGGTGCAGAACAGCATCGGCCAGAAGGAACAGGAGATCAGCGTCAAGGAGACCGAGATCGCCGAAAAGGAAACGGAGATCGAGGAAAAGGAGCTGGAGATCCAGGACCAGTGGAGCGACTTCAAAAAACACATGGCCGCCATGCAGGAGCTGCGGGACGGCGGCAGCGTGGCCATGCTCAGCGCGGTGAACGACCTGTATGAACTGCTGACCTTCAACGAGGTCATGCAGGACATCTCGGTGAAGGACACCGAGATCATGGACAACATGAAAACCGCCAAGGCCGGGCTGGAAGCCGACAAGACCGCGCTGGAAAGCGACCGTGCCGAGCTGGTGAGCCAGAAGGCCGACCTGCAGAGCCAGAAGAAAGAGCTGGACAGCCAGAACAGCCAGATGCAGTCCAAGCAGAGCGAGCTGAACAGCAGCATCTCGGCGGCCCGGATGTCGGCGGCTGATGCCAAGAAGGCCCAGGCTGCCGCACAGGCGGCCATCGAGTCGGACGAGCTGAACTACGAGGCCGTGAAGAGCCAGATCCAGAAACTCATTGCGCAGGCGGCTTCCAGCCAGCCTCAGCTGAGCTTTACCGGCTTTATCTGCCCGCTGAAGAGATACAGCCGCATTTCCAGTGAGTACGGCTGGCGCAAGAACCCGGTGTCCGGCGTGAACAAGCTGCATGCCGGCATCGACCTGGCTGCCGGCGGCGGCACCCCCATCTACGCAGCCGCCAGCGGCTATGTGCAGGTGGCAGGCTGGTCCAGCGGCGGCTACGGCAACTATGTCATCATCTACCACGGCAAAATGTCCGACGGCAACACCTACAGCACCCTGTACGGCCATATGCAGTCGGTGGCCACCAGTGCCGGCAAGTACGTCAAGCAGGGCGAGCTCATCGGCTATGTGGGCAGCACCGGCAATTCCACCGGCAACCACCTGCATCTGGAGGTGTGGAAGGGCGGCAGCAAGGCCAACGCCGTCAACCCCCGCGGCTACATCCCGTTCCCGCACAATTGATCCATCGTGAAGGAGTCTGGTTTTTATGAACGAACAAAAACGTAAGCGGATGCTGCGCATCGCCTGCCTGCTGCTGGCAGGGGTGTTTGTACTCTCGCTGCTGGGCAGTATTTTCATGATGCTGCTGTTCTGACAGGGAGGAAGCTGACATGAACCGTAAAATCTCCATCGGCATGGCGGTCACCATCGTGATCCTTGCCATGACGGTCACTTTTTCCATCACCATGCTGGTGGCCATGCGTCTGTTTGACAGCACGGTGAGCAGCGTCAAGGAAAAAGAGAGCATGTACAACAAGATCGCAGAGGTGGACCGCTACGTCCGCAGCAACGATTATTACACCATCGACGAAAACACGCTGTACGACCGCCTGACCGCAGGCTACCTGCTGGGCACCGGCGACAAGTACGCCCGCTACTACAACGCTACCGCCTACACCGAGCTGGTCAATGTGCAGAACGGCACCATCCTGGGCATCGGCGTGGAGCTGGGTCTGGACCAGACCGGCTACGCCAAGGTGACCAAGGTATACGACGGCTCGCCTGCCCAGGAAGCCGGCATCGTGGTGGGCAACTACATCACCGCCGTGGGCGACACCGACGTCAAGAGCCTGACCACCGTGGATGCGGTGCAGTCCCGCCTGCAGGGCGAGGCCGGCACCACCGTCACCGTGACCTGGCTGGACAGCGCGGCATCCTCCCATACGGCCGACCTGACCCACTCCGGCTACACCAGCACCACGGTGGACTATCAGATGCTGGGCGATGTGGGTTATATCAAGATCCGTCAGTTCGACGGCAGCACCCCCAGTGAGCTGGACTACGCCATCCGCGCTCTGAGCGCCAATGGTGCCGCCAGCCTGGTGTTTGACCTGCGTGACAACGGCGGCGGCGTTCTGGATGACGCCATCAGCTGCATCAATCTGATCGTGCCGGAGGGCACGGTGGCCTACGCCGAGGATAAAAACGGCAACCGCACCGTGGTGGGCAGCAGCGACAGCGAGACCGAGACGGCCCTGCCTCTGGTGTGTCTGGTAAATGGCAGCACCGCCAGCGCAGCGGAGCTGTTTGCCGCCAGCCTGCGCACCATGAGCGGTGCCCGTCTGGTGGGCACCACCACCATGGGCAAGGGCACCATCCAGAGCAGCCCGCAGCGCCTGTCGGACGGCAGCGCCGTGAGCATCACGGTAGCAAAGCTGCTCTGCGGCGACGGCACCAGCTTTGACGGCACGGGCCTGAGCGTGGATGTGGAGCGCGCCCTGAGCGCGGATGAAGCCAACTCCTATCTGGACTACACCCCGACCACGGACCCGCAGGTCCAGCGCGCCGTGAGCGCAGCCCAGCAGCTCAGCGGCACCACCACCGTGGCCGGTGCCAACGACAGTGCTTCTTCCGCCGCTGCTTCGGAGGCTGCCGACAGCACCGCCGCTGACGCCGAGACTGCACCGGAGACGGATGCACCGGAAGGATCGGCAGACACTGCACAGAGCGAAGCGGCGGCCGATTCTGCGGCACAGTAAATAATTAGAACACCCCCCAAAGGCTGCTGCATACCCTGCAACAGCCTTTTTCTGAGAAAGGATGGCCTCCATGCCCGAACTGACCGACATTTCCGTGATCCGTGCCCTGTGCGAAAAATACGATTTTGCGCTCTCCAAGGGCTTTGGACAGAACTTCATCATCAATCCGGGCATCCCCACCAAGATCGTAGATGCCAGTGGGGTGGACAAGCGCTACGGCGTCATCGAGATCGGCCCCGGCATCGGTGTGCTGACCAAAGAGCTGGCCAAGCGTGCCGCCAAGGTGGTGTCCATTGAGGTGGACGAGCGCCTGCCGCCGCTGCTGGCCGAGACCATGGCCGGGGTGGACAACTTCAAGCTGGTGCTGCAGGACGTGCTGAAGGTGGACCTGAAAGCCCTCATTGCGGCAGAGTTCCCGGGCATGCCGGTGGCCGTGTGCGCCAACCTGCCCTATTACATCACCAGCCCCATCGTCATGAAGCTGCTGGGGGACCGCCTGCCCATCGAGAGCCTGACCGTGATGGTGCAGAAGGAAGCCGCCGACCGCTTGGCCGCCGTGCCCGGCACCCGGGCTTCCAGTGCCATCAGCTGTGCGGTGAACTACTACGCCACCTCCAGGCTGATGTTCACCGCTGCGCCGGGCAGCTTTTACCCGGCCCCCAAGGTCACCAGCGCCGTGGTGCGCATGGACATCCGCCCCACCCCCGCCGTGCAGGTGGAGGACGAGGACGGCTACTTTGCACTGATCCGTGCGGCCTTTGGCCAGCGCCGCAAGACTGCGGCCAACGCCATTGCAGGCGGCCTGAACCTGCCCAAGGAAAAGGTCATTGCCGCCATCGAGGCGTCCGGGTTCGACGCCCGCATCCGCCCCGAGGCCCTTACCCTGTCCGACTTTGCAAAGATCCAGCAGGCCCTTGCCTGACCGGACTGCAAACAGAAAGCCCTGCCGCTTGATTTTCAGCGGCAGGGCTTTTATGCTGTCGGTTATTGCGGCTGCTCCGCAGACGGTTCGTAGCGGAAGCGCTGCAGGGTCTGCTCCAGTGCGTTCAGGTCCACCGGCTTGGACAGGTGGGCGTTCATGCCGGCGTCCAGGCTCTTTTTGACGTCCTCGGCAAAGGCGTTGGCTGTCATGGCGATGATGGGAATGGTCCGGCCCAGCGGGTTTGCACCGCTGCGGATCATCCGGGTGGCTTCGTAGCCGTCCATGCCGGGCATCTGCACGTCCATCAGGATGGCGTCGTACTCGCCGGGGGCCACGGTCCGGAATTTCTCCACGACCTCGACACCGTCGCGGCAGATGGTGCAGGAAGCGCCCCGCATCTCCAGCAGGGACTGCAGGATCTCGGCGTTGATCTCGTTGTCCTCGGCGCAGAGGAAGCGCATCCCGTGCAGCGACGGGCTGTCCTGCGCCGGGGCAGGGCAGACGGCGGGTGCTGCCTGCACCGTTTCTTCGCAGATCTTGAAGTCCAGCACCACCTCGAAGCGGGTGCCCTTGCCCAGCTGGCTTTGCAGTGTGATGACACCGCCCATCATGTCCACGATGTTCTTGGTGATGGCCATGCCCAGGCCGGTGCCCTGCACCTTGTTGGTCACCGAATTCTCGGCCCGGCTGAAGGACTCGTAAATGTGCTTCTGGAACGCTTCGCTCATGCCGATGCCGTTGTCGGTAACGGTGAACTTGTAGCGGGCATAGTGGCCGCTGCGGAGGATCTCCTCCACATTCAGCGAGATGCTGCCGCCATGGCCGGTGTACTTGACCGCATTGGACAGGATGTTGAGCAGTACCTGCCGCAGGCGGGTGGCGTCGCCCTCCACATTCTCGTGGAGCAGGTCGTGGACCTGTACGGTGAACTGCTGGTCCCGCAGCACGGCCTGCTGGCGGATCACGCTGTCCACCTGCGCGATCTGCTCGGCCATGCGGAAGGGCTGGATGTTCAGGGTGGCCTTGCCGCTTTCGATCTTGCTCATGTCCAGGATCTCGTTGATGAGGTTCAGCAGATGCCAGCTGGCGGTCTTCAACTTGTCAATGTAGCCCTGCAGCTTGCCCGGGTTTTGCAGGTCGTTTTCCATCAGGCTGGCCAGGCCCACGATGGCGTTCATCGGGGTACGGATGTCGTGAGACACGTTGCTCAGAAAGGTGGTCTTGGCCGAGCTGGCGCTCTCCGCCTGCTGCAGGGCCGCCCGCAGCTCTCGCTGGCTTTCCTGCAATTTCTGGTTCAGCTTCCGGGCCTGCCGGGCGGCTTCCTTGGCGTTTGCCTCAGCGATGCGCGACCGGCGCAGCGAGACAAGGATGACCGCCAGGATCATCCCGAAGAAGGTGATCAGCATCACGGAGGCGACAAGAAAATTATCCTTTACAAAGTCGATCACGGTCACCTTATCCAGCGAGGCCTCGTACATGGGCAGCGCACCCGTCAGCATGGAGGCCGGGATCGTGCGCAGGGTCTTGTTCAGGATCGACATCAGGGTGACATCTCCGCGTGCCACGGCAAAAGAGACATTGCCGTCCTGCGTGAGGAAAACGCTGTGGAGCCTTTTGTCCTCACGGTACTTCGCGACCTCGCCCGATTCGGCAAGCAGGCAGTCGTTTTCGCCGCTGCGCACGGCTGCCTCGGCATCCTTCAGGGAATTGTACTCGACGATGTTCCAGTCCGGATAGCAGTAAGAAACGTACCATTTCAGCAGCAGGTCATCCTTCAGCAGGGCAACGGTGTTCGCATGGTTCTCGTTGAAGTAATTCTGCGCCGTGACTGCCGCCATGTTCAGGGTCAGGACCGTGTTGGACAGAACGAAGTTGTTCTCTTCCGCTACATAGGGGTTCTGGGCAAAATGGAAGATGAGGTCGATCTGGCCGTCTTTCAAGGCCTGGACCTCCTCTTCCATGGAATCATACCCGACCAGTGAAAAATCCAGCTTCTGGTTGCTGATGCTGTCGGATGCAAAGGTGATGTAGTCGTTGATCACCCCCACCAGCTGCCCGCTCTCCGGCACATAGGTACTGATGCCGGCATCGCTGGTCAGAAAACCGATCCGGATGTCTCCATGCTGCGTGACCCAGTCCTGTTCCTCACGGGACAGCACAGGCGTATAGGAGGCAGAAAGATACCGCTGGTACAGCTCGTCGGCGTAAAACGGCTTGTCGAATTCCATCTTGCGCATGGCGTGATCCAGCTCTTCCTTCAGGTCCTGCCGGGTCCTGCTGATGGCAAAGTAGATGTCGGAGCCGCCGGTCTGGGCAATGGCAGACATGCCGTATTCCACCCAGCCAGGCGTCTCGGTGGAAATGACGCAGTCGATCTCGCGGTCCTGCGCCTGCTGCTTGTCCTGCTCGAAGCTGTTGGACCACACATATTGCAGATGCAGGCCGTGATCCTCCTCCCATTGATAGAACTGGGCGGCCTCCACGCTGGTTTTCATCAGGGCGATGCGTTTGCCGTTCAGAGTGCGCAGGTTCGAGGCCGAAATGTCCGTGTGGGTCAGGTCGGCATACAGGTAATAGATTTCCCGGCCCATCGGCAGCTCACTGAACAGCATGTCCTGTGCACGGTCCTCGGTGTAGGAAACACCAGCCATCAGGTCGATCTCGCCGTTTTTCATCATCTGGAGCAGGTCCGACCAGCCGGCCTTGACGTATTCATAGGTCCAGCCGGTGTATGCCGCGACCGACTGCTCGTATTCGTAGGCATAGCCGCTGCGCTCGCCGTTCTTGCCCGTGATATTGTAGGCGTCCTCATACCAGCCCACACGCACCACTTTTGACGCGGCTCCCGCTGCGTGTGCAGGAAGCGGCAGCAGCGCAAGCAGGCACGCCAGCGCTGCCAGAAGGCAGGCCCATCGGCGCAGATTCACCCGGATCTGACACATAAACAACTCTCCTCACAGAAATCCTCTGGGTTTGTCTGCCGTCAAGGCTGCTGCCGCAGGCTCCGCACCGGGAAGCAGACGGCATTTCTGCATAATATTATTTCAATTATAGCGCTGCAAACCCCGCCTTGCAAGCGATTTTATCGGTTTGATACGGCCAAAACGCTGCCGGCGGGGCGCTGTGCCTGCAGCCCGCGCCGGCGCGGCATGGCTCTGCCTGCTGCTGCACAGCCCGGGAAACGAACCGTTGAACGAACAGGAAAAAAGTGCTCACGCTGCCCGACGCTTCCCATCCGAGAACACGAGTGGATATTGACAATTTGCGTGGTTTCTGCTATCCTATAAACCAGTGATTTGTCACAGGCGGAAGGCATTATCAATCGGCAGACCGCCCTTCGGAAAACAATAAAATAAGCTGGTGTGGCGCAATGGCAGCGCAACTGATTTGTAATCAGTGGGTTGCAGGTTCAACTCCTGTCACCAGCTCCAAGAAAAACCGCTCGGGAACATTGATTTCCGGGCGGTTTTTCCATGGGGCGAGTTTGTTGGAGAGATTGGTGCAGAAATTGCGATAAAATCTGTTGCAGATGGTTGACAAACTGCTTTGCGCGTGGTAATATATACAGGCAGTCCGCGCGGCGGACACAAAAGAATATGGGCGTGTTCCCGAGTGGCCAATGGGGACAGACTGTAAATCTGCTGCTTTTCAGCTTCGGTGGTTCGAATCCACCCGCGCCCACCAAACAAGAAAAATCCGAACCTGTTTCCGATTGGAGAAGGGTTCGGATTTTTCGTTTTCTTCGGGCTCAAGAATGAAGGAGGATAAAACCTGCAGAATTTTAAAACAATCTAGACAATCGGTTTGCATATGCTATAATTAGAGGCAAAAGGAGGTTGACGTTCACATGGCAGTTGAAATTCATCCAATTCCATTATATGGTGTATGGGACATTGGCTACGCACTTGATGTACATACAATAAAAAGCATTCCTATTGGAGAGGATGCCTATGGTCATCTTCACTTTGACAATACGCGTTCTGAAATTGGTGAATTACTTTATCAATTTAAGTATAACGGAAAGTATGAAAATTTAAATCCAATTGTAGATGCAATTGTGAGCTTTTGGAATGAAACGCCAGAGATTCATGACGTTAGAACGGTTTTGCCGGTTCCCCCAACAAAAATAAGGGGATATCAGCCCACAATAGAAATTGCTCGGGCCGTAGCAGCTAGAATAGGTGCATACTATTGCGGAGATGTTCTGGAAAATACGGCGACTGCTGAAATGAAGAGTCTAACATGGGAAGAAAAGAAAAAACTTCAACCTACGATAAGAAAAACAAAAAATGCTATACGAAAACATAGTATCTTATTAATTGATGACCTATACAAAACAGGGTTAACGCTAACCCATTGTGTAAGTGCACTACGTGAGGATCCGTTAGTTGACAAAATATATGTTTTAGCAGTTACTAAAACGAGGAATACTTATTAAACAGAAAGGGGGAGATTATGCTCAATCAATATTTAATTCAACTAATGCTATCAAAAGGCATCGGTGAAGTGGCATTAAAAAAAATTATAAATGTCGTTCCCGAAAGAGAATGGCAAACATTGTGCGAATCACCCCATTTGTTAGGCAATATAATAAATTGTCGTGGTAACACAATTGAAAGCGTTCTTTTGAATAAAGACCGAGCAGGGCAACTTTATTTGAAAATGCAAAAAAATAGCATTGCTATGATTCTTGAATCAGATAAAAGTTACCCACCACAATTGAAAGACGCATTAGGAAGCAAATGTCCTCCTGTACTCTTTGCAAAAGGAAATATCGAACTTTTGTCAACGATAGCCGTTGGCTTCTGCGGTTCTCGAAAGGTATCCGAAAAGGGGCTTTCTATTACATCTCAATGTGCAATGCAGCTTGTTCAGAAAAACATATCAGTTGTTAGTGGATATGCTGCTGGTACGGACACTGCTGCGCACGTTGCCGCAATAGAAAATGGAGGAAACACAATTTTTGTTTTAGCAGAGGGAATTTTGAATTTCTCGTATAAAAAGCAGGTGAAAGCACATCTTACGACTCAGAATCATGTTTTTATTTCGCAATTTTATCCCGATGCTCAATGGAGTGTTGGAAATGCTATGAAACGAAATTCAATAATTATTGGGTTGTCCAAAGCCATGATTTTAGTTGAATCTGGTAAGAGCGGTGGAACCTTCTCAGCAGGAGAGGAAACCCTAAAGCTTTCTTTACCGCTTTTTGTTATAGATTATGAAAAACCAGAGGTATCTGCTGAAGCCAACCCATACTTTATAAGTCGTGGAGGTGTTCCAATTCGTGGAAAAAATCAGACGCCCAATTTAGCGCGTGTTTTTTGGGCGGTGGAACATGGTTCAAATCATGAAAATGGCACAAAACATAGTCCTGTCCAATTAGATTTTTTTAATATGTCATAAACTTATGTAATGCAGGGCGTTCCTTTACTGGGAGCGTCCTGCTGTTTTTATGCGGCAACAGGCAAGGCTTGTAGTGCTTCCTGCTCTTTCAGCCATTCCTCATATTCACGCTGGCCTTCCTCGCTGTTGA
>OOBW01000061.1_pt1 | contig 120079 bp, 85 predicted proteins | sample 1671701 | NCBI WGS metagenome assembly OOBW01 (sample SAMN06348183, study PRJEB24527) | human gut metagenome | biome: human gut; feature: ankylosing spondylitis patient; material: feces | host: Homo sapiens | place: China | collected 2015-10 | reverse complement strand
CCACCGGCGTGTCGCAAACACCCAAAAACCACCACCAAAACCACCGAAACCACCCTCATCGCCACTCTGTGCACCTCGGAAACTGCCGCCCATCGGCGTGTCGCCCTCCCAACACCTCACGTACGTGTCGTCATACAGGAATGACGACACGGCTCCGGAGACACCTTAACGTGTGTGTTGCCAGGCAGAGACGACAACACGCACCCGTAGCCGCCGCCAGACGTACGTGCCGATATATGGAGACGACAACGCGTCATCGCGAATCGTGCTAAGCCTGTAGTCATGAAGAAGATCGCAGTATTGACAGGAGCGGGCATCTCCACATCGGCCGGCATCCCGGACTTCCGCGGGCCGGAAGGCGTGTGGACCAAACACCCCGAGCAGCAGAGCGTCTATGACATCGACGCGTTCCTCCATGACCAGCAGGCACGCGAATACTCCTGGCGCTGGCAGAAGGAGTCGCCGGTATGGAACGCACAGCCCGGCGAGGCACACAAAGCGCTGGCCCTCCTTGAACAGGCCGGCATGCTCACACTGCTCGCCACGCAGAACTTCGACGCGCTGCATGAGAAGGCGGGCAACACCGACAAGGTGATTGTGAACCTGCACGGCACCATCGGCACCTCGCACTGCATGACGTGCCACGCCAAGTACGACACCGCCGACATCATGGATCGGCTGGATGAACAGCCCGACCCGCACTGCCGTCGCAAGCTGCCGTACCGCGGCAACATGCCCTGCAACGGTCTGATCAAAACCGACGTGGTCTACTTCGGTGAGATGCTGCCGGAAGGCGCCATGGAAACGTCGATGAAGCGCGCCTGCGAAGCCGACGAGTTCTGGGTGATCGGCTCCACGCTGGAGGTGTTCCCGGCGGCCTCGCTCGTACCGGTGGCGGCCCAGGCCGGGGTGCCCATCACCATCATGAACATGGGGCGCACACAGTACGATCGGCTGGCCACTCGTCTTATCCATGAGGACATCGCCGTAGCGCTGCCTCGTCTGGTCGACGAAACTCTCGCCGAGTGAGGTTCGCACTACCTCAAGATTCGATCATCGGATGACGGAATATGGCCGATGTGCGATTCGATCCCTGAGGTAGTGCGCACCGTCATACGTCATACCGCCAGGATTTATCGGTGATCACCCGGGCCATGGCCAGCCCGATTGGCAGGCACACGATGACCATGAATGCGCGGAACGCCCAATCCAAGGCCAGTTGGGTGTCGAACTGCCCCAGGTGGAACATCGCGCGGTACAGATACATGCCCGGCACCATGATCACGATGGACGGCACCGTCAGGCAGATACGCGGATAATCCAGGTAGCGCGGCAGCCATCCACGCCGGACCGAGGACCGCCATCCCGCCGCCAGCAGGCCGGCCAGCAGCGCGCCGACGAAGGCGCCGGCCTCGGCCGGCAACCCATAGTCCACAATGATCAGGCGGAACGTATCGGTGATGGCGCCGATGGTGGCCGCCACCAGGCACATGCGCTGCGGGGAGTTGAACAGTATGGAGAATCCCCACACCCCCACAAAGGCGGCCACAAAGCGCAGGCAGTTGTTCAGCAGCGGGTCCAGCCCCAGCGGCTCGAAGCCTCCCGGGTTCAGATGCACCACAAACGCGGTCATCCAACCGGCCAACGTGGCCATCAGGATGATCGCCAACGTATAGCACAGCCGCTGAATGCCGGATGGGAAGTCGATCTTGGCTATATCCAGGCCACCGGTGATGAGCGGGAAGCCCGGAATCACGAACAGCATCGCACCGATATAGGCGGTGTCATGCTGCAACGCCACCGGATCGATCAACCCGATCACGCGCAGCACGCCCGTGCATGCCAGCGCGGCCACGGCCACGCAGACGAAGGTGACGAAGAACTGGTTGAGATGCTTGGCGAACAGCCGTCGGCGCAGCCATTGCCCCAGACCGGCGCCGACGAACGCGCCGACCATGTCATAGATGCCGCCGCCCAACAGGAAGACGAACGCCGCGCAGGCCAGACCGGCAGCCAGTCCCGACTGCCACGGCGCGTACAGCGGTCTGCGACGTTCGATCAGGTCCAGCCGATCATGGACCTGGCGCACGGTTAGCGCCGGAACCTGCCGCTTCGGGTCGGAAGCGGCGTCGATATGGTCGAAATGTTCGGCGTATCGTTTGGGCGTACGTTTGGCACGCCTGCCGTGGCGATCATCGGATGCGGGGGAGTCGCCGTCGGCATCCGGCGCAGGCCCCTCCGCCGATGCCGTCTTCTCCGCCGGTTCGGATTCCCGCTCGCCGCTGGCATCCGGCGCGGCTTCTTCCATCGGCGCGGTCCGCTGGCCCCCGCCATCAGCGATCGCCTCGATGACCTCCTGCGCGGTCTCCTGCGCGGTCTGGTCCTTCTCCACCGCCCTCATCAACGAGGTGCGGGCCTCGGGATCGTCCAGATGCTCGACGAGTTCCTCCGACACCACGGATTGCGCGTGATATACCGACCCTTTGCCCAGATGGATGTTGAACCAGTCGGCGAAGTGCTCCAGCAACCAGATGCGTTCGGTGTTCACACCGGTGGTCGGCAGGTCGATGACCTCGGTGATGCGATTCTTTCCGTCCGTACAGGTGGCCGCGATATCGGTCAGGTTCACGTCGGCACGCACGTGCACGCCCAGCGGATAGGCCACGCGGTGCATCATCTCACGGACCCGGAAGCTGCCGGTTCCCGCGCCCAAGTCCAGCATGCCGACGCGCACGATCACACTGGCCTTGGCGGCGATGCCGGCTTGTGCGATCGGCCGATCCCAATCGCGTTCGATGTCCTCCATATCCAACGGGATGGAGTGGGTGTGGTAGTTGCTGACGGCTGTGGCGGTGCCATCATTCTGTGCGCGGCGGAATCTCACCCTTCCAGTAGTACCGCACGGCATGGCCGAACGCCGGTGCCGCCCGTGACGCGGACCGACGGCGAATACCGGTCGCACGGACTGTACGGTATGCGAACGCGTGCCGCCATACGCTCAAGGTCAAGTCGTACAATAAACGAGACAACCGCCGGACCTGCGGCTTTGGGTTCGCAACGGTCGGCCAACACAACCGCGGAGGAGCCGCGGATGGCCGACTGACCGAGCAACCGTGGGACGGGGCTAAGGAGGTCCAACATATATGACAGATAACAATCACGCCATCACCGAGGAATTGGCCGTTGTGGCACCGATAGGCACGAAGGGGACCGAGGAGCACGAACTGCCGCCCTCGCTGCGCAACAATATGGAACTGTGCCTGCAGATCCTGCGCGAGGTGCTCAACGAGTTCGATCCCAAGTTGCTGAACATGTTCGACGAGGTCCGTACCGACGCGGTCGAGGCCAGCGCCGAGCATTTCGCCGGATTCCTGGATGATTCGGATCACGGGAACGAAGGCTTGCGCAAGGCGGTCGAGATCATCGACGCGATGAACCTGCACGATGCCCAGTTGATGGCCCGCGCCTTCACCACGTACTTCCATCTGGCAAATCTCTGCGAGGAGAATCACCGTGTGTCCGTGCTGCGCCAGCGCGAATCCGAGGTGGATGAGAACCAGGCCGTCGATCCGGTCAACGAGCTGACCGTGGTCTATCACCAGCTGATCACCGAGATGGGACCGGCCAAGGCCAAGGCCCTGCTGGAGAAGCTTGAGTTCCACCCGGTGTTCACCGCCCACCCGACCGAGGCCCGGCGCAAGGCGGTGGAAGGCAAGATCCGTCGCATCGCCGAACTGCTGGAGGTGCGCCCGCTGCTGGGCGGCTCCGAGAAGCGCGAGAACTACCGTCGCCTGTTCAACGAGATCGACGCGCTGTTCCGCACCTCGCCGATCGAGCACCGCAAGCCGACCCCGGTCGAAGAGGCCAACACGATCATCGACATCTTCGATTCGACCCTATTCGACACGATTCCCCAGGTGTACCGCCGTTTCGACGACTGGCTGCTGGGCGATCAGGCGGGTCTGGTGCCGCCGGCGTGCCCCGCGTTCTTCCATCCGGGCAGCTGGATCGGTTCGGACCGCGACGGCAACCCGAACGTCACCGCCAAGGTGAGCCGTCAGGTGGCCCGCAACTTCAGCGACCATGTGATCGCCGCGCTTGAGGACGCCACCCGCACCGTCGGCAAGAATCTGACGATGGATTCCGAGGCCACGCCCGCCAGCGAGGAGCTCCGCCTGCTGTGGGGCCGTCAGAAGGAGATGAGCGAGCGGCTCACCCAGAACGCCGACCAGCTCTCCGCCAAGGAGCCGCACCGGGCGGTCATGCTGGTCATGGCCGATCGCCTGCATTACACCATCGCGCGCGACACGGATCTGATGTACCACAGCTGCGAGGATTTCCTGGCCGATTTGAAGATCGTGCAGCGCTCCCTGGCCGCCAGCGACCCGCGTTCGGCCTACGGCCCGCTGCAGGATCTGATCTGGCAGGCCGAAACCTTCGGCTTCCACATGGTGGAGATGGAGTTCCGACAGCATTCCGTGGTGCATTCACGCGCCTTGGAGGACATCCGGGAGCACGGCCTGCATGGCGAGCGCGGCCCGCTGCAGCCGATGACGCAGGAGGTGCTCGACACCTTCCGCGCCCTGGGCGCCATCCAGAAGCGCAACGGCATGAAGGCCGCCGGACGGTACATCATCTCGTTCACCAAGTCGGCGCAGAACGTGCGCGACGTGTACGAGCTCAACCGCCTGGCGTTCTCGAATCCGAAGGATGTGCCGGCCATCGACGTCATCCCGCTGTTCGAGCAGCTGGAGGATCTGCAGAATTCGGTGAACGTGCTTGACGAGATCATCAAGATCCCGGAGATGCAGGCCCGGCTCAAGGCCACCGGCGGCAAGATGGAGGTCATGCTGGGCTATTCGGATTCCTCGAAGGACGCCGGCCCGACCACCTCGATCTTCGCGCTGCATGAGACCGAAGGCAAGATCGTTGAATGGGCAGAGCGGAACAACATCGACCTGACGCTGTTCCACGGCCGCGGCGGTGCCGTCGGCCGCGGCGGCGGCCCGGCGAACCGCGCGGTGCTGGCCCAGCCGAAGGGCTCGGTCAACTGCCGGTTCAAGCTCACCGAGCAGGGCGAGGTCATCTTCGCGCGCTACGGCAACCCGACGCTGGCTATCCGCCATATCGAGTCGGTCGCGGCCGCCACGCTGCTGCAGTCCGCGCCGAGCATCGAGAAGCTCAACACCGAGATGACCGAGAAGTACGCGGACATGACCCAGCAGCTTAACGACGCCTCGCATGAGCGCTTCCTCGACCTGCTCGGCACCCCGGACTTCGCGCCGTGGTTCTCGATTGTCACGCCACTGACCGAGGTCGGCCTCTTGCCGATCGGCTCCCGCCCGGCCAAGCGTGGTCTGGGCGCCAAGTCGCTGGACGACCTGCGCACGATCCCGTGGGTGTTCGCCTGGGCGCAGGCCCGCATCAACCTGGCCGCCTGGTACGGCCTGGGCACGGCCTGCGAGCAGTTCGGCGATCTGGATACGCTGCGTCAGGCGTACAAGGAGTGGCCGCTGTTCTCCACGTTCATCGACAACATCGAGATGTCGATCGCCAAAACCGACGAGCGCATCGCCAAGATGTATCTGGCGCTGGACGACCGCGAGGATCTCAACGAGAAGGTGTTGGGCGAGATGGAGCTCACCCGCAAGTGGGTGCTCCGCATCGTCGGTGACGAGTGGCCGCTGGAGCACCGCCATGTGCTCGGCCAGGCCATCCGCATCCGCTCACCGTATGTGGACGCGCTCTCGCTCACCCAGGTGTTGGCGCTCAAGTCGCTGCGCCGCCGCGTGGACAAGGAGGAGCTGAGCCAGAGCCAGCAGGCCGGGTTCATCTACCTCATCCTGTGCACCGTGTCAGGCGTCGCAGCCGGCCTCCAGAACACCGGCTGATCCGTTGATTCGTTTAGGTGCGCGGCCGATTGTTCGATGGTCTCGGTCATCGGTCATGATGCACTGATTCCGAAACACCGGCTGCACGGGAGGCCGATCCAGAATCCATATCTGGATCGGCCTCCCGTCGTTTGAGGATCGGTCAGGAGCGAATGGGAATCCGCTAGCGGGAACTGCCAAGGGATCTGGCTGAACTCAATCGCGCCTGTTTGCAATATGACCGGAAACAGCCAAAACCGTCCTTTATCAATCATCCCACCAAGGAATCCATTAGCCAGGAAAATCATTCATGCCAAATCCTTGGATAATAAGGCCGTATAACGGACGAACAGCCTCGAGAGCACCATTCGTCACACATTTCCCGGCGCACACCCGCTACGAATGGCGAGTATGACAAACGGCGCCATGACAAGACAAACGCGAACGAAACGAACCGCGGGAAACGACGGCTTCGCGAGGAATCCGACTGCTACCAGCCGCACGGCATCAGTCCCACGCCACGACCAGCTATGCGGGCGTGTCCTCGCTGACTACGCGAGCAAGCCGCCGATTGCGTTCGATAACGACTTCGTCCCAGACATTGCCTTCTCCCGGTTGCAGAAGCCTTAAGTTGGAGGTCAAGGCCCGACATGAAAACGCCCCATAAGTCCGACACTCGGTCACATGAGTTTTAGAAATCGTTTCTGCCAAGACAATCGGTCGGACAGTACAACGTCACGACTCCCTATACGTATGGAAAAGAAGGATGTGACATCGACGCATTTCGGCATCACATCCTCCCCGCAATCCTCAGAGTTCATGCCATCTGCGAACCACCGCGAACAAGATCGCCACACGCGGCACGCCACGCGGTCTCGGGTCATCTCACTTTTGCGATTTCGATCAGACGGATAGTCTCCGGGTGGCACCGCGGAATGTGCACCCCGACGGAGGCGAGTCCCGCACCCGTCATCACGGCATCCGTCGACGGACCAAGCGGCCCGTATTCAGGCAGCGGATCCCAGTCCGAACGTGAAGCCTCTTTCGCGACGCCGCCGGGAACATCGGCCTGAGGACCGACCCAGCGCAGCCGATAACGCGACTCCCGGTCAAGTCCAGGTATCCGCAGCCACACACCACGATTCGATTCAGACTCCTCATATTGGACATGCGCGATGATGGCACGCGAACGGTTCGGAGCGACCACGCCGTGGGCGATCACCGCGGCATCGGCGATGTCGAGACGAATTGCATGCCCGGAGTGGAGGAATCCACGTTCGGCCTTGTACCAGGCAATCCATCGCGTCAGTTCGTCGAGGTCACGCTCGGAAGCCTGGCGGATATCCCACTCGATACCGAATGAGCCGAATACGGCGGTAGCCGCACGGAACGCCAGGGTGTAGGTGCGCCCGGTCTGGTGTGAAGTCGGCGCGGAGATATGCGCGCCAAGATATTCGGGCGCGACATTCTGCACGGTCCAGCGTTGGATGCGCTGACGACTCAGCGCATCGGTCATATCGGAAGTCCATACGCGGGAAACGTGTTCGATGACGCCAAGATCGATGCGGCCGCCTCCCGAAGCGCAGGATTCCCAGGCAATTCGGGGGAACCGCTGACGCAGTTCGTCGAGAAGGCGGTAGAAGCCCAGCGTATGCGCGTGAACCGCCGGCGCACCACCACGTACCAAGGTGCCCGCCTCCAGCAAATCGCGATTATGATCCCATTTGACATAGTCGACGTCGCATTCGGTGAGCACGGCGCTAATCGCCTCTAACACGTACGAGAACGCGTCCGAGTTACTGAGATCGAGGACCTGCTGATTACGTTGGGGCAAGGGCAGACGCCCATCCGTCTGCAATATCCAGTCGGGGTGCATACGGTACAAATCGGAGTCAGGATTGACCATTTCGGGCTCGAACCACAGGCCGAACTGCATACCGCGCGTATGCACGGCATCGGCAAGAGGTCCGAGACCATCTGGCCACACATCACGATCCACCCACCAGTCGCCCAGACCGGCGTGGTCGGTGCGGCGCAGATGGAACCACCCATCATCCAACACGAAGCGTTCCACACCGATGCGCGCTGCTCGCTCAACTAGGTCGAGAACGACTTCCGGTTTCTGGTCGAAGTACAGTGCCTCCCATACATTGAGCGTGACCGGCTGTTCGTCCGGATGAGCGGGCAAAGAACGCTCCCACGTGTGCAAGGACTGCATGACGCCATCCATGCCTCGGTCGGAGGCGGTAATGACAACCCAAGGCGTCGCGTAGGATTCACCCCGTGCGAGCGCAACTTCGCCCGGCAGCAACAATTCACCGGCGAAAACTACGGCCACATCCTCGGTAATGCGATCGACTCCGGTGACGGTGTTACCACTGAACGCCGGCTGCACGCCAATGACAGTCCCGGTGGAGAACGAGAATCCCGGGGTACCGGCGATGATGCCCACCCCCTCGAAACTCGGCTTGCCGCGGCGCCCCTCCCGTACCCATGTGCCGTCGGCGACGCGATGGCGCTGCGGTTGCCGTTCATTCTCATGGCGGCCCGTAAAATCAATGAACTCGGTCTGATCGTCACGCAATGGCACGGTCACTTCTAACCCATCGAGCACATAGTCCCCAGGGGCTATGTTGGTCAAACGGTGACGAATACGCAAACTGCCACCAAGCATCGGTTCAATCTCCGTCCTCAGCGACAATCCAGCAGAATCGTCCTTCGCCGAATACACGAGCTTGCCATGCAAAATCTGCGGTAGGGCGTCGATATGGAATTTTGAGGACCAGTCAAGTCCCGTCGACACGGAGTTCCCCTCAGTCAGCGTTCGATGTCCGCGCAGCGATGGCCGCCCAAAAGTCCCGAGGGAATGCTCGGACAGCAATGGGCGTGCCCCCCGTGTGATAGGTAGATGATCGAACAACCGCGAATCGGCGCAAGAAATTACAGCCAGCACAGCGGGCAGGTCATTACCAACTTCCATGTCAGCGATGGCGATACGGGTGATGGGGTCATTGGTGGGAATGGAAGGAAACAGCATCGTGGTGCTCCTTTAGAAAGTCACAGCAAAAACGTGCCGTGGGTCATGGCATTCGGAAGATTCGGAGGGGGAAAACGATGGCCGCACGCCAAGACAGAACGACGCACGGCCATCGGAAAGGGATATGAAGGGAAACAGTATCAGATAAGCCGCTCCCTCACTTCTCCACTCCGGCAACCATACCGGCGATGAAGTACCGCTGCAGGAACAGGTACACCACCACAATCGGCACAGCCGCAATCAGAGCAGCCGCGGCACCAACGCCAAGGTTGCTGGACTGCATCGCGAAGAATGAAGCTACCCTCGGGGCAATGAGCTGCTTGTTCGGATCGGTGATCAGATAGTTTGACATCGCGTATTCATTCCATACGCCGACACTGGTCATAATGACCACCGTTGCGGTGACAGGCTTGAGCAACGGAAGAATCAACCGGAAAAAGATGGTGAACCGATTGGCACCGTCGATCATTCCCGCCTCGTCGATGGACTGTGGAATGGCTTTGATGAATGCGGTGTACAGGAAGATGGACAACGGCAGATTGCCTGCAACAGTGACCAGGACGATGCCCCAGTACGTGTTCAAACCACGGAGATCAACCATCATCGTGTATAGGGGCACCAGCGTGCTCAGAGGCGGAATCATCATCAGGGAGAGGACACCACCGGAAACCAGCTTGTTGCCCTTCGTTTGACGGCGAGCCAGCGGATATGCCGCGGCCGCGCCAAGCAGACACACCAACACCGTCGAGCACAGCGTAACGATTGCGCTGTTGAGCACCGACCGCAGGATGCCGCCTTCAGAGATGGCATCGGCGAAGTTGCTCCACTGAAAGTCCTTGAAACGCATGATCAAAGTCGACGACAGATCGTCGGCCGGCTTGCTTGACGCACACAATGACAGCCAGAACGGCAACAGCTGTACAATGCACATCAAACCAAGGAACAGATACGCCAACCACCGCAGACGGCTGCCGGATTGCTGAATGCCCTGCGTTTCCCTATTCGCTTTTGCAGACATGTCAGGACTCCCATCCAAGACGGTCAAGACCTTTGTTCACCAACACGGTCACCACAACGATTACGGCGAACAGCACGACACCAATTGCCGACGCGTATCCCGCATTCTGATTGTTGAAGTAAGTCAGGCTAATATAGGTGGACACCGAATTCGTGGCATATCCGGGACCACCACCGGTCAGCACCTGAATGACGTCATACAGCTTGAGACCACCAATCAGATTCAGAACCACTGACGTGGAGAATGCTGGCATTAACATCGGAAGAGTGATGTTCCTGAACATCTTCCATCCACTGGCACCATCAAGCTCGGCAGCCTCGACAACCTCACGGTTAATGCCCTGCAGCCCCGCCAGATAGATGATCATCGACGTACCGACGTACTGGATCGAATTGACGATCACAACAATGGCGACCGCTACGTGCGGATTATCGAACCATACGACGCGATCAAAACCCAGCGCAACCAGGATACTGTTCAGGGCACCCTGCTGGTATTGAAACACGAAGTAGTACATCGTACCCATGATGACTGCCGACACCAACGCCGGCAGATAGATGATCGCCCTGATGACGTTGCGCCCCTTAATCCTCGTGTTCAGCAAAAGAGCCAACCCCAGGCCAAGGACCTGTTGAATGATCGTGCTCCCGATGCCGTAGATGAAGGTGTTCGCCAAGACCACGCGGAAATTGCTGTCCTTGAGCATTGTCACGTAGTTGCTCAACCCCACGAAGGTCTTGTCCGGATTGTACCCATCCCAGTTCGTCAGGGACAGGGCAAAACCAGAAATCAAAGGATACAATGTGAAAATAATCAGGACGAGGACCGCGGGTGCATAGAAGAGGTTGATGGCGCGCCCGCGCGGCGCATGTGGACGATCAGTCCGCGCGCCTCTTGTATGAAGACGAGACATGTGAAATCCCTTCATCTGTTTCTTCCCGCACTCGCACCGATCACGACGCCTGGCCGTACAGGCTGTCGAATGACGTCTTCATCTGCTGGGCGGCATCAGCGGGAGCGCTTTGACCGGTGATGAGCGCATCAGTGGTGGAGGTCAGGGTATCCCACATGCCATTCGGCAGATATACACGATCAAATACAGGAACCGTCCGGGTCTGCTCCTGGGTCACCCAGTAGTCATAGCTAGTCGACAGCTGCCCGATGTTCATCTCCACGTCGTCGAACGCAGGCGGATTGCTGGTGGTGTCCGAAAGCTTCTTCATGTTGTCGGGCTCAGCCATGAAGTCAAGCAGTTTTAAAGCCTCATCCTTATGCTCGCTGGCATTCGAAACACCGATGGCATAATCCTCCGCGCTGATCAGATAACGATCGCCGGTCTCCGACGGATATGCCATGAACCCCAGTTTGGCGTCAGGATTATATACCTCGACGCTCTGCGCCAAGCTGTTCGGCTGGAATCCGAACGCACACTGATCAGAAGCGATGAGCTTGGCGACGTCATCGGACGTGGCGGAAGTGTAATCGACGTTCATATAGCCGGCACGGGCCCAGTCGTAAACCGGAGTGACCGCCTTGGCCCACTGGTCGGTGTCGAACGTGCCGTCCGACAGTTCCTGAAGCTGGTCGTCATTATACATACCGGGAGCCATGTAATCGACGATGTCGCCGCTTGTCCAGTTCTCCTTGCCCGATGCGGCGACGCAGGTGGCTCCAGTGGCGACGACCTTGTCACACGCAGCGGAGAAATCTTCCCAGCTGGCGATGTCACTGACATCAACGCCGGCCCGATCAAGCACCGTCTGGTTGTACACGATTCCGGTAATGGCCGCATCGAGCGGAAGCGCATAGAACGAACCATCATCCTTTTTGATTGCGTTGTCAAGAGTGTTGTTCATACGATCCGCCCAGTCACGATCTTGCAGCGGCTCAAGGAAATTGGCATAACGATCACGGCTCCAACCGTGCGTATTCCACAGATCAGGAGCGTTATGCCCGGCAAGCCGGACCTTGATGTCGGACTCATAGGAATTCGTGCCAGGCACCAACGTAACCTTGATGTCAGGATTGTCCTTTTCAAACTCCTCGACCACGGAGGTCAACGCCTTCAACTGCCTGGACCCGGTGGACATTCCCGTCATGAACTCGAGTTCCACGCCCGAGGAGTTCGATGACGAGCACGCCCCGACCCCAGCCAGAAGTACGCAACCACATAACGCCGCAAGAATCTTCTTTCCGTTGTTCATTGTCGCTCCTTTGCTTGCGCCGGACGTCAACCTTTGACGTTTGTTCCCAGCGAGCTTAAGTTTACACGAGTAACCTCTAAAAAACAAACTCGTCAAGAAACGCCTGAAAAAACAACATTTTCAACACTGTATTTCCAAATTACATAAACTTACTCGGGTAAAATTAATCAACAGATCACCAAAGCGGCCCCGCCGTCTCCGCAACCCGTACAGGACACCAGCGCGATACAATCGGTCCATCACGCTTTCGCCGATGAAAGGACCACCGAAGGAGAGGAAATGCCCAACGGAACGCGCCACCGCGCCACACGAGCAGATGTAGCCCGCCTCGCCAACGTCTCCGTCGCATCCGTCAGCTATGCGCTCAACAACATCCCCAACAAGGTGTCCCCACAAACCGCGGAACGCATACGCCAGGCCGCACAGATGCTCGACTACCGTCCAAGCACGTTCGCACGCGCCCTGAAGACCGGCACATCGAAAACTCTCGGAATCATCATCCCCGACTTTTCCAACCCGTATTTCGCCAGCCTAAGCGACGAAATCGAGACAGCCGCATCCGGCTATGGATACTCAACGCTGTTCGCCAGCTCACACATCGACGCCGACACCGAACGCTCGCGCATCGACAAGCTGCAACGCCGAGACGTCGACGCGGTCCTCACATCCTCCGTACTCAGCAGCGAGGAACTTGCCGCAATCGACCAAAGCCACTGCCGGCTGGTGTTCTTCGACCATCCGGCACGAGTCGCCGGCAGCAAATGCGTCTCCACAGATTTCGAGGCGGCCATCATGACCATGACCGCACACCTGATCGACCACGGACACACCAACATGGCACTGCTCTACGGAGGCGATGACCCATCAGACGCCCGAATCCGCGGATGGGCGCGGGCCCACGAGGCCGCAGCCCTTCCCACAGGAAGAATCGTCCCCTCGCATTTCACCAGAGAAGGCGGATACTCAGCCACACTGCAGCTGCTGTCCGGAGACAACCGACCGACCGCCATACTCGCGGCATCGGACCTAGAAGCCCTCGGAGCCTTGCGCGCGATTCACGAATCCGAACTGAGAATTCCACAAGACATCGCCTTGGTCTCTTTCGACGGAACTTCCGAAACACTATACACTTGGCCCCAACTCACCACGATGCGGCAAAACATCTCCGAACTGGCCAAAAAAGCCGTCAACGCCGCACTGAACCCGGACTCCACGCCCGACGTCCAACTCGTCTCGGCCGAACTCGTCATCCGTCATTCCTGCGGCTGCTAATCGGCGAAAACACATATTCCGGCCGAACGAGACGCGGCGGCCACACCCACACGACCAGTCACCCCGCGCCACACGTGCTGTTGCGATTATCCGAAACCGGATTATCATGGATAAGGATTATCCGAACTTTGACAAACCAGCACGCCGCGGCGGCCTCAAGGCACCGCGGCGTGCTGCGCGTCCGAGTCAGGTTCGGCGGCTTCATAACTGAACAGGAGAACGACGATGGACGACAACGCTTCGTTGCTGCTTGAGCGGTTCAACCGCTCTTGGAAGGAAATCGACCGCGTCTACCACGAGATCGCCCGCCGCAGCGGGCTGTCCGACTGCGCATTCTGGATTCTGTACGCGCTGAAGGACGCACGCGCCCCCATGCTGCAGAACGATCTCTCGCAGGTATGGCTGTACAGCCGGCAGACCGTGTCATCCACGCTGCGCCAGCTCGAGGAACGCGAGCTGGTCGACGTGCGCTACGCCTCCGGCAGTCGGCGCGACAAGGAGATCGCGCTGACCGAGCAGGGCGTGCGGTTCACCGATACCTACATCGAGCCGGCCATGGCCGCCGAGAAGCAGGCGCTGACCGCGCTCGGCCCGGACGACAGCGATACGCTGCCGCGGGTCATCAACCGCTACGCCGCCCTGCTCAACCAGGCGGTGGACGACCGCTGCGTCTCGCTGCCGCCCGCGGAACGGCACGCGTAGGCACCCACGACATCCGCGCAGAACGAGTCGAGAAAGACAAGAAAGGAGCGACATCCGCATGAGACTGCTGCTACGGTTCCTCAAACCCTACAAGGGCCTGCTGGCGGCGACGATCATCGCACTGCTGCTGGATGTGGCCGGCGCGCTGTTCATCCCGACCATCCTGGCCGAGATGATCAACATCGGCGCCACCGACGGCGGCGTCGACCACATCATCTCGACGGGCGCGATCATGATGGCCGTGACACTCCTGTCCGGCGCGGCATCGCTGGCCGGCAGCTACCTGTGCGCCAAATTGTGCTCCAACGTCGGGCGCGACATCCGCAACGCGATCTACGACTCCTCGCTGGCCTTCTCGGACGGCGACTTCAAGGAGTTCGGCACCGGCTCGATGATCACCCGCACCCTCAACGACGTCAACATCATCCAGCAGGCGCTGATGATGGGTCTGCAGATCCTGCTGCCGGTGCCGATCATGTGCGTGATGGGCGTCACGCTGTCGTTCATGCTCGACGTGCAGATGGGCTGGATCATGCTCGCCATCGTCGTGATCGTCGTGATCCTGGCGGCGCTGATCGTTTGGAAGGCGGCGGGCATCTTCGAGAAGCTGCAGAGCTACATCGACCGCATGAACGTGGTGCTACGCGAGAACATCACCGGCGTGCGCGTCATCCGCGCGTTCGGCCGCGACCGCCATGAAATCAAGCGCCTCGACAAGTCGTTCTCCGACTACGCGAACAACGCGATCCGCGTCAACTACCTGTTCGCCGGACTCGACAGCTTCACGTTCTTCCTGATGAACATCGCGATCGTGTTGATCATCTGGGCGGGCGGCGACCGCGTCGGCGTGCACGCGATGCAGATCGGTGACATCACCGCGTTGATCGAGTATTCGATCCTGATCCTCTTCTACATCATGATGGCGCAGTTCGTGGCCCTGATGGTGCCGCGTGCGATCATCTGCATCAGCCGCGTGCGCGCGGTCATCGAGAAGCAGCCGAGCATCCGCGACGGACGGCCGACTGAGGCCTCCACCCGCGAGGCCACGCAGGCCTGGATCGGACAGACCGACGACGGCCGGCAGATCGTGCCGCAACCGGATGCCGCAACCGGTGCGATGATGACACTGGATGAGATGGCCAAGGCCCGTGCCGCCAACGATCCGAATCCGAAGGTCGCCTGCTTCAACCACCTGTCGTTCCGTTTCCCGGATGCCGAGGAGGACACGCTGCACGACCTGACGTTCTCGTGCCGGCGCGGCCAGACCACCGCGATCATCGGCCCGACCGGATCGGGCAAGTCCACGGTGGCGCGCCTGATGCTGCGCCTGCTCGACGCGACCGACGGGCGCGTGCTGCTACACGGCCGCAACGTCAAGGACATGACCCAGCACGAGCTGCGCGAGCATATCGCCTACGTGCCGCAGAAGGCGTGGCTGTTCTCCGGCACGATCGCCGACAACCTGCGCTACGGCAATCCCGACGCCACGGAGGAGGAGATGTGGCATGCGCTGGATATCGCGCAGTCGGGCTTCGTGCGCGAACTGCCACTGGGGCTGAACACGCGCGTGGCGCAGGGCGGCACGAACTTCTCCGGCGGCCAGCGTCAGCGTCTGGCCATAGCCCGCGCCCTGACCCGCAAGGCCGACCTGTATATCTTCGACGACAGCTTCTCCGCGCTCGACTTCGCCACTGATGCAGCGCTGCGCAAGGCGCTGGCCGTTGAGGTCAAGGATTCGGCCATGCTGATCATCGCCCAGCGCGTGAGCACCATCGTGCACGCCGACCAGATCATCGTGCTGGAGGACGGCCATCTCAAGGGCCGCGGCACGCACGAAGAACTGATGCGCACCTGCGCCACCTATCAGGACATTGCCCGCTCGCAGATGCGCGCCGAGGACCTCGCCGAGTTCGAGGCCAGAGCGGCGGCCGACGCATCCGCCGCCGAAGCCGGAAAGGAGGAGACCCGATGACCCAGACCACCGAAACCGACGAGACCCGCCGCGACGAGGCCGCCGCCCGAGGCGACTGCTCGGCCACCGACACCCCGCGCGATCCGATCGTACAGGCCGACCTCGCGCCCGACGAGGAGGAGCTGGAGGTCCCCCGCGACCTGAAGCGCACAATCCGACGCCTCTGGGACGTCTCGCGCGAGCAGCAGTGGCGCCTGTACGTCGTGGGCGTCTCACTCGTGTTCTACGTCATCATCACGCTGGCCGGACCGATCTACACCGCGTATCTGCTCGACCTGCTGTGGGACAAGATCCAGGCCGCCTTTGCAACCGGCGAGACATTCACGATCACGTGGATGGACGGCGGCATCCAGACGATGGGACTGCTGCTGCTGTACACCGTGCAATGGGTGTTCTACTCGGCGCAGACCTTCATCATGGCCAGCTTCGCCGAACGACTGAACCTCAAGCTGCGCAATCAGGTGGGCGCCAAGCTCACTAGGCTGCCGCTCAAGTACTTCGACGCGCATCAGCCCGGACGCATCATCAGCCGCGTGACCAACGATCTGGACAAGACCAGCGAAGTGCTGCAGACCGGTCTGCTGCGTCTGCTCGTGGCCGTCGGCAACGTGACCGGCGCCGTGATCATGATGTTCACGATCAACGTGTGGCTCACGCTGATCTTCCTGGTGTTCGCGATCGGCTCGGGGGTCGTAACGAAGGTCGTGGCACGCAAGACGCTGATCCTGGCCGCCGAACGCCAACGCAGCGTCGGCATCCTGACCGGCCACGTGGAGGAGGCCTATTCCGGACGCGCGATCATCCGCGCGTTCAACCAGGAGGATTCCAGCTCACGCCGCATCCACGAGGCCACGCAGGATCTGGCCGACACGACGCGCCGCGCCGATTTCATCACGAACGCAATCAACCCGGCCATCCGCCTGATCACCCGCTTCTCGCAGGTGTTCATCGCGGTGCTGGGCGGATTCTTCCTCGTCGCGGGCAACCTGACGATCGGCACGTTCCAGGCCTTCTTCCAGTACATCAACCAGGCCTCGGAACCGCTGACCGAGATGTCGTTCATGATCAACAGCCTGCAGTCGGCCTTGGCTTCGGTGGAGCGCGTGTTCGACATCCTGGACGAGGACGAGATCGAACCCGATCCCGCCGAGCCGGAGCGGGTGGCCGAGCCAATCAGCGGCCGCGTCGACTTCGAGCATGTGAAGTTCGGATACGATCCGGATCGTCCGCTGATGAAGGACGTCTCGTTCACGGCCGAGCCGGGCCACCGCACCGCCATCGTCGGCACGACCGGCGCCGGCAAGACCACGCTGATCAACCTGCTCATGCGGTTCTACGAGATCGACGGCGGCCATATCCGTCTCGACGGCGTGGACACGCATGATATGGACCGCATGGACCTGCGCCGCCACTTCGGCATGGTGTTGCAGGACGCCTGGCTGTTCGACGGCACCATCGCCGAGAACATCGCGTACGGCCGCCCGGACGCCACCCGCGAGCAGATCATCGAGGCCGCCAAGATGGCACGCGTCGACTACTTCGTGCGCACGCTGCCCGACGGATATGACACCCGCCTGTCCAACGACGCGGAGAACATCAGCCAAGGGCAGCGCCAGCTGCTGACCATCGCCCGCGTCATCCTGTGCGATCCGAAGATCCTGATTCTGGATGAGGCCACATCCTCCGTGGACACCCATACCGAGCAGGAGATCGGCAAGGCGATGGACACGCTGATGCATGGGCGCACGAGCTTCGTGATCGCCCATCGTCTGTCAACGATTGTTGACGCGGACCTGATCCTGGTCATGGACCACGGCACGATCATCGAGCAGGGCACGCACGCCGAGCTGCTGGCCGCGGACGGCGCCTACGCCAAGCTGTACAACAGCCAGTTCGCGTAGGCTCCGACCGACCACGGCAATACAAACCCGAACGGCCCCCGATTCCCGCAGGAACGGGGGCCGTTCGCATAGCATCCGCCGATGATCCAGCCATACCGCCGATGGATACCGAAACAACGTCGTCCACCTGATGAGCGTCGGCAGCGGCGGGTGGTATCATCTCGATACAACGTTGACGCATCCGCGGGGTGCCGCGGGACCGACTGCAACCAAAGGGGAGCGCGATATGGAGATGCAGGACGTCAGGGAATCGACGGCGAACGCGACCTGGAGCCGCATGCTGGCGGGCAACCGCCGGTTCGCCGAAGGCAAGGCCGAGCATCCGTGGCAGGATGCGGAGACACGCGAATCGCTGATTGACCGGCAGACACCGGATGCGGCCGTGCTGGCCTGCTCGGATTCGCGAGTACCACCGGAGATCGTGTTCGACGCCGGACTCGGCGACCTGTTCACGGTCCGCAACGCCGGTCACATGGTGGACGACGCGGCGATCGCATCGCTGGAGTATGCGGTCGCCAAGCTCCATGTCAGCCTGCTGGTCGTCCTCGGCCATGAGCGCTGCGGCGCGGTCGCGATGGCGTCGGACGGCCTCGACGCCCTGCTCGCCCGGGCCACCGCCGAGATCGAAGACTCCCTGGCGGCGGCCGAGGCGATGGATACGCTGGACGAGCGCATCGCCGAAGACGCGTCGATCATCATGCGGCAGATCGGGTTCTCGGTCTGGCAGGCCCGCGAGGCCGAGCTGGAGGACGCCGCCGACTACGAGCGCGTACACATCGCCCGCACGATCGAGGAGCTGGTGACCCGTTCCGAGGCCATCCAGTCGGCGCTGGCCAACGACCGGCTGATGATCGTCGGCGCGCGCTACCAGCTGGAATCCGGCAAGGTGGAGGTCCTGAGCTTCTAGGCGCCGAGCAAGTCCAGCATCTGGGCCACGTTCCGCTTGCCGAACTCGATCGTCTGCGAGCCGTCGGCTTTCGTGATGACGATGCACGGCACGCTCATCACGTTGTAGTGGTCCTTGATGTCCGGGAAGTGCGCCACGTCATAAGCCTCGGCCCGTACCAGCGGGTTGGCGGCGGCGATGCGCTGCGCGGCGAGCACGGTCTCCGGGCACATCGTGCAGGTCAGCGAGACCAGCAGCATGATGTTCACCGGCTCCTTGATCGCGTCGATACGGGACGTCGCGTCGGCATCCAGCGCCTGGCCGGGGCCGGCCGCGTTATACAGACCCAACACGAACGAGTTGAACTCGTGGCCGCTGGGCACGCCATGGAACGCGAGTCCGGTCGGGCGCACGTCGCCGTCCCCGTCCGCCACGCACATCCGCACGCAGGGCAGCGCCTCGGGCAGCACGCCGGCCGGGTCATACGCCGCATCGGCTGCGGCCGTATGCCGTTCGACGGCGATCCTGCCGCCGCTCAACGCGGCCAGTTCGCCGATGAAGCCGTCAAGCTGCGCCGACAGCGGGGAACCGTCGAGATCCAGACGCAGGGTCACCGGACGCGCCATGCGGCCGAACACCACGTCGAGCTGTTTGCGGATCGCGTCGTTGAAGAAGCCGGACGACTTGCCGATGGCACCGGATGCGGCATCGGCGGAACCCCCGTCGCGCGTGGGCGCAGGGGCCGGGGACGTGCCGGAACGGGCCGCCGAAGCCGCCGCATCGCGTTCCCGACGCTCGTACGCCGAATCGACGGGACGCGGCGGCACCAGACCGGTCCGCTCGCTCATCTGCGAGGCGTACCGCTCCAGTTCCACGGCCGCGATTGCGCCGTCGGCCGTCGCGGTGACGACCTGCCGCAGGTTCTTGACGCGCAGATCGCCCGCCGCATACACGCCCGGCACCGAGGTCTCCAGATAGCCGTGCGTGACCACATACCCCTGCTCGTCAAGTTCGACGACGCCGCGCACCAAATCGGTGGCGGGCACGTAACCGGCGAATACGAAGACGCCGAATGTGCCGCCCGCGGACGGCCGCCACGTCTCGACGGCCCCGGACGCCACGTCGCGGATCGTCGCCTCGGTCAGGCCGCCCTGCCCGGCGGTGACGCCGTCGAGCACGGTGTGGTAGCGCACCTCGATCTTCGGGTTGTCCTTCGCCTCGGCGGCCACCGACGCATCGCAGGTGAAGTCGTCCTCGCGCACCAGGATCGTGACCTTGCTGGCGTATTTGGTGAGGAACACCGCTTCCTCGGCCGCGGCGAACCCGCCGCCGATCACCAGCACCTCACGGCCGGTGAAGAACTCGCCGTCGCAGGTCGCGCAGTAGGCCACGCCGCGGCCGGCGTATTCGGATTCCCCTTCGAACCCGAGCTTGCGCGGGCTGGCACCGGTGGCCACCAGGATGCCGAAGGTCCTCAAATCGCCGCGCGAGGTGTGCACGACCTTGACATCGCCCTCCACATCCAGACCGGTCGCCTCGGCGCTAAGGAACTCGGCGCCGAAATCCTGCGCCTGCCGGCGCATCGTGGCCGTCAGCGCCCTACCGCTGGTCGTGCCGACGCCCGGATAATTGACCACTTCATCGGTGATGGTGATCTGGCCGCCGAAATCGGCCTTCTCCAGGATCAGCACGCGGTAGCGCGCCCGGGCCAGATACAGGCCCGCGGTCAGGCCGGCGGGACCGCCGCCGATCACAATCACGTCATAGAGATTCTCGTCCTGGACCATTGCGTCCTCCTTCCATCACCCCGTACCGGTAGTCCGACCGCGACGGTGAGGGGAGACCGTGCATCACGCACCGGTCTCCCCTCGTCATCGGTTGTCAGCCGTATCGACCGCTGTCAGGGGTGTACCCGAATCAGAGCTGGCCGACCAGATCCAGCGTCGGCTCGATGGTCTCGTCGCCGGGCTGCCACTTGGCCGGGCAGACCTGGTCGCCGTGCTCGTACACGAACTGCGAGGCCTGCACGCGGCGCAGCAGTTCGTCGGCGTTGCGGCCCACATTCGAGGAGATGACCTCATAGGCCACGACCTTGCCCTCGGGGTTGACGATGAAGTCACCGCGCTCCGCCTGGCCAAGCGCCTCGTTGTAGGTGTCGAGGTCGCGGGCCAGCGCGGCGGTCGGATCGGCCAGCATCGGGTACTGGATCTTGGCGATCTTCTCGTTGGCGTCGTGCCAGGCCTTGTGCACGAAGTGGGTGTCGCAGGACACCGAGTAGATCTCGCAGTCGATGGCCTTGAACTCGTCGTACTTGGCGGCCAGATCCTCCAGCTCGGTCGGACACACGAATGTGAAGTCGGCGGGGTAGAAGAAGAACACCGACCAGTGGCCGAGCACGTCGGCCTTGCTCACTTCATGGAAGGCGTCGTTCTGGTAGGCGTTGACGGTGAAATCCGTAAGTTCATGCTGCAGAAGGGTCATTGTCGTTCCTTTCGTTCTGACGCGGGACGGCGTGATCGCACCGTCGCGTCTGCCTTCATCGTAGCCAAGAAAGCTTGGAATTCCAGTCCTGGAACTGTGAGATTGCCCACACGGCCGACCCCCGAACGGCCGGTACCCCCATTGACGTGCCAATGCCCTAGTGTTGATGACATGTCACTTGGTTTGAACATCCTGCTCATCTTCGTGTTCCTGTTGGTCGGCGCCGTGTTCGCCGGCACCGAGCTGGCGCTGGTCTCGCTGCGCGGCTCCCAGATCGAGCAGATGGAACAGACCGACGCGAGAGGAGCTCGCGTCGCCAAAATCGCCCGCGACCCCAATACCTTCCTGTCCACCGTGCAGATCGGCGTCACGCTCTCCGGCTTCCTGTCGGCATCGTTCGGCGCCTCGTCGCTCGCCCCGTACATCATCCCCGTCGTCCAAGGCTGGGGCGTGCCGAGCGTGGTGGCCAATCCGCTGGTCACCGTGGTGCTGACGCTGGTCATCTCCTACTGTTCGATCGTGATCTCAGAGATGGTGCCCAAGCGCATCGCCATGCAGAAGGCCGAGCAGATCTCCCGTGCCGTCGTGCCCGCCATCGACGCGTTCGCGAAGGTCTGCAAGCCGATCATCTGGCTGATCGGCAAGAACACGAACGGCATCGTCCGCCTGCTCGGCTTCGACCCGAACGAGACGGAAAGCGAGGTCTCCGACGAGGAGCTGCGCGTGCTCGTCAACACCAACACCAACCTGAGCAAGGACGAGCGCACCATCCTGGATGACGTCTTCGACGCGTCCGAGACGATTGTGGCCGAGGTCATGCGCCCGCGTGCCGACGTGGTCTTTCTGGACGGCGACCAGACGCTGGAGGAGGCGGCCGCATACGTGCGCGAGATGCCCTACTCCCGATACCCGGTGACCGGCAAGGACTTCGACAACGTGCTCGGTTTCGTGCACGTGCGCGACCTGCTCGACGTGCGTGACCCGAACGCCAAGATCGTGGCCGACGTGGTGCGCGAGGGCATCTCCCTGCCCGGCACGTCCAAGCTGCTGCCGAGTCTGTCGCTGTTGCGCAAGCGCGGCATCCACCTGGCCGTAGTCATCGACGAGTACGGCGGCACGGACGGCATCGTGACGCTGGAGGATATGACCGAGGAACTGGTGGGCGATATCCGCGACGAATACGACCTGCCCGAGGAGAAGGGCGGGGAGCACCGCGAAACGACCGTGTTCGTTGACGGCGTGGCCACGATCGAGGGCGGCACCACGCTGGAGGACTTCGAGGACCTGACCGGCATCGAGCTCGCCGACGGCCCGTATGAGACGGTGGCCGGCTACTTCCTGGCCCAGACCGGCAAGATGGGCGCCGAAGGCGACGTGCTGCACTCCGACGACGGCTATGACATGGTGATCACCAAGGTCGACGGCCGCCGCATCGAGACCATCGAGGTCCGCAAGCAGACCGCGGAATCCGACGACTGATCCCGTCCGTCACCCATCGCCCGCACGCAGGCGCGACGCCCCCATTATCGGGGGCACGTCGCGGGGACGGGGACGACCGCGGAATCCATGCGCCATCGCGGGCCGACCGTGACGCGCCGGCCGTCCAGTACGTCGTCAGCGTAATCGCCAACCGGGTGGTTCCACGTAGACTGGAACCACCCATACCATCGAGGGAAAGGAAACGTTATGGCATTGACTTTTGTGGTTCCCGGTCTGGATGAGGCCGCTTCGGAGAAGGCCATCGCAATCCTGCAGAACCGGCTCAGCCAGGAGCAGGAGGCCGCGCTGGTGCTCAAGCATGCGCACTGGAACGTGACCGGACCGAACTTCATCGCCGTGCACGAGATGCTCGACCCGCAGGTCGAGGCCATGCTCGGCATGGCCGACGAGACGGCCGAGCGCATTGCCACGATGGGCGGCGCACCGGACGGCAGCGCCGACGCGATCACCCGCAACCGCACATGGAAGCCGTTCGACCTGGAAGGCCGTCATTCCACGGAGGAGTACCTGCAGGCGCTGATCGAATACTACGACGCCATGATCGTCGACGACCGCAAGGCGATCGCCGAGCTTGACGAACTGGATCTGGTCAGCTCGAACATCATGCAGGACCATGTGCAGGAGCTGGAGAAGTTCCAGTGGTTCATGCGCAGCCATCTGGCCTGACGCGGTTCCCATATACACAGAACGCGAATCGCACACCGCCGGAGGGTGTCCCGCAATCCATGCGGAGACGCCCTCCGGCGGTTCCGTATCGGCCTACCCCGTCGTATAGCGATTGAGCTCGCGGCGCAGCCGGCGCCAATCCGGCAGATACTGCGTCATACGGCGTTGGAACTCCGCCCCATGCCCGCTGGCCCACAGATGCGTCATCTCATGGACGAGCACGTATTCGAGATACTGGGGCGGCAACAGCCCCAGTTGCAGATTCAACCGGATGCGACCGGTCCGCGGCGTGCAGGATCCCCAACGGGTCGTCATCGCACGCAATGTGATATGCGTCGGACGTTTGCCGATGACTGCGGACCAATGCTCCACCAATGCCGGCAGCCGCGCGTCGATCGCCGACGCGGCGCGCTCCCGGCGCTCCGGCGTCCACCAGGATGCCACGTCGTGGATGAAACCGACCGGCTCCCCGCCGCGCGACGCACCGTCCGCGGCCGTGTCCGCCAGACGTTGCCGGGCCTCCCGTATGCGCTGCTGCTGCGCCAGTATCCATGACCGACGTTCACGCGCGAACCGTTCTATCTGTCCGTCGGTCATCCGCAGCGGTGCGGAGACGACGATGTCGCCCTGCGGCGGTTTGATGCGCAGATACATGTTCTTGATGGCTTTGCGCGTTACCTGAAGCACCAAACCGTCAACAACCAGCACCTCGGGTCTGGACGATCGGCTTCGGGCCGTGGCACGGTATGACATGCCTTCCATTGTTCCGCATGCCCACGTCACCCACTGCGACACGCCGGTTGACAAATTACGGCGAACTGGTAAGCTGTCTTTTTGTGCGCGAAAGCGTGCGATAACTTTGGGCCCGTAGCTCAGGTGGTTAGAGCGCATCCCTGATAAGGATGAGGTCGGAGGTTCAAGTCCTCCCGGGCCCACTTCAGAACAGGAAAGCGGCTTTTACGGCCGCCTTTTTTGTACTGGATCGGGGCATTAGCGCAGCTGGTAGCGCATCTGCTTTGCAAGCAGAGGGTCACCGGTTCGAGTCCGGTATGCTCCACCACAAAACCCGCGGAACCACAACGGTTCCGCGGGTTCTTCATATCACGCCGAAATGCCGTGTCGTCATGTCCACGCGACAACACGGCATGCAAGCGGGCGCGTCAGAAGTCCCAGTCGTCGTCATCGGTTTCGACGGCCTTGCCCATGACGTACGAACTGCCGGAACCGGAGAAGAAGTCGTGGTTCTCGTCGGCGTTCGGGGACAGGGCGGCCAGAATCGCCGGGTTCACGTCGCAGATCTCGGCGGGGAACAGCGCCGGGTAGCCCAGGTTCATCAGCGCCTTGTTTCCGTTGTACCGCAGGAACTTCTCCACATCCTCGGTCAGGCCCACGCCGTCGTACAGCGACCGCGTGTACTCCACCTCGTTGTCGTACAGCTCGTTGAGCAGATCGTACGTGTACTCCTCCATCGACGCGCGCTCCGCATCGGAGACCGCCGCAAGCCCACGCTGGTACTTGTAGCCGATGTAGTACCCGTGCACGGCCTCGTCGCGGATGATCAGGCGGATCACGTCGGCCGTGTTGGTCAGCTTGGCGTGCGCCGAGAAGTACATCGGCAGGTAGAATCCCGAGTAGAACAGGAACGATTCGAGCAACGTGGAGGCCACCTTGCGCTTGAGCGGGTTGTCGCCCTCGTAGTAGTCGAGCACGATCTGCGCCTTGCGCTGCAGATGCTCGTTGCTCTCGCTCCATGCGAACGCCTCGTCGATTTCGGCGGTCGAGCACAGCGTCGAGAAGATCGACGAATACGACTTGGCGTGCACCGACTCCATGAACGCGATATTCGTGTACACGGCCTCCTCGTGCGGCGTCAGCGCGTCCGGGATCAGCGACACGGCGCCGACCGTGCCTTGGATGGTGTCCAGCAGCGTCAGACCGGTGAACACGCGCATCGTCAGCGTGTGCTCCGTCTCGCTCATCTGCTGCCAGACCGGGATGTCGTTGGATACTGGGACCTTCTCCGGCAACCAGAAGTTGCCAGTGAGCCGGTCCCAGACCTCAAGGTCCTTCTCGTCTTCCAGACGGTTCCAGTTGATGGCGGTGACGCGGTCGATGAGCTTGAGCGGCTGGCGGGGGATGGAGATGGGTGCCATGGTAGGTTCCTGTTTCTACTGTGTAGTGGGTGGTGGGGTGTGTACGGTGTGTGATGGGGCGCGGCATTACAGCATGCAGCTGACGCAGCCGGCGACCTCGGTGCCTTCGAGCGCCTGCTGGCGGATGCGGATGTAGTACAGGGTTTTGATGCCCTTGCGCCAGGCGTAGATCTGCGCCTGGTTGAGGTCGCGCGTGGTGGCCGTGTCCGGGAAGAACAGCGTCAGGCTGAGTCCCTGGTCCACATGCTGCGTGGCTTCGGCGTAGGTGTCCACGATGGCGCGCCAGCCGATCTCGTAGGCGTCGCGGAAGTATTCGAGGTTCTCGTTGGTCATGTATGCGGCCGGGTAGTAGACGCGCCCGATTTTGCCCTCCTTGCGGATCTCGATCTTCGAGGCGATCGGATGGATCGAGCTGGTGGCGTGGTTGATGTAGCTGATCGATCCGGTCGGGGGCACGGCCTGCAGGTACTGGTTGTAGATGCCGTCGCGCAGGATCGCGTCACGCAGCTCCGCCCAGTCACGCGCCGTGGGGATATGGATGCCGCGATCGGCGAACAGCTGCCGGACGCGTTCGGTGCGCGGCTCCAGCGACCGACGACCGTCGGTGTACTTGTCGAAGTAGTTGCCTTCGCCGGCCGGCTTGGCGTAGTCCGACGTGGGGAACGAGGCGAACGCGCGCCCGCGCTCCACGGCCAGGGCGTACGATGCCCGGTAGGCGTGGTAGGCCACGGTCATGAAATACATGTCGGTGAAGTCCAACGCCTCCTCGCTGCCGTATTGGATGCGTTCGCGGGCCAGGAACCCGTGCAGGTTCATCTGCCCCAGACCGATCGCATGCCCTTCCTCGTTGGCGCGCAGCACCGACGGCACGCAAGCCATCGAGGTCTGTTCGGACACGGCGGTCAACGCGCGGATCGCGGTGCGCACGGTGGCGCCCAGGTCGGCGTCCATCGCCTTGGCGATGTTCAGCGAGCCGAGGTTGCAAGACACATCGCGCCCGACGTACTCGTAGCTCAGATCCTCACGGAACGTGCTCGGCTCCTGCACCTGCAGGATCTCCGAACACAGGTTGGACATCACCACACGCCCTTCGATCGGGTTCGCCCGGTTGACCGTGTCCTCGAATACCAGGTAGGGGTAGCCGGATTCGAACTGCAGCTCGGCCAGCGTCATGAAGAACTGCCGAGCGTCGATCCAGGTCTTGCGGATGCGCTCGTCGGCCACCATGCGATCGTATTCCTCGGTCACGCTGATATCGGCGAACGGTTTGCCGTACACCCGTTCCACATCGTAGGGGCTGAACAGCGCCATCCGTTCCTTGCGTTTGGCCAGTTCGAACGTGATGTCCGGCACCACCACGCCCAACGCCAGCGATTTGATGCGGATCTTCTCGTCGGCATTCTCGCGTTTGGTGTCCAGGAAGCGCAGGATGTCCGGGTGGTGCGCGTTGAGGTACACCGCGCCCGCTCCCTGCCGCGCGCCCAACTGGTTGGCGTAGGAGAACGAGTCCTCCAACAGTTTCATCACGGGCACCACGCCGCTGGACTGGTGTTCGATCTGCTTGATCGGGGCGCCCAGTTCGCGCAGGTTGCTCAGCAGCAGTGCCACGCCGCCGCCCCGCTTGCTCAGCTGGAGCGCGGCGTTGATGCCGCGCGAGATCGATTCCATGTTGTCCTCGATGCGGATCAGGAAGCAGCTGACCGGCTCGCCCCGCTGCGCCTTGCCCAGGTTCAGGAACGTCGGGGTGGCGGGCTGGAAGCGGCCCGCGATGATCTCGTCGGCCACACGCGTGGCCATCTGCTCGTCGCCGGCGGCCAGTGCCAGCGCCACGGCGGCCGCACGCTGCGGGAAATCCTCCAGGTATCGGGTGCCGTCGAAGGTCTTCAACGCGTATGACGCATAGAATTTGAACGCGCCGAGAAACGTGCCGAATTCGAAGCCCGACGATTCCACATGCGCATAGAAGCGATCCAGGAACTCGGGGGAGTAGCGGTCGAACACCGCGCCGTCGTAGTAGTTGTTGCGAATCAGGTAGTCAAGCCGCTGCCTGGTGGTGGGGAACGCGATGGTGTTCGCCGCCACATGACCGGTCACGTATTCGCGCTCGGCAGCCTTGTCCTTGTCGAATTGGATGCGTCCCTGTGCGTCGTACAGGTTGAGCATGGCGTTGAGCGCGTGATAGTCGTGCGACGGGTCGTAGGCGGCGTCCGCCGGCGGTACCGTGCCGTTCGTGGTGGTCATGAGTGGTTGCCTTTCGTGAGGAAATCGATGACGCCCTGTCGGACCTTGTCCGCATCCCCGGGCATGCCCATCAGTTCGAAGCGGTAGAGGAACGGGACGCCGCATTTGGCGGCGATGATGGTTCCGGCGGCGCAGTACGCCTCACCGAAGTTGGTGTTGCCGGAGGCGATGACGCCCCGGATCCACGTCCGGTTGCCGGGGTCGTTCAGGAACCGTTTGACCTGAACGGGCACGGCCTTGCGGGGGTCGCCGCCGCCGTAGGTCGGCACCATCAGCACGTAGGGTTCGCGTACGACGAGGGCGGGATCGCCCGCCCTCAGCGGGATGCGGTATACGGCGATGCCGGTGTCCTCGAACCGGCAGCGGGCGACGAATCGTGCGGTGTTCTCGGAGGCGGACGAGAAGTAGACGAGTGCGCTCATGCCGCCACCGCGGCCGCCATATGGGAGGCGGCATGCGACTCCTCGTCATGCCGCTCAGCCAGGGTACGCAGCAGGTCCGGCCGGTATCCGGTCCACACGCGGTCTCCATCCATGACGACCGGCGCCTGCCGGTACCCGGCCGCGCGCAGCATCGCCGATGCCTCGGTATCGACCGTCACGTCGATCTGCCGATAGGGCACACCCATGCGATCGAGCTGACGTTTTGTGGCGTTGCACTGCGGGCAGCGCGGGGTGCTGTAGACGATGACGGTCATGGCGTACTCCTCGGTTCCTTCTGGATCCTGTCGGTTGATGTGTCCCCTACGGTACCCCGAAAGCCACGCGACGTCACCACTATTTCTAGTGATACATATCACACCGAACCACCATATCTAGTGGTGATGGGCGTCATTACCCCAATCCGCCAACCACCTCGACACCCCCGACACGCCCCAGTTCCCCTGTAACGGACGTAAGACCGTTCTGTGCATAAGCCGGCACAAACCCACCGGCTTCCGACGACTTTTCAACTGTGCCAACCCGTCAACAGTTGAGAAGTCGGCGGCAAGAGGCCGATTTCCGATCACAAGTCAACAGTTGAAAAACGCCCGGACGCCATGAACCTTCAATGGCTCATGGCACCCGGGCGTCAGCAAGACACCGGCGGCCGACTACTCCACGTTGGCATGGTTGGCGTTCGCGTCGGCGTCGGAGACCTCATCACGGCGCGAGATCATCAGGCACAGCGCGTCGAGCGCAATGTGCACCGACTGGTCGAACAGCGAACTCAGCAGCTGGATGGATCCGCCGGCCTCGCCCTTGACACGCCCCGGCACCACGATCACCGCATCGGCCACGTCCGCCAACGGCGACTCGGGCTTCGAGGTAACGGCGATCACCTTGACGCCGAGTTTCTTGGCGGCTTCGGCATCCTCCACGGTGTGCTTGGTCTTCCCCGAGCCCGAGATGGCCACCAGCACGTCGCCTTCGTGCATGGAGGGACAGATGGTTTCCCCCATCATGTAGCTCGTATAGCCGATATGCATCATGCGCATCGCAAATGCACGCGCCTGGAATCCGGACCGGCCCTCGCCGGTGGCGTAGACGCGGTCGTTGCGCCCGATCACGCCCATGGCGTTGACCAGGTCACGCTCGTCCATCTTGGCGATCACGCCGTTGATCTCCTCGGCGATCTGATCCAAAATACGGTTCATCGTATATCTCCTTAGTGATTACCTGTAGTCCTCTTGACGTTCCGCGGCCTGCCCCGGCCCTACGCCGCCAGCTCCTTGCAGCGGCGGGCTGCCGCGGCGACGTCCCCCATGCTGGGCTGCCGATTCGTTTTCGTCCTGCTCATGACTCCCATTGTCCATCATTCCCACATCATCGCGGAGCATCCCAGGTAATCGGATGTTGGACAGTTCCGTGGGACTTGCCGCACCACCGCATAGAATATTGCCGTTTGGCAATGACCCAAAGTAGGGAGAGTCTATGTTCACCAACGAATATGTCAAGCGCGTGTATGCCCAAGTGGAGCAGCGCGACGGCGACCAGCCCGAGTTTCTGCAGGCGGTCAGGGAAGTACTCGAAACCCTCGAACCTGTGGTGGCCAGGCACCCCGAGTATGAGGCCAACGCCGTGCTCGAGCGGTTCGTCGAGCCGGAGCGCGTGGTCAAGTTCCGCGTGGTCTGGATGGACGACGAGGGCAAGCCGCAGGTCAACCGCGGTTACCGCGTACAGTTCAACTCCGCTATCGGCCCCTACAAGGGCGGTCTGCGCTTCCACCCGACCGTGACCGAATCGGTGATCAAGTTCCTCGGCTTCGAGCAGATCCTCAAGAACTCGCTGACCACGCTGCCGATGGGCGGCGGCAAGGGCGGCTCCGACTTCAACCCGAAGGGCCGTTCGGATGCCGAGGTCATGCGCTTCTGCCAGGCCTTCATGACCGAGCTGCAGCGCCACATCGGCCAGTTCACCGACGTTCCGGCGGGCGACATCAACGTCGGTGCCCGTGAAATCGGCTATCTGTTCGGCCAGTACAAGCGCATCCGCGACGAATACTCGGGCGTGCTGACCGGCAAGGGTCTGGAATTCGGCGGCTCGCTGGCCCGTACCGAGGCCACCGGCTACGGCCTGTGCTACTACACGCAGGAGGCCCTGCGCGTGCTGCGTGGCGATTCGTTCGAGGGCAAGACCGTGGCAATCTCCGGCTCCGGCAACGTGGCGATCTTCGCCACCGAGAAGGCTCAGGCCCTCGGCGCCAAGGTGGTGACCGTCTCCGATTCCAACGGCTACATCTACGATCCGAACGGCATCCAGCTCGATGTGGTCAAGGACATCAAGCTCGGCCACCGCGGCCGCATCAAGGAGTACGCCGAGCGCGTGCCGGGTTCCGAATACCATGAGGGCTGCAGGGGCGTGTGGACCGTCAAGTGCGACATCGCGCTGCCCTGCGCCACCCAGAACGAGATCGACGAGGAATCCGCCAAGGCGCTGGTGGCCAACGGCTGCACCGTGGTCTGCGAGGGCGCGAACATGCCCTCCACCCCGGAGGCCATTGAGGTGTACAAGGCCAACAACGTGCTGTACGGCCCGGCCAAGGCCGCGAACGCCGGCGGCGTGGCCGTCTCCGGTCTGGAGATGAGCCAGAACAGCTACCGTCTGGCGTGGAGCTTCGAGGAGACCGACGCCAAGCTCAAGGGCATCATGGAGTCCATCGTGGCCAACACCCTGGCCGCCGCCAAGGAGTACGGCGAGGAAGGCGATCTGATGGCCGGCGCGAACATCGCAGGCTTCGTCAAGGTGGCCGACGCGATGGTCGCCCAGGGCTGGTGCTGAATTTTTAGCGTCTGCCAGAAGTCGCCGGACGATGACCCCGGCAATCTGCCCCCGTCGCACCCACGCCGGGGGCAGATTTATATCCATTTCGACGTTGGAAGGAAAACAGACCAAATCGCAGAAATACCAAGGATTTTGTCCTGTCACTTTCGGATTTGGAGCGATTCCACTTTCGGATTTGGCACACTTTCACTTTCGGATTTGGCGATATCCGACGTGCAGCATGGTGAGACCCCGGTTTTTAACGACTGTTGACACCTTCGTACTAAGACTGACAGGTCACGCTCCCTGTGTGCTATGCAGTCGAACAATTCATCTGCATTCAACATATGCACGAACGGTGCCGTGGTTTTGGGTAAAGCCACGGCACCGTTCGTTTACGGCAAGTGTCCGTTACACAAGCTGGTATCGCCCAGCCTGCACGACGGACTTTCACTGTCCGACCGTCAGGAGCGACGACGCCAGACGGTCAGGCTGACACCGGCGATGGCGAACGCCACGACGGCCAGGATCATGCTAGATACGGCGGAGCCGGTGGCCGCGATTGAGTCGCTCTTCGACGCATCTTGGTCCGGCTTCGTCCCGTCCGCATCGCCCGGCTGATCCGGCTGGTCCGCATCACCCGGCTTGTCCGGATCGGACGGATAGGACGGATCTGAAGGTTCGGGCTCAGGCTCAGGCTCAGGATCGGTCTGTGCAGCCTTGATGGTCACCTGTGCCTCGACCGGCATACGGGAGGCATCCTGAGCCACGCCGCGAACCGTGTAGACGCCCGGCTCGGACGGCACCTCGTCCCAGATAATCTCAGCGTCCTGCTCGCCGCCATCCGCCATGGTCAGGTGGGCGGTCGCCGGCAGGGTCACCGTTTCGCCTTCGGTCACCTCGATCGGATCGAACGCGTCCACCGATGTAACGGCGATGTCCGGGGCGTAGGCCTCCAGCACCGTCTGGTACTGGGCGCGCGTCACCGGCAGCACGGTGCCGTGACGGGGCTTGCCGCCATCCGAGTTGGTCGGGAAGTTGGATTCCGGCATCTGGTCGCCGATCACCTTCCAGTCACCGGAGGCGATGTCGGTGGTGGCCATCGGCACATAGTGGTTCGGACCACCGTGATAGTTCGGCTGGTCGGCGAACAGGTAGTACTGATAGCCGTTGACGTCGCCCTCGTTGGCCTTGAACAGCGAGGGACCCTCGCCGGCGGAGAACGTGCCGCCGTAGCCGTTGGACTGGCCGTTGCCGATCTTGGTGGCGACCTCGGTCCAGCTGTCCGCGGTGCCGGAAGCGGTCGGATAGTCACCCTTCACCGTGGAGAGCACATCGGTGGATTTCTCCTGGCGCAGGGTCATCGAGGCCTCGTCCTTGTAGATACGGTAGTACGTGTCGCCATCCTTCTGCATGGTCACGTCGATGGAGCCCTTGCCGTCTTGACCGTTGCCCCGCTGGGAATCGATCCACACCTGCGGTTCCGAGAAGTTCACGAAGTCGTCGGTGGTGGTGATCATCATGCGGTTGTAGGTCATGTTCGTGCGATCGGCGCTGTTCCCGGTATCGTAGAGGTTCGAGGCCCAGTACACCACGTACTTGCCGATCTCGTCATCCCAATAGGCTTCGGGCGCCCAAGTGTTGCCGGCGTAGTCGGAGCTCACCTTCACGTGGCGCTGCTCGCCCCAGTTCACCAGATCGGTGGATTCCCACACTTCGATGTACAGCGAACCATTGACCTGGGCTCCCGCGAAACCGTTCAGATTGCCCAGTCCGTTGGCGTTCGGGCGACCCGAGATCTTGAGGTCGGTGGCGAGCATGTAGAACTTGTCGCCGTCCTTGGACTTCATGATAAACGGATCGCGCAGGCCCTGCTCGCCCTGGTCGGACGTGAACAGCGGCTGGCCGTCGTTCAACGTGTTCCAGTCGAGCGCGTTGTTGCCCTTGGATGCGGCCAGGCTGATCTTCTCGCCGCCCACGCCCTCGCCGGTGAAGAAGGCCCATACATAGGCCTCGTCCTTGGCGTCGTCCGCAGGCATCGGCTGCACGGTCACGGTGAAGTCGCGGGTCTTGACAACGTCGCCGTTCTTCACGGTGGCCCTGAGCTTGACGGTGGCCGCTTCGGCGCCGGCGGCCGGACGGGTCACGTTCACGGTACGGAACGCCCCATTCAGGCCGGTCGTCTCATCCTCGGACAGGGAGGCGGTCTCCTGGCCTGCGGTGATGGTCCAGCTGATCGTGGAGTCGTTCGCTCCCTCGGCGGGCACGGAGAAGTTGGTGCGGATATCATCCGCATTGTGGATGGACAGCGCGTCCAGGTCCTTCTGCGCGCTTTCCTCGGCGCTCAGGTCCTTCTCCGGCACAGTGACCGTGTAGTCCTTCGTCTCGGTCCGATCGCCCAGGGTGAACGCCGCATGCAGGGTCACCGTGGCGTCGCCCTCGCCCTTGTTCGGACGGGTCACGGAGGCGTTGGTCTGGTTGGCGTCACGGGTGAGCTCGATAGCATCGCCCGAGGTGACGGACCAGGTGACGTCCAGTCCGGAGGCGGTGTTCGGCAGAACGAAGTCGGCGTCGACCTGCTCGGGAACGGCCACGCCGGCGATGATGTCCTCCCACGGGGCTTTGTCGGCGTATAGGTTGAGCACCTGTTCGTCGCTCAGGGCCGCGTCGTAGATCGCGTAGTCGTCAACATCGATCGCCGCCTTGGGATCGGGGTACGACGAGTTGGCGATGTAGGCCACCAGGTCGCCGTACGCGGTCAGGCCGCCGGCGACCTGGGCCGGAGCACCGGTGATTTCACGACCGTTGAGGTACGCGGTCATGCCCGCGTCGGTGAACACCGCGGTATACATCGCCAGGTCGGCGGTATCCTTGACACCGCCGGCGGCGGAGTTCCCGGTGCGGCCGGGGCCGACCTCAGTGTTGTACGACTGGCCGTTCGGATTGTCGGCCGTAGCGGTGGTCATCACCGACTTGACGTAATGCGACGGGTTCGACGGGTTCAACAGCCAGTATCCGTTGGCCGTCTCCCCGTTGCCGATGTACGCAGCGGCCGTGTTGCATGCCGTGTCGACGCAACCGGTGTAGTTGTTCCTCAGCCAGATGGAAACGGTCAAATCCGTCTTGTCCTGGATATCCCCGGTCGGCACGCTGACGTAGCCGCCATTGTTGCCGCCCGACAGCTTGAGCATGCCGTCGGCGAAGCTCGTGCCACTGCCGGCGGTCAGCGTGCCGTTGCCAGAGGCGGCCGCAGTGCCGCTGTTGGCGATGACGTTGCCTGCGGCGGCGTCATCGAAGGTGTAGTGGATCAGCGGCTGCGGAAGCGGTTCCGCCGCCGTGGCGGTGCCCGTGAGCCCCAGGCCCGCCACCAGCGTGGCCGCGCCGAGCAACGCGCTCACTCGTTTCTTCCATGGATTCATCATGGTTCTCCTTGTGTTTCTTTCTTGGTTGGTTGCCGTCGTCGCCATTCAGCCCCGACGCTTGCGCCACATGACCAGACTGATGCCGGCCGCCAGCAGCACCACGACGGCGCCGACCACCGCGACGATCGCGGAACCGGTGGCCGCCACGGAGTTACCGGGCTTGTCGGCATGGGTGTCGGATGACTGGCCTGCGGACGGCTGGTCGGTGTCGGACGGATCCGAAGGATCCGCAGAATCGGAAGGATCGGAGACTTGCCCCACCCTGACGGTGAGCGACACAACAGTGTTCGGATCCAGCTCCTCGTCCAGGCTCATGTCGAACACCGGATAGCCGTCGGAGGCCCAGTGCACACGACGCACGAACATGTCGCGGCCGGTGGCGTTGGTGCCGCCGAGATGCTGATCGGCATAGGCGTGGAACACGTAGATCTGGTTGCCGTCCTCGTCCTCGCTCCACATGCCGTGTCCGGTGCCCAGCTGCATGGCGCCGTTGAACGGACCGGATTTCTGAATCGGATAGTTGAGCACGGTCCAGCTGGCCGGATCGGTCAGGTCGCTGCCGGAGGCATCCGCCACGGCCAGACCGGTGGTGTAGGTCACGCCCACGGCTGAGCCGGAGAACATCAGATACAGCTTGCCGTCGCGCATCGTGACGTTCGGGCCTTCCGCGATGGTGACGTTCCAGGCGTATTCCGGAGCGACGATGCGGACCGGGTAGCTGGTGGTGCGGGCCGGGTTGGACGGGTCCATCCTGGCGATGTACGTCGCGCCGAGCTGCTGCCAGGCGTAGTACGACTGGCCGTCGGCGTCCTGGAAGTACGTCATGTCCAGAGACATGCCGACGCCGCCGGAGGCGGTGGTGGCCAGGGCCGCGCCGTCCGGACGGTAGATCGGGGTCGGGGTCGTCCAGTTCGCCGGATCGGTCGGATCCAGGTCGTAGCCGTTGGCGTCCTTCTTGAGCTGCATATACACAGCCTTGCCGTTCGACCACTGGTTGCCGTACCCGGCCATGAACAGCACGGTCAGGTTGCCATTGATCTCATGGATCTCGGGCGCCCAGAAGCTGTGCATGATCGGCTGGCCTTCGGAGTCCTTGACGCCGGCGCTGAGCAGCACATGTTCCTTGGGGTTGTAGCCGTTGGCGTCGATGACGTCGCCGGTTTCGGCGTTGTCGGCCAGTCCCTCGATGGTGTCGGCCATGCGGAACGGCATATGCGGGGTGCCATGCTGCCATGTGCAGTCGCCATAGATGTCGTTGGTGGCGATCATCAGGAACTTGGTCTCGGTGACCTCTTTGCCGTCCACCTCATGGGTCCACGCCCACTTGTAGACGGACGGGTCGGCGCGGTCCTCGGCGAACGGGATCTGGTAGTCGGTCTGCTTGACCTTGGCCGTGACGGTGTACTCACCGGGCACGGAGGTGTCCACGGCGCTCGTGTCCCAGCGTTCGATGGGCAGCGAACGGGAGGAGCCGTCGGAGTAGTCGAGCGTGACGGTCTTGGGCAGATCCGCCTCGCTCAGGTCGGCACCCTGCTCCACGGTCACGTCGTCGAAGGCCTCGTACCCGGTGTTGGTGATGCGAGCGAACCGCACGTCGAGCGCCTCGGCGATGTCGTCGCGCACCGCGATCGTGGCACCGGAACGGAAGTCCTCGATGCCTTCGGCCTCGGTCAGCACGCCGGTGACGGGAGCATTGCCGACGAACACGTCGCCGTGCTGCGACTCCTTGCCGTCCAGATCGACGAACGTCGTGTACTTGGCCATGCCGTTGTCGTCCGTCCACGAGACCACATACTGGTTCGCGGCGGAGTCCCAGACGACATGCGGCTTGTTGACGCCGTTGGTCTCGCCGACCTCGATGATCGATCCGGAATCCTCACGCTCGTCGTAGCTCAGCAGGTCCTCAGACGTGGCCACCAGGATGGTGCCCCTGGCATCCGCGGTTGCGGTGCCGCGGTTGGTACGCACCGCCACCACGCCGAAGCTACCGTCCTCACGGTAGAACAACGAGGGATCCTTGAGTGAACGGGACCAGTCCTTGGTGTCTTCGAGCAGGGGCAGCTTCTGGTACAGACGCGGGAAGAAGATGCCGTAGTTCTCGTTGTACGGGGCGTATGTGCCGTCGTCGTTGCGCTTGGCCAGGTGCATGCTGTAAGCGATGTCGCCGTTGTTGGCCTCACGGTCGGATGTGGCGTTGCGGTCGTAGGCTGCCAGCACGGAGGAACCGGACTCGGGCAATACGGTGACCTCGAAACGCTTGCTGACGCTGCCGGGCAGGCCGTCCTTGGACACGGCCACGGTCACGGTACCGGTGGCCTCCGCGTCACCGTCGGCGGTGATGACGCCATCGGTGACGCTGACGCCCTCAACGTCCTTGACGGTCACGGCCATGCCGGACGGGGCGTCGGGCAGACGGTCGCCGGAACGTACGACCGACGGGATGACGTATCGGTCGGATGCTTCGGCCAGCAGCTCTTCGTCGCTCTTGCCACTCGGCTGCACGGCGACCTGATACGCCTTGGACGCCGTCTGCCCGCGCACCATGACGTGGGCGGTCAGCGTGACGGTCACGGCCGATTCACCCTTGGACGGTTGGGTCACCATGCCGTCGGCGGTGATGACGAACTCGTTGGACGACTCCCAGGTGATCTGGCCGTCGGCGGTGGGCAGAGCCACATAGTCGCCGTCCACGCTCGTCGGCACCTCGATGCCGTCAAGCAGCGCACCGGTCAGCTCATCGGCGTGGATGGCGGCGTCAGCGTCGCTGATGGCCTGAATCTCGGCCTCGGGCAAGGCCTCGTCATACACGCGGAACGTGGAGACCTGTCCCTTGAAGTAGTTGTCCGGCCAGGGGGAGCGGGCGATGGCGTTCATCGTCTGGTCGGTGATGTCCGCAGTGCTGGACGGCACCGCACCGGAGGCGACGCGCTGGCCGTTGATGTACAGCCGGGCCTCGCCGTTGGCGATGCGCGAAGTCACGGACAGCCATTGGTCGCCCTGCACCACGCAACCGCTGGACTGCACCAGCGTCTCCGTGCCGTTGGCCTTGATGCCGGTCAGCGGGCTGCGGCCGGAACCGCAATTGAGCGAGGCGAACAGGTACTGGCCCACATTGCCTTCGCCGGCGGTCTCCGCGCCGATGCTCCACAGGAAGTGGAACGCATTGAGCATGGATGGGTCGGCCTTGACCTCCATCGTCACCGTGGCATTGGTCTTGCCGGCGAGCAGATTGTCCGGCAGGCGGACCCAGGTGGCGTTGGCGTCGGACTTGCTGCCGCCAGTCAGCGTCAGCGCCGAATCCCGCCACTGCTGCGAGGCGTCGCCCTGGACCACTGCATCGCCGAACCCGGATTCGGTAGCCGTGTTGGGCACGGTTGAGCCGTCAGTCGGACGCTCAGTGAAATCGTAAGCCGCCACGAGATGTTCCGTGGCGACATCGGCCAACGCGGTCGAGGCACCGACCACCATGCCGGCCAACGCCATCGGCACCGCGACCGCGGCCCCAAGCAGGCGTCTGCCCCATGAGGTGTGTGTTGCCATTGGTTCTCCTTCTTCTTGACACGCATCCAACGATGCGTACAATCGGGAAACCCTGCCGTCGAAGAGAGGCCATCGACGGCAGGGAAGGGGAGGGGGAGGATCAGGCGCGGCGCTTGCGCTGGATGATCAGGCCGATGCCCGCCAGGGCCAGGCCCACGGCTGCGACGCCGAGCACCGCGGTGCCGGTGGACGGGATAGCGGTGGATTGATCGTCGCCGGCGGAGTTCGGGTCGGACGGTTTGACACCGGTATCCGGGTCGGACGGCTCGGACGGGTCATCCGGATTCGACGGCTCGGACGGATCCGTCGGATCCGCCGGTTCCGTTGCCTCAACGGCGACATCGGCGGCGGACGGGGTGACCAGACCGTCGTTGTAACCGTCGTACGCGACGTGCATCGTCCCGGCCTCCATGCCCGCAGGCAGTTCGACGCTGGCCGTACCGTCGGCCGCGAGCTTGGCGGTCCGGCTCCACTCGCCGATGGAGAACGTGACGGAACCGGCCACGGTGCCACCATCGGCGGCAGTGACCGTCGCAGTGACCGTGGAACCGTCCTGGACGGCCGCAACGGAGGATTCGGTCGGATCGACCGTCGTCGGGTTCTCGGTGGTCCACCGGTGCATGTTCTCGGCCACGGCCGCGGGCACATTGACGAATGCGCCGTGGCGGGTCGGGGTCGGCATGCCGTCGTCATACACATAGCCGGTCACGCCGGGGCCGGAGGCCTTCTGCGTGTGCCAGCCCTCGGTGAGCGACAGGCGGTTGGTCCAGTCATGGGAGGCGAGCTGGGACTCGCTGGTCATGTACGGCTGGTAGCCGCTGGAATCCGCCATGATGACCATGGCGTCGCCGGCCTCGTTCTGGTTGATGTCACCCGGGTTGAGCTTGATGGCCTCGGGACCCTCGAACGGCAGGATGTTCTCGTCAAGCAGCTGCCACCCGGTCTCCGGATCGGTGTCCGGGGAGGCTTCGGTGGTGGGGGCGGTGAGCACCTTGGAGCGTTCGAGGAACGTGGACTTGCCGGTCTTGATGTACTCGCCGGCGTCGCCGCTCTCCTCGTTCTTGGTCAGTCGGTAGTAGTAGTCGCCGATCTTGAACACGGTGGAGTCGATGCGGGAGTACCTGGTATCCTGCCACTGCACCGGGGGCGCGGTGAACGTGCGGAAATCACGGGTGATCACGTAGTGCACCTCGTTGTAGGCGCCGCCCTTGATGCCGGTCACGGCCTCGGTACGGGTGTCGTCGGTGTACTCGCGGGTGGAGAAGAATACCACGTAAGCGTTGAGAGAATCGTCCCAGAACGCCTCGGGGGCCCAGGTCATGCCGGCGTTGTCGGCGTTGATCTTGATGCCCGTGTCGCCGTCCTCGGCGTTGGTGCGGGTCCAGTTGACCATGTCGGTGGACTCCCACGCCTCGATCTTGAGCGAGCCATACTGCTGGTTCTCGCCCCATCCCTGAGCGGAGACCTTGAGGTCGGTGGCGATCATGTAGTACTTGTCGCCGTCATGGGACTTGAGCACATATGGATCGCGCAGGCCCTTGGTGTCGGAGTCGGACACGATGACCGGGTTCGTGTTGTTGATCTCACTGAAGGAGAAGAAGTTGTTGCCGTCGGTGGCGGATTCGTAGAGCGCCTCGCCGATCTTGCCATTGGTGGTGGCCGCATCGGACAGGAAGGTCACGGCAGCATAGGCGCCGTTCGGCACGCTGCGGGTCCGCTCCTTGATCGTGATCTCCTTGGTGCCGGTGGCGGTGGCCTCCCCGGAGGTCACGGTGGCGGTCACCGTGGCCTTGACGTCGCCGTCGCCGTAGGCCGGGCGGGTGATCACGCCGGCGCCACGGTACGGATCGGCGGCGCCCACCGCAGGCGCCTGATAGTCGGCGTCGGTGCCGGTGATCAGCGATGCGTCGCTGGTCGTCCAGGTGATCGCGGTCCCATGTTCGCCTTCGGCGGCCATGGGCAAGTTCTCCGTGGTCACGGCCTTGAGCGAGGAGAGCGCGCGGTTCAGATCGGCCTGCACCTTGCCCTCGTTGTCCAGAGCGCTCACGGTTACGGTTATGCTGCCGGACGCGCCGCCCATGGTGGAGGCGGTGATGGTGGTCTGGCCTTCCGACTGGGCTTTGACCAGGCCGTTATCGTCGACGGTGGCCACCTTGGTGGCGGACGACGTCCAGGTCACATCGCCGTCCGCCGCGTCGGCGGGCGTAACTTCGGCGGTCAACTGGGCGGTGTCGGACTCGCCGAGCAGCAGGGCGTCGTCCACCACGCCCTCGCCGGCGATCGTCACGCCGGTGGCAACGTTCACCGGATCGGCGCCCTTGTAGATCTTGATGTCATCCATCGCGCCGTCCCAGTACTTGTCATCGTCACCATAGAACGACTTGCCGATGTAGGTGGTGGTGCCGCCGAGTTCGGACATGCGGATGCCGGTGTCAGGGTTGTAACCGACAAGTTCGCCGTCGCGCCACACGGCCATGACGCCGTCGTCAACGACGAGCTTGTAGTTATGCCACAGGTTGTTGTTGTTCTCCAGAGCGGTGTATCCGATACCCTGCTCGTTGCTCCAGGCGTTATCGGAGATGACCATGCGGTAGTTGTCGGTGCTCAGGTAGAAGAACAGGTAGTGGGTTTTGTCCTTGCCCACGGTGAACGTGAAGTGGTGCCGATCGTCGTCATGACGGGATTTGGCGGCGAACTCCATCGTGAACGAGTCGCCCAGCTCGGCGAACAGCGCATCGGGCAGCTGAGCGTACTGGCCGTTGCCGCGCAGACTCAGCGCCTCGTTGTTGTTGCGGTCCCCGTACTTCTCAACCTTGGCACCGCTCTGCAGGGTCATATCGTAGTCGCCTGTCAAGTCCTCGGTTGAGCCGCCGGTGAAGTCGTAGCTGGCCACGAGCTGCGGCTGGCCCGTGACCTCCTCGGATTCCTCGGCGATGGCCGCGGAGCTCATCGCCGCCGTGGACATCAACGTGGCCGCCGTCACCAGTGAGGCGGCCAGTCGTCTGCCTTTTCTTGTGATGTCAAACCTCATGAGTCTCCTCTTTTCAAGGGTTATACGGGGCAGGAAACCCCGCCATGGGTGGGCCCACCGGGCGATCGTCGGTTGCGGCGGCCATGCCCTGGAACCGATGGTGCGAACGACTTCGTCCGATGTATGTCGTCGGCGCCACGCATGTCCGACAATCAATGTCGAACATGCATGTGAACGCTCACTTGCAACGCTACGGAAGCGCTTGTCCATCAACCCCGACAGTTCAGACGCTCATCCGGAGCCCGTAACCCCTTGGAATCATTGGGGTTTCGGTGCCTCATTGCAGCGAAATCCCCAAAGAGGGTGAGTATAACGATTCGATAACTTTCATGGAGGGAGACAACGCCCCCGAATGAGCGAGCCCCACGAAACCGGCCTGATGGAGGCCGCACATACGTAAGCAGCCCCCGCCATAAAGGGGCGGGGGCCGCGTGATGAAAGGAACGTGCCGGTCCGTCAGTCGTCGCCAAGGGTGACGTGAATGCCGCCGACCAGCGAACTGACCACGTTATACAGCAGCGCCACGATGGTGATCAGCACCGTGAAGATCACGACCTCGATGATCGAGAAGATCGTCACGGCCGACAGCACGGTACTCAGCGAGAACACGTTCGCCAGATCCAATCCGCTGGCATCCAGACCGGTGGTGGAGACCAGCTGGGTGATCTGATCGAACACGCCCACCACATTCAGCAGCGCCCACAGCAGGCCGGCGGCCACGATCTGGATGAGGCCTGCGGCGATCGACAGCATGAACGTGACCTTGGCCACGGACCAGGCATCCACGCGCGTCAGCGACAGGCTCATGCGGCGTGCCCTCGGCGCGGGACGGCGCACCGGACGGGAGGGAATCGTGCCGCCGGAATGCTCACGCTCCTGCTCCTCGCTGATCAACGGCTGATTGGAGACGGAACGTGCCACTCGCGGAGCGGCCGACTCCTGTTGGTCGTCCATATAATCGACGACCTCATCCACCTCGGGATTCTGATCCTCAGGATTCTCACTCATCGTTGCTCCTTGGAAATCAAGCTCTTGTACGTGACGCTACCAGTGTTTCAGGACGATTACTCGCCGTCCGGGCCGGTCTGCACAGTCTCAACAGGCTGGGACTGCCCCTTTTCGGACTGTTCCGGCGCTTCGTCGGTCTCGTCGTCCTGCTCGGCGTTGCGGGCGATCGAGATGATCACGTCGCCCTTGTCCGGCTTGGCCAGGGTCACGCCCTGCGTGGTACGACCGGTGCGCTTGACCTCGGACACATCGGAGCGAATCACCTTGCCGGAACGCATGATGGCCATGACCTGATCGCCTTCGTCCACCACCAGTGCGCCGACCAGGGATCCACGTTCGTCGGTCAGTTGCACGGCCTTGACGCCGAAGCCGTTACGGCCCTGCAGACGGTATTCGCTGATCGCGGTGCGCTTGGCGAAGCCCTCGTCGGTGACCACCAGCAGATCCTTGTCGGTGTCTCCCCAGACCACATCCATAGCCAGCAGCTCGTCGCCGTCGCGGAACTTCATGCCCTGCACGCCGGCGGTCTGGCGGCCCATCGGACGCAGCTGCTCGTCGTCCGCCTTGAACTTCAGACTCATGCCATGGCGCGATACCAGGATGATGTCGTCCTCGGCGTTGCACAGCGCAGCACCGATCAGCTCGTCCGCGTTCTCGCCGTTCTCGTCGGCCATCAGGCGTACGGCGATCAGGCCGCCCTGACGCGGCGAATCGTACTCGGCCAGCGCGGTCTTCTTGACCTTGCCGGAACGGGTGGCCAGCACCAGGTACTTGGCGACCTCATAGTTCGGGATCGACAGCACGGTCTGGATCGACTCGCCGGGCGCGAACTGCAGCAGGTTGGCCACATGCTGACCCTTAGAGTCGCGCGACCCCTCGGGCAGCTCATACGCCTTCAGCCGGTAGACGCGCCCCTTGTTGGTGAAGAACAACAGCCAGTTGTGCGTCGAGGTCAGGAAGAAGTGATCGACCACGTCGTCCTCGCGCAGCTTGGCGCCCTTGATGCCCTTGCCGCCGCGATGCTGGGCGCGGTATTCGTCGGCCTTGGTGCGCTTGATGAACCCGGAGTGCGTGACGGTGACGACCACGTTCTCCTCGGCGATCAGATCCTCCACGTTCATCTCGCCGGAGTACGGCAGGATGCGCGTGCGGCGTTCGTCGCCGTACTTGGCGACGATCTCGTCAAGCTCGTCGCCCACGATCTTGCGCTGGCGTTCCGGTTTGGCCAGGATGTCCTCATAGTCGGCGATCCTGCGCATGAGCTCGTTATGCTCGTCTAGGATCTTCTGCGCCTCCATGTTGGCCAGACGCACCAGCTGCATCGACAGGATGGCGTCGGCCTGGACCTGGTCGATGTCCAGGAACTCCATCAGCTTCGGCCGGGCGTCCTCGCGGCCCTGGCTGGAGCGGATGAGCCGGATGACCTCCTCGATGGCGTCCAGTGCCTTGAGCAGACCTTGCAGGATATGGTCGCGCTCCTCGGCCTCTCGCTTGAGGTAGCGGGTGCGGCGTTCGATGACGTCCAGCTGGTGCTTCACCCAATGGCGGACGAACGCGTCCAACGACAGCGTACGCGGCACGCCATCGACCAGCGCCAGCATGTTCGCGCCGAAGGTCTGCTGCAGCTGCGAATGCTTGTACAGGTTGTTGAGCACCACCTTCGGCACCGCGTCGCGCTTGAGCACCAGCACCAGGCGCTGGCCGGTGCGGCCGGAGGTCTCGTCGCGCATGTCCGCGATGCCCTGGATCTTGCCGTCGCGCACGGCCTCGCGGATCGACGCGGCCAGACGGTCGGGGTTGACCTGGTACGGCAGTTCGGTGACCACCAGGCACATGCGACCCTTGATCTCCTCGGTGTTGACCACGGCGCGCATGGTGATCAGGCCGCGACCGGTACGGTACGCCTGTTCGATGCCCTTGTGGCCGAGGATGGTCGCGCCGGTGGGGAAGTCGGGGCCCTTGATGCGGGCGATCAGCGCGTCCAGCAGTTCCTCGCGGCTGGCGTCGGGATGGTCGAGCGCCCAGTGCACGCCGTCCGCAACCTCGCGCATGTTGTGCGGGGGGATGTTGGTGGCCATGCCGACGGCGATGCCGGAGGAGCCGTTGACCAGCAGGTTCGGGAAGCGAGCCGGCAGCACGGTCGGCTCCTGGGTCTTGCCGTCGTAGTTGGGCACGAAGTCGACGGTGTCCTTGTCGATGTCGCGCACCATCTCCATCGCCAGCTGTGCCATACGGCACTCGGTGTAACGCATGGCGGCCGCCGGGTCGTCGCCGGGGGAGCCGAAGTTGCCCTGGCCGTCCACCAGCAGGTAGCGCATCGCCCACGGCTGGGCCATACGCACCAACGTGTCGTAGATGGCCAAGTCGCCGTGCGGATGGTACTTACCCATCACGTCGCCGACCACGCGGGAGCACTTGTTGTATCCGCGATCCGGGCGGTAGCCGCCGTCGTACATCGCGTACACCACGCGGCGGTGCACGGGCTTCATGCCGTCGCGCACGTCCGGCAACGCGCGCTCCACAATCACCGACAGGGCATAGGCCAGATACGATTCACGCATCTCCTTCTGCAGGTCGGTCGGCTGGATGCGTTCCCCGGACATCAGACCATAGTCGGTGTCATCGGCCTCCTGAGGGCTTAACGGCTCCATCGAGCCGTTGGGCAGGTGCTGTTCGTCGGCACCCTCGTTCGTGTTCATTTCGTCTGCCACGATGTTCTACATCCCTTCATACTCAGGCATCGATGAAACGTGCGTCATGGGCGTTGCGCTGGATGAACAGGCGGCGGGGCTCCACCTCGTCGCCCATCAGCATGGAGAAGGTCTCATCGGCCTGGGCCGCGTCCTCGATGTGGATCTGCTTCAAGATGCGGTGCTCCGGATCCATGGTGGTCTCCCACAGCTCCTGGTAGGTCATCTCGCCCAGACCCTTGTACCGCTGGATGCCCTCGCCCTTGGGCAGCTGGCGGCCCGCGGCCTTGCCCTCGGCCAGCACACGGTCGCGTTCCTTGTCGGTGTACACGAAGTCGTGCGGTCCCTTGGTCCATTTGAGTCGGTACAGCGGCGGCATGGCCACGTACACGTAGCCGGCCGTGATCATCGGGCGCATATACCGGAAGAACAGGGTCAGGTTCAGCGTGGCGATGTGCGCGCCGTCCACGTCGGCGTCGGCCATGATGATGACCTTGTGGTAGCGCACCTTGGAGATGTCGAAGTCCTCGCCGTAGCCGCCGCCGATGGCGGTGATCAGCGATTCGATGGTGTCGGACTTCATCATGCGGTCCAGCGAGGCGCGCTCGGTGTTCAGGATCTTGCCGCGCAGCGGCAGGATGGCCTGGGTGATCGGGTTGCGCCCCTGGATGGCGGAGCCGCCTGCCGAGTCGCCCTCCACGATGAACAGCTCGCACTCGCTCGGATCGTTGGACTGGCAGTCCTTGAGCTTGTCCGGCATGCCGGCCGTCTCGAAGATGGACTTGCGGCGCGTGTTCTCACGGGCCTTCTTGGCCGCGATGCGGGCGCGGGAGGCCTCGATGGCCTTCTGGATGACGTTCTTGGCCTCGGTGGGGTGGGCGTCGAACCAGTCGCCGAGCTTGTCGGTCATCACGCGCTGCACGAAGGCCTTGGCCTCGGAGTTGCCGAGCTTGGTCTTGGTCTGGCCCTCGAACTGCGGGGTCGTCAGCTTGACGGACACCACCGCGATCAGGCCCTCGCGGACGTCGTCGCCGGACAGGTTCTCGTCCTTGTCCTTGAGGATGTTCTTCTCACGGGCGTACCGGTTGACCAGCGAGGTCAGCGCGGCGCGGAAACCCTCTTCGTGCGTGCCGCCCTCGGTGGTGGAGATCGTGTTCGCGAAGGTCCGGACCGCCTCGGAATACGCCGTGGTCCACTGCATGGCGACCTCGGCGGAGATGCCGATCTTCAGGTCCTCGGATTCGAAGTCGATGACATCCGGCTCGATCGGCGTGGCCTTGCGGGACTTGACCATGTAGTCCACATAATCCTTGATGCCGTTCTCGTACCGGTAGGTCACGCTGCGGTGCAGCTCCTCGACAGGGTTGTCGCCGTCGCCGGCCACCTCGTCACCCGCCTGGTCGATCTCGCGCAGGTCGGTGAGCGAGATCTTCAGGCCCTTGTTCAGGAAGGCCATCTGCTGGAAACGGGAACGCAGGGTTTCGAAATCGTATTCGGTGGTTTCGAAGATCGCCGGATCGGCCCAGAACGTCACCGAGGTTCCGGTCGATTCCTCCGCGCCCATCGGCTCGCCCTGCTTGAGCGGCGCGGTCGGCTTCTGGTCGGTGTAGGTCTGCGTCCAGTGGTAGCCCTGACGGCGCACCTCGATGTCCACCCGCGTGGACAGCGCGTTGACCACCGAGATGCCGACGCCGTGCAGACCGCCGGACACCGCGTAGCCGCCGCCGCCGAACTTGCCGCCGGCGTGCAGTTTGGTCATCACGGTCTCCACGCCGGAGATGCCGGTCGCCTCCACGATGTCCACGGGGATGCCTCGGCCGTCGTCGTCCACACGCACGCCGTTGCCCGGCAGGATGGTGACCTCGATGTGCGAGGCGAATCCGGCCAGGGCCTCGTCCACGGAATTGTCCACGATCTCATACACCAGATGGTGCAGGCCACGGGGGCCGGTGGAGCCTATGTACATGCCCGGGCGGATGCGCACGGCTTCAAGCCCCTCAAGCACCTTGAGGTCGCTGGCTTCGTAATGCTCCGGGGCCAGGGAATCGTCCAACTGGGCGTCCTGCAGGTCATTGTCGGTACTGGCGGCGTTCATCGTATCGGGGTCGTTCAGCGCGTCCATCTCAGGGTCTGCCACAGAACTTCCTTCCTACTTGATTTCCTTACGTACGAAGGTTCTACTTTCATACGATATGCCCTAAAACGCAAATAACAGGGCCTTCTAGGGTCTAAATACTCTATCTAATACCCTACTCGTCTACAGGGACTTTGCGCCTAGAGCGCCATTATCGGCCCCAGCGCCGCATATGGACGTATCGGCCCTGCGACTGCCGTGGTCCGGTGACCTGGATGCGTTCGATATCGAGCCCCGCCAGCCGTTCCCGGATCGTCGCCGTCAACTGCGGAACCAGATAGTTCAGTTGCGTGGCCCACACCGGGGATTCCGCGCGGATGGTCAGCACGCCGTCGCGGAAATCCGCGACCTGCGAATGCGCGGCGATCGCATCGCCCACCACCAGATTCCATTGGGTGCGCAGCTGCGCCACCTTCAGATGGGGCACCCAATGGCCCTCGCCAGCAATCGTCCCCAGCACCCCGCCCAACGTATCCGGGTCACGACCAGGCTTGCCGAAGTTCTCCCAGGCCTCCTCCGCCTTGCGCTCACGGTCGCGGCGCGAATCCGACCGGGCCATCAGCCGGTCGAACACCTCGGCGGGCAGCCGGCGCTGATCCAGGTGCAGCAGTACGACGGCGGGAACACTCATGCCTCACCCGCATCCGCGGATCGCCGCATATTCTCCAGGAATTCCCGCGCCATCGCGTCCGGGTCGTGGGCCAGACGCTGGCTCTCCGCCAGCTGCGCCACGTCGATGACGTGCATCCCCGGTGATGCCGGGATGTCGTTCCGGGCCGCCGCCGTGATGAACACCTGCTCCCGGCCCTGCGCGAACTCCATGATCTGACGGCGTCGCGCATCGTCCAACTGCGCGAACACGTCGTCCAGGATGATGATCGGGTCGATGCCGCGCTCCTGCGCCACCAGCTCGTGCAGCGCCATCTTCAGCGCCCACGCCAACGTCCACATCTCGCCGTTGGACGCGAACTCACGGGCCGGCATGCCATGGAGCAGCACGGTCATGTCGTCCCGCTGCGGACCGATCAGGTTCTGCCCGCGCGCCACCTCGCCCGCATACAACCGCTGGAAGTGGCGGCTGAGCTCCTGTTCCGGCTGGTCGAAGAGCAGGACCTCATCGAACGAGGGCTGATAGGCCAGTTCCGCCTGGTGTCCCTCGCCCGCCACGGTGGCGTAGATGCGGGAGAACGGCTCCTTCAGCCGGTCCACCAGGGACGCCCTCAGCCTGGTCAGTTCCACGCCGACCTCGATGAACTGCCCCGTCCAGATCTCCAGACCGCTCAACGCCGCCGGTGCGTCATCCGCCCGCTGCCCCAACTGTTTGAGCAAGGCCGCCCGTTGCTTGGCGATATGGGTGCACTGCTGGAGCAGATCCGCATACTCGGGGGCCAGCAGCACCCCGGACTGGTTGAGCAAGGTTCGGCGCGCGGAGGGGTCGCCGGCCACCAATCGCTGGTCCTCGGGGGCGAAGGCGATGCACGGCACCCTGCCGACGATATCCCTCATATAGTGGGAGGCGCCGCCGTTGATGCGGGCACGGTTCGCGCCACGGGCGTTGAGGGTGATCTCATACGTGGTGTCCGCCGGATCACGCCCGTCCGATGCCGCCTCTGACGTATTGACGCGGATGGTGGCCGAGGCGGCGTGCTGCTGGATGAGCGGGGCCAGGGTGGAGGCCCGGTGGCTGGTGCCGGTACCGAGGACTTCGATGGATTCGACCAGATTGGTCTTGCCCAGGCCATTGGCCCCGTACAGCACCGTGATGCCCGGTTCGAAATCCACCACGCACTGGGTCCATGAACGGAAATGGTCCAGCGCCAGCCGTGTAATATGCACCCCGCGGCCTCGGCTCTCAGTTGTTGAAGCGCATCGGCACCAGCAGGTAGCGGTAGTCCATCGATTCGTCCGAATCGGCTTCCTGCTGACCGTTGAACTCCACCGGCTTGACGGCGGTGGTCATCTTCATGCGCACGAACGGTTCCGTGATGGCGCTCAGGCCCTCGATCAGGTACGAGGGGTTGAAGGCCACGGTGATGTCGTCGCCGTCCATGTCGATGTCCAGCGTCTCGATGGCCTGCGCCTCGTCCACGGCGCCTGCGGACAGGGTGAGTTCCTGGCCTTCGAACACCATGCGGATCGGGGCGTTGCGTTCGGCCACCAGCGCCACGCGCTTGATGGCCCCCAGCAGCACCTGCTTGTCGATCACGGCCTGGATCGGGTATTCGTCGGCGAACAGACGGTCCACGGCGGGGAATTCGCCGTCGATGACCTGCGAGGTGGAGGTGCGTCCGGCGTTCTCGAAGCCCAGCAGCGACGGGGTGTCGGTATCGAGGTCCAGAACCACGTTCTGGTGCTCGTCCAGCGAGCGGGCCACGTCGCGCAGCAGGGAGCCGCGTACCAGCGTGGTGGTGCTGAGGTCGCGGTCCTGCGGGGTCCAGGAGAAGCTGGAACGGGACAGGCGGAAGCGGTCGGTGGAGGTCATGACGACCTTGTCGCCCTCGAACTGGATGCGGACGCCGGTCAGCACCGGACGGTTCTCCTCGCGGGAGACGGCAACACTGGCCTGGGATACGGCCTGCACGAAGGTCGGGGCGTCGACCTGGCCGATCTTGGCCGGCACGATCGGCAGATCGGGGTATTCGGTATCCGGCATGAGCTGCAGAGTGAAGGTGGATTTGCCGGAACTGATGGTCAGCGTCGAGGCGTCGGTGGACAGGTAGGTCTTTTCCGCAGGCAGTGACTTGGTAATGTCGGCCAGCAGCTTGCCGAGCACCAGGGCCGTGCCGGGTTCGTCGATGCCTGCCTCGATGTGATGGCGGGCGGAAATTTCGTAGTTGAATGCGGAAAGTTGCAGGGTGCCGTCGATGGCTTCGAGACGGATACCCGCCAGAATCGGGTTGGCGGGACGGGCGTCAATGACGCGTGTGGTCCAGGCCACGGCATCGGCCAGAGCTGCAGAATCGATTTCGACTTTCATGCTGTCCTCGTTTCGTTCAGGTGCTGAGTTCATTCTAGCTGTTGCCGTGATGAACGGAACGGGAGTCTGCGGGCGGACGTTATGGTTGCGGCGATTACCTGTACACGGGGAATAGTCAACACCATAAGCACGGTGGATATGTGGATAACAATCTGGATCGTATGCGGGAGAACGGTTATCCACAGGTGTGTGAATGTGGATAAGTGAAGGACAGTGTGTGGATAAGTCTTGAAGTTATCCACCGGCAACGGGCGGCTCCGCGCGTATCCACAGGTTAGGCGTGGTTGCGCACGCATTGTCCACCGCGATTTTGCGTGTCGTCCACCAGTTATCCAGAGGGTTTACCCACATTTGTGAATAAGTATGTGGATAACTTTGTGCATACGAATATGACGACGCCCTCCCACGGTGACCGCAGGGAGGGCGTCGTATGCGGTGGCGCAGCAGCGCCTGCTGACTACTTGTGGTAGTACGTCGAGCGTTCGAATTTCGGCTCGCAGCACACGTTGATGCCCAAGCGCTTGAGCAGGGCCTCGTCGGAAGCCGAGATGATGACCGAGAAGAACGCGTCGCAGCCGCGCAGCTTCGGCAGACCGGCCAGCACGCGGGCCGCGACCTCGCTGGTGGCGGAGGTGATGGAGAGCGCGATCAGCGTCTCATCAGGGTGCAGACGCGGATTATGGCTGCCGAGCTGCTGGGTTTTGAGCCGGCTGATGGGTTCGATGGCCTCGTTGGAGATGACCTCCAGCTCCATATCCACGCCGGTGACCTGCTTGAGAGCGTTCATCAGCAGGGAGCTGGCGGCCCCCAGACGGTCGGAGGTCTTGCCGGTGACCACCGAGTTGTCCGGAAGGATCATGGCGCCGGCCGGCGTCCCCGTGGCCTCCTCCTTGAGCAGGGCCGCCGAGCGCGCGGGTGAGTAATCCTTGGAGACCCCGGCCTTCTTCATGATGAGTTCGAGCTTGTCCACGTACTCCTGGCCGGTGCCGGTGCGTCTGACCTGCACGGCCGCGGTGAAGTAGCGCCGCACGATCTCCATCCTGGCGGCCTCGGCGCAGGCCTCGTCATCGGTGATGGCGAAGCCCACCATGTTGACACCCATGTCGGTGGGGCTCTGGTAGGGGGAGGTGCCCAAGATTTTCTCCATCAGCGCCTTGACCACGGGGAACGCTTCGACGTCACGGTTGTAGTTCACCGTGGTCTTGCCGTAGGCCTCCAGATGGAACGGGTCGATGATGTTGGAATCGTCCAGATCGACGGTGGCGGCCTCGTAGGCGATGTTGACCGGGTGCTTCAGGGGCAGGTTCCACACGGGGAAGGTCTCGAACTTGGCGTAGCCGACGGCGATGCCGCGTTCGTGCTCGTGATACACCTGGGAAAGGCATGTGGCCAGTTTGCCCGAACCGGGCCCCGGCGCGGTCACCACCACCAACGGACGCGTGGTCTCCACGTACTCGTTGCGTCCGTATCCGTTCTCGGAGACGATCAGATCGATGTCGTGCGGGTATCCCTCGATCGGGTAATGGAGCTTGCAGGGTATGCCGAGCATCTGCAAACGGTGGCGGAAGACGTCCGCCGCCTGCTGCCCGGCATATTGCGTCAGCACGACGGCGGCCACGGTCAGGCCGTTGGTGCGGTAGATGTCCGCCAGGCGCAACACATCCTCGTCGTAGGTGATGCCCAGATCGCCGCGTTCCTTGTTCTTCTCGATGTCGTTGGCGTTGATGGCGATGATGATCTCGACGTCCTCCGCCAGGCTCTTCAACATGCGGAACTTGGTATCGGGCTGGAACCCTGGCAGCACGCGGCTGGCATGGTAGTCGTCGAAGAGTTTGCCGCCGAACTCCAGATACAGTTTGCCGCCGAACTGGGCGATGCGTTCCCGGATATGCGCGGCCTGCAGTTCGATGTACTTGTCATTGTCAAAACCTTGGCGCATGGGCATCTCCCTCATCATCATGAGTCTCGCCCGAGCTCAGGGACGCCGGCCGGGACTCGTTATTCCAACGCATCACCCGGTCATGGCCTGCTGCCGACGGGCAATCATGCTACGAGTATAGCGGTGCCCCGCAATGACCCCCGCGGTTGCGGGACGTCACTCCGCGGAACGCTGCTTGAGACGCACCGTGAGCTCCATCACGTAGTTGTAGATCTCCTGCTTCTCCCGCATCTCGTCGCTGATGCGCGTGCATGCGTGCATGACGGTGGTGTGGTCGCGTCCGCCGAACACGTCGCCGATGTCCTTCAGGCTGATGCTGGTCATCTCGCGGGACAGGTACATGGCGATCTGCCGGGCCAACGCCACGTTCTTGGTTCGCGTGCGTCCGACGATCTGATCGAAGGTCAGGTGGAAGTACTTGGCGACCTGGCCGATGATGTCGGAGGGCTTGACCTCCACGTCCGTGGTGAAGAAGTCCTGCAGCGTCTGTTCCGCCAACGCCTTGGTGACGGGTTGGTTGCTGAGCGAGGCGACCGCGGTGACGCGTGTGAGGGCGCCTTCGAGTTCTCGGATGTTCTCGGTGAACCGTTCCGCGATCAGATCCAGGACGTCGTTGGGGATGGTGACGCCGTTCATGCCGCTCATCATGCGCAGGATGGCGATGCGGGTCTCCAGGTCCGGCGGCTTGACGTCCACGGTCAGACCTGCATCGAACCGGCTGATCAGACGTGCCTCGAATCCTTTGAGGTTTTTGGGTGCGACGTCGCTGGCGATGACGATGCGTTTGCTGGCCTGGTAGAGGCTGTTGAAGGTGTGGAAGAACTGTTCGAGGGTGGCCTCCTTGCCGCCGAGGAACTGGATGTCGTCGATCAGCAGGACGTCGACCTGGCGGTAGCGTCGGTTGAATTCGGCGATGCGGCCCTGGCTTTGGTTGGGGTTCTGGAGGGCGTCGATGAATTCGTTGGTGAATTCCTCTGATGTGACGTAGCGTACCTTGAGGGTGGGGTCCTTGACGAGGGCGTAGTTGCCGATGGCGTTCAGGAGGTGGGTTTTGCCCAGTCCTGATCCGCCGTAGATGCATAGGGGGTTGAAGTCCTGTCCTGATCCTTCGGCGACGGCGAGGGCGACGGTGCGTGCGAAGCGGTTGGAGTCGCCGGGCACGAACGTGTCGAACGTCGCATTCTTATTCAAATGCGTCTCCGGATCCAGCGCCGGTCCACGCTCGCCGCTCTCGAACGATTGCGATGGGATCATGGCGGGGATGGGCAGCTGGCCCTGGACCGAGGTCTTGCCCGCGTACGGGTCGAATGCGGACGGGACCTCCGGCGTGCGCTCCTCGTGCCGGACGGGCTTGGCATGCGGCCGCTCAGTCTGCGCGGCCGGGCGTTCCTCGACGGCGGGCGCGATCTTGAACGCGGGGAACATCTCCTGTCCGGAGGCGATCCGCAGCGCATTCATCAACGATTCGTTGAGCGTGGTCTGCAAGGTCTGCTGGACCTCGGCGTTGCTGACGCACAGCACGATGGTGGTGCCGAACACCGCTTCGGGCACGACGTCCTCGAACCATCCCTTTTCGCGGGCCGACAAGGTGCTGCTATGGAGAATGGCCAGCGCGTCCGACCAGATGTCGGCCGCCTGCGTTGCCGCAGGGTTGATCGTCGTATCAGCCACCAGGGTCCCTTTCCTCATTGCAGCGTGTTGTTGCCAACTGAAATACAGTAGTCCATGTTTACTCCGAATCTCGGAAGTTATCCACACCCTTGCGTGTTGAAATGACTGGATTGTGAATAACATTCGTGTAATTTGTGGATAACTTTCCGCATATGTGCGGCACCATTCCAACGTTTTACGACCGGTGTTTGTGAAGTTGGCTTGAACAAACGCGTCCGGTGTTTTGACTTGGGGTAGGGGTCAGAGTACGTTAGTAGAGCTTGACTCATGAGGAGCCACGCTCAGGCGTGGCAAAAACACCGGGAGCATTAGATTATGAAGAGGACATTCCAACCGAACAACCGCCGTCGTCACATGAAGCACGGTTTCCGTCTGCGTATGCGCACCCGTTCCGGCCGCGCCGTCATCAACCGTCGTCGCGCCAAGGGCCGCAAGTCCCTCTCCGCCTGATTCCAACAGCGCGGGACAGCGTGGAGCGGCTGAGGAGCCACCGTGAATTCGTCGCGGTGCTGAAATGCCGCCGCAGGGTCTCTGATTCGGACATCGTCGCGCACTATCTGGTACGCGGCGATGTTTCGGAGGCTGCAAACCCGGCGGATGTTCATCGTCGCCTCGGCCTCGCTGTGTCCAAAGCCGTTGGCAATGCGGTAACCAGGAATACCGTCAAACGTCGGTTCCGGGTATCGGCGGCACGTTATCAGGATGCGTTGCCCCCGAACTGCGATGTGGTGCTTCGGGCCAAGCCCAGCGCTTCATCCGCATCCTTCGCTTCGTTGGATAGCCAGATTCATTCCCTGTTCGAATCCATCGCACGCAAATCGGGACAACGATGAACGGCAGCGCGGGCAGGGGCATGATTCGGTGTATCCGGTGGTATCAGCGTCATATCTCCGCGAACACTCCTGCATGCTGCAAGTACTATCCCACATGCTCTCGGTACGCCATAGAAGCCATTGAACGGTTCGGCGCGTGCCGTGGAGGACTGTTGGCGGTGTTGCGTCTGCTCAGATGCCGGCCGTGGAGTCGTGGCGGGATCGATGACGTACCCCAACGGTATTCGCTGTTCTACAGATTTTCCTGGTCCAAGGCTCACGAGGAGCCTCGGTTGACACCACTGGCCTGGGACGATAAGGAGAAGGCCTGATCATGAATACTTCGAACGAGTTTTTGCTGGATACCAGCTTCTTCGGTTGGCTGTACAAGATTCTGACGCCGATCGAATGGCTGATGACGCAGGTGATGAACCTGTTCCATGAATTCCTGAAGCTGCTGGGCATGTCGCCGATCGGTTTCTCCTGGGTGCTGTCCATCGTCTTCCTGGTGCTGGTGGTGCACGCGTGCATCTTCCCGCTGTACTACCGGCAGATGAAGTCGATGCGCAAGATGCAGGCGCTTCAGCCCAAGATGCAGCACATCCAGAACAAGTACAAGGGCAAAACCGACCAGGCCAGCAAAGAGGCGCTGAGCCGCGAGATGATGAAGCTGTACCAGGACAACGACGCGAACCCCGCCGGCTCGTGCCTGCCCATGCTCATCCAGGGCCCGGTGTTCATGTGCATGTTCTATGTGCTGTCCGCCATCCCCTACATCGCCGACGGCAAGCGTGCCGCCCTGGGCGCGTTCGACCAGGCGACCGCCGAGGAATTCTCCCAGACTACCGTGTTCGGGGTGAGCGTGACCGATAACTTCACCACGGCGGACACGTCGGGCAAGATCGTCATCGGCATCTTCGTGGCGCTGATGTGCGCCTGCATGTGGTTCATGCAGTACAACAGCATGAAGCGCAACATGAACCAGGAGGCCATGGTCGGACAGGCCGCCATGATGCAGAAGATGATGCTCTGGGTGTTCCCGATCATGTACATCTTCTCCGGCATCGCGATGCCGTTCGCCGTGCTGGTGTACTGGCTGACCAACAACATCTGCAACCTGCTGCGTTCGATGTGGCAGATCTACAACTTCCCGACCCCGGGATCCCCGGCGTCCGAGCGCAAGAAGATCCGCGACCATGACCGTGAGAACGCCCGCCGTGCCAAGGCGGGCCAGATCTCCCTCGAGGAGGAGGAGCTGGTCAAGGCCAAGGAGGAGGCCGAACGGCGCGAGACCCAGGGGTATCAGCGCCAGCAGCCGCAGCGTAAGAAGCGGAAGAAGAAATAACGATCGTTGCGTCCCCGCCGTATGTCGGATGGCGGGGACGCATCCTTTTCCGATACCGCGTAAGCTCGGTATCGGTGAACGACTTGAACAACAACCCCTCGAGTAAGGAGTACAGAACAATGGCGCAGGATGACGACGAGAAAACGATGGATCAGCTCAATGATGAAGCCGACATCGCCGCCGATTATCTTGAGGGCCTGCTGGATATCGTCGATTACGAAGGCGATATCGAGTTGGGCGTCCGCAATAACCGCCCCATGGTGCAGATCGTTGCCGATGACGATTCGGACATCAAGCATCTGATCGGCCGTCATGGCGAGGTGGTGGACGCGTTGCAGCAGCTGACGCGTCTTGCGGTGCAGCAGAAGACCGGTGAGCGTTCCCATCTCATTGTGGATGTCGATGGATTCCTGAAGCGTAAGCGGCAGCATCTGCGTGACGTTGCGTTGGATGCCGTGGATGAGGTGCGCGAGACCGGCGAACCGGTCAACCTCAAGCCGATGAATTCCTTCGAGCGCAAGGTGATCCACGATGTGGTGCGCGAGGAGGGGCTCAAGTCCCGCTCGCATGGCGAGGAACCCCATCGCTACGTGACGGTGTATATGAAAGCCGGTAACGACGAGTGATGTCCATATTGTGGACATTGGGTTTCGAAGTATAAGATATGATGGAGGACCGTTGTCGGTCCTCCATCATTGTATGTATCGAATGAGAGGATGCGTTCATGCCCGAAGATGCCGAGATTCATGATCCGTTGGATGATTCTCCGATTCTCGAAGAGGTGCTTGGGGAGGCGTTGCCGCGCTTGCGGAAGTTTCACGTGAAACTTTCCACGGAAGGGGAGCCCAGAGGACTGATCGGACCAAGGGATGTCGGAATCCTGTGGGAGCGGCACATCCTGAATTCGGCGGCCATTGTGCCGTTCATCCGACGCGAGATCGGCAAGACGAACGCATCGATCGCCGATGTCGGCAGTGGTGGGGGATTCCCGGGTATTGTGGCTGCGGCTTGCATGCCGGAACATCGTTTCACGTTGATAGAACCGATGGAGCGTCGTGTGGAATGGCTACATGAGTGTGTGGTGCTTATGGAGCTGTCCAACGTGACGGTGATCAGGGCGCGCGCCGAAGAGATTATCGCTGCATTGAAGCGGCGAGATGCGCAGGTGCGACCGTTCGATGCGGTGACCTGCAGAGCCGTGGCCCCCATGACGAAACTGACCGGCTGGACGTTGCCGATGCTCAAGCCTCAGGGTAGCCTGATCGCCTTGAAGGGGCGTTCTGCTCAGGCGGAACTGGACAAGGCCGAGCGTGTTATTCGTACCGCCGGGGGTATGCGCGCACGCGTGGTTGTGGCCCCGGTCGGCGGTGATTTGGAGCCGACCCACGTGGTTATTGTGCGCAAACGATAAGTGTTATCCACAGTTATCCACGTATGTGTGGATAATTCTGTGGATAACTTTTTCGTTGGAATTGCAACGATTATCGGCAATATGAGACGATTTGTGGATTGAGTTATCCACATTGTTACTCACACTATCCACATGGTTAATGAAACCGGTGCAATGTCCATGCGCACCGTGAGACTGGAAGATACTGCATACACTGAGGAGGGCTGTTCATGGCGGAGCAACAACACAGGATCGAATCTGCCGCTGAGACGATTCATCGGATCTTTCAAGGCGGTGGTTCGCCGTTGGGCGCCGACATGGTTGATGCCGCCAGCAGGTATCGCCGACTCCAGCAGGTCGATTTCCCTCGTCCGCAACGGACGCGGTGCATCGCCGTGGCCAACCAGAAAGGCGGTGTAGGGAAGACCTCTACGGCGGTGAACATCGCCGCGGCATTGGCCGATCATGGCGCCCACGTGTTGGTTATCGACATGGATCCGCAGGGTAACGCCTCTACCGCATTGGGGATCAGGCACTCATCAGGGCAGCCCTCGGTCTACGACGTGCTGGAGGGACGGCTGTCTGTTGCGGAAGTGATGCAACCGTGTCCAGATTTCCCGTCCCTGGAGGTGGTGCCGGCCTCCATCGATCTGAGCGGCGCCGAGTTGGAAGTGGCGGATATGCCCGACCGCACCTTCCTGTTAAAGCGGGTGTTGGACACACATCTTGCCGATCATGATCTGGACTACGTCATCATCGACTGCCCGCCGAGCCTGGGGCTGCTGGTCATCAACGCGATGTGCGCGGTCACCGAGATGCTTATTCCCATCCAGGCCGAGTATTACGCGTTGGAGGGATTGGGCCAGCTCATCAACACCATTGGTCTGGTGCAGGAGCATTACAATCCCGCGCTGATTGTTTCCACGATGTTGGTCACGATGTTCGACCGCCGCACTCTGCTCAGTCGTGAGGTGTTCGATGAGGTGAAGAAGCATTATCCCACCATCGTGCTGGACACCACCATCCCACGTACGGTGAAGATCTCCGAGGCCCCCAGCTTCAATCAGACCGTCATCCGCTACGACGCACATGGCGTGGGTGCCATCTCGTATGGCGAAGCGGCATTGGAAATCGCACGACGTTCGCCGATGGTGTTGGATGCCATCGACAAGAGGAAAGGGGAGCGCTGAGATGTCCTCACGTTCACGTTTGGGTAAGGGATTAGGCGCATTGTTCCCTGCGCTGCCTGGCGAGGCCATGCCATCCGAAACGGTGACGCCTGAACCGGCAAAACCCGAAACGCCTCCGCATGACGAAGCGAAGCAGGCTGCCGCGCCGGCCGAGCCGAAGGCATCAGGCACCACCAGAAGTGGTCGGAAGACCTCGGGCAAGCGTGCGTCGATGCCGTCGTTGGACACCATCGTGCATCCGAGCGACATGTTCTTTGACACGACCTTGGCCCAGCCGTCGGCACCTGCCCCGAAATCCAAGGAACCCGAGCCGAAGGTTTCACGTGAAACATTCGAGGCCGAGTCGGAGGTGGAGCTGCAGCCGGTGCAAGGCGGGTATCTGGATGAGCTGCGATTGAACGCGATTGTGCCCAACGCCCACCAGCCGAGAACGATATTCGATGAGGATGATCTTCGTGAACTGTCCGAGTCTATCCGCGAGGTCGGCGTCCTGCAGCCCATCGTGGTCCGCCGGCTGACCCCAGGCCAGTATGAACTGGTGATGGGTGAACGGCGTTGGCGCGCTTCGAAGCTGGCTGGGTTGGAAACGATTCCGGCCATCGTCAAGACAACGTCGGATAACGACATGCTGCGTGACGCGTTGCTGGAAAACCTGCATCGTGTCGCATTGAATCCCCTGGAAGAGGCGGCCGCCTATCAACAGATGATCGATGAATTCGGACTGACGCAACAGCAGCTGTCGAAATCGATCTCCAAATCGCGTCCGCAGATCGCCAACACCCTGCGACTGTTGAATCTCCCGGTCACGGTGCAGAAGAAGGTTGCATCGGGCGTGCTGTCTGCCGGACATGCCAGGGCGTTGCTGGCGTTGCCAACCGAAGAGGCGATGGAGAAACTGGCCGATCGCATCATCAGCGAGGGGCTTTCGGTGCGCAGTACCGAAGAGATCGTATCGATGCAGGTGGCGGCATCGGAGCAGCCCAAGAAACGCAGGACTCATGCCGCTAATCCTTGGGTTGGATCAGCCATCCAGCAATCGCTGGAGAATCGTTTCGATACCAAGGTGTCCATCAAAGGCACGGCGAAGCATGGTCGTATTGAGATCGTGTTCTCTTCTCCAGAGGATATGGACCGCATCATGAAGTTGCTGGTTCCCGAGTCTCCGGCACGGCAGGATGACGACCAAGCGGGATGGGTGTAAAGAATCGCCGCGAACAAAGTTTCACGTGAAACAGAAGCCCCGCACACCACGGTTGAACGTCGTGATGTGCGGGGCTTCTGCGTTGAATCAGTGGGGGAGATTAGTCGCCCGACAGATACCGTTGCGCATCGAGTGCGGCCCTGCATCCCATGCCGGCCGCGGAGATGGCCTGACGGTAGACACGATCCACGGCATCGCCGGCGGCGAAGACGCCTGGAACGGATGTGCGGGTCGAAGCACCGTCCACAAGGATATAGCCGTCGTCATCGAGCGCCAGGGCGCCGTGCAGAAAATCTGTGGCAGGGGTATACCCGATGGCCACAAAGATGCCGTTCGCCGGAACATCGGTCACCTCATCGGTGGCGCGGTTGCGTACGGTAATCGATTCGGCGCCGGCGTCAGAGCCGTTGACCCGCTCAACCACGGTGTTCATCATCAATGTGATATCCGGATTGGAACGGACTCGTTCCTGCATGATCTTTGAGGCGCGGAATTCGTCGCGACGGTGGATCAATGTAACCGAGGAGCCGAATCGGGTGAGGAACAGCGCCTCCTCGCAGGCGCTATCGCCGCCGCCGACGACCACAATCGGCTTGTTGCGGAAGAAGAATCCGTCGCATGTGGCGCAGTAGGAGACACCACGCCCGGCGAAGGTCTCCTCCCCGGGAACCTGGAGCTTGCGCACTGTGGATCCAGTGGTCACCACAATGGTGCGGGCCTGGAACACATCACCTTGGTCGCAGGTGACGGTGTGAACGTCATCGCCGAAATCGACGGATACCACGTCGTCCCAGACCAGACGGGCGCCAAACTGTTCGGCCTGCCGCTGCATGGCATCCATCAGATCGGGGCCCAGAATCCCGTCGGGGAATCCGGGGAAATTCTCCACGGTGGTGGTATTGACCAACTGCCCACCGGGTGTGAGGGCACCCGCTATAACCAGCGGACGGTACCCGGCGCGGCCCAGGTAGATGGCCGCGGTGTATCCGGCGGGGCCGGAACCGATAATGACAACATCCTGAATATCGCTCATGCCTCAACAATATCCGAACACATGGGATGACGCATCGTCGTTTCCGTTCACAGGGAAATTGCCGCTCGCTTTGGTTCAGACTTCCGTGGCGTGACGGAAGGACTCGTCGAACCTCCGCCAGTGCCGGCCAAAGCCGGTCAGAACGAAAACGCCGGCATAGCAGCCGCCGATGATGGCGAATGCCAACGGTAACGGCATGGACTGGCCCAGATAACCGGCCATCACACTGCCGAACGGCATGCCGGCGGTGACCGCTGCGGTCAGCGCACCCAACGTGCGCGCGCGGATATCTCCGGGAACCAACGCGTAGAGAATGGTGTCGATCATCGGGTTGATGGAACCGGCAGACAACCCCGCTATGGCGATGACCGCCAGGACCACGGGGAATGGAATCTGCGTGGCCATACAGCAACACGGCAGCAGACAGGCGCAGGCGAACATCAGCAGGAACACCCATCGTGAGGAATAGCGGCGTCCGACTGGACCATGAGCAGGGTCACGGCGATGGTGGTCATGGCGTTGCCCGCGCGGGACAGGGCATCGGCGCCAATCACGCAGTACAGCGGTAGTGAACGGTGTTGGACGGACAACGCTATCCTCTTTATATGCAGGCTTATATGCAAAACGTTCCGGCCCCGTAACGTACAAGGCCGGAACGTTCCCGTGAAAGCCGCGGGGTGAAGACGGATCAGAAGAACTGGATCTCGTCGATGTACAGCTGGTTCTGCGGCAGATCCTCGGTCGGCACCCACAGCAGGATATCCTGGGTGTTCACCATCGTGTCGAACATGACCTCGGTGGTGCCGCCCTCGGCGAATGTGAACTCCGCCACCTGCTCGCCGGCATTGGGATCGGTGGTGTTGACCTTGACATACCCGCGTCCGCCGGAGGAGCGGATGGTGATGACCATGCGGTAGACATCCTGCGGCTGGGCCAGATGCACCGCATACCCGTAGCCGTTCGCCGACGGCGCGTTGATGAACGATTCCGATTGGATCTCGAATGGTGTGGTGTCGACGTGGCGAGGAGTCGGTACGGCGGAAGCTTCTTTGTCCGCAGTGATGAGCTCACGTGGCGCGTCGGGCTTGTCCTTGGCATCCTCGGACTTGCCGTCCTGCCCATCCTGTTCGGTCGTATCTGACTGTCCCTCGGATTTGTCAACTTCATCCTCGGGCTTGTCCTCGTCCTTGGCGGTGTTGTCAGACTCGTCGTCGGACTCGGTGGCTGCACTATCGTTGCCGAACGGAACCGCATCGGGGTCGAACTCCGGCCAAGCCTCGCCATCGGTCTGGGTGATGTTCGGGTCGCTCGAATTGGTGGACAGGATATGCATCGTGCCGAACAGCGCCGCAACCAGCACGACCACGGCGGCGATGATCGCCATGGTTTTGGTGGTGAGCCGGCCGAAGATGGTCTGGTCCGACACATCCGCATCGTCCAGATCCTCGGCGCGGACCACTTCCTTCGGTGTGAAGCTGGGCGGAACTGTTCTATCCGGCACCGACTGTTCGGCCTGCAGGGCCCGGGCGGACGCGGATTCGACGGGAACGCCGTTGTCGTCGATGACGGGGATGCGGCTGGTCTCCTCAAAGGGGCTAGCCGGTTCGGCGCGTACGCTGGACACATCCAGCGGAATCGTCAATCGTTCGTTGCCCACTGGTTCCTGCACCGGATACTGGGTACCGAACAGATTATCGGAGTCGGTGGGATGATGACCCGAATCGATGCCTTCGGCCAGGATCGTGCGTCCCTTATCCCAGAGCGATTTGACGGGGTTGGCGGTTGCAGCCGCGACGGCTGCCGCCGACGACTGATGCTCCGTCGATGTACCGTCCGTAGTTACGTCCGGTTTGGTGGCCGCCGGGTGGGAGGTCACCAGGTTGGGCATCGGAATGAGGTTTTCGACATCGGTCGGTCGAATCGCGAGACGTTGGATTGATGCCTGACCGGTGGCGGTGGGGAGTGGGAGGTGCTGGTCGCCCAGTTCCGGAACGGTGACCCACGTGTTCAGCAGGGCCATGAATTCGGGAATCGAAGCCAGCGGCGCCTCATCCCCGATACGAAGTCCACGGGAGCAGATGAGCCGGAACTCGTATGGTGTGTCCTCCGGCAACGCTTCCATATCTGATGCCGCATCATACCGACGATGGGTCAGCAAGCGGTACAGCAGCGCCGACAGCTGGCAGATCGCGAGTTCCTCGGCCGATGACGAGCCGGCATATGCAACGGAATCCGCAATCATCATGCTCACCGGAGTGTCCGCCAATTGGATACCGGATGTGGACACGCGTACGGTATTCGCGCTGATGGCATGGTGCACGACGCCGTTGTCCATGAGGTGCCGCACCGTATAGGCGGTGTCCCCGATGATGGAGCGGATGGCGTCATACCCCAACGTGCCGAACTGGCCGCCGTCAAGGTATTCAGCCAGGCTCACGCCGGTATCGGGCTCGGTGACAATGATCAGCGCATTGTCCTCATGGTGGATATGCAGAATGGGTGTGCACCGATGTTCGGTCGACGCCGCGATCACCGACGCCGCGGTATCGGCCTCCCCAACGGCCGATGCGTCCAGAATGATGAACAGCTGGCATTCCTGATCGAGGATCTGGTCGGTGGCCTTCCACACCTGCAGGCCCTGTTCCTCGCATAGCGGCGACACCAAAACGTAACGGTTGATGATGGTATCTCCCAACTGCGGTCTCATGCTTCCCTCAACTCCCGAGCACATTGAAATGGACGCTTATTGCGAACTAGTAGCCATTGTATCGGCGGGGATAGCCGAAGAATCCGGGGTATCCCGCGGCGTCTGCCCCTTTGAGGTAACCGTGGCGGCATCCCGTGCGGCGCGGCCGCCGAGCCGGGACCGTACCATGCCGATCGCCGCCAGAAGCTCATCGGAACGCATCAGCCACAGAGCGCCCACATACACCACGGTGATCACGATGGTCGATATCACGCATATGCCGACGGCCTGCAGCCAGTTCATCGCATCGGCGCCGAAATCGGCACCGACCAGTGCATACACCGGATCCAGCAGGACAATGCCCACGGCCGCGGCGGCAACGGCGGCCGCGATGGCCTTACCGTACGAACGTGCCAGTCGCATACCATCGATTCGATTGCCGAACCGGCGGCGCAGCATCCACAACAGCAGCGGGAAGCACAGGATGTTGCCCACGGACACGGAAGTACCCAGCGCGGTGACCCAGTATTGCGGCGGCAACAGGAACGTGGCCGCAACCACGGCGACCACCTGCACGCCGGAGGCGGCGAATGCGAACACGAAGGGATGCTTGCCGTCCTCGAACGCGAAGAAGGTGCGCTGAATAATCAGATACGCCGAGGTCATCGGCAGACCGATGCCCAGGCCCACCAACGGCCCCGCAATCAGCAGCGCCTCGTCCACGCTCACCGACGGCAGCAGCGCCAGGGTGATCGGCGCGGGAATCACCACAAACGCGGCCGCGAAGAAGAACATCAGCACGCCGACATTGCGCAACGCCGAACTGAGCTGCCGGCGTGCGTCGTCGAGATCGTGGTCGGCCAGTGCGCGGGAGATCTGCGGGAACACCGCGGTCGCCACCGACACGGCGATCAGCGAGTACGGCAGCATGAACAGGGTATAGGCGTTCTGGTAGGTGGCGTTGCCCGCCACGTCGAACTGGCTGATCCCCAGCCGCATCTCGGCGGTTTCCGGGGCGTTGGTGGTGATGCGGGTGTTGATGATATTGGCCAGCTGGTTGATGACCACCACGCCGACGCTCCACGCGGCGACCGGTCCCATCGAACGCAGGCCTATGCCCCGCAGCCCCCAGCGCGGACGGTAGCGGATGCCGATGCGAGCCATCGGCACGAACAGGATCAACGCCTGGAACGCCACACCCGCGGTCCAGGCACCCGCGGTCAGCGCCAGCTTATCGGCGGTCCAGAACTCAACCGATTGCTGGTCGGCCCCGCCGAACAGCAGGATGAACACCGCGAACCCGATGCAGCTGATCACGTTGGCGCCCACGGAACTCCACGCGTAGGTGCCGAAATGGTTCTTGGCCGCCAGAATCTGGCCGATGACGGTATACAGTCCGTAGAAGAAGATCTGCGGCATGCACCACAACGTGAAGGCGTTGGTCAGGGCGGTCAGTTCCGGACTGCCGTTCACGTACAACGTCGTCAGCAGCGGCGTGGCCGCGGCCATGAGGGCCGTGACCGCCAGCAACAGGACGATGGCCACGGTGATGAGCTTGTCGAGCCGTTCCTCGGCGTCCTTGCTGTTCAGCGTGCGCACGATCTGGGGCACCAGCACGGCGTTGAAGATGCCGCCGGAGACCAGCGTGAACATGACCTGCGGAATCATGGCGCCGGCCTGATAGGCGTTGGCCGCCATGCCGGTGGTGCCCATCGCCGCGGCGAGCAGGATGGTGCGGATCTGCCCGGTCACGCGCGAGGCCGCGGTGCCGGAGGCCATGATCAGTGAATTGCGTCCGATTGAGGAGCTCATTCGTCGGGGTCCTTTACACGGTGGAACTGTCGCCAGAGGCCTGCGATGCCGAGCAGCACGGCGCAGACGATGATGATGAACCCGCTCATGTCGCTGATCTGCAACGCACTGGTGATGGTGGTCGATTGCGCGGCACCGAACGCGTTCCCCTCACGGTCCAGCAGCGTCAGCTGCGCGTTGGCCGTGCCCGAGGTCGACACGCGGATGGCCAGGGTGGTCTGCTCCTCGCTGGTCGGCGGCACGACCACGTCGACCAGCCGGGAGGTGACGATGGTCATGGAATCGGTGGTCGCCGAAACCTGGACCCGTACCGGGTACGGCAGGGCGTTGCTGACGGTGACGGGCATATTCGCCGTTTCGCTGACCACATTCAGGCTCTCGATGGGGGTGATCCTGACGGCGTTGGACAGGGTTTCGGCGATGGTCTGAGGCCCGGCGAGCGTGGCGCTGTCCGCGGTGGCGTTGTAGGACAGCGCATGCAGGGCGCATCGCCGGTTCACGGCCAGCAGTTGGTTGACCCATGCGGTGGTGTCCTCGGAACGATGCGTCACGCTGTCGGCATCTTGGCGGGCCAATGCCTGGGTGTCCCCGCTGGCCTTCATCGATTCCTCCTGCGCATCGGTGAGGACGGAATCGCGGAAGCGGATGACGACGTCGTTGGCGTTGCCCAAGGCGTCCAACGCGGGTGTGAACCGCTCGGATACGGCCTGTCCGGCGCCATTGCCGTCGGGCACGGCGAGCAGTGCGTCCTGTCCGGTGGCGGAGGGCGTGGCCGACATCAGCGTGTGCAGGTCCGTCATCTGCAGCCAGGGCGACTGTTCGATGGCGGACAGCAGGGCGTCCAATGTGGCGGTGTCCGTGGAGGAGTCCAGGCAGATGAGCAGGTTGCGTTCCGTATAGGGTTGCTCCATCTGATAGAACGCGCTTTGCGCCACGAACCGGGCCAGACGGCCGCCCGCGGTGCGTTCCGCCGTGGCGGTCTGACTGGTGGCCTGGCCCTGCGCCAATCCGCTGAGAACGGGCTGCGCCGCGAGCACGGTGACATCGCCGGCGTCGGTGGGGACGACGGTGGTGTCGGTGCGTACGATGCCCAGGGACATATCGCTGAAATCGCTGGTGGCGACCACGGTGTCATACCCCTGCCGCTTGGCGGTCGTCAGCGCCTGCTGGGTCCACGATGCCGATCCCTGCCAGGCTACGGCGTCCAATTCGGCTTCGTCGTCGCCGAGCGCCTGCCGGTACTGCGCCAGGGCGGTTGCGGCGTTCCAGTCCTCCGCGCGGATGCCGGTGCGGTCGTACCGGCTGGTGTCGGCCGCCGCATAGGCGGTGATGTCGAATCCGGCGGGCTGCATGATGGCCGAACTGCGGATCGGCATCCGCATGGCGTCCAGATATGTGGGGTCGGCGATAACCTGCACCCCCGGGTGGTTGTTCAGCAGCTGGGTCTGTTCCTTGACCTGGGCCTCGCCGGTCTTGCTCAACGAAACCACGTCGGAGTCGGCGTCGGCACCGTCGGTGAGCAACGTGGTCAGGTCATCCGTGTCGACCTGCCACTGGGTGCTGGACAACGGCAGGGCCACGGTGACGTTCAGCGCGGGGGTGGCGGCACCGTTCAACCCTTCGGCGGAACGTGTTAGGAACGTGTGCGTCTCCACGCTGGTGCCGTCGGTATGGAAGTCGATGCGCAACGGTTTTGGGCCCCACTCGGCGATGGACGTCAGCACGGCGTTATCGGCGTTGACATCGATGGCGACGGTCGCGGTGCCGCCGGGGGCGATCTCCGGGGTCTGGACTTCGGCGAGGACCTGCGGTGTGGGGATGCCGACCTCGTCCTGCGCCCACTGCTGGATATCGGTGCGTGAGATAAAGGTGTAGTGGACGTTGGTGGACAGGGTGACCGTGCCCGCGGGCAGGGCGTGATCGGTGGGGTTGGCGATGTCCAGCGTGAGGTGGTATCCGGATTGCGCCGTGACGGGCGCTGTGGCGGTGTCGATGTCGACGGTGACCGCGTCCGTGGCGGTGCCGTCGTCCATGGCGACCGCCTGCGGGATGCAGACCATGGCCACCGCCAGCATGAGGGCGGTGACCCATGCCACGGCATGGCTGCATATGCGGTGTCCGATACCAGCGGGGATGCGAGTCACGATTGTTGTTCCTGCCTGTTGCGTTTCCTGGCGTACAGCCATGCGATCTTGCGTTCGTTCGGATAGCTTAGTACGTCATCGAGGTCGTCGAAGTCCACCCAGATCGCGTCCTCGGCCTCATGGTCCGGGTCGCCCTCAACGGTGAGCTCGCCGCTGACGCGCCGCAGCGCGAAATGGTGCACCAGTTTATGGACGCGTTGATTCGTGCCGGTGAACCAGTAATCGATGGTGGCGATCGACTCCACGACCTCGCCCAGGATGCCGGTTTCCTCGTGCACCTCTCGGACGGCCGTCTGCTGGGGCGTCTCGCCCTTCTCGATATGCCCCTTGGGCAGACACCATTCCAGGTGGCCGCTGCGCGAATGCCGGGCGATGATCGCCACACGGCCGTGGTCGTCAAAGACCAGGCCACCCGCCGAGTACTCCCTGACAACCGGCAGTTCCTGCGCGTCCAGCGAAGCGAACGTGGTCGGCCCGTCGGTGTTGCGCCGCGGCGGCATCATGGCGGGGGTCGGCGTGCGTGCGGGTTCCGGCTGGCGGGGCTCCGGGGATTGGGAGGTGTATAGCAGCTCGTCCGGTTCCAGCGGGTTTCGGGCATGGTTGCCCGCAGCATGCGCGAGCATGCGTGCAAGGTCTGCGGGCGTAATCATGGTTTCCACCTTACTCAACTCTATGTGCAGGTGGGGTAATGGTGTCGGGTGCGCGGCGTTTATCCGCCGTGGAAGGGTGACGGTATGCTGGTAGGCGCAATGATTCGTCTGCCGAAAGGGTGCGCGTGAGTTTCGAAGTGTGGCCGGAAGCCATCGAGTTGGGCCGTCTGTTCGCCGATGAGGGGTATGAGTTGGCGTTGGTCGGTGGTCCGGTGCGGGATATGCTGCTGCACCGTCGTTCCCATGACCTCGATTTCTGCACGTCCGCGCGCCCGGAGCAGTTCGAGCCGATCCTGCGCCGTTGGGGGCGCGACGGCTTCTGGGATATGGGGCGGAAATTCGGCACGTTGGGGGCCATGCGCCGCCGCGCCGACGGCACCGAGGTCCAGGTTGAGGTGACGACGTACCGCTCGGATGTCTACGATCCCGACTCCCGTAAGCCGGAGGTCAGCTACGGCGACACGTTGGAGGGGGATCTGTCCCGGCGTGATTTCACCGTCAACGCGATGGCGCTGCGCGTGCCCGACCTGGAGTTCGTCGACCCGTTCGGGGGCGCGAACGATCTGGCCAAGGGCGTGCTGCGCACCCCGGTCGATCCGCGGCAGTCCTTCGACGACGACCCGCTGCGCATGATGCGTGCGGTGCGGTTCGTGGCGCAGCTGGGGTTCCGCATCGAGCCGGAGACCGCCGAGGCGATTACCGATATGGTCGACCGCATCGGCATCGTATCGGCCGAGCGTGTGCGTGATGAGCTGGTCAAGATGCTGCTGTCCGACCGGCCGCGTGCGGGCATCGAGGCGTTGGTCGAGTCCGGTCTGGCCGACATCGTGTTCCCGGAGGTTCCCGCCCTGCAGCTGGAGATCGATGAGCATCACCGGCATAAGGACGTGTTCGAGCACACGATGATCGTCATCGACCGCGCCGTGGCATTGGAAACCGGCCCGGATGGCCCCGTGCCCGCTCCGGATCTGACGTTGCGTCTGGCCGCGCTGATGCATGACATCGGCAAACCGAAGACCCGCAGGTTCGAGGCCGGCGGCAAGGTGAGCTTCCACCACCATGACGCCGTGGGCGCCAAGATGACGCGCAAACGTCTGAAGGCCCTGCACTTCGATCATCATGTGGTGGATGATGTGGCCGAGCTGGTGAATCTGCACCTGCGCTTCCACGGGTATGTGGACGAGCCGTGGACCGATTCGGCCGTGCGCCGGTACGTCAAGGACGCCGGGCATCTCTACGAGCGTCTGAACCGGCTGACCCGCGCCGACGCCACCACGCAGAACCGCCGCAAGGCCATGGTGTTCGCTTCGGCCATGGATGAGATGGAACAGCGCGTGCGCAACCTCAAGGAGAAGGAGGACTTCGACGCGATCCGTCCGGACCTCGACGGCAACGAGATCATGGATCTGCTCGGTCTCGAACCCGGACCGATGGTCGGCCGCGCCTACAAGCACATGCTGGATTACCGGCTGGATAACGGGCCGGTGGACCATGACACGGCCGTGGAGGAGCTGAAGCGCTGGTACGCGGCGCTGTGATCAGTGCGCCAGAGCGGCCGGCAGGTCGGTCATCTGATCCGCCGGCTGGCAGCCTTCGATGTCCTCGATCGGCGAGCCCGGCGCCAGCACCTCGTCGGTATCCTTCAGATTCTTGAACGTGGCGCCCAGCACCACGTCGATCAGCGCATCCTCACGGTCGTCCATCACCATGATGGCGTCGGTGAAGTTGTCGTTCAGCGTATACGCCTGGTTGATGGCGTTGCGCCCGAAGTAGATGGTCGTGCGCTCCACGGTGGTGACGAACCCCTCACCGGCGTTGTTGTTGTCGCGCAGGGTGTCATACCCCTGGACCGTAAACCCACGGTTCTCCAATCCCTTGGCCACCGCCTGCGCGAAACCGGAGAAACTGGTGCCATTCAGCACGCGGATGGTAATCGAGGGGTTGTCCACCGTGGTGGCGGGGGTGCCGTCCTCACCCTTGGCGGAGCAGGGCGCGGTGACCCCGTAGTTCGGCGCCTGCACGGGGGTGCCGACGCGTCCCAGACCGAAGACGTGGAAGTAGAACAGCATCGAGACCACCAGCGCCACGGCCATGATCGCGCCGACCACCGAGAACACAACGCGCTGGCGATGGCGGATGTACTGTTTGCGGGCTTCCCGCTCGTCGTTGTACTGTTCCATATTCCCAAAATCCTTCATGAATGATTGCTACCACCATAGCGTCAGTGGCTGACGCTGATGCGGACTATGCGGTATGGACGTGCACCTTTGGGGTAGCCGGGGCGTCCGCGGCGATGATGCGGTCCACGGCCGCCGACTCGCGCCATGCGTTCGCAATCGCCTGCAGTCGCGTGGCGTCGGGCGCGAACGCCACCACCGAGGGGCCGGAACCGGAGACGAAGGCATGCGTGGCGCCGGCCTGCAACGCGGCGCGCACGGCCGCACCGCTGCGCGGATGCAACGAGATGGCGGCGCGCTGCAGATCGTTGTCATGGTCAGGGTCACCGCCCAGCTCGTCGAAGGTCGCATAGACCTCGGGCGTGCGCAGTTCGGCCTGATAGGCGCCGACCACCAACGGTCCGGCAAAACCGCTGTCGCGCAGCTGGCGGATCCGATCCTCCTCAAGCGGCGTGATGCGTTCGCCGAATCCGGCGCCATGGGCGTACCCTCCGGACAGGCAGAACGGCATATCGGCCCCCAACCCGGCGGCCACCTCGCGCAGCCGCTCCAACGGCCAATCCAGGCCCCACAGCGTATTCAACGCCAACAGCGTGGCCGCGGCGTCGGCGGATCCACCGCCCAGTCCGGCGCCGACGGGGATGCGCTTGTCGATGGTGAGCGCCACGTCCGGCTCGCGGCCACTGGCCTCGGCCATGGCGAACAGGGCCAGAACCGCATGGTTGCGGCGCATATCGGTACCGGAGGCGGCCAGATCCCCCAGATGGGTGCCGGACAGATCCAGCGAGAACCCGGTGCCGGGCGCTTTGCGGGTGGCGGTGACCGTGTCGTAGATGCTCACCGCGCAGTAGATGGTATCCAGAGCGTGACGATTCCCCCATTCCGCGCGGGCCTGCCCGACGCGCAACGTCAGATTGGTCTTCGCCGGACAATCCACGCTGACGGACACGGGGAAGGATGGACCGGTCATGATGCCTGAACCTCCTGAACGGCACGGGAAAGGGTGGCGAATTCGTCAATGGTCAGGGTCTCGCCGCGGCGGGTGGCGTCGATGCCCGCCCGGGTGAAGGCCTCGGCGGGCACGATCCGTTTGAGCGCGGCGTGCAGCGTCTTGCGCCGCTGGCCGAACGCGGCGTCGATCAGCGAGAACGTCAGGGCGCGGTCCGCGCCGGCGAACCGCGGCTCGGCATAGCGGGAGAAGCGCACCAGCGCCGAATCCACGTTCGGCGCCGGCCAGAACACGTTACGGCCGATCACGCCGGCCCGTTCGGCGGTGCCGTACCACGCCAGCTTGACGCTCGGCGTGCCATAGATCTTGCTGCCGGGGCCCGCCGCCAGTCGGTCGGCGACCTCCTTCTGCACCATGACCAGGAAGGAGTCCAGCCCGTCGAACCGTTCCAGCAGCGTGAGCACGATCGGCGTGGCCACGTTGTACGGCAGGTTGGCCACCAGCGTGAACCGGCCGTCCATCCGGGGCAGCATATCCGGCGTCAACGCCAGGGCGTCGCTGGTGATGACGGTGAGCCGGTCCGAGGCCTGCGGCATGAACTCGGCCACGGTCGTCGGCAGACGCCGGGCCAACGGCGGATCGATCTCCACGGCGGTCAGCGTGGCGCCCGTCTCCAGAATGGCCAAGGTCAACGACCCCAATCCCGGGCCGACCTCAAGAACGGTATCGTCGGCGCCGACGCCCGCCTCGCGGACGATGCGCCGGACCGTACCCGGATCGATGACGAAGTTCTGACCGAACTTCTTGGTGGGGCTGATGCCCTCCTCCTCGGCTATGCGCCGGATGTCGGCCGCACCCAGCAGGCGGCCGCCGTCCGTCATGGTCGCATGATCCGTCATGATTCCCCTGTCTTCTCGTTCCTCGTCGATGGGCCGGTGGGCGCCGGCCGTGCCGTCAGTATCGGTTGTCGGTGCCAATCGTCAGTACCAGTTGTGCTGTTGCCACCATGCCACCGCCTGCGTCGGGCTGCCGTAGCGCTGAGCGATGTAGCTCAGCCCCCAGTCGATCTGCACCGCGCCGTCGTCCTGCCAGCCGGGCCCCATCTTGGAACCGGGCAGGGCCTGCGGGATGCCGTAGGCGTCGGACCAGGGGTTATCCGCGTACCACAGCCAGCTGGATTCGTGGTTCCACAGCCAGACCAGCGCGTCCCACTCGGCGCCGGTCCATCCGTATTGTGCGGCGGCACCGGCGGCGTAGGTCTGGGCCTGGGCCACGGTCGGATGCCAGAGGCGGCCCTGCGACGATCCGCCGGAATTGCCACCGGAACCGTTGCCGGTGTTGTCGGAAGGAGGCGTCTGCGACGAGCCCTCGGAGGACGATCCTCCGGAGGACGATCCCGAACCGGACCCGCTGCCGCTGCCGGAGGACGAACCGCCCGTGGTATCGGACGGCTGCTGCGTCGACGGTTCGTCGGTTTCCGGCTGGGCCTGCGTATTGCTGCCGGCGTTGGCCTGACCATGGCTCGTATCGTCCGGCGAGTCCATCTCCTCCGGCCCGACGGCGATGATCTGGTCGATGGCGATGACGGTGGTCGTCTCGGAGATCAGGGTTTCGCTTTCCGGCACCCCGTCCACGTAGGTGACGTCGAAGACGCGCTGGATCTCCCCGTTTGAGCCTTCCTGCCGGATGACGGTCTGCCCCGGGGCGAGCGTGGGGTCGATGATGGTCTGCGTGGAGAACGGCACCGTTTCCGTACGGGTCTCCTCGCCGTGTGTGACACGCCGGACCCGCAGGATGGTCTGCGAGCCGTCCTTCTCCACGCTGACCCGGTCCTCCTTGTTCAAGACGATGCCCTTGGAATCCAGGATCGACGCGGCCGGCAGCTTGCCGTCGGGGGCCTGCGAACTCTTGCCGTCGGCGATGACGGTCACCGGGCCGTCCTCGTTGATGACCAGACCGCCGGTGAGCTGGCTGTAGACATTGTCGATGTTCACGGTGATCCGGGCCGCTTCATGCTCATTGGCCTCGAAGAATCCGAGCAGCTGGTCGGCGCTGGTGGCCACCGTCCAGAACGGCACCTCTTGGCCGTCGATGGTGATGGTGGTCTGATAGGCGCTGCGCACGGTGACCACGTCATGGTTGCGCAGGCGGCTTCCGGATGTGGTGGTGATCTGATCGTGGGTCTTGACGTCCACGCCCTGGTCCCTGAGCAGCCTGTCGACGGTCATGGCGTAAGTGGTGACCGTGGTGGTCTCGCCATTGATGTCCAACGCGATCGATTTGCGGGAGGTCAGGGCGAAGGTGGCGGTGGAGGCGATCACCACGGCGGCTGCGCAGACGGCCACTCGGATACGGCGCATCGTCGTGAATCGTTTCGGCGTCCATCGTCTGGCCATGACGGCATTCCTCCCGTTGTCGGATCACTACCGCTGCATTGTATCGGTTCGTCGGTGTCGTCATCGTGCTGCGACGCCATACCTGTCCATTCTCCCACAATTCGGTGTGTCGGTGGGGACCGCTCCGATGACGATCCTTCGCGGCGTGGTGCCGGTGCATCGAAAAGGATAAAAGAAAAAGGGGGCGGGAGAGAAGGGGATGTTCCCGCCCCCTTATACCGGAGGGAGCTGGTTGGGGGACGCTCCGTCCGGTCCCAGAAGCCTATAGTTGGGGGGGGGGAAGGCCTCTGGATAACTTACTCAGGGGTAAGATCTCCACGCAGACTGACGCCTGCCTGTATAAAGCATTATACGACGTTCGGTCCGTGCTTCGAGCCTCCTGTCGGGATCGAACCGACGACCTGCCGCTTACAAGGCGGCCGCTCTGGCCATCTGAGCTAAGGAGGCGTGTCCCCAGTAGGTAAACCGTGGGACGAATGAATAGCATAGCAGCACCTGTTGAAACGGCCAACACGCATGGGAAGCCTTCCCTCGGCGTGTTGGCCGTCACTGCGTACTGCCGGGAGTCACTGACCGGTCGACACGGAGATCGGCTCGCCGTCGGCACCGATCGAAGGCATGACACCCTCCTTGCCGACGTCGCCCTCGTCGATACCGAGCGAGGTGAGCAGACCGTCCTTCATCGTCACGTCGGCGAAGGACAGCTCGTTGATATCCCAGAAATGCCCGTTGATCGTCAGCGTCGGCGTGCTCATCGAGCCCTTGAGCGAACCGGAGGTGTTGAACAGCTCCTCGCGCTTGGGCGTGTAGGTGTCCACCGCGTCCAGCCATTCGGTGTACTTATCGGTGGCCATCTTGTCGGCGACGTCCTCGGGCACCCCGGCGGCGATGGCCTGTTCGCGGATCTGGTCGTCGCTGACCGGTACGTATGCGTCGCCCTCCTGCGGCTGGAAGTCGCTGGCGTACATGTTGGACACGAAGGTGAGTAGATGCCCCGGATCGTCGTCGTTGTCCACAATCGTCAGGGCGGCGTTGGCCGCACGGGTGGAGTAGTCGTCGGTGGACAGTGAATCCATGAACGCCATGAAGTGCAGATCCAGGTTGATCTGGCCGGCCTCCATCATCGTGATCAGCGTGGGGTCGAGCTCGCGGTGCACGCTGCCGCAGCCGGGGCACAGGAAATCCATGTAGATCGACACGGTCGGCGCGTCCTCAACCGCGGTGCCGTACCCGTCCTTGGAGATCAGGATGCCGCCCTGGTCGTCGATGTGGGCCGGTTTGGTCTCCACCTGCTGCAGCTGGGTGTAGGCCTCGTCGATGGACATCTGGGCGACGGGATTGTTCGGATGCGTGGCGCGCCAGATCGCGACGCCGGCGATGATGCCGAGCACGGCGATGATGGCCACAACGATGCCGCCGATGATGGTCTGCTGCTTGCGCTCCTTGGCCGCCTTCAGCGCCGCGGCCCGTTCCGCCGCCTCCTGCGCGGCGCGGCGTTCGGCGCGCGACTGCCGTTTTTCGGTCTTCTTGGTGTTCTGGACCATCGGTTTCCTTTCCTGATTCCACTTCCGCCCATACTAATGGACGGGGTTCCGCTCACGGCTGGACGGATATGAAATTCACGTAAACAGCGGAAACCAGGAGATGGACGGCAGGAACACGGCCATCAGCACGGTCAGCGCGGTCAGCATTCCCCCGACGGCTATGGCGGCTGTCCGGCGGACGTGGGGACGCGAATCCGCCGTCTCGTCCGCGGGATCACCGGCATCGCGCCGCGGCGTCATGCCGCAGAGGGTGGCCGCGCCGATGCGGAGGGTATCGGGCGAGAACGCCAGTACATTGGCGAGCCAGCACAGGCCTGTGACCCCGGCCATGAACAGGCCGGATGCGGACAGTGGCACGTCCGCGGGCAGCAGGGTGGTGAGCGGATGGCTGGTGGGGGTGAAGGTCGCGACGAACGCCTCCGACGGGGCTCCGAGCAGCCAGGACATCGCCAATGCCGCGCCGAGAACGACCGCGGTCATCGGCGCGATACGCAGCGCGGCCAGGGCGCAGCCCTTGGCCAGATGCCACGGTACGGCGGCGGCGCGGCGCAACCCGTCGCCGTACCGCCGCTTACCGTCGTGCCGGATCTCCCGGCGGAACTGCGATTCGGCGTTCAATCCCGCGGCCAGCATCGCCCAGAACAGCGCGAAGGCCAGCGTCAGCGCGCCGAACGGGTGCGAGACGGCCAGAATCGCCACCGGCAGGGTCGCCAGAAGACAGGGAGTCAGACCCTGCTTGCGGCGGGATTCGCGTTGTGCGTACGTCAGGTAGGCACCCCCTAAGGGGGAGGGGTGCGGCGGTGTGGGCGGTCCAGACGGTTCGGACAGTGGCGATGGTGGCGGCAGCGGCGCCGATGCGGCCGTCCGTAGGACCGCGGTGGCGGTCGGCGGAGCCGGTGGGGACAGTGGAGCCGACGGTGCGGCCATCGTGGTGGTGGACGGCATGGCCTGGAGGATGGCGGTGGCGGTCGGCGGAGCTGGAGGTTCCAGAGGGGCCGACGGCGCCAACGTGGAGGTCACGATTCGTGTACGCTGCTGGTCCGGCCCGTTGTCAATCAGCTCGTCGTCCTGCTCGCCGGGGCCATCGTCGATCTCATCATCGGTCCATAGCGACCGCGGATTGCTCGGATCCGCGGGCGAGTCCTCCCCGACGTCCGGGGACGTGGGGTCAAAAGGGCGCACCACCTCCCACGCGGTGGGGTCCATGGCGTCACGTTCGATGGCCTGCAACAGCGCCTCCGGCGCGCAGCGCTTGGACCGGTCGGGGTCGAGCGCCGAACGGAACGCCGCCGTCGTGCCGGCCGGCAATCCCGTCAGATTCGCGTTGCCGGCCGCCGCGCGCTCCAATACGGCCATCATCGGCTTGGAACCGAACACGGGCGCCCCGGTGGCGGCGAATGCCAGCACGGACGCCACCGACCACCAGTCGGTCATCTCGTCGGATTCGGCCCCATCGATGATTTCCGGGGCGATGAACCCGGGCGTGCCCATCACCAGACCGGTACGGGTCACATGGCTTTCCCCCTCGCCCATCGCAATGCCGAAATCCACCAGGATCGGGCCGGTGGCGGAGACCATCACATTCGTCGGCTTGATGTCGCGGTGGATGATACCGGCGGCATGCACGGCCTTGACGGCGTCGATCAGCTTGCGCGTCAGCCGTTCCAGATCAGTGCCCACATACCGGCCGTTTGCGGCGACGTCGTCGCGCAGGTTCTTGCCCTCGATCAGTTCGGTGACGATGAACGCCAGCGAATCGTCCAACTCCATATCCACAATGCCGCATACCCCCGGGTGTTGCACGCGGCGCAGCGCCATCGCCTCGCGGCGCAGGCGCTCCCGGGCGGTCAGCCGTTCCCTGGCTTCCGGGGAATCCGGCGGCACGTCGTCCTCGGACAGCGAATCGCGCAGGATCTTCATGGCGTATTCCTGCCCGCCGTCATCGCGCACCCGCCACACGGAACCCATCGCGCCGGCTCCCAGACGGGATATCAGCGTGTACCCCCCCACCAGCTGGCCGGATTCCAGATTCAGTTCGCTCATGCCGCCATCCTACCGCGACACGCTGTAACGACGCGATGCTGCAGGGGTCGGCAGGGGATGAATGGCTGCGAAAAGCGGGTCGGGCCATAGACGGAACGCATGGGGGTCCATGCAGATTATGCACTTGAATCGACAGGATATGGGTCGAACGGGTAAAAGCCGGTAAAGTTGGGAATGATGGATTTATCGGCATGAAGAGGTGCTGACGTTGCGAACCTCAATGGTGAAGCGAACGATCCAGACCTGACTGATGGTTGTGTGGCAGGGCAGTCTCACGGCCGACCGTCGCGTAACGGCATGTGCTGGGGCGCATTCACGCCGGTTGTTCCAGTGAGAACAAGGAGGAGGAATAGCTCATGCTGGGCATTAATATGGCGGACGTCATCAACGTCCTCATGTCCGTGCTGCCGCAGCTGATCGTCATCGGCGTTGTGCTGGTGCTGGCGATCATCGTGACCGTGGCCGTCAACAAGAAGACGGTTGCGGATACGGCAACGCGCAAACTCATTCATTCCGAGTCGTGGCTGGTGTTCCTGGTCGCGGCCGTGGTGTCGGTGTCGATGATGCTGTTCGGCCCGCTGGCCACGCTGCTCAACAGCGCGACCGCCACCAAGTACACGCTGTCCGAGGAGACGATCTCGAACGCCAGCGATCTGGCCAAGGAGATCCAGTCCGAGGCCGTTACGCTGCTGCAGAACACCGATGACAACCTGCCGTTGGCCGATACGAACGTCAACGTCTTCGGCTGGGCGTCGACCAACCCGGTCTACGGTGGCACCGGTTCGGGCTCGATGAACGCCAACTATGAGACCACCTCGATCCTGCAGGGCATGGCCGAGGCCGGTCTGACCACCAACGAGGAGCTCTCGAAGCTGTACACCGACTACCGTGCGGACCGCCCGGTGGTGGCCATGGCCGAGCAGGATTGGACCCTGCCGGAGGTGCCGGCCGCCGACTACTCGCAGGAGCTCATCGATTCGGCCAAGGAATTCTCCGATGAGGCCGTCATCGTCATCGGCCGCGTGGGCGGCGAGGGCGCCGACCTGCCGAAGAACATGAAGGGTGAGGGCATCACCTACAACAACAACTCCACCGAGTACGAGGACTTCGAGGACGGCGAGTCCTTCCTCGAGCTGAGCAAGACCGAAGAGGACATGATCGACCTGGTCACCTCGAACTTCGACAAGGTCACGCTTATCTACAACGGTGCGAACATCTTCGAGCTGGGCTTTGTGGAGAACTATCCGCAGATCAAGTCCGTGCTGTGGTGCCCGCCGGCCGGCCAGACCGGCTTCTCCGCCCTGGGTGACATCCTCGCCGGCACCACCAACCCGTCGGGCAAGACCTCGGACACCTTCGTCTATGACCTGACCCAGCAGCCGTCCTACAACAACGCGGGTGACTTCAAGTACGAGAACATGACTGAGTTCCCGACCGAGAACTTCGAGGAGGGCGAGACCTCCCCGGCGTTCGTGAACTACGTCGAGAGCATCTACGTGGGCTACAAGTACTACGAGACCGCGGCCGACGAGGGTGCGATCGACTATGACGCGACCGTGCAGTATCCGTTCGGCTACGGCCTGTCCTACACCACGTTCTCTCAGGAGATGGGCGATGTGACCTATGCGGACGGTACCGTGTCGTTCGACGTGACCGTGACCAACACCGGCGACACCGCCGGCAAGGACGTCGTCGAGGTCTACTACAACCCGCCGTACACCAACGGAGGCATCGAGAAGACCGATCTGCTGGAGCCGGGCGATTCGGAGACCGTCTCGGTCTCCTTCGAGGATGACGACATGGCCTCTTATGACGATCAGGACGCCAAGGCGTGGGTGCTGGAGGCCGGCGACTACCAGGTCTCGATCAACGCCGACTCGCATACCGTGATCGACGAGAAGACCGTGACCGTGGACGAGGACATCGTCTACAACACCGAGGACAACACCCACGACGGCGACGCCGTTCCCGCGACCAACGCCTTCGACGCCGACCGCGGCGACGTGACCTACCTGAGCCGTGCCGACCACTTCGCCAACCGCGAGGAGGCCCTGGCCGCGCCGACGAACTACACCCTGTCCGACGAGTACAAGGCGCAGTTCCGCAACGAGTCGAACTACGACCCGGCCGAGACCAACGACGACGCCGACGAGATGCCGACCACCGGCGCCAAGGGCGACGTGCGCCTGGCCGACCTGACCGGCAAGGAGTACGACGACCCGCTGTGGGACGAGCTGCTCGACCAGCTGACCTTCGACGAGATGGACACCCTGATCGCCAACGGCGGCTTCGGCACCCCGGCGATTGAGTCGATCGGCAAGATCCAGCTGACCGACGTGGACGGCCCGGCCTCGCTGAACAACAACTTCACCCAGGTCGGTTCGATTGGCTTCCCGTCCTCCACCTCGGTGGCGTGCACCTGGAACAAGGATCTGGCCAAGCGCTTCGGTGAGGGCATCGGCGACATGGCCCACGACATGCACGTGGCGGGCTGGTACGCCCCGGCCATGAACATCCACCGCAACGCCTTCGCCGGCCGTACCTTCGAGTACTTCTCCGAGGACGGCGTGCTCTCCGCCGCTATGGCCTCGCAGCAGGTCACCGGCGCCGAGTCCAAGGGCGTGTACGCGTTCATGAAGCACTTCGCCCTCAACGACCAGGAGACCAACCGTCTGAGCATGCTGTGCACCTGGTCCACCGAGCAGGCGATCCGCGAGATCTACCTGAAGCCGTTCGAGGCCTCCGTCAAGGACGGCGGCGCCGGCGCGGTCATGAGCTCCTTCAACTACATCGGCATCGAATGGGCCGGCTCGCACTCGGGCCTGCTTAACACGGTGCTGCGTGACGAGTGGGGCTTCCGCGGCATGGTGCTGACCGACTACTTCGGCGGCTACGGCTACATGCAGGCCGATCGCGCGATCCGCGGCGGCACCGACGTGATGCTGGCTACCACCGACATCACCAATCACATCACCGACAAGTCCGCCACCTCGATGCAGGCGATGCGCACGGCGACCCACAACATCCTGTACACGGCCGCCAACAGCTGGCTGTATGCGGATGGCGAGCCGGCGGTCGAGGTCCCGATCTGGCAGACCATCACCTACGTGGTGTGGGGCGTGACCGCGGTGCTGTTCGTCGGCCTTGAGATCCTGACGATCAAGCGCTTCATCGACCGCAAGAAGGCCGCCAAGGCCTGATTGTGACGGATAAACATCCAGCGCCATAATCCGGGGCGGCACCTCACAGCGGGGTGCCGCCCTTCTTATACCATTCCTCCGTACTCCATTCCTCCCCAACCGTGCCCGCCCATCCCCGGACCGGTTCCCATCCCCGGACTCTGGTCCATCGTGACCGTGTTTTGTGACTCTGATGCATCGTGACTCTGACGCAACTGCGGAAAACGTTGGGATTCCGCCATTGTCGGCGAGCGGGTTGCGGGGCGAATGTATCAGAGTCCGGAAGGGATGGGCGGGGTGGATGGTGGTTTGGGAACCGAAGAGGACGCATCCGGGGAACGCAGTCCGCGGATTTCCTCCCGCAGGGCGGCCACGGCGTCGGTCAGCTCGCGGATGTCCCGGCGCAGACGGTCGGTCTCCGACTGCGCCTCCTCCTCACGCTCCTCGGCCTCAGCGTTGACCTGATCCACGATCCATGAAGCCAGCATCGCCGTGATCATGCCGATCAGTGCGATGCCGGTGAACATCAGCCCCACGGCCACCAGTTTGCCGTAGACCGTCACCGGCGTATGGTCGCCGTAGCCGACCGTCGTCGCCGTCACGAACGCCCACCACAGGGCGGTGGGGAAGTCGGTGATCGACGACCCTTCGGCGCCGCGCTCCACCGCGTACACGGCCAGTGCGCTCACATAGATCAGCATCGAGACCGAGCCGATCGTGTACACGGTGAGCTTGCCGCGCACCGCCATGCCGCTGGTGCGCCCCAGCACGTGCAGCACCTTGACCAGCCTCAGCAGCCGCAGCGGGCGGAACATCGGCAGCACGATCGACAGCAGGCTGATCAGATTGTGCGTGAACCACTGCCATTTGTCTTCGGCCAGCCACAGCGAGACCACGTAATCCACGATGAATACGATCCATATCGCATTCATCAACCCCTCGCACAACGTGGTATACGTGCCGGCCAGCACCTGCCATGAGAACGCCGCCAAGAACACGATGGCCAGGATCATCAACGGCCAGTCGGTACACTTCTGCCACTGCTTCAGTCTCATAATCCGATGATAATGCTCCGGCACCCATGTGACCCTGCGGCATCGTAGCCGTGCAACAAGTCGGCGAAACGGCGAAAAACCGACCTTTTCCCACGACCTCGCACAGTCACGATGTAGCACAGTCACGATGCGGTACCGGACCGATTGTGCGAATAAAACGACAGGTTGTGTAACCCCGTGTATGTCGCGCGGCAAAACCTGATTCAATCGGAGTGGAAGGCGAACTGCTGCCGTGCGATGCAGCATGGCTGCGGTCCGTTCGAGAACACAGTGCAAGGGAGAACCATGGAACTCGAAGAACTTTCGGTGTTGGAGAAAGCGGCGATGCTCTCGGGCGCGTCCGAATGGGATTCTCGCGGCAACGAACGGGCTGGCATCCCCAGCTTCGTGATGAGCGACGGCCCGCACGGCGTGCGTCGCCAGCTCGGCGCGGGCGACCATCTGGGCCTTGGCCAGTCCAAGCCCGCCACCTGCTTCCCGACCGCCGGCACAGTCGCGAACTCGTGGGATCCGGCGCTCGCCGAGGAGATGGGCGAGGCGCTGGGCAAGGAGGCGCACGACCTGGACGTCAACGTGCTGCTCGGCCCCGGTCTGAACATCAAGCGGAACCCGCTGTGCGGACGCAACTTCGAATACTATTCGGAGGATCCGCAGGTCGCCGGCCACATGGCCGCCGGCCTCGTCAAGGGCATCCAGAGCAACGGCATCTCGGCCTGCCCGAAGCATTTCGCGGTCAACAGCCAGGAGCTGCGCCGCCAGGCCTCGAACAGCGTCATCGACGAGCGCACGATGCGCGAGATCTACCTGACCGCGTTCGAGATCACCGTGCGTGAGGCCCACCCGTGGACCATCATGACCTCCTACAACGAGGTCAACGGCGTCTACGCGCACGAGAACAAGCATCTGCTGCAGGAGATCCTGCGCGACGAATGGGGCTTCGACGGCATGGTCGTCTCCGACTGGGGCGGCTCCAACTCCGCCGTCGACGCCGTCAAGGCCGGCGGTAGCCTGGAGATGCCGTCGCCGGGCTTCACCTCCGTGCGTGAGCTCGTCGGCGCCGTGCAGGCCGGCACGCTGGCCGAGGCCGACCTCAACGCCCGCGCCGCCGAGGTCGCCAAGATCGCGCGACTGACCAAGACCGAAGGCGTCGGCCGCGACGACCTGCTCAAGGACGACATCGCAGCCGCCCACCATGCGGTGGCCCGCCATGTTGCCGAGAACTCCAGCGTGCTGCTGAAGAACAGCAACGGCACGCTGCCGCTCGCGGCCGGCGTGAACGTGGCCGTGGTCGGCGATATGGCCAAGGTGGCCCGCTTCCAGGGATCCGGCTCCTCCAAGGTGAACGCCACCCGTGAGGAGAACCTGTTCGACGAGCTAACCCGGACCGAAGGCGTGAACGTGGCCGGCTACGCGCAGGGCTACGACCGTCAGGGCGCCAAGAACCAGGGGCTGATCGACGAGGCCGTGGCGCTCGCCGGCAAGGCCGACGTGGTGGTGGCCGTGGTCGGTCTGGACGAGCGCAGCGAATCCGAGGGCCTCGACCGCTCCACGATGGCGATCCCGCAGGTCCAGAACGACATGGTCGACGCGCTGGTGGCCACCGGCAAGCCCGTGGTAATCGTGCTGATTGCCGGTTCCCCGGTGGAGCTGCCGTGGTACGACGGCGTATCCGCCATCCTGTACATCGGCCTGTCCGGCCAAGCCGGCGCCTCCGCCACCGCGAACGCGTTGACCGGCAAGGTGAACCCCTCCGGCCACCTGGCGGAGACCTGGCCGATTCAGTACGCCGACGCGCCGAACTCCGGCTGGTACCCGGCCATCGGCCGCGACGCCATCTACCGCGAGGGCCCGTTCGTCGGCTACCGCTACTACACCACCGCCGGCGTGCCGGTCCGCTTCCCGTTCGGCTACGGCCTGAGCTACTCGTCGTTCTCCTACGCCGATCTGAAGGTGGACGACAACGGCGTGGAATTCACCGTGGCCAACGACTCCGACGTTCCCGGCGCCACGGTGGCCCAGCTGTACGTGCGCGGCCCGCAGGGCGGCGTGCTGCGCCCGGACCGCGAGCTCAAGGGCTTCGCCAAGGTCCAGCTGGATGCCCACGAGTCCAAGACCGTCCGCATCGAGTTCGACCGATACACGTTCCGCCATTTCGACACCGAGTCCAACGCCTGGCATGTGGAGTCCGGCGAATGGACGCTGATGGTCGGCGCGAACGTGGAGGACATCCTGCTGACCGCCACCCATGAGGTCAAGGGTGATGTGGACCCGAAGCCGGCCGATCCGGCGCTCGGCTCCTACCTGACCGGCAAGGTCAAGGAGGTCACCGACGATGAGATGACCGCGCTGTTCGGCCACTGGGTGGTGGCCCCCGGCAAGCCGGTGACCTTCGGCGCCAACGACCCGATCTCCTCCTGGGTGGACTCGAAGGGCTTCGTGGCCCGCACCGTGGCCAAGGTCCTGACCAACCGTGAGGAGTCCGTGCGTGAGAAGACCGGCCAGCCGGATCTGAACACGCTGTTCATCCTCAACATGCCGCCTCGCGCCATGAGCAAGATGACGCAGGGCATGATCGACTCCGCGATGGTCCAGGCCATCGTCAAGATCGCGAACCGCCACACCTTCCGCGGCATCGGATCGTTCATCGCGGGATTCTTCCGCAACCAGTCCGCCAACAAGCGCACAGAAAAGGAGCTCAACAATGAGTGAGGCAGAGAAGAAGGCATATTCCAACCCGTTCATGGCGTGGTGGATGCCGAAGTGGGAGAAATTCGAGGTGGGACATCCCAAGCTTGCAAAGTGGGCGTACCAGATCTTCTACTTCTTCGTGTTCAGCATGGGCGTGACGATCGTGCAGTACCTGATTTTCACGTTCCTGCCGCCGATTCTCGGTATTGGTTTAGCCGGCACCGAGTTCATGTGGCCGCAGGTGGATATGAGCCTGTTCGGCGTGGACTTTACTTGGAGCCTGCTGGGCTACAACGTGGTCTATGATTCCGCCGGCGCGGTGGCCATCGGTGGCGGTCTGGGCTACTTCATCAGCTATGAAGTCGGCTCGTTCATCGCGCAGTGCATCAACTTCCCGCTGCAACGCAACATCACCTTCAAGAGCCACGGCAACCCTGTGTACCAGGCGATGTGGTACTTCATTGCGTGGGTGCTGATCTCGCTGATCTGCAACGGCTTCAACAATCTGTGGATGCCGATTGCCCAGGCCTATGTGCCGCTTGCTGTCTACAACATCCTCGTGACCTTCATCACGGGCGGTGTTTCGATGGTCATCTTCTTCTTCGTCTTCAAGATCATCTTCCCGGAGGGGGAGGCCAAGAAGGACGAGGCCAAGTGATTCGTGCCCGGGACTGATACTCGGACACGATAAAGAAGAACGCGGGGTCCCGCCGGAGTCGATCCAGTGGGACCCCGTCCGTATATCACATGAGCACGGTATTCGTGTGCCAAATGGACCGTTGGCTGGCCGCTCAGTGATCCTTTTGGCACATGCATATGGGATGCGTTTGTGTGCCGAATGGACCGCCTGCCGGCCGTCGCGCTCTACCGCGGAATCAGTGCGGTAAGCGTGAACCAGTGATTCTTCGCGTGGATGGTGACCTCTCCGCCGTACTGCTGTGCGATGTGGCGGATTGACTTGACGCCGAAGCCATGCGAGCGGGCGTCCTTCTTGGTGGTGCGCAGATTGCCCTCGGTGTCGGTCTTGAGCGCGGAGTCGTAATAGTTCTCCACGCGCAGCACGACGAACCGCCCCTGCTGGTACAGCGCCAACCGAATCAGCCGCTGTTCCGGGTCGGCGAGCTTGGACGTGGCCTCGATGGCGTTGTCCAGCGCATTGCCGAACAGGGAGGCGATATCCATCGACGACATGCCGTCCAGCAGTTTGCCGTCGGCCACGGCGGTGAACGTGATGCCCTTGTCCGCGCAGGTGTGCGTTTTGGCGGTCAGGATGACGTCCAGCACCGGATTGCCGGTATGCTGCTGGGCGCTGTACTGCTGCACCGACGCCTCCAGCTGTTCGAATCCCGCGGCCATGTGCTCGGGGTCCACCTGTGCGCGCAGCGCGGCGATCTGGTGCTTGAGGTCATGGGCGAGCCGCCCGATCGACTCGATGTTCTCCTTGGACTGCAGATACTCCTGATGTTGGCTTTTGAGCTGCGCGTTGATCGAGGCCAGCTCCATATTCGAGGCGAGACGGCGCGCCTGCTCCTGCTGCGCATACAGGATCACGAACCCGCATAGGTCCACCAGCGTGCGGATGTAGAACACCTCCTGCCCGATGGTGCCGGAGAACGGGGTGTTCGTGGAGACGAAGCTCAGATTGCTCATGGCAAAGGTGATCAGCGTGGTGGCCACCGTCATCACCGCGGCGGACATCGTCGGCACCGTGGGCTGGGTTTGGCTGAAATTCCCCCGTTCCACGGTGTATGCGATGAAGAAGCACAATCCGTATGTCACCACCAACGTGATATGCGACTGCCACCATGTGGGCGTAAGCCCCAGCGCATGCCGGGCGAAGGTGACCAGCTGCCAGTGCAGCGAGGCGATCAGCTCGCCGAGGATGAACGCTCGGGCGGTGATGTACAGGCCTTCGCGCTTGCCGGTTCCAATGCTCAGCATCACAATGGCGAACATGCCGGCGGCCGCCAGACACATGCCGAAGATCCAGAACGGCAGCGACATCATGCCGGCCAGATACTGCAATCCAATGAGTACCGGCAACCCAAGCGCCACCACCAGGATCGTGCGTTGTAACGACACTCTGCGGTACAGCACGCACACGTACACCAGACAGCCCAGCCATTCGCTGATGGCCGTATAGAGACGAGGGATGTCCGGCAACGCGTTGACGATGCCATTCATTGCGCGCCGCCCATATAGTCGGCCAGCGCCACGAGAAACGCCTTCTTACGTGGCCGACTGACGCGCAGCCGCTCGCCATTGGACATGATGCAGTCCTGGTCCTCCACCGCCGCCACGTACCGCAGGTTCACCAGATAGCAGGAGTTCGACCGGAAGAAGTCATGGTCGGCCAGCCTGGCCTCCAGGTCTTTCAGGGTACCGGTGATGGAGAGCTTGCCGCTGAGCGTGTGGATGATGATGGTGTGCCGGATCGATTCGATGTAGACGATGTCGGTCAGGTCCACGCGGATCTGTTTGGAGCCGGTTTCCACCAGCATCGAGTCGTTGGAATGGCGGCGCACCGTATCGATGGACCGTTTGAGTTCCTGGCTGAACGCGAACCACGGCACCGGTTTGAGCAGGTAGGACAGCGCCTGCACCTCGTATCCGCTGATGGCGTACTGCGGCGCCGCGGTGATGAAGACGATGACGACGCCGTCGTCGCGCTCGCGTACGCGCCGTGCGGCCTCCATGCCGTCCATCTGTTTCATCTCGATATCGAGCAGCAGGATGTCATAGACGGGTGTGTAGTGTTCGACGAGCGCCGCGCCGTCGTTGAATGCGGAGACGACGAACTGTTCGCCCTGTTCGCGCTGGTACCGGTTGAGATAATCGAGGATGAGCTGACAGGCGGCGGGGTCGTCCTCGACCACACCGATTCGGATAGGACGCATGCAGCATCGCCTCCTTCGCCATTCAACCCACCCAACAGCATACACGTTGCCGGTGATGCGGGCGGGTGGACGGCGCAACATACTCCGTATGACGCGCCCCATATGAATGAAGCGGCGCCCCGTTCGGTACGGGACACCGCTTCCGGTGATGACGGGCGTTATCTCACGCGAAGGCCGCGCGGATCTGCGCCGCGGTGCCGTAGGAGGCCTGAGCGCCGTAGTTGGTGGCGGCGTAGGCGGAGACGTAGGAGGCCAGCTGCGCGCTGTCCATCAGCGTCATGCCGGAGGACAGGCCGGCCAGGATCGTGCCCATGAACGAGTCGCCGCAGCCGGTGGTGTCGCGGGCCTGCACGCGTACGGGGGAGATGCGGTGGATGTCGTCGCCGTCGATGACCACGGAGCCGTCGCCGCCGAGCGTGATCACGGCCTGACGGAACCCGTAGTCGTGCATCTTGTCGGCGATGGCATGCCAGTCCATGCCGTCCCAGTCGTCATCCTCCGGCTCGTTGATGCCGAGCAGCTGGGCCATCTCGTGTTCGTTGACCAGCAGGATGTCGGAGGCTTCGATCAGTTCGCGCGGCAGTTCGGTGGTGAACGGGGAGTTGTTCAGCAGCACGGTGGCGCCGGCCTCACGCCCCATACGGGCCACGGCGGTGACCGTATCGATCGGGCTTTCCAGGCACAAGCCGATGGTGGGCGCGGCGGTGATCGCGTCCTTCATCGACTCCACGTACTCCACGGTGACCTGCGCGTTGGAGCCGGGGGAGTAGATGATGGTGTTCTCGCCGTTGGCGTCCACGGCGATGACGGTGGTGCCGCTGGGGCCGAGGACGTGGCGCACGTACTGGGTGTCGACGCCCGCTTCGGTGAGCTTGCCCAGCAGGAAGTCGGCGTTGGCGTCGGATCCGACCGCGCCGAAGATGCGGACGTTCGCGCCGATGCGGGCCGCGGCCGCCGCCTGGTTGCCGGATTTGCCGCCCGGCAGCACCTGCAGGGGGCCTCCGTTGACGGTTTCGCCCGGTCCGGGCAGGCGTTCGGTGGAGACCGTGTAGTCGGCGTTCATGGAACCGATGACGGATACGGCGCCATGAATGTCGTCGAGCTTCGCGAGGATGTCGTGCATGCTTGCTCCTTGGGGTTGGGGTGGTGGGGTGGTGCCGGAGGGAGCGGGCTCGTCTCCGGCACCGGGTGCGAGAATCGGTTACTTGGTTCCGTAGATGTGCTTGCGGAAGACGAGGTACACGATCAGGCCGAGCAGGATGACGCCCGCCGCGATGAGCAGCAGCTGCGAGTATCCCGTAGCGGCGGCTGCGCGTGCCGCCGCGGAGCCGGCCTCATCGACGGCCGGCACGCCCGCCAGCAGGCTGCCGAAGATGGCGATGCCGATGGACGGGGAGACGTTCATCACCAGATCGTTCAGGCCCACGCCACGGCCGGATTCCTCGGTGGACAGCGTGCCGAGCACGGTGCTGACGACTGGCGAGTACAGCAGGCCGACGCCGCAGTACAGCACGCAGGCGCACAGGGTCAGGAGGATGAAGCCCTTGTCCACGCAGAACGCCGCGCCGGCGAAACCGCACATGATCAGGCAGGCGGCGGTGATGATGCCGGCCTGGCGTCCGATCTTGCCAATGATCACGCCGGAGGACGTGCCCACGATGGCGGCGCAGACGAACGCCCACACCAGATAGGTGGAGACCTGCGAGGAATTCATGCCGTACAGGGCGCCGCCGATGGCGTTGTAGAACGGGGAGACCACGTAGTTGGTGAAGTAGAACAGCGCGATCAGCGAGATGGCCATGAGCCAGCGGGTGTTCTTGAAGAACGCCGGGGTGATGAACGGGTTCTTGGCCTTGGAGATGTACACGCCGAAGCCGATGAACAGCACGGCGGCCAGAGCGATCATCCACCAGCTCATGTAGGAGAAGAACAGTGTCAGGAAGGCGGTGGCCACGCCGAAGATCACGAAGCCGACCGTGTCGATCTTGTCGCCGCTGCCGTTGCTGTCGGGCAGGTTCTTGAGCAGGATCGGCAGGAAGAGGATCGTGATCGCCGGGATCAGGAACAGGAACTGCCAGCTGATGGTGCTCAGGAAGCCGGCGGCGAACACGCCGATCGAGGCGGACAGCTGGTAGGCTGCGGTGTACAGGCCGAAGAAGATCACCTTGAGCGAGTTCTTCAGGTACTTGGTGGCCACCACCAGGAATGCGGAGCCTGCCACCTGCTCGCCGGCGGTCTGCAGCACGCGGGCGATGATGACCGTCCACAGGTTCGCCGGCAGGAAGTAGTTGGCGAAGAAGCCGAACAGGGAGCCGACGAACAGTACGATCAGGCCGACGGTGACCAGTCTGCGCAGCGAGATGAAGTCGCCGAGCGAGCCGTAGATGAAGCAGACGATGCCGAGCACCAGGCTCGGGAACGCGGTGATCAGCGAGGCCTGGTCGGGTGCGCCGACGTCGGCGCCGACCTGCTGGAAGACCAGGTTGAAGCCCTGCAGGCACAGGGTGCCCAGGACGAAGGTGATGAGCAGGGGGATCAGCGCGCGGATCGCCATCTTGTTGGTGGCGTCGTCGACGTCCTGCTCGACAACAGTGGTGTTGTCAGCCATGGTTTGCATCCTTTCGATAACGTTCACATGTCGGTTGGACTCGATGTATTATGCCGCCGCGGCGGCCATGCGCGACTCAGCCTGCGTTGCGAGCCAATCCGGTGATGCGGGTCATGAATTCGTTCAGGAAGCGCGGCACATCCACGCCGACGGCCGCCTGCATGGTCTTGACCGGGTCGTTCAGACGCGTGTTGTCCCCGATGGTGCGCCCGCGGGTCGGGCCCTCGACGTCCACCTGCAGGTTGATCGGCAGCGTGGTGACCAGCGTCGGGTCCACGGCCACGCCGACGGCGAGCGGATCGTGCAGGCCGCAGCCACCCAGATGCGGCGAGGTGGTCTCGTAGGCCTTGATATAGAAGTCGGTCATGTCGGCGAGGAAGTCGCCGGCCTTGGTGTTCAGGTCGCGCCACTGCTGCGTCTCCTTGTAGGTCAGGAGCGTCTGCAGGGTCACGTCGAGGCCGACCATGGTGGCCGGCGCGCCGGAACGGAACAGGTAGTCCGCGGCGTCCGGATCCTGGGAGATGTTCGCCTCCACGCAGCAGTTCACGTTGCCGCACACCGTCAGGGCGCCGCCCATGAGCACGATCTTGCCAATCTTATCCTTGATCTCGGGGGCCTTGCGGATGGCTGCGGCGATGTTGGTCATCGGGCCGGTCGGCACGTAGACGAGGTCCTTGCCGTAGGTCTTGACCGCGTCGATGATGAAGTCGACGGCGGGTTCGGTTTCGGCCTCGCGCGTGGAGTCGGGGATGTCCACGTCTCCGATGCCGTTGTTGCCGTGGATGAACTTGGAGATCTCCAGGACCTCGAAGCCGTCCGTGGCTTCCGAATGCGGGATACCTTTATATACCTTGACCTCGGGGTGGCCGAGCAGTTCGGTGATGGCCAGCGCGTTGCGCACACCCTGCTCCAGCAGCACGTTGCCGTAGGTGCCGGTGATGCCGATGAGCTCGACCTCGGGACTGCCCAGCGCGTAGGCGATGGCGAGGGCGTCATCGACACCGGTGTCCAAATCGAGAATGAGCTTTGTCATGGGGTTCCTTCCTGTTGGTGAGGCCGTCCCAATACGGCCTCGGTGTGCTCGGGGCAAAGATATCGGCACCCAAGCACGACGGCTGCTGCCGTGTCATCTTCGATCGGTGAGCGATACAGCCTGGCGGGCCGGTGACCCGCGTAGTTCCATGATAGATGGAGCCGGAAGGGGTGCTCGGGAAAGCCGATGATTCCAACGTTTTATCGGCGTGTTGCTAAAACGTTATATCCGTTGGTATTAAGCGATTCGCGTGGGGCGTTGAGGCTCTTCTCGGCGGTCGGTGTGCACCCCGCGTTCCATGCATATCCGCGCGGCGGCGAACGGGGGACGATGACGAATGGGGCGGGCGGGCGCCACAGTGATTGCGTCGGGGTGCCTGTGCTGTCATGATCCTCGTGAAGGGTTTGTGAGCGTTAACACGCCGAGAAACGCCACCCTTGCCATTGACGTGAACTGGTGTATAGTAGAGCGTGGCTCAAAGAAGAGAACCTTCAATGGACCGGATAAGTAAACGCCGAAGTCTACGGTTTCCGCTGTCGGGCGCTGGAGACGGACGCACAACCACCTTCCACAACGGATCGTGAGGCACGTACCTGCCTCTGAAAGGATGAACATATCATGGCAGAAGTCGTATTTGACCATGTCACTCGTATCTACCCGGGCAACGACAAGCCTTCGGTGGATGATCTGAATCTGGATATCAAGGACGGCGAGTTCCTCGTCCTGGTCGGCCCCTCTGGCTGCGGTAAGTCCACCACCCTGCGCATGCTCGCTGGCCTGGAAGAGGTCAACAAGGGCCGCATCCTCATCGGTGGCAAGGATGTCACCACGATGCAGCCGAAGGACCGCGACATCGCAATGGTGTTCCAGAACTACGCTCTGTACCCGCACATGACCGTTGCCGACAACATGGGCTTCGCCCTGAAGATCGCCGGCACTCCGAAGGACGAGATCCGCAAGCGCGTCGAGAAGGCCGCTGAGATCCTCGACCTGACCGAGTACCTCGACCGCAAGCCGAAGGCTCTGTCCGGTGGTCAGCGTCAGCGTGTGGCCATGGGCCGTGCAATCGTCCGTGAGCCGAAGGTCTTCCTCATGGATGAGCCGCTGTCCAACTTGGACGCCAAGCTCCGTGTCCAGACCCGTACCCAGATTGCTGCCCTGCAGCGCCAGCTGGGTGTCACCACCCTGTACGTGACCCACGATCAGACCGAGGCTCTGACGATGGGCGACCGCATCGCCGTCATCAAGCTCGGCATCCTGCAGCAGGTCGGCGCTCCGACCGAGCTGTACGATCGTCCGGCGAACGTCTTCGTGGCCGGCTTCATCGGCTCCCCGTCGATGAACATCAACACCCACCCGGTGATCAACGGTCAGGCCAAGATCGGTGAGGACACCATCGATCTGCCGCGCGAGGCTGTCGCCAAGCTGACCGCCGAGGACAATGGCCAAATCATCGTCGGCTTCCGTCCGGAAGACGCCGATCTCGCCGCTGCTGATGACCCCAACGCCTTCTCGCTGAAGGTTGTCAATGTCGAGGATCTGGGCTCCGACGGCTACATCTACGGCAACATCGTCACCGATGGATCCGCCGCCGAGGCCGCGACGATGATGTCCGATCAGAACAAGCTCACCACGGTTCGCGTGAACCCGCGTGCGCTGCCGAAGATCGGCGACACCGTCAAGATCAAGATCGACCCGACCAAGATGCATCTGTTCGCTCCGTCGACCGAGCTGCGTCTGAACTAATGCTTGACGGGGCTGGATAAGCCCGGTCAACCATTACACGAGGCATTCTCTTCCTCTCTTTGGCCTCGTGGGGAAAGGCTCCGCATAGCTGCGGGGCCTTTCCTTTTATGATGTGTGCGTTTTGCGTGGGAAGCCGCTGTCCGCACATCCTCGGTCGGCGATTTGGCCTATGTGCCGGTTACATTAGAATTTATGGAATTGACTGATCTGCCGCAGATGGATCCGCGTGTGCTCAAGGCCACGTCGGTGAAGGCCGACCCGACCGCCCCGGCGACGGCGGAGCCGCAGGCGTTGAAAATCACCGCCGCGAGCTCGAACCCGAAGATGTTTACCCTGCCGTGGGAGAAGCCGCTGGCGACCTGGCCGGACGAACTGCTCGCCAATCTGCCCCGAGGCATTTCCCGCCACGTCGTGCGTTTCGTGCACGTCGGCGATTCCGTGTATGCCATGAAGGAGATCACCCGCAACGTCGCCGAGCGCGAGTACGAGCTGCTGCGTCGTCTGGAGAAGCTCGAACTGCCCACCGTCGAGCCGATCGCCGTGGTGACGGGTCGTCATACCCGTGAAGGCGAGCCGCTGGAGGCGATCCTGGTCACCCGGCATCTGAAGTTCTCGCTGCCGTATCGCGCCCTGTTCGCCCGCAACCTGCGCCCGGATACGGCCGAACGGTTGATCGACGCCCTGGCTGTGCTGATGGTGCGTCTGCACCTCGCCGGTTTCTACTGGGGTGACGTCTCGCTGTCGAACGTTCTGTTCCTGCGCGATGCCGACGCGTTCTCCGCGTTCCTGGTGGATGCCGAGACCGGCGACCTGCATGTGCGTCTGACCGAGGGGCAGCGTGAATACGATATCGACCTGGCCCGCACGAACATCATCGGCGAATTGATGGATTTGAGCTCCGGCGCCCTGCTGCCCAGCGATGTGGACGAGGTGGAGGTCGGCAACCGTCTGGTGGAGCGCTACCATTCGCTGTGGAGCGCCCTGACCGATGTGGACAGCTTCAGCCCCGATGAGATGTGGAAAATCGAGAAGCGCGTCAACAAGCTCAACGGTCTGGGTTTCGACGTGGATGAGCTGGAGATGAACACCACGCCGGACGGCAACCGTGTGCTGGTGCGTCCGCGTGTGGTGGATGCCGGCTATGCCTCGCGCAAGCTCCTGCGTCTGACCGGTCTGGATGTGCAGGAGAATCAGGCCAAGCGACTGCTCAACGACCTGGACGCCTATCGCGCCTCCACCTGGCGTCAGGGCGAGGACTTGGAGATTGTGGCCACGGACTGGATGCGCGAGGTGTTCGAACCCACCGTGCGCATGATTCCGGCCGAATACCGCTCCCAGATCGAGCCGGCGCAGTTCTTCCACGAGGTGCTGACCCACCGCTGGTTCCTGGCCGAACAGGCCGGGCACGACGTGCCGATGGTCGAGGCCGTGGAAAGCTACATTGCCAGCGTGCTGCCGAAGTACAAGCTGGACGCCTCGGTGATGGCCGCCATTAATGCCGACGCCGATTCGGGCGTGATCGACGACGAGCGCACATTCGACACCAACACGTACGGCAATGGCGTGTTCGACGCCGACGGTCGCCCCGCGCACCTGCGGGCCGACGATGACGATGATTACAATCCCGACGACGACCCCGACGCCGCCGTCTGGAGCCACTGATCGTTCGCAAACTTTCGCAAATCGGAACCGGTTGACGGGGCCGCGGCGCATCCAGGCGTCGCGGCCCCTGCCGTATGCGCCCGCCATGACTCCGGCGCCGTGCCCCGCTCGCTATGACAGAATCGTGGCGCTGTCTACAGCAGAATTATGGTAATCTCTACTGCATAATTATGGTACTTTCTACAGCAGAATTATGGTAAAAATGCATGTTCACGATGCGAGGCGGCTGTCTGAGTCTGTATGACGTTGGCATGGGAGCGGGGTTGCAGGCCAACGGGTTCGCTGTGACCTCCGCCGCTGATTACATCGGGCAATCGGCGTGACATGGTGTCGGGGAATGCTTGGTTAAGCGGTTAAAGTAGAGGGTATGCGCAAGACAACGGTCTACGATGTGGCGGAGCGTGCGGGGGTTTCCACCGCCACGGTATCGTTCACGTTCCGCCGCCCGGACAAGGTCAAGCCCGCCACCCGCGAAAGGGTGCTCAAGGCCGCGCGCGAGCTCGACTACGTTCCCTCGGCCAACGCCCGCGGCCTGGCCCGCGGCAAGACCGGTGCGTTGGGGTTGTATTCCTTCGACATGCTTATCGAACGGCCGCAGGGCAGCGATCTGGAGGATTTCGCCACCGAGGACATCTTCGAGCGTCCGGATGTGCTGGTGTACCCGTTGTATGCCGACGAAGTGCAACGTGGTTTCGAGGTGGAATGCTGGCATCGCGGCCAGACCGTGCTGTTGGGCACGGCGGTCTCGAAGCGGGACAATGGCTCGATCACCGATATCGCCGGCCGGGTGGACGGTTTGGCGCTGTTCCCGAACCGCGGCACGGATGACCTGCCGGTGGCGCGGTTGTGCCGCAGCATCCCGGTGGTGCGCATCGGCGAGACCGATGGCGAGTTGCCGTCGGCCGACGTGATCTGCGACAACGAGGGCGGCATCGAGGCACTGGTCGACCACCTGGTGGATGTGCACGGCGTCACCGAGATGTCGTTCATCGGCGAACTGGCAACCTACGACATGCATCAACGGTTCGAGATGTTCCAGTCGAGGGCGGCGGAGCGCGGCATCGCCATGGGCCGCCCGCTGCTGGACGATTCGACCTCGTCCTCCCGGGAATGGCTGGTCAACCTGTGCGAAGCCATCGACGCCGAACAACTGCCGCGCGCCCTGGTGTGCGGTAACGACCAGACGGCGTTGGCGGTGATCGACCTGCTGCGCGATGCGGGGGTGCGTGTGCCGCAGGATGTGATCGTGACTGGTTTCGACGGCATCCTGGCGTCGGCGCTCGCGCCGGTGACGTTGACGACGGTACGTCAGCCGTTGGGAGCGATGGGGCGTCTGGCGGCGAAGCTGCTGGACGAATGTGACGGCATGCCGTGGGACGAACCAAGCGTGCACCGGATGCCGGTGAAGTTGGTGTTGGGTAACAGCTGCGGCTGCGCGTGACCGACGGTCGTATGGGGACAAGCGTCGCAGTGTCCGAACCACAGGGATATGTGTCCTAGGGTGGGCGTGATGCCCGATTTTCTGATGTCCTGATATTCGGCGTGTCGAAAATCTACGCGGTTTGACAAACATAAATCTACGCGATTAAATTTATATCGTAATCTACGCGGTTAGATTACGAGAATGGTTCAAGGAGGAGCAATGAAACATACACCGTGGAAAACCGCTGTGGCCGCTGTGGCCGGAACATCGCTGCTGTTCGGATTGGGCGCGTGCGGGCGTAGCGAGGACAAGCCCGCCGGCGCGTCCGAGGGCGCTGTCACCAGCATCGATTCCGAACCCGCCACTGGCGACCTGACGGTCTGGGCGATGGGCAACGAAGGCGACCTGCTGGGTGATTTCGTCGACGGATTCAAGGAGGAAAACCCCGACGTCAACATCACCGTGACCGCCATCCCGTGGGCCTCCGCACATGACAAGATCCAGACCGCCATCGCCGCCGGCACCGTGCCGGACGTCATCCAGATGGGTACCACCTGGATGGCCGATTTCGCCGACGCCTTCGCGCCGGTGCCCGAGAACTTTGATCTGAGCGACTTCTCCGCCGGTCCGCTGGAAGCCGGCCAGGTCAACGGCGAGCAGCTGGGCGTGCCGTGGTACGTGGACAGCCACGTGCTGTACTACCGCACCGACATCGCCGGGCAGGCCGGCTGGGACCACGCCCCGGAGACGCTGGATGAGCTCAAGCAGATGGCCGCGGACGTCAAACAGGTGGACGGCGTGGAGAACGGCATGTACATCTCCCCGGCCGGCGCCGACTCCTGGCAGGGAACCCTGTGGGCGTTCTTCTCGTCCGGCGTTAGGCATCGCCGTGCGGCACACGTGGGAGGTCGGCGGGCACACCCCGATCTTCGTGACCGAGAACGGCATCACCACCGCGAACGACGCGCGGCGCATCGACTACACCTACGATGCGCTCGCCTGCCTGCACGACGCGATGGCCGACGGCATCGACGTGCGCGGCTACCTGCATTGGTCGCTGCTGGACAACTACGAGTGGGGATCGTTCCGTCCCACCTTCGGCCTTATCGGCTGGGACAAGGACACGTTCGAACGTCACCCCCGTCCCTCGCTGGACTGGCTGGGCAATGTCTCGCGCTCCGGCGTGCTGAGTCATCCCTCACGCTAGCGGTATCGCGTGCGGGATATCCCGGGGAGGGCCGACCATCGCGGGCCCTCCCCGTTTTCATATTTGTGACCGTCGTATCGCGACCGTCAGTTCGCGGCGGCCTCGCGGCGGGCGCGGGCGACCGCGTACAGACTGATGCCCGCGGCCACGGAGGCGTTGAGCGACTCGACCATGTCGGAGATCGGGATGCCGGCCACGGCATCGCAGGCCTCACGCACCAGACGGCTCACGCCCTTGCCTTCCGAGCCCAAAACCACGATCAGCGGGTCGGTCTCGAAACCGGTTTCGCCGACCAGCGCGTCGCCGCCGCCATCCAGCGCCACGGCGTAGTAGCCGCGCTCCTTCATGCTCTCGATGGCCTTGGTCAGGTTCACCACGCGGGCCACCGGCATATGCGCGGCGGCACCGGCCGACACTTTCCACGCCGCGGCCGTCACCGAAGCGGAACGACGTTCGGGCAGGATCACACCGTTCGCGCCGAACGCGGCGGCCGAACGGATCACGGCACCGAGGTTCTGCGGGTCGGTCACGCCGTCGAGCGCAATGAACAGCGGACGGGCGGCCATGCGCGTGGCGGCGGAGTTCACGGCTTCCATCGCCTTGGCCTTCCTGTCGGCGGCCTCCACCAGATCATGCAGCGAGGAATACTCGAACGGCTGCACCTTGAGCACCACGCCCTGATGGTTGCTCGACCGGGCGATGCGGTCCATCTCCAGGCGGTCCGCCTCCAGCAGATGAAGCCCCTGCTGGCCCGCCAGACGCACGATGTCGCGCGTGCGGTCGTCATGTTCGATGCGCGTGGCCACGTACAGCGTGGACGAGGGCACACCCACGCGCAACGCCTCCAGCACGGCGTTGCGGCCGATGACCAGATCATCCGAATCGGAGGTGAACTTGGCCGCGCGGCGGCGGGCCGCCAGACGCGGATCGGCCATCTTGCGGCGATCGGCCGCCTTCTTGGCCCGGTACGCCTTGTGGTAGACGCGATCCTCGGCCTTGGGTGTGGGGCCCTTGCCCTTCAGCTTGTTGCGGTGCTTACCGCCCGACCCCTTGGTCGGTCCTTTCTTCATAGCCATGCGCACTATTCTCCCAGCACCCCTCAACCTGCGCGGTGCGGTTCGGCGTTCATGACGGCGAAGTTCAGACCGATCAGCACGCCACCGCCCACGAAGTTGCCCAGCAGGATCACGCCGACCGCCGCGACCTCAAGCATCGGATCGCCCACGCCGTGCAACCCCGCGATGAGGAACAGCACCGAGTCGGCCACCGAATGCTCGAATCCGAGGAACGCGAATACGAAGACCACCGTCACCATGATCACGCATTTGGTGAAGTCGTTGGTGAGCTTGCCGTTGTAGACCATCAGCATGCCGACGTTGATGCAGAAGTTGCACAGGATCGCCCGCACGAACAAATCGGCCACGCCGGCCGCCCCGGCCTGGAGGTATCCGGTTTTCAGCTGCACGGCGGCGACCATCTGTTCGAGCACCGCGCCGTCGGTCACGGTCGAGCAGCGCAGCAGCACCGCCACGACCAGCCCACCGATCAGATTGCCCGCGAAGCACAGCGCCAGAATCCGCAGGGACCGCGCCCAGCCGATGCGGTGATGGTAGGCGCCGATCGACACGATCATCATGTTCGAGGTGAGCAGTTCCGAGTTCGTGTAGAAGATGAGCACCAGCGCCCAGCCGAAGGTGACCGCGCCGAGCACGCGGCCCGCCGCCGGCGCCCAGGCCGGGGTTCCGGCCGTCGAGAACGCCGCGACGATCGCGAAGTACGTCGTGAAGAAGATGCCCACGAACAGGCCGGCCATGATGGCCCGCTGCAGGTACTTGCTCGTCAGCTCGCCGGTCATCGTCTTCTTGCTGTCCAGCGCGTCGAGCACGGTGCTCACGAAGGTGCGCCCGGGGAACAGCGGGTCCACGGACCGGGTGGAGGGTGTGGTGGGCGATGAGGGTTGTGCGTTCATGATTCCAGTGTGGCACGCCGCGGCCGCATCCGGTCCGCGTACGGGTGTGAGCTATCTCGCAGTGGCGGGCGTCGGGGTGGCGCGGGGGTGACCGGAACGGGGCAGAAACCGCTGATATGACCGGTTTCCGTGGCTCGCACCGGGTAGAGGGCTTTGCTTATAATGGCTGGGTATGCGTCGGCGGCAAAAGCCCCGGCGCCCATATCCGCGCAGTCGTGACTCGGCCGTGTGCGCACGCCGCCCGCGTCGGGAGGACTGAATACTCCGCGGCTGATTGAGGAGAACAACAACCATGGTTGATCGCAATGATCAAACCGATGTGTCGGAGGCGACGAAGGCGCAGGAGGCCCTGCTGCATGACGTTGACCCGTCGCTGACCGATGCCAATGATGTAGCCAAGGCGCTGAACGTCGACCCGGCCACCGGCCTGAGCTCCGACGAAGCCAAGCGCCGTCTTGAGAAATTCGGCCCGAACGAGCTGGCCAGCGCGCCGCCGGTGCCGAAGTGGAAGAAGTTCCTGGCCCAGTTCGAGGACCCGCTGGTCTACCTGCTGCTGGCCGCCACCGTAATCTCCACGATCGCGTGGTTCGTCGAGCGCATGAACGCGGCCCCCGGATCCGAAGGCGGCGAACCGCTGCCGTTTGATTCGATCGTGATCGTGCTGATCCTGATTGTCAACGCCGTGCTCGGCTATATTCAGGAGGCCCGCGCCGAACAGGCCGTGGCCGCGCTCGCCCAGATGACCGCCCCGCAGACCTCCGTGCTGCGCGACGGTCAGGTCGTGCGCGTGAACACCTCCGAGGTCGTCCCCGGCGATATCGTCGTGCTCGGCGAGGGCGACACCGTCTCCGCCGACGGCCGACTGCTGACCGCCGCCTCGCTGCGCATCGCAGAGGCGAGCCTGACCGGCGAATCCGTGCCGGTCGGCAAGAAGCCGGAGACGCTGGAAAGCGCCAAGGCCCTCGGCGACCGCGCCAACATGGTGTTCAACGGCACGTCCGTGACCCAGGGCACCGGCCGTGCCGTCGTGACCGGCACCGGCATGAACACGCAGGTCGGCAAGATCGCCGACATGCTCTCCCAGACCGAGGATGAGGCCACCCCGCTGCAGAAGGAGCTCGCGCACGTCTCGAAGATCCTCGGTATCGCCGTGTGCATCATCGCCGCGCTGGTGATCGTGGCCCTGTTCATCACCGAAGGCTTCACCGGCATCGAGGACGTCATCGACTCGCTGCTGCTGGCCGTCTCGCTGGCCGTGGCCGCCGTGCCCGAGGGCCTGGCCGCCATCATGACCGTCGTGCTCGCGCTCGGCGTGCAGCGCATGGCCAAGCACCACGCCATCGTCAAGAAGCTCAGCTCCGTGGAGACGCTGGGCTCCGCCTCCGTGATCTGCTCCGACAAGACCGGTACGCTGACCCGTAACGAGATGACCGTCGAACGCGTCGTCACCCCGTCCGGCGAGGTCTCGATCACCGGCACCGGCTACGCGCCGGTCGGCCAGATGGTCGGCGTGGACGGTTCCGATGTCAGCGAGGCCGTGCGCGCCGAGGTGCTGTCGACGCTTGTCGCCGGCACGCTGGCGAACGACGGCGACCTGCGCGAGAACAACGGCAAGTGGGAGATCGTCGGCGATCCGACCGAGGTGTCGCTGATCGTCGCGGCCCGTAAGACCAAGGCCGACAAGGCCACCGAGCGCTTCACCCGCGTGGCGGAGGTGCCGTTCACCTCCGAGCGCAAGCGCATGTCGATCATCGCCAAGGACAACACCGAGGGCGGCAAGCTGACCGTGTTCGCCAAGGGCGCCCCGGACGTGCTGCTGAGCTTCTGCTCGCGCATCGCGGTCGGCAACCAGGTCCGCCCGCTCACCGACGGCGACCGTCAGGACATCCTGGCCGACGTCGAGCGCCTGTCCGGCGAGGCCTACCGTACCCTCGGCGAGGCCTACCGCCCGCTTGAGACCGCGTCGCTGGCCGCCGTGCCGGGCATCCGCGCCAACGCCGCCGGCGAGGTCTCCGACATCGCCGAACAGAGCGACGTCATCGAGAACGACCTGATCTGGACCGGCATGGTCGGCATCATCGACCCGCCGCGCACCGAGGTGCGCGACTCCGTGGCCGAGGCTCGCCGCGCCGGCATCCGCACCGTCATGATCACCGGCGACCACCCGCTGACCGCCGCCCGCATCGCCTCCGACCTCGGCATTATCGCCAAGGACGGCAAGGCGCTGACCGGCGACCAGCTGGACGCGCTGACCACCGACGAGGAGTTCGACAAGGCCACCTCCGAGGTCTCCGTCTACGCCCGTGTGGCCCCGGAGCACAAGCTCAAGATTGTGTCCTCGCTGCAGCGTCAGGGCAACATCGCCGCCATGACCGGCGACGGCGTCAACGACGCCCCGGCCGTCAAGACCGCCGACATCGGCGTGGCCATGGGCATCACCGGCACCGAGGTCACGAAGGAATCCGCCAAGATGATCCTGGCGGACGACAACTTCTCCACCATCGTGGCCGCCGTGCGCGAAGGCCGCGGCATCTTCGACAACATCCGCAAGTTCCTGCGCTACCTGCTGAGCTCCAACGTCGGTGAGGTGTTCACCGTGTTCGGCGGCGTCATGCTGGCTGGCGTGCTGGGCATCACCCAGCCGGAGTCCACCGGCGTGACCCTGCCGCTGCTCGCCACGCAGCTGCTGTGGATCAACCTGCTGACCGACGCCGCCCCGGCCCTGGCCATGGGCGTCGACCCGCAGACCGAGGACGTCATGAACCGCAAGCCGCGCAAGCTCACCGACCACGTGATCGACCGCGATATGTGGATCGACATCGCGTTCATCGGCATCATCATGGCCGTCGTCACGCTGATCGGCATGGACATGCACCTGGCCGGCGGCCTGTTCACCGACCGCTCCGTGGACGCGCTCGGCCACGAGGCCCAGCTGACCGAGGCCCGCACGATGGGCTTCACGATCCTCGTGTTCGCCCAGCTGTTCAACGCGATCGCCTCGCGTTCGTCGCGCCAGTCCGCGTTCGTCGGCCTGTTCTCGAACAAGTGGCTGTGGGGCGCGATCGGCCTGTCCGTCGTGCTGCAGCTGCTGGTGATCTACGTGCCGTTCCTCAACGGCCCGTTCGGCACCACGCCGCTGAGCCCGCTGGCTTGGGTCGAGTGCATCTGCCTGGCCGCGTTCGTGCTCATCGCGTCCGAGATCTACAAGGCCGTCATGCGCGCCATCGACAAGGCGCGTGGCAAGGAGCTGAGCCACTGAGCCCGGCTTTCCGCCCAGGCCTGACGGCCTGATGGCCTGATCCGAAACGCCAAGGCGCCCGCCCCGATCATCGGGACGGGCGCCTTGCCATAGGGTAGCTAACTGGCCTATTTGTTGTTGTAGTGCAACAGCGCCGGTGCCACGCTCAGTCGGTGATGTCGGCCTTGTAGAAGTTCACGTAGGAACGGCTCGGGGTGGGGCCGCGCTGGCCCTGGTAGTGCGAGCCGGTCTCCTTGGAGCCGTACGGGTGCTCGGCCGGCGAGGACAGCTGGAAGAAGCACATCTGGCCGATCTTCATGCCCGGCCACAGCTTCACAGGCAACGTGCTCACGTTCGAGAGCTCCAACGTGATGTGTCCCTCGAATCCCGGATCGATGAACCCGGCCGTCGAATGCGTCAGGATGCCCAGACGCCCCAGCGAGCTCTTGCCTTCCAGACGGGCGGCGATCGTGTTGTCCAGCTTGACGTACTCCCAGGTGGAGCCCAGCGCGAATTCGCCGGGGTGCAGGATCCACGGTTCATCCGAAGCCACTTCAAACTGCTCGGTCAGCGCCCCCTGATTCTCCGCCGGATCCACGTAGGTGTAGGCGTGGTTGTTGAACAGACGGAAGAAGCGGTCGAGCCGTACATCGATCGACGCGGGCTGGACCATCTCGGGTGTCCACGGGTCCAGCGAGATATGACCATCGGCCTGAGCGGCCAGAATGTCGCGATCGGACAGCAGCATCGGGGTCTCCTTTGCATTGCCGCGCATCCATCCGGTCGCGCGGTCGGGCAATGTAACGTGTTCTCTGCTCACCAGTCTAGCGTCCCGCAGACGCAAACACCGCCTAGACGGATGAGATGGCATGGGCGAGATGGCATCGTGACGAGCACCGCCCTTGGGACAGATGACCTGTGTCACGACGCGGTTCGTCATGTCTTTGTCCGGCGACGTTCATCTGACGTCCAGAATTCTCAGGAACTTATCAGAAAACCTCAGACATGTGCCCAGCATCGGGTGGTTACATAATAACTGTCAGCACAACGGCTGGCCAGGAGCCGCAGCAGTTCCCGACAATTGAACCCTTTCTTCTTCTCTCTCCTTTCTCGCCCCGGTGGTCAACCCCACCGGGGTTCTTTCTTATCCGACCATCCGTAACTGTGCCCGTAACCGAGCCCGGAGGGGGTGAATGAAACGAGGGCGGGATATAGTGTGGGTATGAGCGAGCATGAGCAGCAGCCTTTGATCGGACGTGAATCCACCGTATTGCCGGGCCGGTTCGGCGAACCGTTGACGGTGACCGACGTGGTGTGGTCCCGCGGCGGGGGCAACGCGGCGCCCCGCCGTCCGATGTTCCTGTGCCTGCACGGTTGGGGCTCCAACGAGGAGGATCTGGCCGATCTGATGCGGCATATCGCCCCGTACAACGACTTTGCGTCGCTGCGGGCGCCACTGCAGCTGTCCGGGTTCGGCATGGGGGAGTTCGGGTTCGGCTCGGGCGCGTACTCGTGGTTCCATGACTGCGTGCCGTCCGGCGAAGACCTCGATTACGACGCATACGCGGCGGCGACCGCAATCGATGCGTGGGTGGCGGCGAACGTTGCCGACGATCGCGATGTGGTGCCGCTCGGGTTCTCGCAGGGCGGTCTGCTGGCGATTCACCTGCTGCGCGTGCATCCGGAGCGCTACCGTGCCGCGATCAGCCTGTCCGGATTCCTCGCGCCCGGCATCGTGGCCGGCACCGCGCCGGCGGACGATCGCCTGGCCGAACGGGAGACGCCGATGTTCTACGGGTACGGCGCCCGCGACGGGATCATCCCCCGCAGCGAGCTGCACGCCACTGCGGCCTGGCTGGAGGAGCATACGTGGCTGACGTCCCAGTGCTACCGGGGCCTGGACCATGCGGTGAATCTGGAGGAGCTGGCCGACATCCGCCAGTGGCTGGTCATGCACGACATCGCCTCCGGCATGATGTGACGCCGCTCAGAGGCTGGCGTCGGCGTCCACGCTCATCACGTACACGTTGCGGCGCAGCGCGCGGGCCTGTGCGCGCGTGATGTCGCCCGCCTCGAACATGTCCTGGATGATGCCCATCTCGATGCCGTAGCTCTCGCGTTTGACATCATCGGCCATCGTGAACGCGGCCGCGCCGGCGTCGACGTTCGGCCGCGCCCGGAGCGTGGCCTCCGCACGCCGGTAGTCGAGCAGCAGCAGCGAGCAGTGCTCGGTGCTGTACCGGGTGCCGCGGATCTCGTCGTACAGGCGATTGATGACGTGCTCGATGGCCTCGACCTGCAGCGCGCGTACGCGCTCGGTCACCTCATCCTCGCTGAGCAACGGCGTGGTGCGCTGGATCTTGCTGATGACGCGGCGGGTGAGCGCCTGCGTGCGGCGCTGCAGGGCGCGCACGCGTCCACGGATCTGGGAGACCGCGTGCCCCGAGGAATCGTGGTCGGCCGCATGCCGCAGGGTGTCCATGATCTGATCGAGCATGCGCTCGCAGGCCTCGATGCCCAGATCCCGCTCGTGGTCGTCGGGGGAGGGCTGCGCCCGCAGCGTGGCCAGCCGTTCCTTGATGAAGTCCTTCTCCCAGTACAGTGCGTCGATCTGCAGCTGCTCGAAGCCGTGCGGATCCACGCCGCCGATGCGCTGCTTGAGCCGGGTGATGCGTTTGGTGTACGAGTCGATGACCATCAGCACCGCGCGTCGGTTCTCCGGGGTGATGCGTTGGGTCAGCTCCTCCACGGTACGACGCAGCACGTCGATGGTGATCTCGGTGATCTCGTGCGAATCTTCCGTGCCACGGTTCGGCGCGATGAGCGGCAGCAGGAAGTTCGCCAGCAGCAGCGTGACGATGATGACGCCGGAAGCGATGAAGATCAGCTCGTCGCGCATCGGGAACAGGTCGCCGGCCGCCGTGAAGAACGGGATGGTCAGCATCAGGGACAGCGTGATCGTGCCCTTCGGTCCGCCGAACGTCATCACGGCGGCGGAACGCCACCGTTCGGGCGTCATGCGCCGGCGCCTGCCGGTGCGCTGGTCCTTGGTGACGCGCAACACCGCCGCCACCCATAGGAAACGCATCGCGATCACCACCAGCGCCACCAGCAGAATCACCGAGATCAGCATCGGATTGCTGACCCCCGGATCCTCCCAGCTGCGGCTCATCGCGTCCGGCAGCAGCATGCCCAGCAGGATGAACACCGCGCCGTTCAGGCTAAACGAGAGCACCGCCCACACGCTGGAGGAGACGATGTTGGTACGCGCCACGTTCGGACCGATGCCGGTGTGGTCGAACCGGATCAGCAGTCCGCAGGCCACCACCGCCAGGATGCCGGAGACATGGGCGATGTCCTCCGCCGCCAGATACAGCAGGAACGGCAGGAACAGCTCCATCAGGATGCGCGTGGTCGTGGTCTCCCAGCCCAGCGAGCGAATCGTCTCGAACAGCCAGTTGACCACCAGGCCGACGGCTAGGCCGAACAGCGTGCCGCCGATGAACGAGACCACGAATTCGCCGGCCGCCTCGCCGAACGAGAAGACGCCGGTCACCGCGGCCAGGATCGAGAACTGGAAGCCCACAATGCCGGAGGCGTCGTTGAACAGCGATTCGCCCTTGAGCACGCTGAGCTGGCGTTGGGTCAGCGCCGCCTCCTTGCCCAGCGAGCTGACCGCCACCGCATCGGTCGGCCCCAGCGCGGCGCCGAGCGCGAACGCCGCGGCCAGCGGAATCGCCGGCCAGAACGTGTGCACGGTGAATCCCACGGCCACCATGGTGGCGATCGCCAAACCGATGGCCAGCGACAGCGAGATCTTCAACGACTTGAACAACGCCGATTTGTCGATTTCATGCGCCTCCAGATACAGCAGGGGCGCGATGAACAACACCATGAACAGTTCGGGGTCGAGTTCGGTGTCGGGAAAGAACGGCAGGTAGGTGGCCAGCACGCCGAGCGCGATCTGCACCAGTGGCGTCGAGATCTTCGGCAGGAACCGGCTCAGGAACGAGGAGAGCACCACCGCGGCCAACACACAGAGAATCAGGGTGAATGTATCCATGGTGCTCCTCTCTGCGCGGCGGTGGCCGGATGGGCTGTGGCCAGGCGCGAACGCCGCTCATTCCTTATGGTAGGAAAACCCACCGATTGCGTGGGGCGATGCCTGTGCGGATGGGTGTAGCCGTGGCCGGTGACGGTGCCCGGCTGTGTCTGGTGCATGTCTACTCGGTGCGGTTCTCCGTTGTGGGAGGCACGCCGTCCGGCCGTTAGACTGGACAGCATGACGAACGACGAGGCGATGGGGCGCGCATTGGCGCTTGCGCAGCAGGCCGCGGCCGAGGGCGATGTGCCGGTGGGCGCCGTGGTGCTCGACGCCGAGGGCCGCGTGATCGGCGAGGGGCGGAACCGGCGTGAGGACAACGGCGATCCGTTGGCCCACGCCGAAGTGCTGGCGATGCAACAGGCCGCAGCCGATGCCCGTCGGGCATGGAATCTGGCCGATTGCACGCTGGTCGTGACGCTGGAGCCGTGTCCGATGTGCGCGGGCGCCTGCCTGCAGACGCATATCGGGCGCATCGTGTTCGGCGCGTGGGACGCCAAGCTGGGCGCCTGCGGCTCGGTGTGGGACATTCCGCGAGATCCGCACATCGGCCATAGCCCCGAGGTCATCGGCGGTGTCCGGGAAGGGGAGTGCGCGGCCCTCCTGGGGGAGTTTTTTGCGTCGCGTCGCTGAGACGGATTCGCACCACCCTGCGGCATCGGGTGGTGAGGGTTGAAAATCCGCCACTGCGGTGGTTGTAGTCCGAGGTAGTGCGAACCCGTATTTTTTTCCAAAACTCAGAACACTCCGTTGCCGGTCAAATAAAGCCGTTCGCTCTACCATCGAAACCATCGACCAACCGATCCAACCCATGAAGGAGTGGTGCAATGGCGCGCATCGTTGCATTGTCCAATGAATCCGCCGCCGTGGTTGCGGTGTATGCGGAGCAGCCCGAAGCCGGCGTGGCGTTTGCGTTGGCGTTCCCCGAAGGGGAACTGCCGCGGCTTGTGTACTGGGGCCGCCCCATGACTCACCCTGAAACGGTCGTGGACGCCGCCGACGCCCTGCGCCCCCAGCGCGTGTCCGGCGCGCTCGATTACACGCCGTGGCCGAGCGTGCTGCCGACTCAGGCGGAGGCTTGGATCGGCGAACCGCGCCTGGCGCTGCGCCGCGACGGCGTGGAGGTGTTCTGCCGGTTCACCGTGACCGACACCACATTGACCGAAGGCGATCGCCCCGCCGTCACTGTGACCGCCGAGGACGCCGAACAGCAGGTGGCCTTGACCTGGACGATGGAGCTCGACCCCTCCGGTCTGCTCCGCCAGCGTGCCGCCATCCGCAACCTGGCCTACGGCGAACTGGAAATCGGCAAGGTCGAACTCGGCTTCGCCGTCCCCGGCTGGGCCACCGAGATCCTGACCACCACCGGCCACCACCTGCGCGAGCGCTCCCCGCAGCGCCAGCCGCTGACCATCGGCCGGTTCCAGCGCACCTATGTGGCCGGCCGCCCCGACTTCGACGCCTCGCTGCTGCTGACAGTGGGCGCCCCCGGATTCGGATTCGAACACGGTGAGGTGTACTCCACACATGTGGCATGGAGCGGCAACAGCCTGCTGTCCGCCGAACGTCTGCCCTATACGCAGCCCGTGATCGGCGGCGGGGAGATCCTGTTCGGCGGCGAAGTGACGTTGCCCCACGACGGCGCATACGAGACGCCGTGGGTGTATGGCGCGTACGGCGACGGCCTGAACGAGGTCGCCTCCCGCTTCCACCGGTATGTGCGCTCCTGCCATCCCGAGATGGCCATCAAGCCGCGTCCGGTGATCCTCAACACCTGGGAGGCCGTGTACTTCGACCAGAACTATGACACGCTGGTCGCGCTCGCCGACAAGGCCGCCGACAGCGGCGTGGAGCGTTTCGTGGTGGACGACGGCTGGTTCGGCTCCCGTCGTGACGACACCTCCGGCCTGGGCGACTGGCAGATCGCCCAGTCGGTATGGCCCGAAGGCCCGAAGAGCCTCAAGGCGCTCGCCGATTACGTGCATGGCAAGGGCATGCAGTTCGGCCTGTGGTTCGAGCCGGAGATGGTGAATCCGGATTCCGAGATGTTCCGCAACCATCCGGATTGGGTGCTCAAGCCCACGGCCAACCGCCTGCCGATGCAGGGCCGTTGCCAGCAGGTCGTTGACCTGACCAACCCGGAGGCCTACGACTACGTGTACGACTGCATGGACAAGCTGGTCGAAGAATTGGGCATCGACTATATCAAGTGGGACCACAACAAGCTGGTCACCGAGGCGTTCTCGCCGGAGAACGCGCGTCCCGCCGTGCACGAGCAGACGTTGGCCGTCTACCGCATCTTCCGTGATCTGAAGGCCGCGCACCCCGGTCTGGAGATCGAGAGCTGCTCGTCGGGCGGCGGCCGTGTGGACCTGGGCATCCTGGAGGTGGCGGACCGCATCTGGGCCTCCGACTGCGTGGACCCGGTGGAGCGCGCCGACATCCAGCGCTACACGTCGCTGCTGGTGCCGCCAGAGATGATCGGCGAGCATGTGGGCGCCAGCCCCGCGCATTCCACGCATCGCAGCACGAGCCAGGAGATGCGCATGGCCATGGCGTTCTTCGGGCATATGGGCATCGAGTGGAACCTGCTGAAGGAGCCGCAGGCCGACCTGGACAAGCTGGGCGTGTGGGTGGCCGAGTACAAGCGCCATCGCGCCGATTTCGCCACCGGCACGGTGGTGCATGGCGACGAGGGCGATCCCGCGGTCCGTCTGGACGGCGTGGTCAGCGCCGACAAGGCCCGCGCCGTGTACCGGTTCACCCAGCTGACCACATCGCAGACCTATCCGGCTGCTCCGGTGCGTCTGCCCGGTTTGGACCCGGATGCGGTGTACCGGGTGACGCCGCTGGACATGAACCGTGAGTTGAAGCTCAATGTCACCGATGGGCAGAGTCTCGACATCACCAATGGCCAGTCGCCGCTCGGCTGGTGGAACGCCAACGGCGTGTGCCTGACCGGCCGCGTGCTGCAGACCTACGGCATCCGCCCGCCGTCCCTGCATCCCGCGCAGGCTGTGCTGTTCACCGCTGTGAGGCAGTGACGCGGCCTACGCGGGATGCCTTCGCGGTCTTGGCGACCGCTCACTTCGCCTACGGGGAGCCCACTGGGCTCCCCGCTTGACGGCTCAGCCCGCTCAGGCCGTGTTGTTCACTGCCGTGAAGCAGTAACGCGGCGACCGCGTCAGCGTTCGATGTAGCGGATGAGAACGCGACTGGCCGCCGCCTTGGCCCAGAGCGCCCAATCGTGGTCGATGATCTCGAAGATCACCGGGGCGCTCTGGCTGTGCCGGTAGTTGTTGATGCCGTCGCGGATGGCGTCGGTGCCCAACCGGGCGATGAACGCGGACTCGCCGGCGATCATCACCTTGTCCGGCATGGCCAGGTTGGCGATGGCGGCGATCAGCGTGCCCAGCCGGAAGCAGGTGCGGTTCACCAGCCTGGTGGCCAGCGCCCGTCCCGCCCGGGCATCGCGTCCGAAGTCGTCGAAGGTGACGGCCTTGCCGATCATCTGCGAGTATTCCTCCGCAATGGAGTCGCTGGTCAGGCATTGCGCGCAGCCGCGGTGCCCCGACACGCAGCGGGGGCCGTCCGGGTCGATCAGGATATGTCCGGCCAGACCGTATGTCTTGTCGGGGTAGTTGATCGGCGTGCCGTGGAAGGCCAGCGAATAGCCGATGCCGGTCCCGATGGTGAGAATCGCGAAGTTGTCATACCCCACGCCGCCGCCGAACCAGCAGGCGTCGACGAGCAGCGAGTCGATGTCGTTGTACAGGCGCGTGGGCAGCCCGGTCGCCTGCTCGACGAGTGCGGCGAACGGTATCCGCCCTTCCCAGTGCAGGAACGGCGCGAAGGTCACGATGGTGTCATCAACGATATGGCCGCCGACGGCGATGCCGATGGCCGTCGGCGCCGGCAGGTGCGCATCCGTCAGATCAGCCGTGCATGCGGCCACCAGTTCGGCGACGGTATGAGCCAGGACGTCGGGTGTCTGTTCCGTGATCGCTTGACTGTGCGGGCGGGAGACGATGGTGCTGCGTGCGTCGATGGCGACCGCTGTGGCCAGGTACGCGTTGATCTTGACGCCGACGAATGTGCGCGCGCTCTGCCGGATGCGCAGCGCGGTCTGCGGCCTGCCGCGCCGCTCGCGTGGCTCGGCGGCTCCGTCGGGTTCTGTGGAGGACTCCTCGACGACGCCGTCGTAGATCAGGTCGCTGGTGATGCGCGACAGTGCGCCTTGGGACAGCCCCAGGTCCTGCGCCAGCGTGGTCCGGGCGATCGGCCCGTGCTTGAGGATGGCGGCGGCGACGCGGTGGGTGTGGTCCGACCGGTGGAACCAGTGGGGGAACTCCATGACGTGGAGGTCGGTTCGGTCTGTGCGGCTGAGGTTGGTGTCCATACATCTCCCTGACGTGTGTGCTGATTACCAGTATAGGTATTTTCTTTCCGACTGAAAGAAATGGCGGTCCATTTTGTTGCGGATTGGTGGTGGGCACGCCAAGACTGGGAATAAAAAAGCCGGGGTGGCACCGTTGAACACGGGACAGGGTAACGATGCCCTGGCCGTGGACAGAGGATAAAGGAGTCGATAATGCAACCTGTTTTCCGTACGATGCGGTGGTCCGCCGCGGAGCCGGGACGGCAACACCCGGCATCGCGCTGGCCGCGTCGCCTCGCCGGAGCCGCCGTTGCGGTCGCGTTGGGTGCATCCCTTGCGGGATGTGGTGCGGCTGATGCTGGCACGGTGACGATTGATTTCTTCCAGTACAAGACCGAAGCCAGCGACTGGTTCACGCAGAAGGCGCGCGAATTCGAGGAGACGCATCCAAATATCAAGATCACGGTGAACAACTCCCCGAACGCGGTCACCGATCTGCGCACCCGTCTGGTCAAGGACCGCGAGCCGGACGTGATCACCATCAACGGCGACATCAACTACGGTCTGTTGGCCGAGGCCGGCGTGTTCCATGATTTCACCGACGATCCGATCGTCGACGAGCTGAACGAGGGCATGGTCGAGATCGCCAAGAACCTCGTGCAGACCGACGACCCGGACGGCAAGCGCCTGTACGCGATCCCGTACGCGGGCAACGCCTCCGGATACATCATCAACGTGGAACTGTGGGAGTCGGTCGGTCTGGACCCGTACAACCCCCCCACCACCTGGTCGGAGTATCTGGGCGCGCTCCAGACGTTCAAGGACGCCGGCATCACCCCGGTGGAGGCGTCGATGGCCGAGGCATGGACCCTGCAGGCGCCGCTGTCGTCGCTGAACTCCACGCTGGTGCCGGAGAGCGAATACCAGAACATCAAGGACGGTACCAAGACCTTCGGTGACCTGTGGCGGCCGGTGAGCGAGAAGCTCGTCGAGATCTTCCAGAACTACACGCAGACCAATCCTTCGGTCACCTACCAGCAGGCCACGCAGGACTTCGCCAACGGCAAGGCGGCCACCCTGCCGCTGGGCACCTACGCCATCCCGCAGGTGCGACTGATCAACCCGGATATGGAGCTGGTCTTCGCGCAGATGCCGGCCACCGACGACGCGGACGAGCAGAAGCTGACCGCCGGCGACGACGTGATGCTGACCATCGGCGCGCACACCGACCATTACGACGAGGCCCGCGAGTTCGTGGACTTCCTGATGGAGGAGAAGACGCTCGAGGACTACTGCGACGCGCAGTCCGCATTCGGCCCGCTCAAGGAGACCTACGTGGGCGAACCGGCGCTGGAGACCGTGCTGCCGTTCTTCGAGGAGAACCGGATCACCGACTTCTGCGACCACTACATGTCCTCGTCGATCAACATCGCCGGCTTCCTGCAGACGCTGGTGAACACCGGCAACGTCGACCAGTTCCTCAACTCGATGCAGACCGAGTACGACAAGGTCCAGGCCCGTAACTTCAGGTAGGAGACAACAATGGCAAAGGCAACAAAGAACAAGGTCAGCCGGTACTCCACCCGCAAGGTCGATCCGGCGTTCTACTGGATGACCGTGCCCGCGGCGATCCTGGTCGCGATCTTCCTGTACTGGCCGTTCCTGCAGGGCGCGTTCTACTCGCTCACCAACTCGCAGGGATACGGCACCTGGGATTTCATCGGTCTGAAGAACTTCATCGCGATGTTCTCCGACAGCCGCGTGGGCAACGCGTACATCTTCACCATCGTGATGGCGGTGGTGATCACCATCGGGCAGAACTTCCTCGGCCTGTTCCTGGCGGTGCTGCTCAACTCGAAGATCGCGTTCAAGAACGGCTTCCGTGCGATCTTCTTCGTGCCGTACACGCTGGCCGTGCTGGTCATCGGCTACGTGTTCAAGTACATCTTCATGGTCCCGATCCCCGAGATCGGTCAGGCGCTCGGCATCGACTGGCTGTCCACGTCGCTGCTGACCAACCCGGATCTGGCGTGGTTCCCGATCGCGTTCCTGTCGATCTGGCAGGGCGTGGCCTACTCCACGCTGCTGTACCTGGCCGGCCTGCAGACCATCGACACCGAGGTCTATGAGGCGGCCGACATCGACGGCGTGAACGCCTGGCAGAGGTTCTGGCAGATCACGTTCCCGCTGATTGGCCCCTTCTTCACGATCAACATGGTGCTCAGCCTGAAGAATGCCCTGAGCATGTTCGACCAGGTCATCGCCCTGACCGGCGGCGGTCCGGATTCCAAGACCGAAACGGTCTCGTACCTCATCTTCCAGAACGGCCTGGGCAACGGCGAGTACGCCTACCAGATGGCCAACGCCGTGACGTTCTTCGTCGTCCTGGCCATCCTCGCATTCATCCAGTTGAAGTTCTTCAGCGGCAAGGAGCAGATCTGATGACCAGCACAACGAAGTCGCCCAAGGCGGCGAAGCGGTACACCAAGAGCGAGGGGTTCCGCAAGGATCATAAGATTAACTGGTGGCTGACCGCGGTCGTGGCCGTGTTCTCGCTGACCATCCTCATCCCGCTGTACTTCACGATCGTCACCGCGCTGAAGACGCCGGCCGAGGCCGGCACGTTCAGCCTGCCGACCACTTGGGAATGGCATAACTTCGCCGATGCGTGGAACTACATCAACTATCCGAAGGCGGCGCTCAACTCGGCGATCATCACCGTGGTGGCCGTCTGCCTGACGCTGCTGACGAACACGTTCGTGGCATATGCGGTGGCCCGGAACATGGACAAGCGGTTCTTCCGCTTCCTGTACTACTTCTTCCTGGCCATGATGTTCGTGCCGTTCACCGTCATCATGCTGCCGATCGCGCACCAGATGGGTTCGCTGCATCTGGACAACCAGCTCGGACTGATGCTGCTGTACACCATCCTGGGCCTGGGCACCAACCTGTTCATCGCCATCGGTTTCATCCGCTCGATCCCGGTGTCGTTGGAGGAGGCCGCCCGCGTGGACGGCGCCAGCACCTGGCGCATCTTCTGGACCATCATCTTCCCGCTGATGGGCCCGATCAACTCCACGATCGCCATCCTGACCGTGCTGTGGGCGTGGAACGACTTCCTGCTGCCGTTGATCACGCTGACCGATCAGGGCAACCAGACGATTCCGCTGGCGCAGTACGTGTTCCAGAGCCAGTTCACCTCGAACTACCCGATGGCGTTCGCCTCCTATCTGATGGCGATGGCGCCGGTGCTCATCGTGTACGTCTTCGCCCAGAAGTGGGTCATCAGTGGCGTAATGAGGGGCGCGGTCAAGTAACGGACGGCCTGATTAAATTCCTGTCCGGGGCGGCGAGGAGACCCGATTCCCCTCCGACCCGCCCCGGGCACCTCCAACGGTTCCCTTTCCCGTTGGCCTTTTTCCATCAGCCCGGCGGCAACGCCGGGCTTTTTCGTATGCTTCGGCCCGCCTTCCGCCCTCTCGGCGTCGGTAAAACCGCATAAGCAGCCATTGGTGTGCGACAAAACCGATGCTTGGGGTCGGCCCAGCGTCGGTAAAACCGCACACCAGACCGTGTTTATCAACCAAAACCGACGCGGAGGACGGTCGGCTCAGCGGTCCGTGGGGGCGGGGCCTGCGGTCGAACCCGGTTCGAGCGCGGTGGGCACGACGGTGTGCGTCTCCTCGGGCGTCTTCCCGTCGATCAGCGTCAGCGCGCGCTGCGCGGCGAGGCGCCCGATCCGCCGCGCCGGCTGGGTCATCGTGCTCAGGCCGACGGTCGCGGCGGCGTCGGATCCGTCGAAGCCGAACACGGAGATGTCCTGCGGGACGCGGACGCCCATCGCGCGCAGGACGTTGAGGATGACGGCCGCCAGCTGGTCCGACCACACGCACATCGCGGTCGGCCGTTCCGGCAGCGCCAGGATCGAGGCCAGTGTCTGGCGGATCGACGCGCGGTCGGTCGCATCGACGAAGAACATGCCGCAGTCGTGCAGCCCGAGTTCGGTGACCTCGTCCTGATAGCCGCGGGTGCGGGCGTCGAAGCCCCAGTCGTCGCCGGTGAGCGGGTCGAGCCTGCCGACGTAGCAGAAGCGGCGGTGGCCGAGGGCGGCGAGGTAGCGGACCACGGAGGCCTCCGAACCCTCGTCGTCGATGACGATCGACGCCTGGCAGTAGGTCAGGTCGGACGCGTTGACCGAGACGATCGGCATGTTCATGCGCGTCAGCGCACGCTTCTCGTCGTCGTTGACGGCGAAGCCGGTGACGACGAGCGCGTCGGCGTTGCGGTTCGCCGGCAGGTTGGTGAAGAACCCGGAGCGTTCCTCGGCGCTGCCGATGCGGTAGATGGTCAGGTCGTAGCCGGCGGGGGCGAGCACGTCGACCAGCCCCTCCATCAGCTCGCCGATGAACCAGCCGCTGATGCGTTCGCGCGACAGCAGCGCGACGCGGTTCGTGCGTCCGCTGGCCAGGCTGGCCGCGGAGCGCGACGCGGTGTAGTTGAGCTCCTGCGCGGCCTTGAGCACCTTCGCCCGGGTGGCCGCCGCGACGTGCTCCTTGCCGCGCAGCGCGCGGGAGACGGTGAATGTGGAAACGCCCGCGGCCCTCGCCACGTCGTCGATGGTCGCCCTTGCCATCCCGCCCCTCCCTGCTTCACATAACGATGTTGACAGTTTGATTATACAGGGCGTTCAATGGATGACATAAGCGCTTTGATAATTACGTGGCGGAAAGACACGCCTTCGTCGGCTTCCGTTTCGAAAGGGATGGCAAGAAAACGCCGGTATATCAGCGGATAGACCGGTTCGACACGCCCGAACGGCGGCGGTGCTAAGCGCTGAGTTGACAAAGCGGTTCGATATGCCCTATTCTCATGCATAAGCGCTTAGTAAAACAACCGCCGGGCGCGAAGTGTCGAAGAAGACGCAGCGGGGACGAACCCGCCAAGGAAAGGAAACACGATGAGAATCGGAAAGTTCGCCAAGACCGTCGCAGCGGGCGCGCTCGCCGTCGCCTGCCTCACCTCCGTGGCCGCCTGCGGTCCCGGCTCGTCCAAGTCCCAGTCCGAAGCGCCCGCCGAGGAGGTCAGCACCGACCTCGGGGACGAGACCTACGAGCTGACGCTGTGGGACGGCGCCGGCCTGAAGACCCTGGACGACGCGCTGATCGCCGGCTTCCAGGAGAAGTACCCGAACATCACGATCACCGCCACCTACGACCCCGACAACGTCACCCAGCAGAACGGGCCGCGCATCATCTCCGCGTCCGACACTCCGGATCTCGCCCGCATCACCGACATCGGCTCCGCGGCCCGCGGCAACCACCTGGTCAACCTCGAGGAGTACGCCGACGCCTACGGCTGGGAGCTGCCCGACGCGCAGACCACGATCTATCGCGTCGGCGCCGACGGCCAGATTGGCGCCGACGGCGACCTGTACGCCGTGCCGAGCAGCCTGTCGATGACCGGCCTGTTCTGGAACAAGGACCTGGGCGCCAAGATCGGCCTGACCGAGGCCCCCAAGTCCATGGAGGAGCTGGAGGACGCCATGGCCAAGGCCAAGGACGCCGGCATCCTGCCGATGATGCTCCCCGGCAAGGACGGCGGCGCCTCCTTCATCTACCAAGCGCTGATGGTCAACGCCGGCGGTGCCGACGCCGTCCAGAGCTGGATCGTCCAGAACGACGGCGCGTCCTTCGACACCGACGCGGCCAAGACCGCGGCCGAAACGCTGCAGTCGTGGGCCGAGGCCGGCTACCTGCCCAGCGACGTGAACGCCGTCGACGCCTCCACCGCGCTCGGCCGCTTCACCGCCGGCGAAGGCCTGTTCTTCCCCAGCGGCAACTGGAACGTCGCCTCCGTCTCCGAGGCCATGGGTGACGCCGCCGGCTTCACCTCCTACCCGGGCACGACCGAATCCGACCCGGCCACCGCCGCCCTGAACGCCGGCTCCGCCTTCGGCATCCCGGCCAACGCCAAGAACAAGAACGCCGCCGCGGCCTTCCTCGACTACCTGACCACCGAGGAGGCCCGCCAGATCGTCATCGACAACAGCGGCTACGCCCCGGCCGGCGACGGCGAACTGCCCACCAGCGGCGACGCGCTGGTCACCGAGATGCTCACCGTCTACGGCGACCTGATGAGCGATGGCGCCACCACCGACTTCATCAACAACGCGACCGCCGGCATCCAGTCCAGCACCCTGATCCCGAACTTCCAGCTGCTGCTCGACGGCTCCCTCGACGCCGCGGAATTCCCCGGTATCGTGCAGTCCGCGTACGAAGAGGAACTCGGAAAGTAGTTCGCCATGGCCAAGTCCAAGCCCACCAACACCCCTTCCGGCCCGCGTAAGGGCGCGGGCCGGAAGGCCGATCGCCGCCGCCCCTCGACGGTGATCGCCGGATACCTCTTCCTCGCACCCGCGCTGATCTTCTACGCGGTGTTCGAACTGTGGCCGATCATCCAGACCGCCTGGTACTCGTTCTACGACTGGAACGGCATCGACGCCAGCACCTTCGTCGGCATCGACAACTACATCAAGGTGTTCACCGATCCCAAGCTCATCGGCAGCATCGGCCACGCGTTCTTCCTCATCATCTTCTTCTCGATCCTGCCGATCGTCCTCGGCCTGATCACCGCGGCCCTGATCAAGGACATCAAGCACAAGGCCGCCAGCACCTTCGCCCAGGTCTGCCTGTTCCTGCCCCGCGTCATCCCCGGTGCCGCGGCCGGCGTGGCCTGGACCTGGATGCTCGCCGACGACGGCACCGTCAACCAGATCCTGCGCGGACTCGGTCTCGACGGCGCCACCCACACCTGGCTCGGCGATCAGGCCACGGCCCTGTCCGCGGTCGGCATCATCGGCTTCTGGCTCCAGCTCGGCTTCTGCATCGTGCTGCTGCTGAGCGGCATCGGCGCGATCGACGTCTCGCTGTACGAGGCGGCCAGCCTCGACGGCGCCGGCTGGTGGCGGCAGCTGTTCGCCATCACCATCCCCGGTCTGCGCGGCCAGCTCAGCGTCTGCCTGACCATGACCGTCGTGGCCGCGCTCGCCAGCTTCGACGTGGTGTTCATGTCCACGCAGGGTGGCCCCGGCTACTCGACCATGGTCCCCGGCGTGCAGGTCTACCAGCTCGCGTTCACGCAGAGCCGCGTCGGCCTGGCCTCGGCGCTCGCCATCGTGCTGATGGTGCTGGTGCTGCTGGTCGTCGGCCCGCTGCAGCGGCTCGTCCAGGGTAAGGGGGAGTGAGATGAAGCAGTCCATGTCTGTGCGCACGATCGGCAACCTCGTGCTCGCTCTGACGATCATCTTCTCGATCATCCCGTTCATCTCGATGCTCTCCGCGGCCCTACAGCCGCAGGGCTCGATGCCCACCGGCATCCAGTTCACCACCACCCCGCACTGGGAGAACTTCATCGACGCGTGGAACATCGCGAACATCACCCCGCTGCTCAAGTCCAGCCTGATCCTGGTGATCGGCGTGGTGCCGGCCGTGATCCTGTTCTCCGCGCTCGGCGGTTACGCCATGGCCCAGCTCAAGGTGCCGGGCCGCGGCCTGATCATGCTGCTGTTCATGATCGGTCTGACGATCCCGTTCGAAACGCTCGTCACCCCGCTGTACTACGAGGTGGACGCGATGGGCATCCTCAACACCCGTTGGGCGCTCATCCTGCCGATGATCGGCCTGAACATGCCGTTCGGCATCATGTGGATGCGTTCGCACTTCGAGCAGATGCCGCGCGACCTGATGGAGGCCGCCTCCATCGATGGCGCCGGCCACTGGCGCACCTTCGTGTCGATCCAGCTGCCGTTGGCGCTGCCCACGCTCTCCTCGCTCGGCATCCTGACGTTCCTGTCCACCTGGAACCAGTTCCTGCTGGCGGTTGTGCTCATCAACGATCCGAACAAGCGCACGATGGCCGGCGCGCTGCAGTCCTTCGTGGGCCAGTACCAGACCGACGTGGTGCTGCTCAACGCCGGCGCCCTGCTCATCATGGCCCCGACGATGATCCTGTTCATCATCCTGCAGCGGTACTTCATCCGCGCGATGCTGGCGGGCTCCGTCAAGGGCTGAGCGTCTCCGTCCCGGAAACGCGCCGCCGGCCGCCGGTCCCACTATCCCTTCCGGCCGCCGGTCCCACTATCCCTTCCGGCCGCCGGCGTCGTTCCCGGCCGGACCCGCACGGGCTGGCATCATAGACTTGCAAGGAGCTGAGACATGAGCACCCATGATTCCAACGACTGGTGGCGCGACGCCGTCGTCTACCAGATCTACCCGCGCTCGTTCGCCGACTCGAACGGCGACGGCGACGGCGACCTCAACGGCGTGACCGACCGGCTCGACTATCTGAAGGAGCTGGGCGTGGACGCCATCTGGCTGTCCCCGTTCTACCCGTCCCCGCAGGCCGACGGCGGCTACGACGTCGCCGACTACTGCGCGGTCGACCCGCGGTTCGGCGACATGGCCGACTTCGACAGGCTCGTCGCCGAGGCGCACGCCCGCGGCATTCGCGTCATCATCGACATCGTGCCGAACCACACGTCGTACCTGCACCCGTGGTTCCGCGAGGCGATCGCCGCCGAACCCGGCTCGCCGGCCCGCGACCGCTACGTGTTCCGGCGCGGATGCGGCGAGCACGGCGAACTGCCGCCGACCAACTGGCTGAGCAACTTCGGCGGGTCCGCCTGGGAGCCGTGCGGCGACGGCTGGTACTACCTGCACCTGTTCGCGCGCGAGCAGCCCGACCTGAACTGGGACAACCCCGAGGTGCGCGCCGAGTTCCTGCGCGTGCTGCGCTTCTGGTGCGACAGGGGCGTCGACGGCTTCCGCATCGACGTCTCGCACGGTCTGGCGAAGGACCTGCGCGACCCGCTGCGCGACCGTCCGGACCCGACCGTCCTGGGCCCGCAGGCCGACGACGGCTCCGACCCGCTCTGGGACCGCGACGAGGTGCATGCGATCTACCGCGCCTGGCGCCGGCTGTTCGACGAATACATGCCTGCCAAGTACGCGATCGGCGAATCCTGGCATCCGTTCAGCCCCCGCATCTTTCAGTACGCGCGGCAGGACGAGCTGGGCGCCGTGTTCGACTTCTCGCTGCAGAAGGCCGCCTGGGGGCGCGACATCTACCGCGAGGTCATCGCGCGCACCTGGGACTACGCGCGCCAGGCGGCGACCGCGCCGACTTGGGTGCTCGGCAATCACGACGTGCCGCGTGTCGCCTCGCGCATCGGCCTGCCCGTCGGCGCCGACATCGACACCTGGGTCACGTCCGACGGCACCGATCCGGCGGTCGATCCGGTCGCCGCGCAGCGCCGCGCCCGTGCGGCCGCGCTGATCATGCTGGGACTGCCCGGCACCGCGTTCATCTACCAGGGCGAGGAGCTGGGGCTGCCCGAGGATTTCGACCTGACCCCCGACCAGTTGCGGGACCCGAACTGGGAGCGCAGCGGCCACCGGTTCAAGGGACGCGACGGCTGCCGCGTACCGCTGCCGTGGACCGCCGACGGCCCGGCGTTCGGATTCAACGACACCGGCGCCGCATGGCTGCCGCAGCCCGACTGGTACGCCGGCTACGCGGCCTCCGCGCAGGACGGCGTGGACGGGTCGATACTGTCGCTGTACCGCCGCGCGGTCGGACTGCGGCGCGAGTGGGTCGCGCGCGGCGCGGACACGGCGATGACCTGGCTGGACGATCCGTCCGAGCCACAGCTGCTGTCGTGGCGTCTGCCCTCCGGCCTGACGGTCGCCGTGAACTGCTCCGCCGACCGTGGCCTGCCGATGCCGGAGCACAATCGGGTGCTCGTCTCGTCCGCCGCGGACTGGCGCGACGGCGACGACCCCGCCGAACTCGCCCCCGAAACCGCCGTCTGGCTGGCCTGACCGCCGCCGGGCGACACCACGAAGGAGACCCGCCATGCCCGTCCGCGAACCATCCCGTCCCGCCGCCCCGCCGCTGTCCGTGGCCGG